>Ga0187892_10010605_pt1 | contig 11612 bp, 13 predicted proteins | sample MA1701073metaG_FD_139345 | JGI IMG/M metagenome (GOLD analysis project Ga0187892, IMG submission 139345) | Bio-ooze microbial communities from a basaltic lava cave in the Kipuka Kanohina Cave System on the Island of Hawaii, USA - MA170107-3 metaG ... | reverse complement strand
TCGAACCTGCATGGCCTTGCGGCCAACGGATTTTAAGTCCGTAGCGTCTACCGGTTTCGCCACCGGGGCCCGATTGCGAGGCTAGACGCTGCCCCATGGCGACGGCAAGCGCTGCGCTGGCCTTGCCGTGCCGGCGGGAGTATGGTGATCGGCAAGGCCCGGCGACAGGGCCAGGATAAGGATGCCCGGTTGCGCTTCACGGGGAGATGCGCATGGCAGGACGCGGCGTCGACGGAAGGGTTCAACGCAACGGCGTGGTCGAATTCGACGACCCGGACACGGGCAAGCACGTCGTGATGATGGACGGCATCACCGTCGAGAGCGGCGGCAACGACGCGCTCGCAGTAGTCTCGGTCGCGGCGGTCGTCAGTTGCGGCGCCTGCCTCAAGCGCTGGCTGATGCCGGTTGCCGACTACCGTCAGGGCTGGAACACCTGCCGTCACTGCAGCGCCCGGCTGTTCCTGCCGGCATTGTTCGTGGAGGCCGGCAAGCAGTCGGGTGGCGCGCTGACGCTGATTCCGCTGCGCGGCCACGAGTTCGCGGACCCCGGTTAGGACCGATCGCTAAAACCCCAGCAGCCAGTCCGCGACGGCGTGCCACTGGGGCGTCTTCGAGAACGGGATGCGACCCAGCTGGATCGCTAGCCACAGGCCGCCGCCGATCCAGTAGACCGGGTGCGGCGCGCCGCGTGTGCGCCAGTCGCGAATCATGGCGGCGACGATCAGGAGATCGGTGCCGAACGCCGGGATCACGCTTCTCTCGATTGGCGGCGGGCCCGGCGGAAACTCGGTCCCGAACAGCAGGAAGCGTACGATCCTCGCGACCGCCGCCATCAGGATCGCGATGCAGGCGAGCAGCATGCAGCGCTTGTGGATCTCCGGCCGGCTGCGGTTCGAGACCGCAACTGCGACTGCCGTCGCAAAAAACAGAATCGTCGAAACGGGAATGATCAGGAAACCGCGCGCCCGATCGCCGAAGCCCGCCGCGATATGCGCCTCCACTGAATGAATGGCCGCCGCCAGCCCGACGAACAGCATGGCGGTCGCAAGGGAAATGCCCAGCAGGCCGAGCTCGCGGTGATACGTGGTGCGCCCGCTGGCGACCAGCCCGGTCTGCACGACGAAGAACAGCGTCCAGGCGGTGAACATCAACCCGTGCAGGTGGACGATCGGGGCCTCGGCGAGCGTCCCGGTCGCGAGCGGAGCCCAGTACGTCGGCGTGAATCCCAGGATCGCGACCGTCGCGCAGACGATCGCCATGAGGAAGTAGAAACGGGCGGCTACAGCCGGGACTGCGGCACTTGCACTGGCAAGCATGATCCCCTCCCCTGCAGGCTGCCTGATGGAGTGGAGGCTAGGGTCGGAATCGAAGGCTGCTGGAAGTAACTGATTCCACGCAAGTTCGCGCGAGCGTCTTCCCAGTTACCCCATTGCGTACCCCGCCCTGCCGCAGGTAGCTCGTGCTACCAAGTCAGCCTTTTTGACCTGCGCCGATGATGCTTTGGTGCGGGTCCCAGTTCAATGTCCGAGCCACGAATTGTGCCGGTCGGATTCGGCTCGTACCCCGCAATTCGTGATCACCCACAGTGACCCGAGAATGCACAAGGGCGCACTTACGAGTCGCTGCGCGACTCAGTGCGCCTGGGGGCCGGCGTTTCCGCCTTGCCCCCAGGACCCCCGAGTTGCGATCCCCACTGTTGGACACGCTCGCTGCTCTTCATCGCGGTTTCATGGGCTTGACCAACCGCTTCCTAGCGTCCACCGCGACCGAAATGGATCTCGCTCTGCCGCTTGTACCGCCGGTGGCGAGATTGGAATCGGCGTCTCGCGCCGCTCAAAAGTCGACTCAATCGCCTTGCTGAGTACCTGCCCGTCAATTTCCAGGGTGCGCGACAGTACCCAGACGTCGTAGAAATCCTTCATTCGGCTGTTGCCGAGATCGAGCTGCACCATCGCCTGAAACTTCTCGGCGATAGTCGCCTCGACCGGATAGGCACGCAGTTTCAGGGGCGGCCCGCCGAGCAGAACGGGGTACTCGATAACCAGGGGCGATGGGTACACCGCATCACCTACGCCGAAGTCGATCTGGACGACCTGGCGTACGTTGTCGAGTCTGGCAGGCATGCGAATACGCGTCCCGACATAACCGCCCACCTCGTGAATAGTCTCGACAGTCAGGTTACTTGCATCAAATGTGACGCCGTCGGTCTCGTCGACCGTCGAGGCACACCGCCGCACAATTGCGGTCAGTGTGTCTCGGTCTGCGGCGCCACGGCGGAGTACATCGATGTCCATCGTCGGCCTCGCGCGCGGTACACGCCAAACCAGCAGCATCAATGCTCCTTTGAGCAATACGGTGTCGGCTTCGGGTGACTGGGCGAGCCGCGCCAGGAAGCGCTCGATTACATAGGCCTGCAGGACATCATTGACGCTGTGGCCACCTTGATCGGCCACATTGCGCAGGCGCGCAAGCACCGATGCCACGACGTTCTTCTTGTGTTCGGTCATGGAACGATTTGCAGATACGGAGCCATGACACGGTCAAGGCGCAGCGTGCGCGCGACCTCCAGGAGCTCCCGGTTACTGATCCGCATACGCTCACGGGCGAGTCGCAGGGCTTCCAGCGCGACATCAAAGCCGATCTTGTTGCGATACTTGAAGCAGTCAACCACGGTGCGTGCGACGCCGTAGACTCGGATGGATCGTCCATCAACCTTGTGAACTTCGATGCCCTTGTCGAAGGTTGAGGCATCGAAACGGTAAACCTTCACTGGTGGCGAGCCAATTGTCAGGCGCGAATAAGCGCCGCGTGGCACCGCCAGGTGGACAACGCGCGGCACTTGCGTTGTGATTCCGTGAAACGCCAGAGCCGAGATCAGGCAAACGACGGCCTGAGGTGCCTTGGTCGCAACTACGGCCAGGTCCGGGTTGCTGAATTCCGGGGACTGAGCTAGACGATAGAGCCCGCGCGCAAGACGCGTGAGCTTCCCATCTGCGTGTAGCCGATAGAGGGTTGCCGGGTGAATGCCGCGGGCGAGCGCCTGCCCTGTCCGCAGGACGCCTCCGTGGCGGCGGAACGTGACAAGCGCACTGCGGCTGTCTCGGGTCTGGCTCATGGCGGATAATAATAGCACCATTTATGTATTATTGGCTACTGTTTTATCCAGCCCGTGAAATGGGTCGCGACACGGCCTCTACGGCCTGCCGTCCCTTCCGGAGCCTGGCGACGAAATGCAGCTACACTGTGGCGCATGAAAAAGGCTGTCAGCCATGCCCGCATAGAAAAGCGCGTGCCATTGATGGCCGCGCTGCGGGCGTTGAAGCGCCAGTCGCAAAAGCGCGATCACCAGATTGCCAAATCGGTTGACGTGTCGGAGGGCCAGATGCTGCTGCTTCGCCCGAAGCGGCTCCGCGGTGCCAAGGTCCGCTGGCCGAAGGCGAGCCTCGCCTGACCTCATGGACATGGCGCGGTGGGGAGACCTGATTCGCGGCATCGATTGCCCATATGACGCGCCACGGGCCGAGTCGAATGATTACTGGGATCTGATTGCATCCCTAAGAGTCTCATCGCTTTACCTCGCCAAGAATCAGACGTATCGTGGTCAGTGCCTACTGATCTTTGACTGCCGGCATGCAGTTCGCCTCGAGCAACTTTCCGAGCATGAATGGATGGATTTCTTTGCCGACTTGCTCAGAGCTGAACGTGCGGTAGCGCGCGCCTTGAGGCCGGATCACATGAATCTGGCTGTCCTGGGCAACATCATTCCGCACCTGCACTGGCATGTCGTGCCGCGATACACGAGCGATCCGCGTTGGGGAGCTCCCATTTGGCCAACCTCACTGGCCGATATGCCGGACACTCGACTCGATGCGCGTGAACGGGCAGACCTGATCGGCAACCTACGTTATGAGCTTGGCCTCCAACTAAGCGATACGCGCCGCTGGTGATCGCAGACGTTAGGCGCCGCAGAAAAGCTGCGAGATGACCGACACAATGGCGGTTATGACGAAGATATGAGATTCGCGCTCGTCAATCGACAACGCCAAGAAGCTCAGCCCAAACTCTTAGGCAAGTGTCCGGCTTGCGATCACCCGATCGTTGCCAAGTGCGGAAAAATCAAAGTTTGGCATTGGGCTCACCAGGGTGGGCGCTTCTGCGACCTCTGGTGTGAGAACGAAACAGAATGGCACCGGAACTGGAAAGGGCAGTTTCCTGTCAACTGGCAGGAGGTTGTCCACCAAGCGGAAACAGGCGAGAAGCACATCGCAGATGTGAAGACAGATCGCGGTTGGGTAATCGAGTTCCAACACTCGTACATCAAACCCGAAGAGCGTCAATCCCGCGATACTTTCTATCCAAAGTTGATCTGGGTGGTGGATGGGACGAGACGAAAAAGGGATTGTGCGAAGCTTCTCAACGCGTGGGCAGAAGGTGTACCGGTTGGTGAGAACTCTCCGGTTCGGAGAGCCTTCTCGGATAACTGCGTACTGCTACGGGAATGGGCAGGAAGTAATGCGCCCATATTTTTTGATCTGGGCGAAAGCCAGGTGCTTTGGTGGCTCTTTGCCAAGAGCACCAATGGAGCGGCGTATGTCGCGCCGTACCCGCGAGCTAAGTTCATCGAAAGTCATCTCGGTGCGGCGACAGAGATGGCTCGAGAGTTCGACGAGTTCGTGAATGACGTCCCTAAACTGGTCGCCGACTACGAGTCACATCGTCGGGCTCAGACGTTGAGACAGGCTCCGATGCAACCTCTCCAAGGCTTCCAGCAGTATTTAGCCCGCGGGTACGCGCGTCGGAGACGCTTCTAGGTGCGATATGGCGCCTAACCCTTCCGTGCGCCCAACTTGCTACTGGGGGCTTCGTCCGCAGCCGCGAGCGCGCGAACTCCATCGCTAGGTGGCTGTGCCGAAATCGCGTTACTTCTACCATTCTTTCCCCAGGGACGGGGGAACTGACGTAAGTGCCAGAGCCCTCGCGATTCTCGAAAGTGTTCTTAACCGAGGACTACTCCTTACGCCTGAGCGCATTGAGTTTCGAGAGGAGCTATCCAATGGCACACTCTCCGAGCCCTGGTATGTAATGCAAAAGAGGCTCTGCTTCACCGAGCTCGAGCCCCGCGAACTTCCGCAGCACGCATCAACGTTCGGCCCATTTTCATTTGAATGGGACATTGCGACGCTTATCGAGATGGGGGCCGTGCCCGTCTTCTACGTGCCTCTTCGCAGCACAACTGGCGCAAATGACGGAGTGGCCTGCTCGATGCTAGCCCGCTTGGGGGAGATCCAACAGCTGCTAGTACGTCTTGAGGGGCTAGATACGCTCGTCCGCCAAACTCCTAATCACAAGGACCTGCTGAACATTACGCGAGACGATGTTCCTGAAGTGCAAACGCGGTGCACGGTGGGAGGAGCTCATGATCTTTTGCAGATGCTGCAGACTGGAATGCAGCCGATTTCGGCTCTTACCAGTTCACTTCGCGCGCTGTCAGGATACTTCTACCCGACCGATCATCCGAAATACACGGACCTGCTTGGGTACTACCGCCAGCGCGAATGGAAATTGCTTGCAAACATCATTCATCGTGGGGTCCCGGTTACGGTTCCAGTGAACGAGCAAGATATCGAAGCACTAATTCGAATTGACGGGGAATTCTTTGAGCGGGAAGTAGATTTTCCTTCCGGTCGTAAGAAGAGAGTCAGAGAGTGCCAGCTTTACAAAACGTTTCGCGAAGCCCCGATCGCACACACGGTTCGTAAATTCATCTGCCCGCAAAACTCGATGACCGAAGTGCAGCGTTTGTTTGACGCGAGAAATGTGAGGCTCGAGATTGTCGCTATTGAAGGGTATGCAGCTGCCTAACGGAGTCCTGGTAGCACTCGGACTTCTTGCCGCATTTCTTGCAGCGTCAGAATGAACTAAGACACTGGCCGTCACAGTGCCAACTCTCAGCGATCTGTCAGTTCCCCAGTGCGCTGCTCAGTTTGCGAAATCAACTCGACTACCTGCACTCCATCGGCCAGGCCTACGTAAAGCCCTCCCGGGAACGCTTGTTTCCCGACAATCGCCAGGACAAAACCACTCAAGTCGTGCTTAGACTTGCGGAAGCATTCGTTGATGCTCTTGGCATCGGTCGTAGACGGCGCTGGCCGATCCTGTGCGTGGCTGTGCCAATCCCCAACGTAGTGAAGTCCGTGAGCATGTAACTCGTTTATCTCGGACTGCTCAGTGGGGCGATGCGGCGCAAAACCAAAGCGGGCTCTGAGGTCGGCCTTCTTGGGTTTGCTGGCGTGAACTACGCGGACCAGCTTTCCCAACACGTCAGCGAAAAGTTGCCCCCCGGCCTCTGATTGCCAGAAGCGGCGCTGGCGATACTTGGCGAGGGTTTGCAAAGTCTCCGCAGTGAACTCAACGATGTCCCCCGAAGCCGTGAGGTAGCGAAGCGCTGCACTAGTGTCGCTCGGTACAACTTTTCCTGACTTCATCGCTGGTTGTCCACGTAAACCCACCCTCCTCTCGCTTAGTGGCATCAAGCCAGCGCTCGCTCCACTTCCCACCCAGCGCCGTGATCCGGTGCTTCTCTACTACGCGCACCCGATGCTGCGGTTCACCGCGTTGTTTCAAGAGGACGTCCAGCGCTAGCTGTGCAGCAAGTGCTGCTCCATTCTGCGTATCCACGGACCCGTAGGGTTGAAATACCGAACCACAAGCCGGCTCCTGCCGCAGCTCGCTGTCTGCCGGCCACTCTGTGGCCCTCAAGACGGGTATGCATTTGTCATCGAGGCAGCAGCGAAAGCAAGGACCGCTAGTTCCAATTAGCACGGCGTGTGCCGCTGCAGCATATGGCTCTAGCCATCCATAGAGCACTGGCACCCCAACTTCTCTCAACGCGGCATTTAGCGTCAGCTCACTACCAGCATGACCGATAGCGCTTACTACCAAGTCGGCAGCCTCGACCTTTCTAAAACTGTCAGTGTCGAGTTGCTCCCATTTCTTCGACAAGGCAACTATTTCAGTATGCGGAAGGCGCCTTTTCAGGTCTTCGGCCAGCGCATCAGCTTTGAATCGGGAGACATGGCGCGCTCCAAGCGGGTGCCGGCAAATGTTTGCTGAGCTCAAAGTATCGGGATCAACGAGAACCAGATTCCCAACTCCGGCTTGCGCCAAAAGGACGGCGACATTCGCTCCCACTGACCCGCAGCCGAGAATCGCAACAGCTTTGCCCCGCAATTCTGCGGCTCCCTTGTCATGGGTTCTCCCGTGAACCCAAAGAGCGTCAATTCGTTCGACCGTTGCACGGTTAACCGGTGTCCCCGCAAAGAACCTCGAAACGGCAATTTGCGGCGGCACGTGTCCAGGACGAAATCCCTTGGACAGGGGTTGTTTGACTCGACCATAACGTGCCGCTGTCCGAGGCGCGGAAACCAATATACCGCCGCAGAATGGGCCCGTTGGAGTCGGCGCAGCTACAACCATTGCAAGTGTATCTACGCCTGGTCGACCAGCTAGGTTGTCAAGGATAGGAACGGCTGCGGGCGCCTTGCGCCTCGCCAGCTCGTACATGTCGGCCGCGCACTTCGGAAATTCTCTGGGGTGGAGGGGCGTGTTCAACCAAAGTAATACACCTCGATCGACTTCCACGGTTTTGTCCGGCTCCGAGAGGACGTTGCGCACCCAAGAACGCACGTCGTGCTCGTTCTCGGCGCAATAGATGTGCGAGTTCGTTCGCCAGATTGCAATTTCTCGCGAGGGGCCTTGCAGTTCTAAGAGGCTAAGGCATGCCGGTCCATCCGCCGACTTGGCCTGGTTCCAATATGAATTTGCTTCGCGAAGAAAATCTGCCTCGAGATGCCCTGCCGCGCAGTCCTCAATGAGCTTTGCTGCCTGGCCAAGATGGTTCTCGATGACACCTTTCGGGTTATCTATCGCAATGGTCGCACCCTCTCCCGGGAGGCAGAGAACACCATCCTTCTCAACATGGGGCCAGGCCAGAAAAGGGGGTTGCGGATGGCACAAAGCGATGAGCGGCGCCCGCAAACTGGCCCCACGCTGAGCGAGGACAGCAAACTCTCTGTCAACACCATCAGGAAACCGACTGCGAAATCGAACGCCACCCACGACAGGTCGTGGTGCATACTCTCTTAGCTCCGCCTCCGAAAGGCGAACGGGATCAGCGCCCGCCTCCCGGACAACGCTCTCGATCAGCGTTAAGTACGCCTCCGCTTTATGAACGATGGTTGGCAACCCCGGGGTTCAGGCATAACGCCCGCCGCCCTGTTTCTGCACTGCCTCCCGCGCGCCTGCCCGACTCGAGAGCCCCACCAAGGCCGCTGAGGTCACTACGCCAGCGGCCGGACTTTCGTCACGAACCAAGTTGATGTCCTGGGGAAGCCTCCTACCGAACGGGATCGCAAGTGTACGCAGCAACTCCGTTGCCCCGCCAGGAGCACTAAGTGCCGCTTGCAAATGCCCGAGCAACACTCTTGACCGTGCCACATAGTCGGCCCGATCTTCGGGTCTCCAACCCTCGTCGAGAAATTGCCCATCGACGACTGGGTTCGCAATTCGTTTGGACAGCATCTCGGGCAGCAGCTCCGCTACGCGCAAGAGCGCTAGATCGTCGCGGGAGGGCGGCACATCCTTGCCCACGCTCGAATACGCTCCCACGACGCACCGCATGAGCGAGATCGAGGACAAACGACTTGACGGCCACTGCTCATCACGCCACGCCTTGAGGTAGCGGCAAACTCTCCGCAGCTGACTTCCATACTTCTGCACGCTGTCCGTAAACCAGTCTTCGAGCTTTCGAGGGTCGGACGGTTTCCAGTTCTCCGTTCGGTGCGCGAGCATGATGTGGTCGCGCGGCATCTTGCGGTACAGCGCTTCGCCAATTTCGACCGACTCCGCAAAGTCCGCGGCATAGGTATCGGTGTTGTAGGTTTTGGCCGCTTCCACTAGGACTTGAAAGTCCTTGTCCGGTACAGCGTACAGAGCCACGTCCACGTGGGCGGCGTCACCGATTATTACGCGAACGCACGACGCCTTCGAAGGGTCCAGCGTCCATTTTTTCTGTCTGCACAACGGTTCGAGGGCAGCTTCGACCAGCGTGAAAAGCCCCTGACTCATCACGGCTGGGCTCAAGCGCCCGCCGTTCAGGAAGAACGAAACGGGCAGGAACATCCCGTCGTCAACGTCCGTCTCCTGAGGTGGCACACGGGCTGGTTGGTTCAGGGTGTCATACGCCATGCTGCCCTGCATACGAAACTTCGGCCGATTGACGGCGGGGGGAGTGCCCAACGCGACTCGCTGCTCGAACAACGCCTCCTTCCGAATATGTGTGCTCCAGTTCGGCACCGCATTCCGGAGCACATCGCGAACTGCGTCGCGCGCCTTGCGCAGCTGCGCTAGGGTCTCCTCATCGAGGGAAATGTTGTGGATATAGTCGTTGGCTTTGGGGGCATCCGCAAACACGCGATGCGCGTCAAATCTTGTCATCGTTCTCCCCTCCGGGATGTAATACCTTTCGACCGCACTGTGGGGGCAATTCCTGCAATTTCAAGGGTAGTCTAGCAAGCGTAGTGGCTCACCCGATGAGCTACCCATTGCCCCTCAAAGGGGAAGGAGAGCCAAATGATTACGGCGCTACAACCTAGGCAGCTTATCTGTCTCGTAGTCGGGCTGTTTTTAGCTGGCATGGGCATTGCGGTGCTTGGCGAGGGATGGATGCGAGGCTACGTCGACGCGTCCCCCATGGGCCTGATAGGGGACATTCCGCTCGCAGTGACTATCAGCGTGTTGCTCGCAGCCGCGTTGGGCAGTCACGGAATGCTCACCCTTGTTTGGAAGGTCGCGCCCGCGCTGAATTCCTGGATTGCCCCCGACCTAAATGGCACTTATGAGCTCAGCACGTTAAGCAACTGGCCGATCCAACAAGCAATGTTCGCAGCCTACAACAACAAGCCGTTTACAAGACCCGACGACACGGCAAAGCAAACAGTGTCCGGCACGCTAAGAGTGAAGTTGAGCTTGTTCCGATTAACCATGTCATACATACCTTCGGACCAAGGACCCTCGCGTTCGCGGTCCAATGTGCTGGCAGCTTCCCTTCATATGGATCGGCGCGCGGAGCGGTGCGAGTTGCACTACGTCTACCACTCAAGCGTTTTCAACCCGAAGGCCGAGACCGATATAACCGAGTACTACGGCGCGGCTCGGTTTGTTTTTCCACTTGAGAGTGCTCGCCCCGAAATCCTCGAGGGCACGTACTGGACCGACCGGTCGTGGCCAAAGGGCATCAACACGGCTGGCCAGGCAACCGCGAAGCGATCGGGCTGAGGACGGCCGCCTTCGGGCCCAGGGCCATTGCCTGGCTCTTCAAGGCGCAGAGCTTTTCGATGATCGAGCTACCTAACTGCGCGATTCAGCGAACCGCCAATACGCATTGGTGTTCGGTCATCGCGCCGCCTTTCGCAATTTGTCCAGGTAATCAGCCCACGCCTGCATCATCCGGCGTCGCTCAGTCAGGTGTGCGGCCCGGTTGTACGAAGCCTTGACCTTGTTCTGATCGCCGTGCGCGAGTTGCCTCTCGATCACGTCGGAGTTGATTCCGAGTTCATGCAGCAGAGTCGAGGCCGTTGTCCGGAATCCGTGCCCAGTCATCTCGTGCTTTCCATAGCCGAGTCCCCGCAGGGCCGCGTTGATCGTGTTATCCGAGATGCACCTTGCATCACCCCGCAGTGATGGGAAAACAAGCCGCCCATTGCCGGAAACCGCGGCTTGCTCCCGCAGGATGGCGCTGGCCTGTCGGGACAACGGCACGATGTGGTCCTGTTTCATCTTCATGCGGGCGGCCGGAATCCGCCACTCCCCCGCCTCCAGGTCGATCTCGGACCACTCGGCGCCGCGCAGCTCCCCAGGACGCAAGAACACGAGCGGCGCCAGGCGCAGCGCAGACATGACGGAGCTGAATCCGGCGTAACCGTCGATCGCATTGAGCAGTTTCCCGACATCTTTCGGATTCGTGAGCGCGGCGTGATGTTTGGTGCGGACCGATACCAGGGCATCGCGCAGGTCCGCGCTCGGGTCGCGCTTCGCCCTCCCCGTCGCAATGGCGTAGCGGATCACGCGGCCAGCAAGGGATCGGCAACGGTGCGCGGTGTCATACCGTCCCTTGGCCTCGACCGTGCGAAGTGCTGCCAGCAGCTCGGTCGGTTCGATCGCGTCAACCCGATGATTGCCGATTTTTGGGTACAGGTAGGTGGTCAGCCGAGTGCGGAATTGCTCGGTTGTATTGGCCGACAGGTCCCTCTGATTCGCGAGCCATTCCTCGGCGACGGCGCGGAAGGTGTAGCCATCCGCTGTGCGCTCGGCCCGGCGCTTGGCGCTCGGGTCGATGCCAGCCCTCAGCAGCTTGCGGAAATCGTCGCGGTGATTCTCGGCCTCCTCGATCCCGACTTCCGAAAACTCGCCGAGCGACAGCGTCTTCTCCCGGCCCAGATATCGGTATCGGAAGCGCCACCAGCGGCGATCGTCCGGCATGACGAGGATGAATAGACCCTTGCCGCGATACAGCTTGTAGGGCTTCTGGCGCGGTTCAGCGGCCTTGATCCTGG
>Ga0187892_10010604_pt1 | contig 11614 bp, 19 predicted proteins | sample MA1701073metaG_FD_139345 | JGI IMG/M metagenome (GOLD analysis project Ga0187892, IMG submission 139345) | Bio-ooze microbial communities from a basaltic lava cave in the Kipuka Kanohina Cave System on the Island of Hawaii, USA - MA170107-3 metaG ... | reverse complement strand
CAGAATTTCCAGCTAGTATACTTGGGGTTGTAGCAGGAGTAATGGGCGTCATGGCAATACTCGCCCGTCGGAATAGCAACAATTTATTTAGGTTCTAGTCCAACCAACAGTCATGGGCAGCGGCAGTCGTTATCTGGTTGCGGCATTGTTGGCAGCTATTATTGGTACCGGCATTCCGCCGTCGGCCTATTCACAGGAATCTGGGGCAAGCATGACAAAACCCCTGAGCGGCGGCTCGCTCGATATCATGCTGGAACCAATAATTAGCAATTCTACTGACGTGAGATTCAAGGTGTCGTTTCTAAATCCCAATTCCACTACTTTGCACGAGCATCAGGACTATGACTTTATCATCAAGCAGGGTGAAAGCGAGATCTTTAGCGCAGCGGGGGTTCTCAATCAGCCACTCCTCCATAACGCAAATGGAAATATCACAATCCCGTATGCTTTCGAGCAGAACGGAGACTACACAGTGGAAGTCAGGGTCCTCGGTCTTGGATTTCCTCCTATCCCGATAAATCCTGAAACCGCTACGTTTCCAATACAGGTAACTCCAGAATTCCCGGTCGGAATAATTGGCGCGGCAGCGGCTTTGGTCGGTGTCGCCTTAGTGGCGACCCGCGGGTTCAAGTTATTCTAGTTCTTGTCTTTGCTTCGGGAGAGGGCAACCACTCCTATCACAATTCCCGCGATGCCCACTCCGACGCCCACCATTCCAAAGAGGTATGCCCTGCCGGCCGCAAACTCTAGCCCGGAAGCCGACTCTGTTGCGGCAAGTGCGGCCTCCCTGGCCTCCTCAGACGACGTTACTGCCGTATCGATCTGACTGCTCAGGTCTGTTATCGCTTCCTGGAACTGCTCCAAAAAGTCCGGCGGAATCGGATTGCCGCCATTGCCACTTGCCGGTGGAAACTCTATCTGCCTCGTGTCTTGTACATCTTCAATTTCTATCTGGCAGTCATAAGCCTGTCCGCCAACAGTTCCCGTCATAACCACGGCATACTGTCCGGTCTGTGTAGGGAGGATTTCCGCATCGTAGGCGCCGGGTTCCTCTGCTGGCAGAAATTCTAGCGGCTTTGTCAGTGTCCCTTTCTTGACAGTCACTTCAAGTTCGGACAGGGCGTTAGTTATGGCTTGGTTGGTAGAGATTCGAGTGATCTCTAGCTCTATTATGTTGAGCTGGCCCACAAGGGGCGGCTCGCTTACCCAGCCACCAACAACCCTGATGTCACCACGTTCACACTCGTTGTGGGCGGACACAGAAGGAACGCCGGCAAAACTGGTGAGCAAAAGAGAGAACACAGCGACCGAAAGGGCCCCTTTTTTCATTCATCATGACTCTGCATGTAATATTTATAATCTTTAGCTAGCCTTCGGTGTTTGTACTAGAAAGCGTCTGGACGCTTCGTAGTAGGCTTGAATGAGTTAACAATCAAAGAAAGCTCATCTTACTCGATATGCCAGATAGCCTAAACCAAAGCCTGACAGAATCATGCCTACGGAACCCCACGGACTGAATAACGCAGTCTCTGGCTGACCAAGTATGCCTTTAACAGCAGCATACGCAGCATTTGCGACATCTTGCCACACCAAGGTCACGAACCCGCCGCCAATCAATGCTACAGCGCCTTTCGCAAAAACCCAGGATGCACGTGATGCCATGCTTCTCTGGGTACTTATTTGCGCAATGGTACCTAATAAAGCTGAGTCTATTTGCGTCTGCTACCTTGACTCTAAGGCGATAGCTTGCCCATCATCGTGATATAGTTTCTACACATAGAATCGACTTCGCCTTTTAGATAGTCTATGTAAGCCAACATGTATAGAAAATCTCGAAGAACTTGGACGACTTGCTCTATGCCCGCCATGCTCGTAACCTGTTCATCCGTCTTTTCGATATTCTGTAGCACAATCTTGAGCTGTTCTGTGTATTGCGCGTAGATTTCGCGTTGTCTTTCGACATCAAGCCCGGCAGACTTTAAGATTTCTAACTTTTCGTAGATGCCATCTAGCAAACGCTTTGGCAGCGCGTATAGGTTCTTCTGCAAGACTTCGCTGACCTGACCGATCGCAGTAACGTTATGCTGAATGCCTTCTTCTTTGTCTAGTATTTCTTGCAGTTTTCTAGCGGCTTTAATTTCATTCTCAAAGTCGTGCATATAGCCGCGTAAATGCTAGTACCTTTCAAATAAAGATAGTGAAAAAATCATCGCCGCGGTCCTACTTTGATACCGCGGCCATCAACATCTGCGCCTTTTCGTCGAACTGTGTCGTGTATCTGCCCGGCTTGACCTTCTTGGCTTCGATCAACGCTTTGCAATAGACGTTTCTCGAGCTCTTGTTCTTGCCGACTTGTTTAAGCTTGTATTCGCCGTCGGCCGATTTTTGTATGGCGATCGCCTTGTCTTGGTCCGACCAAAGTAGATTGACTTTCTCGCCTAATTTGGTCGCTATTGACACAGGCAAGCTTATGCTATGCTTGCTTATGGCTATCTGGTCGTCTCGAAGGCCGGCCTTACGTCTGGGTGCTGCGAATGGTCGAAAGTGACTCGACTCGAAGCTGCGTGTTTGAACACGTGTGTTCAAATCATTTGAATTCTTCGAATTCAAAGATTTTTCAACGTTCGTACTTGCTTGTTTTGACTTATTTTCTGATGGCATTTGTGCTCGCCCACGATGGCATAGTCGAATTTAAACGATGCCACTGGACCAACAGTACCTTTAAACCCGAGCAGTACATCGAGCTTTTCGCCTATATGGTTGATGATATCGAGACAAGGTTCGCCAAGCTTTCAAAGCGACATAGAGATAATCGCTTCTACGGACCGCTCGGCGCCCTTCTACTACTAGTTGCTATGATGGCATTAATTCCGTTTATCACGGTCGTAGATGAATGGCAAACGAGGTCATTTGAACTTGTAATTTACAGCTCGATAATAGTAGCCGCTGCCATACCGACAGGAATCTTCATGAAAATATCTTCAAAAGCAATGATAAAAAATAGCGAAGACATTAACAAGGCCATTGCATACGATGCCTACAAATCGCTGGATGGCATAGAGTACGATGACGAAAAAACCAGAGATAAGTCTAAGAAGAAACTATACTCTCTCAATTACGTCATTCATAGCTGGGCCGGGACCAAAATGCCATCAGAACTCGCTCGGCCCATTAAAGAATTAGCCAATATCATTATCGAGAAATCGGTGCCGATTGTTCGCAAAGGTAATGAAGAACAAGTTGCCAAAGTCAAACAAACTATCCGCGACCTAATGACAGCATTAGACGCACATATCACGTGGGATTCGCTCAAAGTCTTGATTGACGAATTCAGAAAATTGCCGACTGTGGTCGTCGAGCCTGAACCGAAAAAACCGAATCTGTTCATGCGTCATACTTTCGTGCCTTCTATCATGATTTCGATACCGGTCGGTTTAGGTGTCTATTTCGGCGCTGTCTATCTGCAAGCGCCGCCATATTGGGCATTTGGGTACGGTGTTGGATCTACTATAGGCACTGCGGCTTTCGTTGATCGGCAATTCAAGAAACAGTGACCGTAGACATAGACAACTTTTTGAATAGGCTAGCAATCAATTGTAGCATTTGCTATACGAACTGCGAATCGGTTCACCAAAGCTGAATACATCGAGTTATCCGCCCGACCTCGCTTTGAATGTGACCATTACGAACGCCACGAACAAGTTATTGCCGATTCTACTGCATTTTGCAATTTACTTAGAAAGTGCGGAAAATGTTTTCACGTACTGGATAGCAACAACGCCCAATGTCGGCAAGTCTACCAAGGTAACGACCTTGGCATTTGAACCGTTGGCTTTTCTCAAGGCATCGATCCAATTAAAGAATGCAGATCGAGTGAATATGAATATCGATGCTAAGATAATAGCAGAAAACGGCGCAGAAATAGCCCATGACGCGATATCATACGCAGTTGATAGAGACCTATGGGTAGACGCCATTAGAGAAGGCGACAAGGCACCACCGACCGGTGTAAAAGCTCATCAACATTTCGCAGTGATATTAGAAAGCAAGATTAGCGAGCTAGAGAATAAGACGTCAAATGACCCAATGACGCAGCTTCAAAGAAGAATTCTGGACCATCAAATACTAGAGGTCAAGAATTACCTGTTGAATCAACCAGAAATGAAGAAGCTGCAAGATTTGTTGCCATTGGAACAGGTATGTTCGAGCATGAAGATTGATCCGAAATGGGCTGTTGCTGCGGCGCTACTTTCTTCACTCGAAGGCTACATGAAAGACTGGCTCGTTAAGAATGCAGCTGAAACGTTTACAAATCTGAAGAGAAAAGAGTTTGATGAGTTACTTTCAAAAATGGGTGCAGCTTTATCAAATAAGAAGATTGCGTATCAGCAGAAGAGGCTATCTGATATAGCCGGCTTACGTCACTTACGAAACAAAGTGCTGCATGAAATGTACGTGCCAATAGAAGATGAAATCAAAGAAATAAGAGATGAAAGCATCGAGTTCGTTAGGTACATCGAGTCCATAATGCCAAAGTAGTTTGGGCGGAACATTAGTCTCGAAAGCTTTCGCAATGATTTTCATTATTGATTCGGCCTACCAGGTTCTACAAAGTCACAACATCTTTGCGGTATTGCGTTATAGCGGCATACCGTATTGTGTCTTTGTACTTTCAGGTCGTAAGAACCAATATGGGTTTCTGTCAAGCTGTCAATAGAAGACTGTTCTCGAGACATGAGAATCACACATGTCGAATCACTAGCGAGGCTATTTTCATCGATAAATTTTTGCGACCGGGGGGTATCGATATGCCGATATCGTAGTCATTCGTACTTTGTAGTTGTAACTATAAAGCTTGAAAAAGGTCTGATCGAATGAAATGATAGACTGTTCTAACAACATTAGTGTAGACTAAAAGCGAGGGCTCACTGCGTTTCACTTCGTTCGCCCAAATCATAAATTTTACAATTTACGATGTAGCGATGTAACGCTATCAACATGTCGGCATACCGTATTGTGACTTTGTGGAATCAAGTAGGGCCGTCGGTAAAGCTTCAGAACGACGTTTAAAAACTACCTAAGCATTCTCAAAGAAACTATGCCCACACAAGAAATCGAAAATCTGCTCGACTATGCATTCAAGCCGCTTCGTGACAAGTTGAATCAGGACCAGCAGTTATTGAGAGAATATTATTACTCGGGGTTGCCGCTAGGTAAGTTTGCGTTATCAAAAAATGTCAACATGGACCAGTTGCTCTGGCTGCTGCACAAATACGGCCTGCCCAGGCGGTTCAGGCCAGCTTACTCGACAGATCGCGTAATTGCACATGTGCAAAAAGACGGCTAGAATTCACGCGCCTATAATATAGACGCGTTCGGATCAATTTCACACGGAACATTATTCTGAAAATCATGCAAACTTAATATTCGACGGTCGTGCATTTTGACTTTGAAAAACAGACTGGCAAGAACTCAAATGACTGCTCAAGAAAAGATTGATTCTTCTGAACTGCAATTATTTGTCGATGGTCTACTTGACGAGGCCTACGATGCAATCATTCGTGGATTGCTCGAAGAAAAGCAATTGCTCAGACAGTTTTACATGAGCAATATGTCACTAGGCAAATTCACAGCTCTTCGCAGTATCAACATGGATATGATGACTTGGCTTCTAAAAAAACGAGGGTTACCGCGCAGCATCAGGCGATATAGATCTAGGTCCCGGGATCTATTTTCTGAGGTAAAAGATGTGTAATCACACTTGTATTTTCATACTGTTGGGCTGCTTTAACTAAAAGCTTTGACCGATCCTATGTTACAGATATGACAGAAACTGAAGCAAAGAACGAAGTGGCAGCAGTCGGTAAATTGGTCTTTAATGACGGTAGAGTATTGATTTCGATAACGAAAGATTACGCGCCGGAATTGCGACAGATCACATCTAAACGCGTTCTTGTTAAAGTTCAGTCATTGGTCTGAAAACAAAAGAGCAAATAGAAGATGAACAAACAATGACAACAACACAAACAGATGACATAAGCATTGTCAGGGCAGAATTGATGAAAGAACGTCAGGCTCGTCTAGAAGCCGAAGCCGAACTAGAACGTAGGCGAAACGACGTACGAGGTCAAGCCGTCATACATCAGCGCTCGACGGTTACTAAAGACGATTTGCGCGAGTTTTTGCCAGCGCGACTAGCGATGGCGCCTTTAGAAGAAGTCGTAGCGCTTGAAGCGAAGCGAAAAGGTTTGACCGTAGACGAGTATGCAAGGCGCGCGGCCGAACGCATGAGAGGCTAACAGTATGCAAGACATAGAACGTGCTAGTATTGCCGAACAGAATCGTGAGATTATCTCGCTTTTAAAAGACATGAAGAAACAAGGCGAGGTCGTAAGAACAGCCGCGGAACTAAAGTCAACGTTGACACCGGACGAATTCAAGACCGCGCGTATGATTCGCATCGGCATGGCATCTTTGGGCGATTGCATCGAAACCGAAGCAAAGGCCCGAGGGTTTACATCGGTCGATGCGTATGTTAAAGACGGTCTATCAGCCAAGCGCAAGTCGGTTAACACAGACAGCGTTTACGACAGAGTCGCGAGAATTGACAAACATGAAGATTGACGTAGTCGCTGCCGAAGTGAATAGCGTGCCGGTTGAGATAGTTCAACGCAATAAATTCGACCACGAGATCGAGAACGGCATTCTGGATCTAGGCGAATTCGCGCTCAAACTTCAAGTCGGCGATTTGAAGTTCAATGAAAACGGCACTGCGCTTGTGACGTTGAAACTAGCGCCTGTACCTGGACCTGACTGACAGTGTCTGATTTCAAAAAAATCAACATATCGGCCGAGCCTTTTATTTCGGCTGATTATTTTTTCATATTTAGCTAGATATGAGTTTCGTTGAACAACAGCGTGTAACGTTGCCACCAGCGTGGGTCTTGCAACGCGACATAATCGCAATGTTGTGGCGCATGTATTATCGAGGTTTTCGGGCATTCTAGCAACTAGAAGAATCAACATCGCAGTCATACGCCAAACAGTAATTGACGGCGAACACAAGGTTTCGGTAATAAGTAGACACACTTTGCCAAGCGCTGTAAGTGATTGTAAGGTAATGTAAAATGTCTTTTGACGCCGAAACGTTCGATAGTGATACATTTGATACAGGCGAAGCGCCGGTCAAGAAACGCGGCATGCCGTTCAGTGTTTTCAAATGGCTTGGCGAAAAGGTCAAGCCTGAACCGATTGAACCTGTTGAACATGAACTTGTGATTTCACACGAACGACCAATAATAGCAGTACATGCATTAGAAATGAAACATCAGGTCGCAGTAATAGCGCCGCATGTAATAATCGGCAAATCGGCAATCGAAGTATCATCGCCGCTAGTTGACGTTCGTAATCTACACGCAATCGAAGCAGATCATCAAATCAAAGTCATCACAATTGAGACACTTATGATGCTGAACGATATTGCTAATGGCGGCGCATTACCACCGGGCTGGCAACGTACGCGATGAATAAACTTAGACTTTTAATCGCAAAGTGGGCCTTGAAGCCTGAGACTATTACGCTAGCCGACTTTGCCGATGCTACAGGCATCGACGTAGACAAGCTAATTTCTCAAAAGGTAGATGCCATTGCAGAACGCGTTATAGCTGACAAGTTCGGACCGAAACCGACCAAGTTGCCCGGGTGTTACGTGTAAATGTCATCTAACCCAGCAATTACGATAGGCGTTAGCGCCATTGACACGAGTAAACAAGTACTCGCTGGCGTAGACCAAAATGTGCGTAACACGACAGCAAACATTGAGGCGCAAGGCGCAAAAATACAAAGCAAGTTTTCGCAGATTAGCGCTAATATCAAAGCCAACATTACAAACATCGCGACGGCTGTAGCTGGCCTGGGCGCTGGCATCGTAAGTTTTGCTACTAGCTTTGACACACTAGAAAAGGCCCAATATCGAAGCGACAAGGCAAACTTGACCTTGGCCAAAAGCCAAGAAGTACTGAATGAAATGCTTGCGTCGGGCAAAGCGAGCGCTGAAGAAATTGCAAATCAACAAGAACTAGTCGCACTCAATACTGAAAAAGCACGTTTGGCTCAAGACGATCTAGGCGATACATACACAAACTTTTTCGCAAACGTACCAGCCCAAATGATTTCATTCGGTGTCGCTGCTAATAGTATCTATACAATGATACGAGGCCATCAAGCCGCGACGGCTGTTTCGAGTGGCGCAATGGCCGGCGCATACACGGGCGCACTCGGTTCTATGAACGTCGCCAATAACCTGACAGCGGCTAGTATTCGTATGCTACGGGGCGCATTGAACTTCTTGGCAGCGCACCCGATTATTCTCGCATTTATGGGCCTAGCGACATTAATCACACTCGTTGCCACGAATACGTTCGGCTTGCGAGACGCGTTCTTTGCATTGGGCAAGGCGCTGTACGACTTTTTCAATCAGTACTTTAAGCCGCTGGCTGACGCTATGGCTTGGTTCTATGATAATGTTTTGAAACCGATTGGCGACTTTATGGCTGGCCCAAGCGTGCAATCGGCAGAAGCATACAGCGAGTCGCTAGGTGAATTAGAAGTACAGACCAACAATACGACCGCAAGCACGCATGAAATGTATGACGAACTGTTAAAACAGCTAGAAGCGACAAAAGACATTGACATTGCAACGGTTAGCGCCGGCGCTTCGCTTGGCGGTTATGTTCGCCAGCTAGACACATACACAGACAGCGTAAATGACGCGACGAGAGCGACGAATAATCTAGTGACTGCACAACAGATGCTAGACTCGCCGGGCGTGCGCTACGAGTCAAGCAACGATTATCGCATAACAGGCGAACGGGCTGAACTCAAAGAAAAATACGGCAATATCGACCTTATCAAAGTCGGTAAACACTGGCGACCAAAAGACCAGTTTATTGCAGGTCGAAACTTGCAGAATGCACAAGAACACTTGCAGTTTTTAAAGTTCAAGGCAGTACGCGACCCTAGCATAGGCATACGACGATACGCTGACGAACTAAGCGATCTCGAAAAGGCACAAGTCGCCGTAGACGAAGCACGCGCTGCAAAAGCACAGGCCGATATTAACTTGCAGGTTATTGTCAACGAGCGTGCCGGCGGCGGGTATGATGTCGAGGCTGTAGTCGATGGTAAACGTAGGGCGAGATTACGAGCGGGCAGTCAGGTACTAGTACATTGACAGAAAAAATTGACTTATTATTATTCGCGTCTTTGAGGCGCAAGCCTGACGGCGGTCTAGACGCAAACCTCGATGTCGGTGCTAAAGACCTCGTTGAGCTGTGCAAAGTACATGAATTTCTCGAACGCGCGCTTTGGCATGTCGAATCAAAGCTGAAAAAACTTCGGCCTGAGATACTTGACGAATACAGCAAACGCGTTGCAGACGGGCGAATAAAGACGAAATGAGCAAGTCACGAAGACGTGCGAAGACCAAACGCAAAGTCAAACAAGAATGGTACGCAAAAGGTCGTACAAAGTACGGCGATGAGCTAAAGCAACGAATACTAAAGGACAGACTCAGCATAATAGAAGTCGATTTATTGACATTATTTAGAAAGTACAAACTTGAATCTCGAAGTAAGGCGAAAAGCATGCTTCAAATGCTGTCGTTGTATGAACGCGAATGGCCCGACAGATACTTTACAACATCTTTGATGTCGCGGTATCTACAAAGTCTGAAAGACAATTGGTTTCTTGACTACGCGAAAGGTCTTGTAGTTATGACTGACAAGTCAGAAGAAAGGTACAAACCGATCAGAAAGGCATTGTACTGGCTAAGTAAGAAGGCAAAAGACGAGACGATAACAGTCGATAAGGACCGCTGGATAATGATAAACGGTGAGTACGTTGCAGACGAAAAGACTCGGGCTAGACGAACCAATCGTAAGTCAAGTGCCTAAGTCGATTTTGTGTCATGAGCATAGCGAAAAGACTTTGTGTCTTTGTACTTGGACCGACAGTCTACAGAACGGCGCCTATAATATAGACGCGTATTCTTGCTGCACGTCTATTTAATAGACGAATCGATACTAGCCGCTAGGCATTCTTACAATGTCGATGCTGTAGCATGAACATACAAAATCACAAGATTAGCTTAGGCAGATGACTATGATTCTACTAAACAAAACCTGCTTAGTAGTAAGCAACGTTGCTTGGCGTCGATTTTATAGCTGACTTTGTAGGGCGGTCGCCGATTAAATGACTGTAACCGATGAACGGCCAAACGACAAACTGCTATCTGAAATTGACAAGTGCAGCGATAGAAAATACTTTCTTGACTTGCTCAAATCAGAGCCCGAAGTGCCGTTCATAGAATTCGCAGAAACACTTTACTTGAGAAGCCAAAGCGCATCGACAGTTACCGGCTACGGCCAAGGCATTTTCAAATTTCGCAACATGCTTCGTGAGAAGAATATGACTCTTGCCGGGCTTATCACAGAACTCAAACAGCCTAATGGTCTGGTCTACACGATTCTGCTAGAATTTTTGAAGTATTGTAATAGAATGGGCTGGTCAGCGAAATCGACTTTTGCTTACATGAATGCGGTACGTCAATTATTTAACTACTTGGAAATCGAAATAGACGACAACAAATTCAAGAACAAGATCAAAATGCCTAGATTGATCGCCGCACGAGAAGAATACCCGCCTAACGAGACAATTCGAAGGATCTTGAATCACTGCAACCCGAAAATACGAACTTGGATACTGATCATGATTAATGCAGGTCTAGAACCAGTTGACGCAACCAAGCTCAAACCGAAGCACTTCAAATTTGAAGAAAGTCCAGTGCGAATAACGATTAATCGATCCAAGACAGGCGAACTGATAGAAACATTCATCGATAGAGAAACAGTAGCGCTTGTTCAACAGATAATAAAGCATCATAGTTTGGGTCAAGATGACTACATTTTCATCAAGGGCGATTACAAGGATGCAAAGCTGAAGCAATTACGAGGCTCATACAATCTTGCTGTCGCGAAAGCGGGATTCGGCAAAATAGCCTATGACCCAAAAACTCGTCAACGAAGCGTGATTTTGGACAAGATTGACGGTCGCAAGACCGGTAAGTATCACGTAAAGCTTTGGAAGAAACGCTGGTTTAGTCTCGCAAAAAGCGTTAGTGATGTCTATATTGTCCAAGGCATGCTTGGCCGTTCGGCATATTTGCAGCAATACGAGGCTACGCCGCTCGAGACAAGACGTGAGTTAGGTAGTAAGATACTGCGAAAAGTCAGCCCATATTCAGACAAAGCCGACAAGAAAGAAGTGATAGGTCAAATCGCGAATGCTATAGGCATATCGCCAGAAGCACTTGATGAAAATAAGCTTAATGAATTAAGAGGCCTTTTTGGCAGCTTTGCAACGCTACCGCTCGAGAAAATCAAGCAAATAAAGAAGCTATTGGGTCCAGACTAGCTAACTACAAAGTACCCAGACAGTTCGGTGTTTGTACCACAAAGCAAGCAAGAGTCAAATATAGTTCACGACATGTTTTACCTGTGGCTCCCGGCAGTATTCCGCACCGCCGCTACATCCTTGCCTTTTCAATGGTAGCCGT
>Ga0187892_10010603_pt1 | contig 11614 bp, 11 predicted proteins | sample MA1701073metaG_FD_139345 | JGI IMG/M metagenome (GOLD analysis project Ga0187892, IMG submission 139345) | Bio-ooze microbial communities from a basaltic lava cave in the Kipuka Kanohina Cave System on the Island of Hawaii, USA - MA170107-3 metaG ... | reverse complement strand
TGCACGGCCGGCGCCTGGACCTACACGGTGTCGCCGGCGCTGACGGCCCAGGGCACCTACAGCGCCACCGCCACCCAGACCGACGCCAGTGCCAACACCGGCTCGTCGGGGGCCAAGTCGATCGTGGTGGACCGCACGGCTCCGGCCGTCGCCTTGTCGCTGGCCGCCGCGCCCGTCAGCTCCTTCCTTGACGGTTCGGTCCTGCGCTACAACGGCAACGCGGCCGGCAGCTTCAAGCTGGTCGCCACCGTCACCGATGCGGGTGCCGGGCCCGTCTCGGCGACCTTCCCGGTCCAGTCGACCAGCGGCTGGGCCCACGCCGCCGAGACCGTCAGCACGCCGGCCGGCGGCCCGTTCACCTCGGCCACCTTCACCTTCACCAACAGCGCCGCGAACCCGGCTACCTACACCGTGACGGTGACCGACGGGGCCGGGAACACCTCGACCGCGGCGATCACCTTCGACGACGACGCCAACGACCCTTCGGGGAGCATCACCGCCCCGGCCGACAACGCCTTCGTGAGCGGCGCCGTCAACCTGACGGCCAACGCCACCGACACCGGCGGGGCCGGGGTGGCGTCGACCCAGTTCCAGGTGGCCACGAGCGGCGGGAGCACCTGGACCAACATCGGGGCGCCGGACACCACCTCGCCCTACGGCGTCACGTGGGCATCCACCGGCGTGGCCGACGGCGCCTACGACCTCCGGGTCGTCACCACCGACCGGGTGGGGCGTACCGACACCTCGGGCAAAGTAAACGTCGACGTGCAGAACACCGCGCCGACGCCCACGGCTGTGGTCCTGCAGCGCAACGGCGGCACGGCCGGGCGGGCCGAGCAGGGCGACCAGGTGATCGTCACCTACTCCCAGGCCCTCAAGGTCAGCTCGCTGTACTCGGGCTGGCCGGCCGGCGGCGACCGCAGCGACCAGAGCATCACCACCAACGGCGTGGTCAGCGTGGCCGTGACCGACGGCGGCGCCGGCAACGACACGCTCACCGTGACCACGTCGTCGGGCACCTTCAACTTCGGCACCGTGAACCTGGGCGCCGCCGGCTACGTCACCGGTGGCTCGATGGCCTTCGGCGGCTCGACCAACGGGACCCGGTCCAGCGTGGCCTGGAACGTCTCGTCGCGGACGCTGACCATCACCCTGGGGGCCAAGACGGGGACGGGCTCGCAGGGCACGGTGGCCGGAGGCAGCGTGGCGACCTACACCCCCAGCGCGGCCATCACCAACGCCGCGCTCGTCCCGATCAGCGGCTCCTTCACCACGGGCGGCGGCACGAAGTTCTGAGCCGGTCGGCGAGCGGCGTGAGAAGGTCGCGACATGACGACCGGCTCGCGGTGGGCTCGTCGACCGGTGCGGCCCCTGGTGGCGGTGTGGCTGGCCGCCGCCGGGGGCCTCGGCCTCCTGCTGCTGCTGGCCGGAGGAGCCCAGGGCCCGCTCGACGACCGGGACCAGGCCTGGCAGCGCCCAGGGTTCCTCGATGCCGGCGACCTACCGGCCCCGGCGCCTGACGTGGCACCGGGGGTGCCGACCCGCGGCCGGCCGGCGGTGGTGTTCTTCGAGCGGCCCGGCCGGGTTGCCGCCCTGTGCCGAGCGCTGGAGCGGGCCCCGATGCCCGGCGGCGCCGCCGCGGCCGTGGTGGTGGCCGGTCGGCCGCCCGCCCGGTGCGGAGCGGCGACGGTGGTCGGCGACGCCGGCGGGGCGCTGGCCGCCGCCTACGGCCTTCGCCGTCCCCGCGATGGCGGTTCCCCGGCCGGCTACGCCGTCGTCGACGGCCATGGCGCGATCCGGTACCGGACCCTCGATCCCGGTGTCGCCGGCCGCCTCGGCGAGGTGGCCACCATGGTGGCCGCCCTGCCGTGAGGACCGCCGGCACCCGCCCGGCCGTGCGGATCTGCCTGTGGTGCGCGGCCGCGGTGTTGGCCGAGATCGCGCTCTTCGCCTCCTACCGCGGCCATGACGCCCGCTTCCACTGGTTCACCCACTTCTTCGTCGGTTCCTCGCTGGCCCTGGTCGGAATGGCTGCAGTGGCAACCCGCCGGCGGCGACCGGTGCCGGCGCCCCTGGTCTGGCCCTTCCTGGCCCATGTGGGCGCCATGTTCCCGGACCTGCTGTTCTCCGGCGGTGTCGCCCATCGACGCTGGATGGACGTCTTCCTGGGCCACATCAGCACCCACTACGTGCCCGGCCGCAACCTCACGTGGTTCGTGGTGTTCCTCGCGTCGCTCGGCGCCTACCTCACCGTCGTGGCCCGCGACCCGGGTCAGCTGCGGCGGTAGAGGCGTGTGGTGAGGGGGGCGAACACCGCCGTGAGGCCGACCGCGACGGCCAGCACGACGGCGATGTCGCCGGCCTCGACGTTTCCCTCCATGAGGCCGCGGGAGGTGGTGGCCAGGATGGAGATGGGGTTGACATCGACGAAGGCTTCGAGGGGGCCGGGGAGCGACTCGGACTCCACGAAGACGTTGGAGAGGAAGGTGAGCGGGAAGATGGCCATGAAACCGGTGTTCATCACGGCACTGGGCGACCGCATCACCAGCCCGACGGTGGTGAAGACCCACGACAGGCCGAAGGCGAAGGCCACGACCAGGGCCAGTGCCGACAGCACCCCCGGCACGCCGGCGCCGGGCCGGAAGCCCAGGGCCACGCCGAGCAGGATGATCACGGTGCCGTTGGCCAGGTACCGGGCGCTGTCGCCGATCATCGACCCGAGGAGCGGGGCGGGGCGCCAGATGGGGAGCGACCGGAAGCGGTCGACGACGCCCTTGGTCAGGTCGGTGTTCAGGGCGACGCCCGAGTACACGGTGGTGAACAGCACCGACATCACGAGGATCCCCGGCAGGAGGTAGTCCCGGTACTCGCCGGTGGAACCGGCGATGGCGCCACCGAAGATGTAGGTGAACATCAGCACGAACATCACGGGCGTGATGGTGACGTCGAGCAGCTGCTCGGGCACGTGCTTGACCTTGAGCATCCCGCGCCACGCGAAGGTGAAGGCCGACGCCACCGGGCCGGCCGGCGTGGGCCGTACGGTCGAGGAGATGGCCCGCCGGACGGCGGACTCGTCGGCCGCGCCGGCGATGTCGAGGGCCTTGTTGGTGCTCATGGGTGCACCATCGTTCCGATGGTGCACCCATGAGTGGCCATGGAGCTGCGCTCCTCCGCTCCGCTTCGGTGCTCGCTCATACCGCCTGCTCCTCTCCGATGTCGCCGGATCCGATGTCGCTGGGATGGCCGGTAAGGGCCAGGAAGACCTCGTCCAGGCTGGGCTGGCCCAGCGAGAAGTCGGCGATGCGGATGCCGGCGCGGGCCAGCTCGGCCACGGCCATGGCGCCCCGGTCGCCGTCACCGCACGGGGCCGAGACGGCGGCGGGGTCGGCCTCGAGGGTGACGGGGCCCAGCTCCCGTTCCAGCACCTGCTGGGCTTCCGGCCGCTGGGCCGGGTCGAGCAGGCGGACCCGCAACGCACCCGAGCCGATCGAGGCCTTGAGCTGGCCGGGTGTGCCCTCGGCGATCACCCGGCCGTGGTCGATCACGGCCAGCCCGTCGGCCAGCTGATCGGCCTCCTCCAGGTACTGCGTGCACAGCAGGATGGTGGTGCCCTCGGCCACCAGCGCCCGGACGATGTCCCACACCTGGTTGCGCGAGCGGGGGTCGAGGCCGGTGGTGGGCTCGTCGAGGAACATCACGTCGGGGGTGACCACGATGCTGGCGGCGATGTCGAGCCGGCGCCGCATGCCGCCGGAGTAGTGCTTGACGACCCGACCCGCCGCCTCGCCCAGCCCGAAGGCATCCAGAAGCTCCGCGGCGCGGGCCTTGGCCGCGGCGCGGGTGAAGCCGAGCAGCCGGCCCAGCAGGACCAGGTTCTCCCGCCCGGTCAGGTCCTCGTCCACCGAGGCCAGCTGCCCGGTGAGGCTGATGGCGGCCCGCACGGCATCGGGCTCGCCGACCAGGTCATGGCCCAGCACGGTCGCCGTGCCGGCATCGGGCCGGATCAGCGTGGCCAGCATCCGGATCGTGGTCGTCTTGCCGGCACCGTTCGGCCCGAGCACCCCGTACACCGAGCCACGGCGGACGGCCAGGTCCACGCCGTCGACGGCCCGGACCTCCCCGAACGACTTCACCAGCCCGGTGGCCTCGATGGCCAAGGCTGTCTCTGACGTCATGACACTCCTTCGGTCGCCGTTCCCGGTGTAAGACGATGCCAGGCTTCAACGATCGTCGCAGCCGACATTCTCCGCGGCGAAAGTGGTCACCTGATGTCCTCTTTTTTCCGTACCCTCGGCGCATGCGCGCTGACCGGCTCGTGGCCACGCTGCTCTTCCTGCAGGCCCGCGGGCGGGTGACCGCGTCGGAGGTGGCCGCCGAGCTGGAGGTGTCGGTACGCACCGCCCGGCGTGACCTGGAGGCGCTCTCCATCGCCGGGATCCCGGTGTACCCGCAGGCGGGGCGGGGCGGCGGCTGGTCGCTCGTCGGCGGCGCCCGCACCGATCTCAGCGGGCTGACGGCGGCCGAGGCCCGCACGCTGTTCCTCGTCGCCGGCCCGTCCTCGGCCGTCACGCCGGCGGCCAAGGCCGCGCTGCGCAAGCTGGTCCGCGCCCTGCCCGAGACCTTCCGGGCCGAGGCGGAGAAGGCGGCGGCCGCCGTGGTGCTGGACCCGGCCGCCTGGGGTGGGACGGCGCCGCCCCCGCCCCCGCACCTGGAGGCGCTGCAGCAGGCCGTCATCCAAGGCGTCCAGGTCGACCTCGGCTACCGGGACCGCGCCGGCGCCATCACCGCCCGGATCGTGCACCCCCTCGGCCTGGTGTCCAAGGGATCGACCTGGTACCTCGTCGCCGGGACCGCCGCCGGGCTGCGGACGTTTCGCGTGTGGCGCGTGCGGTCGGTCGATCTCACGGACCGGGCGGTCGAGCGCCCAGCCGGCTTCGACCTGGCCACGGCCTGGGCCGGGGTGGTCGCCCAGATGGACAGGATCCGCGGCGCCCGCCACGTGCAGGCGCTGGTGGTCCCGGCCGCGGTCGGACGGCTGCGCGCCCACGTGGGCAGCACCCGCCTGGTGGTAGGCGAACCCGGGGCCGACGGCCGCCTGCCGGTCACCGTCGCCTTTCCCGAGGAGCACGACGCGGCGCTGGAGCTGGCCGGCTACTGCGAGGTGCTGGAGGTGCTGGCGCCGCACGAGGTCCGCCAGGCGCTGGGTGCCATCGGCGCCCGCCTCGTCGAGCGGTACGCCACGAGCGGGTCATAGGGCCGCGGCGGTCTTGTCCTCGAGCTCCCAGGCATGGTCGAGGACGTGCCACGCCATCCGCCGCACGCCATAGCGCACCGGCCAGGCGCCCCCGGGCGCGCCGGCCGCGAGGCCGGCCGCGATCTCGGCACGCTGCCCCGGCCAGGGAGTCCGGGGTGCCACCCGCACGCCGACCTTGCGGCCGTAGGTTCTCTCGGCCTCCCGGACGTGGTCGACGATGCCATCGCGGTCCCGCCCGCCGCCGCGCGGACCCTTGGGCAGCAGAGCCGGGGCGCCGGCCACCACGCCGTCGAAGCGGCGCCAGCACGCTTCGAGCAGCTCGACGGCCCGGGCCGATGTCACTCGGTCGAGCGGTTCGGCGTCAAGCGCGCTGATGGCGCCCGGTGCGCCGAAGTCGGTGGTGGCGTTCCCCGGGAGCCGGTCGACGACCTGCAGGTCGCCGGGTTGGAAGCCGGGGCCGGCCACCAGCCGGAAGCGATCGGCGGCGTCCAGCAGCGCGTCCAGCGCGGCGTGCTCGCCCTGGCCCCGCCGGCACCAGCCGGGCCAGTCGAGCGCTGACGCGAACACCCAGACGCGGCCCAGCTCCAGGACGACCCGGGTCGGAGGCGTCACCGGCCACCGAGCCGGTCGAGGAGCGCCACCTTGATCTCGGACCGGGAGGCGAACACCGACAGGACCATGGCCTCGCGGACCAGGCGGGCCGCCGGCCCGTCGGCCAGGGCGGCGCGGCTGCCGCCGCTGACGAGGAGGGCGGTGGCCGCCCTGAGGGCCAGCTCAGTGGCGGCGGCCCGGGCCGCCGGCATGGCTGCCGCGCCGGCCGCGTCCAGCGCGGCGCGACGAGCGGCCAGCTCGGCGTCGAGGGCGGACGGGCCGAGCAGGGAGCAGCACCGGCGGGTCAGCCCGAGGGCCAGCGAGCCGTTGAGGCGCAGGCTGGCACCGCCCGAGGCGGCGGGGTCCCACGGCACGACCCGGAGCACCCGCTCCGCCGGCACGACCACACCGTCGAAGCCGAGCCGGACGGTGTCGGTGGCGTCGAGGGCCACCAGCCGCCGGCGGGTCACGGTGATGCCACCGCCGCCGACCGCGTCGAGGGCCATGTGCACCACGACGTCCCCCGGGCCCCGGGCCGCCACCTCGAGGGTGTCGATGTGGCCCCAGCCCGAGACCCACGGGGCGACGCCGTCGAGAGCCCACGACCCGCCCGACGGCCGGGCCAGGAGCGCCGGCGGGCCGGGGAGCAGCCCGCCGAAGGCGATGCCACCCCGCCGCTCGCCGCGGCACGCCGGTCCGAGCCACGCCGACCGCAACGGGACGGGCCCGGTGAGCAGGCTCCGCAGGAGCCCGAAGTGCTGGACCCAGACGAACGTGGTGGCCAGGCAGCCGGAGGCCAGCGTCTCGACGACCGCGCACGTGGTCGGGAAGTCGGCTCCCAGCCCTCCCAGCTCCGGCGGAGCGAACAGGCCGTAGAAGCCGGCGGCGGCCAGCGCGTCGAGGTTGGCGGCCGGGAGTTCGCCCGTCCGATCGGTGGTGGACGCGGCTGGCAGGAGCACCTCTTCGGCCAGCCGTTCGGCCCGGGACGACGCGTCCTGCACAGGCCCGATCCTTGTCGAAGCGACGGTGTCCCGACCGGATCGCCGCCACGGCCTGGGACAGCCTCGGCCTCCGGCACCGGGCCGTGGCCGGGCTAGAGGACGGGCGCAGGGGCCGGGGGGAGCGGCTCCCCCCGGCCCAGGCCGGGGAAGCGGTCGACCCGCCGAAGTGACGGGAACAGGAACCACCAGCCGGTGGCCAGCACCACGGCGGCGCTGCCGCCCAGGACGACCGCGCCGGCCGGGCCCAGTGCCTGGCCGACCACGCCGGACTCGAACGCGCCCAGCTCGTTGGAGGCGCCGATGAAGACGTGCTCGACGGCCAGCACCCGCCCCCGGGTCTCCGCCGGCGTCACCAGGGGGACCAGCGTGGCCCGGACGAACACGCTCACCGCGTCGGCGCCGGAGAGGATGAACATGGCTACGAAGGCGACGGCGTAGCTGTGCGTCAGCCCGAGCACGATCGTGCCGAGCCCGAACACCACCACGGCGGCGAGCAGGGTGGCGCCCACCCGCCGCCGCAGTGGCCGGAGGGCCAGCCCGAGGGCGACGGCGCCGGCGCCCAGGCCGCCGGCGGCGCGGAGCCATCCCAGACCGACGGCGTCGACGCCCAGCCGGTCGGTGGCGATGGCGGGCAGCAGGGCGATGGCGCCTCCGAACAGCACGGCGAACAGGTCGAGCGAGATGGCGCCGAGCAGGACAGGGGCCCGGCGGATGAAGCGCACGCCCTCCAGCGCTTCCCGCCACCGTGTCGACACCGGGCGCAGCCCGTCCGGCGGCGGGCGCCGGTTGGGCTCCAGCCGGATGGCGAGGGTGGCGGCCGCCGCGGCCAGCATGAGGCCGGACGACGCGACGTAGGGGAGCCGGGGGTCGACGGTGAGCAGGAACCCGCCGAGTACGGGACCGACCACCGTGGCGGCCTGCCAGGCGACCGAGAAGCGGGCGACCAGCGACGGCAGCCGGTCCGGGCCGACGACGTCGGCCGGGAGGGCACGGGAGGCGGGCGCCGCGAAGGCCCTCCCCACGCCGAAGAGAACGACCAGCCCGAAGATGGGCGTGGCCGAGGTGGGCTCGGACCCGGCGTAGGCGGCCAGCCCGAGGGCGACGGCGGCCTGTGCCGCCAGCGCGGTGGTGGCGAGGCGACGGCGGTCCCGGCGGTCGGCCAGCGCGCCGGTGAACAACACCAGAACGGCGGCCGGCGCGAACTCGGCCAGGCCCAGCCACCCGAGGTCCAGCTCCCGCCCGGTGAGGTCGTAGACCTGCTTGCCCAGCGCGGTGATCAGGGCCATGGCCGACGCCGCCGCGCAGAAGACACTGGTCAGCAGGGCGGCGACCGACCAGTCCCAGCCGGGCGCGTCCGGTCCCTCCTCGACCCCCTCCCGCTCCACCCGGCGCCGGCCCGTCAGTCCAGCGCGGCGTCGGTCTGCTCGGCCACCTCGCCGGTCGGGGCGTCGTGCTCGTCGGGCACCGTGCCCAGGCGCCCAGCCCGGAAGTCCTCGAAGGCCTGGCGGATCTCGCTCTCGGTGTTCATCACGAACGGCCCGTACCACGCCACCGGCTCGCCGATGGGCCGGCCGCCGAGCAGCACCACGTCCATGGTGGCCGTGCGGCTGTCCTGGGTGGGCGCCGCCTCGATGGTGAAGGCCTCGCCCGGACCGAACACGGCCAGCTGGCCCATCTCGATCGGTCGGCGCTCGACGCCGACCGCGCCCCGGCCGCCGAGCACGTAGGCCAGCGCGTTGAACGGCGCCGGCCACGGCATGACCAACTGCGCCCCCGGCGCCAGCGTGGCGTGCACCATGGTCATCGGCGTATGGGTCGAGCCCGGCCCGCGGTGTTCGCCCGCCTCACCGGCAATGAGCCGCACCAGCGCGCCGCCGTCCGGTGACGCCAGCAGGGTCTGGGTGGCGGCCCTCAGGTCCTGGTAGGCGGGGGCGACCCACTTCTCGGCACGGGGCAGGTTGACCCAGAGCTGCAGGCCGTGGAACAGGCCGCCGGCCATCACCACCTCCTCCGGCGGCGCCTCGATGTGGAGGATGCCGCTCCCGGCCGTCATCCACTGCGTGTCGCCGTCGGAGATGAGCCCGCCGCCACCGATCGAGTCGGCATGGCGGATGAGGCCGTCCATCATGTAGGTCACGGTCTCGAAGCCGCGATGGGGATGCCAAGGCGTTCCCTTGGGCTCGCCCGGCGCGTAGTCGACCTCGCCCATCTGGTCGAGGTGCACGAACGGGTCCAGCTCGGCCATGTCGACGCCGGCGAATGCCCGGCGCACCGGGAAGCCCTCTCCCTCGAAGCCGGTGGGGGCGGTCGTCACCGTCTTCACCGGACGCTGGCGGACGCCGCCGCCGGTGGCTTCGATGCGGGGAAGCGTCGACATGTCGTTCACGGACACGGCGGGCATCGCGGACCTCCCTGACGGTGGTGGGGCTCCGGGGCCAACGCCGCCGAGGTGGGCGGGATTCCCAAAGCGGCGCGGGGGACTACGGCCGGGTGGCCGTGAAGAGCCAGGCGGCAGAGCCGAGGAGGACACCGGCACCGGCGCCGAGGTCGGCGGCGTGGAGGGCGGCCCGCAGGCGGGCCAGGGCGTCAGCGGCTTGGCGGGGGTCGAGGCCGTGGAGCAGGCCGCGGGCGTGCCCGAGGCCGGACACGAAGCCGAAGGCGTCGTCGCCGTCGGCCCCGAGCAGCACCGGCTCCATGACCGCCTCGACCTCGATGCCGACGAAGCCGGCGGCGACCAGCACGGCGCGGGCCCGGGCGGCGTCGGCGAGCCCGAACATCCCGGGCTGGCCGGGCGAAGGCGACGCGAGGACCCGTCCCGCGGCGAGTGAGTCGCGCAGTGTGACGATCCATGGGTTGCGGGCCAGCTCCTGCCAGCCGAGGATGGCCAGCCGGCCGCCGGGACGCATCGCGCCGGCGACGTTGGTGAAGGCGGCGACGGGTTCGGCGAAGAACATGGCGCCGAAGCGGCTGATGGCGACGTCGGCGCGGCCGGCCTCGAACGGGTGGACCTGGGCGTCACCCTGCTCGAACCGGGCGTTGGCGGCACCTTCTTCGGCGCTGCGCTGGCGGGCCCGCTCGATCATCCTCGCCGACAGGTCGACGCCCAGCGCCGTCCCGCCCGGGCCGGCCAGCCGGGCGGCCCGGCGGGTGGTGTCCCCGCAACCGCAGCCGATGTCCACGACGCGATCACCCACCGCGATCGCCGCGGCACCCAGGAGCCTCTGGGTCTGGGGACGGACCGAGGCGTTGTAACGGTCGTCGTGGCGGGCCCAGTGATCAGCCTCGCCGGCCCATGCCGCGGCCTGCTCCGCGTTGACCAACGGGTGCGTCACCCCGTCATCTTCGCCTCAGTTGCGGTGCCGGGGCCGGCACCGCGGGCGAACGGGCACCCACGCGCCGCCGTCGACGCCCGGCGCCAGAGCCCGCGTCACCACGTCAGCGGGCCGGGCGCCCGGCGCCGTTCCGGCGCCGTCCGGCCGATAGCGTCGAGCTTCAGATGGCGAGCATCGTCTGTGCCCGCGGGCTGACCAAGCGATACGCCGGGGTCACCGCCCTGGACGGCGTGGACCTCGACCTGCCGGCCGGACGGGTTGGGTTGGTGGGTGCCAACGGGGCGGGCAAGACCACCCTGTTCCGGCTGCTCCTGGGCCTCAGCCGACCCGACGCCGGCACGGTCGAGGTCTGCGGCATGGCGGTGTCCGACGATCCCGCCGGCGTGCGCAGCCGGATCGGGTACATGCCCGAGCACGACTGCCTGCCGCTCGACCAGTCGGCGGCCGACGTGGTGGCGACCTTCGGCGAGCTGGGCGGCCTGCCCGTCCGGGCCGCCCGGCAACGGGCGTCGGAGGTGCTCGACCTCGTCGGCCTCGACGAAGCTCGCTTCCGGCCCGTGGGTGGCTTCTCCACCGGCATGCGCCAGCGCACCAAGCTGGCCCAGGCCATCGTCGCCGACCCCCGCCTGGTCCTCCTCGACGAGCCGACGGCCGGCCTCGATCCCTCCGGTCGGGAAGAGATGCTGACCCTGGTCGAGCGGCTGGGCAGCTTCGGCATCGCCGTCGTCCTGGCCACCCACCTGCTCGACGACGTGGCCCGGGTATGCGACCACGTGGTGATGCTCGACGCCGGGCGGCTCGTCACCGACGCACCCACGACGTCACTGCTGCACCAGACCGGCGCGGTGACCGTGGACGTGGGGCCGACGGGGGCGGTGGCCCTGGCCGCGGCGCTGGTCGCCCGCGGCCTCGACGTCACGACCAGCGACGTCGGGACCATCGAGGTGACGGTGCCCGGTGAGACCGAACTGGACATCGTCCGCGACGTGGTGGCCGACCTGGGCCTGCCCCTCCACAAGCTCACGAACCGCCTGACGTCCCTCGACGACGTGTTCGCCCGCGAGGCTCCACCCCGGTGAGCGATCCTGGGCGCGCGGGTGCCGTCTACGACCGGGGCTACCGACCCTACGACGGCCCGCTGGGAGGGCGGCCGGCGGCGAGGTTCGCCCTCTATCGGACCTCGCTGCGCCGGGCCGTCGGGCTGCGGCGGCCCTGGCGCCAGAAGGTGGCGCCCGCCGTGCTGCTGGCCATCGCGGTGATCCCCGCCGTCATCAACGTCGGCATCGGCTACGTCACCAGGGACACCCCGGCCGAGGGCTTCGAGTTCATCACCTACCGGGAGTACGTCGGGGTGTCGAGCGCGCTGCTGCTCTTCGTGGCGCTGGTCGGCCCGGACATCGTCTGCCCGGACCGGCGCCAGCGGGTCCTGCCGCTCA
>Ga0187892_10010602_pt1 | contig 11614 bp, 9 predicted proteins | sample MA1701073metaG_FD_139345 | JGI IMG/M metagenome (GOLD analysis project Ga0187892, IMG submission 139345) | Bio-ooze microbial communities from a basaltic lava cave in the Kipuka Kanohina Cave System on the Island of Hawaii, USA - MA170107-3 metaG ... | reverse complement strand
TCTTATTTCAATTTACCCGACAGCGACGAGTATGTAAAATGCGATAACCTAGCGAGCGAGAACCCAGTTTGCCGATACGCATTTCACACTCGCCTTAACATAGAACATGTTGAATTTCGCGCATAGCGAACGAGTTTCGACGACGAGCCTTAAGTAAGACCATCGCCATTTGTATATTACTTGGCTTCAAGAGACACAGTTCTCATTGTAGCCGTACTCGGCTTATTGTCAGCCGTCTTTGTTCTCTTCATGGTTGGCATCACTCGTGCACTAGACCCTAACCCAGACCGCGAAGAAAATCTGCGGCGACTAGCCGTAATAGAGCTAGAAGAAGATGTAAAGCCACAATACAATAGCGATGATACTGCAATCGTTACTCTTATAGCGGGTCAGAAAAGCGGGCCAGTAATTTTCAAAGAAATTACCTGGTTTGGCGAAGTTAAGATCGACTTACTTCGAACTCTACCGATTACCGGCGGCACCAGTCTCGTACAGTCTGTAATGCGGCCCGGCGATACAGCGTATTCGTGTGAGTACCGTGAAATAAGATTATTGAACAACACGGCTGACACAGCGACTTTTAGGTTTGTCGCAGGTGGTTTTTGCGGCGGCTATTGCTGGCACATGTACCAGCCAGAAATTTATGACGATTACATAGGCGCGTTATCGGCAAGCTAAAGGTTCTTTCTTCTACTCAGACATGAATTGACCCGCAGCGAGAAGAGCATTGAAATAGACACAACCCATGCGATGTAGAACACGTGTAATGCTGGCTAAGGCATTTATTTCAAACCAGCGTCTCGCACCTTGTCGCCCGCCAGACTTATTGAAGGGCGAGCTAGCCTAAGTATTCTCTTACTACTACAGCACCCTTCTGCCAAGGTTTGCCATGGTAGCCGAATTCACCTGCTTTCGTGAACTTGTAATCGAATGACTCACCCGGCTTTATCATTATGCCACCCTTTGTCGCCTTGTAGAAATCTGGGTCGCTGTCATTGTCGGCTTCAATCATCGCAGATACGGTATCTTTGTTGTGCCATCTGATAGTGCTACAACAATATTCATCATCTGTATAGATTACAACCATGGCGGCTTGCGGTCGAAAAGTCTCACCGGTACTCTCTAGACTTACGCCTTCTGGTATGATCACGTCAACAACAAAGATGACCTTTCGCGGGTCAGGTATTGGGGTTGTAGTTGTGAAGGTCAAAGAAAAAAGTACCACGAAGACGACCCCGACTGCAATACCGGCTATCACAGGTGAATGCAAAGAGCCAGCCATAATCTACAAGTATTGTCTGTCCAGAACATAAGAATTGCGGGTGGTTCATCGAATAGGCAAGAATCGTGCCTGCTACATGATCTTCTTTACGACGTAGAAATCTTTGTTCTGCATGTATTTTCTAAAAGACAACCATGCAGGTAGTAGCGATATGCCAACGACAGACATGCCTGTCGCCATTTGAGAAAAGTTGAAAAAATGTATGCAGTCATCGAGACCAGAAGGTGGTGCACATGGTGAGCCTCGGGCATGGGCGTTATCTGTAATTGCAAAGCTGATGACCAAAACAACCCCGTACAGAAGCAGATGCCCGAACTGCAATAATCGTTCATGCCGCAATGAATAAGATAAGGTTATTGTAATCGTAGCCTGTTCTAATAGTAGAATGCCAGCGAATCATAAGGTCAGTGTGGCTTGGCAGATTGTATTTACGTTCGTACCAATTGCAAACTTTTGGGCTTTCTACAGAATACGAAGACTTCAAAGATACCTTATCTATGTCTATTTGCCTTTTCTTGTTTTATCGACGCTACTCTGGTTGGTAAGCGAGATGGGGTTTTTGCCCGCACCAATACCGACAGCTTATACGCCTAACCCAGACGAAAGCAGCACGATTATCAACCGAGCAGAAATTTGGCGACCAATCAATACAATGCTCACTGTTGCATGGTTAACGGGTTTAGTCTTTCAAGGCTTTTCGATCTATCTCGTAATAATCTGGTCGAGACAGCACAACCTAGCCTTTGACTCTTCAGCCTCGCAAGAAGCCCCATGACCTGTAATGTCTAAAGACACCTGCCAGGTTAATGCTGTCGAGGTTCATTCAACTAAGGAGAATGCCGGCAAACGATAGGGTAAGCGTGGCTTGGCAGATCGTTGCTACATTCGTACCTATTGCAAACTTTTGGGCATTCTATCGAATCAGAAAACTGCGCAAGTATTTGCTTTATGTGTTTGTGCCCTCGGTCGCGTTGTCGGTTCTGGCGATTTGGGTGGCAAGTCATTCAATCTATTTCATTCACGATACGGGCATACTGCTAACTGGCTCTTCACCTTATGACTTTGTGCCGTGGTATCAAACACCATACATCGCTGGCAGCATAGTAAGTTCAGCGCTTCACGGTTTCTCAATTTACCTAATCGCAAGATGGTCTAGACAGCATAATCTCAAATATAGCGCACCCGAACCTACCGCCTGAAAGCACACTCGATTACCACGTACGAACGTCAGTGTGACTCGTATTAAACGCTAGGCTTAGAACATGGAAATTGGGTGTAATTCAAGACCATTCATTAAATGGAGTATTCGCTGCTTGCTTTCTAATTAATAATCTGGTTTCGGCTTACGTCGAGTAAATTGATGCATGACAAAATTCTGGGTTTGCAATATGAACCTAGCATCTGGCGAACTTTTCAATTATCCTGCCAATACATTTCGTTGTTTTGTTCAAGAGGTCGATGCGTGCAAATTCGTTCGGAGAGTGTATTCTTGCGAACATGTAGGTGCTGCCAACAGAGATGCAAGGCGCTCCAAGCACCTTTGCGAACGAGTGCATCGGGCCAGTTCCCGCAGAAGATACACTGATTGTCGCCGAGCCAAATGTCTCCTTCGCCGCCTCCTCTACCTGACGAACGAACGGATCACTTATCGGAGTCCTGGCGGCGGCCTCTCCGTGTATGAACTTGACTTCAATGTCCAGAAAGCCATGTTCTTCCAAGTGTTTCTTTAGCCGATCGAGCTGCCGCTCTGGAATCATGTCGGGAACGAGCCTAAAGTCTATCTTGACCATTGCCTGAGAAGGCAGCACGGTCTTGGCGCCCTCGCCGATATAGCCAGAATTAAAGCCCGCAATGTTGCACGTAGGCATCCCGACAAGCGCCTTTTTGACATCCCTTCCCTGTACGTCTCCCACGAATCGATCGATTCCGTACTCCTCCTTGAATCCCTGTACATCAAATGGCTCGCTGGCGATCACAGAATCTTCTTCCTCAGTAAAAGGTCGTGCCTCATCGTACCAGTCCTTTATCAGGATCCTGCCACTCTGGTCCCGCATCGTGGCAAGCGCGGCGACCAGCCGCCACGCGGGATTCTCGATGAGTACCGCCAGGCTCGAATGTGCATCGAGCGAAGGTCCGCGGGCTATCAATTCTACATAAAGCAGGCCCTTCATTCCTAGGCTGATTATCGGCCTGTCCTTTGCATCCACGTATCCGAATTCCCAAATGACTCCGTCACAACAAAGCCTGTCATGGTACTTTCTCAGGTACTCCTCGACGTGAACACTCCCTATCTCCTCTTCCCCTTCAACGATGAACTTTACGTTGCATGGAACGTCGCCGGTCTGCTTCAATATGTATTGCACGGCCTTGATTCGGGTTATGAGTTCGCCCTTGTCGTCTGCCGAGCCTCGACCATAAACATAGTTCCCTTCGACCTTGCCACTGAACGGATCGTTTTCCCACAGCTCCAGCGGCTCTTCTGGCTGGACATCGTAGTGGTTGTAGAACAATATTGTCCGGCTGGGGTTTGACTTTGACCTGACTTCACCGTACACTATGGGCGGTATGGACCTATCGTCAAGGTGCAGGATTTCTGAATCTATTCCAGATTTTCTCATCATGTCGGCAACAAGGCTGGCACATTCCGCCAGGCCTACTTTTTTCGCTGACACGCTGGGCTGCCTTATCAGAATCTGGAGATCAGCGACGAGGCCGCCCATTTCAGAATCGACGATGGCGTCAATGGAACTCACGCACTCTACCGCTCTTTGATTGAAAATAAAGGTTACGAGGGCAATACAGGCGTCGTCTAGCTATGAATAAGTCTTCTTGTATCATTCCATTACCTACAAAAGCTATCAATAAATATCGAATGCAAGCATTAAAAGTTGAATGGCTTCCGGTGACGTACCGCCTGAAGTAATTCCGCGCAATTCCAATGACAGCGGAATCCATTCGTTTACTAAACTGGCTATTGCGTACATCGGCATACTTCTCGGGCTTACAATCATTTCTGCTATTTTGGGGGCTGTCGTTACCATTGACAATCTGGCAAGCCCAACATCTCTGGGGCGAAGCGGCTATTTGATCGCATATTATGTTGTCTTGATACCATTGATGCTCGCAACAATCGAGCTATTGCGGAAAGGCAGGAAGCTTGGCGCCTATCTCGCATACGCAAGCATGGTAGTTCATTATTTGATATATTTTCCGACCATTCTGTTTCTAGTTGCAAGCCCGATAGTTGGGATTCTGCTCTGGAGGTCGTATAGATATCTGCGCTAATCACTAAACCCCCTCTTATGATGCATTTATAACCATCTGGATACGATTTGATTTTTCGATGTCCAGCTCTATCTTCTTCTCGCCAAGATCTATAGCAGTTATAGGAGCATCAGAGAAACCCGGCGTCGGCAAGACAATCTTTACCAACATTGCAAAGCACTTCAAGGGCAAGATTTACCCCGTTACCCCTTCGAATCCGACTGTAGGCGGGCTGACTGCCTACAAGAGCGTTGTCGACATACCAGAACAGGTCGACCTCGCGGTGGTTGCCGCTCCAAGCAGGTTCACTCCGGAAGTCATGGAAGAAGTAGGCAAAAAGGGCATCAAGGGAGCCATTATTGTCTCCGCAGGATTCAAGGAGGTAGACGAAGAAGGCGCAAGGCTGGAAAAGCAGGTCGGCGAAATTTCCAAAAAATACGGTATCAGGGTGATAGGCCCGAACTGTCTGGGGATAATGAGCCTTTCAAATGACAACATGATGAACTCTACTTTTCTAAAGATAACTCCACGATACGGCGGAGTAGCACTGGTGTCGCAGAGCGGTGCGATCTGCGCCGCGACCGTAGAAGACGCAGAGGCCCAGAATATCGGCTTCTCCAAAGTCATCAGCATGGGCAACAAGGTAGACATGGACGAAAGCGACGTACTGGAGCTCCTGGCAGACGATGATGATACCCGAGTTATCATAATGTACCTTGAGGACATCCGAAGCGCGAGGCGGTTCATGGACATCGCCCGGAAAATAACAACAGAGAAAAAAAAGCCGATAGTCGTGCTCAAGGCTGGAAGGACAGCGGAAGGTGCCAAAGCAGCCGCATCGCACACTGGCGCGCTCGGTGGCTCTGACGCAAACTATGAAGCCGCGTTTGCCCAGTGTGGCGTCATACGCGTGGATACTATGGGCGAGCTGTTTGACCTCGCAACTGCATTCTCAAAGCAGCCTATCCCAGACGGCGGCATCGTAATAGTCTCCAACGCAGGCGGGCCAGCGATAATATCAACTGATTCGTGTTCCAAGTACGGCCTAAAGATGGCCGACATCTCTTCTATCAAAGACGCGATATCCAAGGTCATCCCGGCTTACGGTTCACCCAGAAATCCCGTGGATATCGTTGGCGACGCTGACTACCTCCGGTTTGAAAAGGTGCTGCTTGAAGTCCTTGCCCATCCTAACGTTGGATCTGTCGTGACAATGTGCACCCCGTCCGCAACGCTGAACTACGATGACCTTGCAAGAGTCCTCGTAAAAATGTCGACGCAGTTCCCGAACAAGACCATCCTTGCTTCGCTAATGGGTCTTGCAGAGGGGATAGAGAACAGGACGATAATGTCCGAAGGAGGTGTTCCGTACTACCTGTATTCAGAGCCGGCGATAAGGACCCTCAAGGCGATGTACGACTTTAAGAAATGGATCGATACCTCTTCGACCAAGGCGCCAACTCTCCAGTTCTCAAAGGATAAGGAAAAGGTAAAGACCATCTTTGAAAACGTGTGCAGGCAGGGACGGGCCAACCTGCTGGAAGAAGAAGGCTACGAAGTCCTGAAGGCCTACGGCTTTCCGACTCCAAAAAGCATCCTAGGTGCCACCGAAGAAGAATGCGTCAGGGGCGCAAGTGAAATCGGATACCCAGTCGTCATGAAGATCGCCTCGCCAGACATCATTCACAAGTCAGACGCGGGGGGCGTAAAGGTCGGCGTCAAGACCGACGAAGAGCTGCGCGCTGCTTTTCGTTCGATAATGGAAAATGCAAAAAAGTACAAGGCTGATGCCAAGATAAAGGGGGTGCTGGTGCAGGAGATGGTAAAGTCAGCAAAAGAGACCATTCTGGGCGCAAGCCAGGACCCGACCTTTGGGCCCGTTATCATGTTTGGTCTCGGCGGCATCTATGTCGAGGTGCTCAAAGACGTGGTATTCAGAGTGGCCCCGATAGACGAGCGCGAGGCGGCGAATATGGTAGAGGCGATCAAGACGATAAAACTGCTAAAGGGAGTGCGGGGAGAAAAGCCATCCGACCTGATGGCAATAGCCGATTCGCTCCAGAGGCTTTCCCAGCTTGTCGTCGATTTCCCGGAGATAAAGGAATTCGACATCAACCCTCTCCTTGTGCTCGAGCAGGGCAAGGGCGCAAGGGTGGTCGACGCCAGAATAATTCTAAAGAACTAGAACTTGCTGCCGCATTCAGAGCAGAACGCAGAGTCAGAGTCGTTCTGGAATCCGCACGAAGGGCACCTGCCGCCCGAGGAAGTCGATGTCTTTAGAAGGACGATATCACCTATCTTTGAAATCCCCTCCCATGGCACCTCCTTTTCACCTATCTTGATGGTTATCCGCGCGCTTCCGCCCGATCTTTTGAGGCCAATGTCCTCTACTTTACCTATCAGCATCGCCTCTCCGTCATAGGCCGACATCCCGACAAGCGACTGGATGGTTACATAGTCGCTCGCGGGCGGCACAGTCTCTGCTGGGATCAGGTCAGCTGATATCGATTGCACTGACCCGGGCTGGGATTGACGCGCAGGCGCCGGCTGCTCGGCCGCGTTATCGAACTTGCGGTACTGGGCAATGGTGGAAGAGCAGGTCCTGCACTTGTACTCGCCCTTTTCAACCAGGGTTACACCCTCGCCGAGCGCTTCGTTCGGATTATCATACACTATTGATGGCGAACCTTCGTATTCTTTTTCGCACTTGTTGCAGTGGTACTTTACAAACCTGTCTTCATCGAGCCTGCCGATGCCGGCCAGGAATAGCTCCGGGCCTCCAAGGTTGCCTCTCTTTTGTTCCTCATCGGTTATCCTTGCAATCGCATAGCCGCCAGAGCCCCGCAGTTTTTTTTCAGCCATCGTGTCTTCAGCCATCATGTTTGCATCATTTTTGTTTGCAAGTTATTTAAGTCTAGTACTGGATCCGGGCAAAGATATCGTGTAGCACATCGGGGAAGTGCAATCATTAATTAATATACAGTTCCAGCCAACAGCTGGCCAGTGTACGCAGTTGCCATCCTGCTCTACAGGAACCTTGTTGCGTCAATTGACAAGGTCTTTCTCATATGGCAAGTGGTTTTTCCAATAGTCTACATCTTTATCGCAGGCTATGCGTACTCTGCGCTCATTGGTGGGCAGAATGTGCCTGTAGGGAGCAGCGGTGTCCCTTACCCGGCATTTCTTGCGGCTGGCATGATCGGCTTTAACATGATGAACAGTAGCACGGTGGCTGGCAGCATTATCTGGAACGACAAGCGCAACGGCATGTTCCAGCAGATCTTGGTGATGCCTTTCGCGCGCATGCAGTACATCATCGGCAGCATCCTCACTATAATGCTCATGGGGCTTGCAAGTGCGGGTCTTATCCTGGTTGCGGGCAGTCCAACGCTTGTCGGAACCGCCGAGCCGACGCTTGTAGGATCTTTGTATGTCCTTTTCGCGTTGATAACCGGCGCCATTTTCTTTGGATCGATCGCGGTCATAATATCGACAAGGCTCAAGAGCAGCGAAGGCTTTAACGTCATCGTCAACAGCGTCTTTCTTTTCTTTTCGTTCGTCAGCACCACCTTTTACCCCACGCAGGGAGTACCGGCCGCCCTTAGCGCCGCATTTTACGTTAACCCGCTGACCTACATAGTTGACATTACAAGGGCCGGGGTGTTCAACCAGATCACGCCTTTTGTCAACATCGAAGTCGGAGTGATCGCCGCAGCCACCGCGGCGACATTCTTTCTTGCCACGCTGTCCATGCTGCGAATGAAGATCTAGTTCTTGCCGTTGCCTATCACTGTGAGAAATACCTCTTCGAGCGTGGGAGGGTTCACCGAGACGCTTTCAATCTGGATCGAATTCTTGGAAAGAGACTCTATTACCTTTACCAAAAGTTCCTGCGCATCGCCCGAGCTGATCCGCACAGTCTCTTTGTCCAGAGTTTCGATCGCCGAGCCTTCGGGGACCAGCGGCCTCACCAGGTGCATGATGGATTGCGCCGTCGTGTCCTTTAGCCTTATCTCTACCGCCTTGACGCCGCCATACTTTTGTTTGAGCCCCGCGGGGGTGTCAGTCGCAATTATCTTTCCCCGGTTGATGATGGCAATTTCATCGCATAGGTATTCTGCCTCCTCCATTATGTGGGTGGTAAAGAACACCGTCAGCCCGCCCTGCACGTGTTTCTTAACATAGTCAAGGAGAGTCCTTCTGGCACTCGGGTCCAGCCCGACTGTAGGCTCGTCCAGGAACAGCAGATCCATATCGTGCATGAACTCTCTGGCGACCTGCACGCGTCGCCGCTGCCCTATCGAAAGCTCGTCATTTTTCATGTTCTTGAACGATGCCATATCGAATTTCTCGACAAGCTCCCTCGCCCTGTCGCGCCGCTTTTCTCCGGGCATTCTCCACATCAGGCCATATAGCTCTAGGGCACGCTCTACTGTGAGGTTTGCCTCAAAGCTGGGTTCCTGAAGCACAACTCCTATCCGCTTCCTAATCTCTTTGGAATACTTCACGATGTCCTTTCCGAATATCCTGACAGCGCCAGCAGTCGGTTGAACCAGCGTCGTCAGCACCTTGATGGTGGTCGTCTTGCCCGCCCCGTTTGGTCCGAGAAACCCAAAAACTGCTCCGTACTCTACTTCGAAGGAAATCCCGTCCACGGCATGGATTTTCGGGTAGCTCTTGCGGAGGTCAGAGACGCTTATGCAGCTTTCCATCTGGGGTCATCTGTATGCATTGGCAGCGCTAATTTCTACATTTACCAGCGGACGGCGTTCAGTTCTTTTCATCCCTGAACTTTATTGAAAGGTGCGTTCCATAGCAGAAATGCAGCAGCCGCTGTCACAATGAAGATGCTGCCCGGGAAACAACCTCTGATAGAGCCGGGTGGATGTGCACCGTTCTGCTAATCGCATCAACAGGCAACCCGGCCCTCATTGCCACCAGCACCTCATGAATGAGCACCGATGCGTGGCTTCCGATTATATGGCAGCCAAGGATCTTGCCTCCCTCCTTTGTAACCAGTAGCTTCACAAACCCCTCCTTGTCTTCTATCGCTTCGCCCATGGCAGTCTTGATGTATTCATAGGTCGCCTTTTCGTACAATATCTTTTCCTTCTTCAGCTCCTGCTCCGTGTAGCCCGCCCCGGCCACCTGGGGCGAGCCAAAGACAGCGTGCGGCATCGCGGTATAGTCCACTGCAATTTTTTTGCCATGCCCGATAATATTGTTGAAGGCATACTGAGCTTCGAGGTTCGCGCTGTGCTTGAACTGGTAGCGCCCGACCGCGTCGCCGAGGGCAAATATCCCGCCGACATTTGTCTCCAGGTACTGGTCTACCATGACGAATCCCCGTTCATCTACTTTTACGCCAGTCTTGGAAAGCTCGAGGCTGTCCGAGTTCGGCGTTCGGCCAGTTGCAACCAAAAGCTGGTCTGATTCCAGCTGCAACTTGCGCCCTGAGGCGTTCCTGGCTGTTACAATAAAGGTTTCATCCTTCTTGGACACCGACTCGGTGTCATAGCCCAGGTATACACTGTATTTCTTTGAGAATATTTCTGTGAACTTTGCCGCAACCTCCTCGTCCTCGCCTGGAAGCAGCAAGGGTCTTCGCTGGATAATGTTTATCCTGGTTCCGAGCGCGCCAAAGAAATGTGCAAGCTCTGCCGCAACGTACCCTCCACCAAGTATCGTAAGGGTCTTTGGCTGTTTCTTTAGTCTCAGAGCCTCATCGCTTGTCAAAAAGCCGGTCCCTTCCAGGCCCCGTATGTTTGGGATTTTAGGCCGGGTGCCCGAGGCTATCAATATCTTTTCGGCCCTGACGGTTTGACCGCCCACCGCGATCACTTTTGGCCCAACAAACCTGCATTCATGAGGAAACAACATCGGGTTGTCTATCCTGGAAAACGCGCTTCTTATGCCGTCAGAGTCGGTGTCTACGATCCGGTTCGACCTGCTTACAATGCTTTCAAAATCAACCGAAAACCCTTCGACCTTTATTCCAAATGTGCCAGCTGTCATTATGGTCTCTGCGACATCCGCGGAGTGAATGAGCAACTTTGACGGTATGCATCCCCTGTTCAGGCAGGTCCCGCCCATCCTGCTCTTTTCAATGATGGCAACTTTCATGCCGTGCTGAGCAGCGGCGTTTGCGACATCAAGTCCAGAGCCGCTGCCTATGACTATCAGGTCAAAGTCCAGCGCCTCCGGCCTTTCTGATTTGCCTTTTCTAGACATTGTGCTGTACTGGATGTCGATGCATATAACTCTCTGAAACATCACATTGTCTCGTGAAATCCGGTAGTTTTTTCTATGTGTCAAAAACGTAAGCTTATTTATTCCCGAAAAGCCTGTTTGTCTGCATGATCCCACAGGTATATTCGAGTGTCGATTCTCTATTGTCTGAATTTTTCAAGGTACGCAAGACTACGATGGAATTGTTTTCACCGCTCGACGTTGAAGACGCAGTAATCCAGTCTGATGAATTTGGCAGCCCGCCGAACTGGCACATTGCGCACGTCACCTGGTTCTTCCAAAAAGTCCTGGAAAAGTACGGCTACAACCCACAGGCAGGCTCGGGGGTAAAGTACCTGAATTCTTATTATCAAAAGTACGGCGATATTCTGCCCAAGTCAGAGCGGGGTAAATATCCGCGGCCGACTGTGAAGCAGACGCTCTTGTACAGAACTGACTTGGAGAAAATGGTGGCTTCATTTCTCAAAGAGTTTGATAGTCGCCAGGAGCCTGTATCCGAAAGCGTGAACTATGACATCACACTTGGCATCCAGCATGAAATGCAGCACCAGGAATTGATGATATACGACCTGCAGCATTATTTCCAGCGCTTCTCGGATCCCCTGGATACATACCGGCCGCAGGCGGTGCGAGAGCCGCCGTCCCGGACAGACAAACCAACCGGAATGGTAGAGATTGCAGGCGGCCTCTACCAGCTTGGATTTCATGGAAAGGGATTCTGCTACGACAACGAAACGCCCGAGCACCCCGTATACCTGCAGCCATTCAAGATCGACGTGTCGCCGGTATCTAGTGGAGATTTTGTAAAGTTCATCGAAG
>Ga0187892_10010600_pt1 | contig 11616 bp, 9 predicted proteins | sample MA1701073metaG_FD_139345 | JGI IMG/M metagenome (GOLD analysis project Ga0187892, IMG submission 139345) | Bio-ooze microbial communities from a basaltic lava cave in the Kipuka Kanohina Cave System on the Island of Hawaii, USA - MA170107-3 metaG ... | reverse complement strand
GTGCGGGGGCGGCGCGGGCGGCGGCGGCGCTGGGGGCGGCGGCGCGGAGGGGCCGGCCACGAGCGATGTCCCCGCCTCGACGGCGAACGCGCTGAAGCTCACCGAGGAGTGGGTGTGGCCCCCACCGGGGGGCGGTTCGGCGGGGATGCCCGCATCCGACGGCGACGACATCGCCCTCACGGTCGGCCGCCAGCGGGTGGTCCTGCTCGACGGCGAGGGCGCCCTGCGGTGGGAGGTCCGGCGCAACGTGCGGGACGTGGCGCCCGCCCTGACCGCTGCCCTGGTGTTGGTCGCAACCGAGCAGGGCCTCGTCGCCCTCGACCGCTCGACGGGGCGGGAGCGCTGGGCGGCCACGCTGGACGACCGCACCAACACCCCGGCGGTCGCAGGCGGGCGGGCGGTGGTGACGACCTGGGATGGCTTCATGGCGGCCGTCGACCTGGCCGACGGCCAGGTGGTGTGGCGGCTGAAGCTGGGCGGGAACGCCCTGGGGCCGCCGGCAGTGTCCCTGTCGACGGCGGTCGCCACCTTCGACACGGGCCGGGCGGCGGGCGCGACCGCGGTCGACCTCGCCACCGGCCGGCCCCGGTGGACGGCGCCGCTCACGCCTGACGGCGTCAGCGCGCCAGCGATCGAGGGCGGCGTGGTCGTCGTGGTGGCCGCCGACGTGGCCGCCCACGGCCTGGCCCTCGACACCGGCGCCGAGCTATGGCGGGCGCCGCTGGACGGGTCAGGATCGCCCGAGGTTCCCCCGCGGCCGGGGGGCGACGGCGCCGTCCTCGTGGGCCACCGCCTTGGCGGGATGGCCCTGCTGGATTCGGTCGACGGCGCCGTCCGGTGGTCGTCGGCCCGGGCCGGCGCGGCCGTGCGGGGCGGCCCGGCCGGCCCCGGGCCCAACGGCTGGTACGCCATGCCCCTCAACAACGGCAGGGTGGCGTTCGCCGGGCCGGACCGCGAGCCCGACGTCCGCCAGCCGCCCAGCCTGGCCATCGGCGTGGCGGCGGGCCCGCGGGGCTTGCTGCTCGTCGCCACCGAGCAGGGAAGGGAGAACGGGGTGTCGGCCCTGAGCGGCTGGTGAGCGAGGGGCGCTAGAATGCGTCGCCCGTCAGAGGACGGGAAACGTCCGGTCGCGGCGTATCCCACGGTCGCCTACCCAGGCGCAGCGCCCCGGCCTTCGTAACCGATGGGAGGAGGCGCCGTGGCCGTTGTCACGATGAAGCAGTTGCTCGAGGCCGGAGTCCACTTCGGCCATCAGACGAGGCGTTGGAACCCGAAGATGAAGCGCTTCATCTTCGGGGAGCGCAACGGCATCTACATCATCGATCTGAACCAGACCCTGGAGCGGATCGAAGCGGCGTACAGCTACGTGCGGGATCTCGTCGCCGACGGCGGGTCGATCCTGTTCGTGGGCACCAAGAAGCAGACGCAGGACGGCATCGCCGGCTATGCCCAGAAGTGCGGGATGCCCTACGTCAACGAGCGGTGGCTCGGCGGCATGCTCACGAACTTCTCGACCATCAGCGCCCGGGTCAAGAAGATGCAGGAGTACGAGCGCATGAAGGCGGGCGGCGACTTCGCCGCCATGCCCAAGAAGGAGGCGCTGATCCTGTCCCGAGAGCTGGAGAAGCTCCAGCGCAACCTGGGCGGCATCCGGAACCTGGCCAAGCTGCCCGAGGCGATCTTCGTCATCGACACCAAGAAGGAGCACATCGCCGTCACCGAGGCCAACAAGCTGGGCTTGCCGATCGTCGCCGTGGTGGACACCAACTGCGATCCCGACGTCATCCAGTACGTGATCCCTGGCAATGACGACGCCATTCGCGCCGGCGCCCTGATGTGCCGCATCCTCGCCGACGCGGTGGAGGAGGGCCGGTTGATCGCCAGCCGGCGCAACGCCCGCCAGGCGGCCGCGATTGCGGCCTCGCCCCTGGCGGAGGACCCGGCGGCCGAGGCCCGGAGGGCGCAACAGCAGGCCGAGGCTCGTCGCCAGGCCGCCCTCCAAGCCCAGGAAAGGGAGGCGCGCATGGCCGCGGTACGCCGCCAGCAGCCAGCGTCCGAACCCGCGCCCGAACCCGCGCCCGAACCCGAGCCGGCGCCCGCCAGCCCGGCCGAGTCGACCGCGGCGGCGCCCACCGGCGAGGCCGCCCCCGCGGCCCCCATGGACGCCAGCCCCGCCGAGCCTGCGGGCGATGCGCCCGCCGAGCAGGCGGCCGGCCACGCGGTCGACCTCCTACCGGCCGCTGGGCCAGGGCCGGTGGCCGCTGGTCCGGAGCCGGCGGAAGCGCCCGCCGAGCCGGCCGAGCCCTCGGCGCCGGCCGTGCCGACCGATCCGCCTGCCGACGCGACGGCTGCCGACGCGACGGCTGCCGACGCGACGGTCGCCGACGCGGTCGCCGACGCGGTCGCCGACGCGACGCCTGCCGACGACACCACGAGGGAGGCCTGAGCGATGGCGAACTTCAGCGCCAAGGACGTCCAGCGGCTGCGGCAGGAAACAGGGCTGGGGATGATGGACGCCAAGAAGGCCCTCGAAGCCAACGACGGCGACTACGAAGCGTCGAAGAAGTGGCTGCGGGAGCGGGGTCTGATCAAGTCCGCGGAGCGGTCGGGCCGGGCCAACGAGCAGGGCGCGGTCGCCGCAGCCCGTTTCCCGAAGGACCCGAGCGAGGGCGCGGCGAGGGCGGGCGCCATCGTCGAGCTGCGTAGCGAGACCGACTTCGTAGCCAAGTCGCCCGACTTCGTGGCCCTGGTCGCCGAGCTGGCGCAGGCGGTGGCCGAGCGGGGCGAGCCGGCGGTCGACGAGTTCAAGGAACGGCTCGAGACCCTGCGCATGACGCTCAAGGAGAACATCGACGTCGGTCGGGTGGTCCGTTTCGAGGCCGCCGGCGGGGCCGTGCTCGACACCTACACGCACGTCCAGAACGAGCGGGGCGTCAACGGAGTGATGATCGAGCTGACCGGCGGCGAACGGGCCCAGGCGCACGACGTCGCCTTGCACGTCGCCCACGCCCGGCCCGAGTGGCGCATCCGCGACGAGGTGCCGGCGGACCGCATCGCGGCGGAGCGGGAGGTGCTCGAGAACCTCACCCGCAACGAGGGCAAGCCCGAGCAGGCCATCCCCAAGATCGTCGAGGGCCGCATCAACGGCTTCTACAAGGACAACGTCCTGGTGGAGCAGCCGTTCGTGAAGGACGGCAAGCTCTCGGTGCAGCAGTTCCTCGGTGATGCGCAGGTCACGCGCTTCGCCCAGGTCGAGATCGGCCGGGGCTAGGGCGCCCATGAGTGACGGCGCCGACGGCCCCCGAGCCGACGGCCCCCGCGCCAACGGCCCCATCGGCAGCGGCGCCGGCGGCGGCGGGGGAGCCAGCGCGGGAGTGGGCGGCGCCGGCGGCGGCGTGGGCGGCAGGCCCCGCTGGAAGCGGGTGGTGCTGAAGCTCTCCGGCGAGGCGTTCGCCGACCCCGCGATCGGCTACGGGATCGACGGCCAAATGGTCAACCGCATCGCCCTCGAGATCTGCGACGTGCGTCGGGACCTGGGCACCGAGGTCGCGGTGGTGGTCGGAGGCGGCAACATCTGGCGGGGGATGGCGGGCGAGGGGGCGGGGATGGACCGGGCCCAGGCCGACACCATGGGCATGCTGGCCACCGTCATCAACGGCCTGGCCCTCCAGGACGCGTTGGAGAAGCTGGGCGAGCCGACCCGGGTGATGACCGCCATCCAGATGGCGCAGGTGGCCGAGCCCTACATCCGCCGGCGCGCCACCCGCCACCTGGAGAAGGGGCGGGTCGTGATCCTGGCCGGCGGCACCGGCAACCCCTTCTTCACCACCGACACCACGGCGGCCCTCCGGGCGGCCGAGATCGGCGCCGCCGCCGTCCTCAAGGGCACCCATTCGGGGGTCGACGGCGTCTACACCGACGATCCCCTCACCAACCCGGATGCCACCAAGTTCAACGAGGTGGCGTACATCGAGGTCCTCAACCGGGGCCTCAAGGTCATGGATTCAACCGCCATAACGTTCTGCATGGACAACAACCTGCCGATCATCGTCTTCAACCTGATGGAGCCGGGAAACATCAGGCGCGCCCTCGAAGGCGAGTCGATCGGTACGCTGGTGTCGTGACCAGCTCGCCTGGTAGCGAGAACACCACCGAGGACGTGCTGCTCGAGGCGGCCGAGAGGATGGGCAAGGCCGTCACCCACACCCAGGGGGAGTTCAGCGGGATCCGCACCGGCCGGGCCACGCCCGCGCTGGTGGAGAAGCTCAAGGTCGACTTCTACGGCGCTGAGGTGCCGCTCCAGCAACTGGCCGGGTTCAGCGTTCCCGAGGCCCGACTCCTCGTGATCGCCCCGTACGACAAGAGTTCGATCAAGGCCATCGAGAAGGCGATCCAGAACAGCGACCTGTCGATCAACCCGTCCAACGACGGGCAGGTGATCAGGCTGAACTTCCCGCAGCTGACGTCCGAGCGGCGCAAGGAGCTGGTGAAGGTGGTCCGCCACAAGGCGGAAGAGGGGCGGGTCGCGGCGCGCAACGTGCGGCGCGAAGCGAGGCGGGAGCTCGAGGCCATGGAGAGGGAGGGCGAGATATCGGCGGACGACCTCGAGCGGGCGGAGAAGGAGTTGGAGAGGCTGACCCACGAATACGTGGCCGAGATCGACCGCGTGCTCGCCCGGAAGGAGCAGGAGCTGCTCGAGGTCTGACGCCTCACCGCCACCGCAGGACCGAGACCCGTGGAGGCCCCACATGGACGACGATCAGCTCGAAGAGTTCGACTCCGGCGCCGAGGCCGACCCCGGCGACCCGTGGTCGGAGATGGGCGCCAGGAGAGGGCCTCGCCCATCGGCGGAGGGAGTGCGCATCATCGGCGCCGACGAAGCGGCCGCCGCCATCGAATCGGGCCACGTGGCGCCCAAGAAGCCGGAGGACGAGTTGCGATTCGGAGATGTCCCACCCCAACCGCCCGGCCCGCGACCCTCGTTGCGCTTCCCGGGCGCCGACCCCGCGGCCGTGGACAAGCCACCGGTCGCGGGTGAGCCGATCCCGCCCCGGGAGGACAGGCGGTCGGCCGCCGACGAGGCGGCCCGGCGGTGGGACGAGGCGCTGGCCCGGTCGACTGCGGGCCGGTCCCGCTCCCGTGGCTCCCTGTTCTCGGCTCCCGAGGAGGACGACGCCGAGCCCTTCGGCGCCACCCTGCCCCGCATGGCCAGCGACGCGCCACCACCCGCCGGCCCGCCCACCGGCCCGCCCGCCTACGATCCCTACGACCCTGACGACCCCTACGGCCCGTCCCGGGCGCCGGGCCCGCCCACCGGCCCGCCCGCCTACGACCCGCCGGCCTTCGGCGGCGGCGGCTGGCTGGACGAGGAGCCGGACCTGCTGGCGCCCCCCACCGGCCCGCCCACCGGCCCGCCCGCCTACGACCCGCCTTCGATGCAGCACTGGACGGAGCCGCCCAGCGGCGAGGTGCCCAAAATCCTCATCGACGACGACGAGTCCGAGGTCCCCGGCGATGCCGAACTGAGCGCGTGGGGCTCGCTGTCGGCCCGCCCCCGGTGGCGCGACCAGCCCACGGACTGGGAGGAAGCCGACTTCAACGAAGCGATCCTCGCCGACGAAGGCCACCGGGTCGGCGCCCTGAAGGCCAAACGGGACGACTCCTCGCCGTTCTCGTTCGACGAGCCCGAGCCGGAGGCGCCCATGCCCCCGGCCGCGCCCGGGTTCGATCGACCGGGCTTCGGAGGCGCGGGCCGGGGCGCGGCCGGGCTGGGCGCGTTGGGCGGCCCAGGCGGCCCAGGCGGCCCGGGCGGCCCGGGCGGCGGCCGGGCGGCAGGCCGATCGGCCGGCGGGGATCCGGGCGGTCGGGCCCGCATCACCACCCTCCCGACCGGCGGGCCTCCGATCCCGCCCGGCGCCGGCCACGGCAAGGACAGCCGGGACGTGTCCACCCGGGTCGTCACCGGCGCGGTCGCCGGCGGCATCCTGCTCCTGGCCGCCATCATCGGGCCGAAAGCGCTGGTGGTGCTCATCGCCATCGCCCTCACCATGGCCACCGCCGAGTTCTTCCAGGCGGCCCGGAGCCGGGGGTACCACCCCGCCACCCTCCTCGGCCTGGTCGGCACCCCCGCCCTGGTAGGGGCGGTGTACTGGCGGGGGATCGACGCCTACCCGCTGGTCCTGTCGCTGTTCATCGTGTTCACCCTGCTCTGGTACCTCACCGGCGTGGTACGGGCCCGGCCGACCATGAACGTCGCGGTGACGGTGCTGGGGTTCCTGTACGTGGGTTTCCTCGGGTCGTTCGCAGTGCTGATCCTCGCCTGGCCCAAGGGCCTGATCCTGGTCAACGCCAAGGACGTGGTCGGGATCCTGCTCGGCGCCATCATCGCCACCGTCGTGCTCGACATCGGCGGCTACTTCGCCGGCCGTTCCATGGGCAAGACCCCCCTGGCCCCGGCCATCAGCCCCAACAAGACCGTCGAAGGGCTGGTGGGGGGGGCCATCGCCACCGTACTGGTCTGCCTGGTGGTCGTGGCCCGGATCAGCCCGTGGGACGGCGGCAAGGCGTTCTGGCTGGCGGTGGTGGTCTCGGTGGCTGCGCCCCTGGGCGACTTGTGCGAGTCGATGGTCAAGCGCGACCTGGGCGTCAAGGACATGGGGGCCCTCCTGCCCGGGCACGGCGGGGTGTTCGACCGCATCGACGCCTTGCTGTTCGTGGCGCCGGCGGTCTACGCCCTCTCGCGCCTGCTGTTTCCCTGAGGACCGTCAGCCTGGTCGGCTCGACGGGGTCGATCGGGACGCAAGCGATCGAGGTGGTGCGGGCCGAGCCGGGCCGCTACCGGGTCGTCGCCCTCGGGGCCAACCGGTCGGTGGAGGCGCTGGCGGCGCAGGCCAAGGAGCTGCGCCCCGAGCGGGTGGCCATCTCCGACCCGGCGCTGGAGCGGCAGCTCCGCCAAGCTGTCCCGGGCGGCACCGAGGTCCTGGCCGGACCGGGGGCGCTGGCCGCCATCGCCGCCGGGGCCGACGTGGTGGTCAACGGGGTCGTCGGCTTCGCCGGCCTGCCCGTGACGCTGGCCGCGCTCGAGGCGGGAAAGCGCCTGGCCCTGGCCAACAAGGAGTCGCTGATCGCCGCCGGGCCGGTGGTGCAGCGGGCCCGGGCCACCCCGGGCGCCGAGATCATCCCCGTCGACTCCGAGCACTGCGCCGTCCACCAGTGCCTGCGGAGCGGGGCCGCCCGGGAGGTGCGCCGGATCGTGCTGACCGCCAGCGGCGGCCCCTTCCGCGGCCGCCCGGCGGCCTCCCTGCGCGCCGTCACCGTCGAGGACGCCCTCGCTCATCCGACGTGGCGGATGGGGCCGAAGATCACCGTGGACTCGTCCACCCTCATGAACAAGGGCCTCGAGGTGATCGAGGCCCATGAGCTGTTCGGGCCGGCGACCGGCATCGGGTACGACGCCATCGACGTGGTCGTGCACCCGCAGTCGATCGTGCACTCCATGGTCGAGTTCCGGGACGGGTCCATCGTCGCCCAGCTCTCCGAGCCCGACATGCGCCTGCCCATCAGCTACGCCCTGGCCTACCCCGAGCGGGGCGGGGTGGAGTTCGGCGCCCTGGACTGGTCCCGCGCCCGGTCGCTCGAGTTCGAGCCGCCCGACCGGAAGGCGTTCCCATGCCTCGACCTGGCCTACCGGGCCGGCCGCGCCGGCGGGACGGCGCCGGCGTGGCTCAACGCCGCCAACGAGGTGGCGGTGCAGGCCTTTCTCGACGGCCTCGTCCCGTGGACCGCGATCGCCGATGTGATTGAGGAAACGCTGGACGGGCACGATGGAACAGAGCCGACCGGCCCCGACGTTGTCATGGAAGCCGACCGGATCGCCCGGGTACGGGCGCGCCAGGCAGTAGAACGGAGATTCGCGAGCCGATGAGCCAGACCGCCGAACACCCGCCGCAACCCTCGCCCACCGAGGGGGAAGCCGTCGCCGGGAACGACCGCCGCCGGCTGGCCCTCCTGATCGCGGTGGTGGTCGGCGTGATCGTGCTCTCGCTGATCACCGGCGCCTTCCCGGCGGTGGCGTTCGTCCTGGCCATCATCGCCTCGGTGCTGATCCATGAGGCCGGCCACCTGTTCGCCGCCCGCAAGACCGGCATGAAGGCCACCGAGTACTTCGTGGGCTTCGGGCCCCGCCTGTGGTCGATCAAGCGGGGCGAGACCGAGTACGGCGTCAAGGCCATCCCTGCGGGCGGTTATGTGAAGGTCCTCGGGATGAACAACATGGATAAGGGCGTGGCGCCCGAGGACGAGCCCCGCACCTACCGGCAGGCGTCATACCCCAAGAAGCTGCTCATGACCGCGGCCGGCATCTTCACCCATTTCGTCGTCGCCTTCCTGCTGCTCGTGCTGATGTGGACGGTGATCGGCGTCCCCAACGCCAGCAGGCCGACGCTGGAGATCGGGTCGATCAGCGAGCTGGAGGACGGTCCCAGCCCGGCCCAGCAGGCGGGCTTCCGGCTGGGCGACGAGATCGTCAGCGTGGACGGCCGCGCCGTCACCACTTGGCGCGAGCTGCCTCCGTACATCCGGGAGCGCCCCGGCCAGCCGATCACCTTCGTGGTGGAGCGGGACGGCCGCCAGGTCACGTTGAGCGCCACGCCCATCAACGGCAACCCCGAGGGCGAGCAGGTGGGCTTCGTCGGGATCGGGGCCAAGACCGAGGTGGAGCGGGTCAACCCGCTGGTGGCGGCCGGGCGGTCGGCCGAGGGCGTGTACCAACTGACCGTCGGGTCGGTGAAGGCGCTGGGCTCGTTCTTCGCCCCCGGTTCGCTCCGGAACTACGGCGACCAGCTCACCGGCGGCCCCGACGCCGACCCCGACGCCCGGCCGGTCTCGGTCGTGGGCGTCACCCGCATCGCCAACGAGGCCGGGTTGTTCGACTTCTTCGCCCTCCTGATCATGCTCAACATCTTTTTCGGGGTGTTCAACGCCATCCCCTTGCCGCCGCTCGACGGCGGCCACATCGCCCTGGCCACCTACGAGCGCATCCGGTCCCGCAAGGGCAAGCGCTACGAGGCCGACGTCCAGAAGCTGCTCCCCGTCGCTGCGGTCGTGCTGGTGGCGCTGGTGGCGCTGGGCGCGAGCGCGGTGCTGATGGACATCGTCAACCCCATCGCGAACCCGTTCCAGTGAGCGTCCCGCAGCCAGCGCGCCCGTGCTAGTCGGGACGGCCGCGCCGCGGCGGCAAACCCGGCGGATCCAGGTCGGACCGGTGGCGGTGGGAGGCGGCGCGCCGATCAGCGTGCAGTCGATGACGACGACCAAGACCGCCGACGTCGACGGCACCCTGGCCCAGATCTTCGCCCTGGCCGGGGCGGGAGCGGACATCGTGCGGGTGACGTGCAACGAGCCCGAGGCGGCGGTGGGGCTGGCCGAGATCGTGCCCCGCTCCCCGGTGCCGCTCGTGGCCGACATCCACTACCAGCACCGCCTGGCCCTGGCCGCGCTGGAGGCGGGCGTGCACTGCCTGCGCCTGAACCCGGGCAACATCCGCAAGGCAGACGAGGTCAAGCTGGTGGCCGAGGAGGCCAAGGCCCGCGCCGTGCCCATCCGCATCGGGGTGAACGCGGGGTCGCTCGACCCCGACCTGTACGACAAGCACGGCGGGCCGACGCCGGAGGCGCTGGTCGAATCGGCGCAGCGGGAGCTGGGCTACTTTGCCGAGGTCGGGTTCGACGACGTGAAGATCTCGGTGAAGGCGTCGAGCGTGCCGCTCATGATCCGGGCTTACCGGCTGCTGGCCGAGGTGACCGACCACCCGCTGCACCTCGGGGTGACCGAGGCGGGCCCGCCGCCGGCGGGCCTGGTCAAGTCGACGGCGGGCATCGGGGCGCTCCTGGCCGAGGGCATCGGCGACACGATCCGCTACTCGCTCACCGCCGATCCGGTGGAGGAGGCGCGTGCCGGCCGCCAGTTGCTGGAAGCGATGGGACTGCGGGAGCGCCGGTCCGTCGACCTCATCGCCTGCCCGTCGTGCGGCCGGGCCGAGGTGGACGTCATCCGGGTGGCGGCCGAGGCCCAGGCCGCGCTGGCCGAGCGGGCGCTGCCCATCCAGGTGGCGGTGATGGGCTGCGTGGTGAACGGACCGGGCGAGGCCCGCGGCGCGGACCTCGGGATCGCCGCGGGCCGGGGCAAGGGCCACCTGTTCGTGCGGGGCCAGGTGGTGCGGGTGGTGCCCGAGGCGCGCATGGTCGAGGCGCTCGTCGAGGAGGCGGAGCGGCTGGTGGCCGAGGGCTACGAGGCCCGCCTGGCCGCGGCCGAGGCCGGCGCCGCCGAGGAGGCCGAGGCGACTCGCCAGGCGTTGCTGGCCGACCAGGGCGACGACGCCAACGCCGTCGTCCAGCGCGTCGAGCTGATCCGCAAGCGCCTGGCTCAGTAGCGCGACGCCCGTTACGCAGCGCCAGTTCACCTCCGTGCTAGGTTCCCGAACTAGCAACGCGCTCCACCGCGGCATTGGGAGGCGAGGATGGCGGTTCATACAACGAACGAGGTCGGCGGGCGCGGCGTGTCTGCGCGACCCTGATCGCCATGCCTCGCGTAGCCATCTCCTTGCTATTTTCTTGCGGCGCAGCCGAGGTCGTCACGCAAGCGGACGACCGAGCGGTGGTGCGGGGGACACGAAGACCGCATGGGTAGGAGGTGGACTGTCAGTGACCTTCGGACGCTCGCCGAGCGTTGTCCTGACACGGGCGAAGGTCATGTGAAGCAGCTCTTCCAGTGGGAGCACGACCTGTCCAAGGGTTCGGCGCTTGCGCTCCTGGGAGCAGGACTTGCGCTGTTCGGCACGGCCGCCCTGTCGCTCGTCAAGGACGAGGCCAGCTGGTGGGTCTGGGTCTTCTTTGCGGTCACGGCGGGTGCGATCGGCCTGGGCGTTTACTCTGTCAAGCGGGTGCAAAAGCTGTTGCCCGAGTACGTGACCTCGTTGGAGAGTTTCGCTCGTTTTCGGAGTGGCCCCGCGTCTGCCCCAACGAGTGGGTCGAGCACTCGTGGAACCAGTCCATGACGGCGCATCCCACTTTTCTGGTCGGCGCCATCGCCACGTACACGGCGGCCATGACCGCCCTCGGCCTCGTCCTTCTTGTACTGATGCTGACCATAGGCGCCAGCTTGGTTGTGTCGTGGAGGACATCGAGGGCGGCGGCGTCCTCATTGCGGCTGGCCCTCAAGGGAGACGATGACGTCGCCCTACTTGCCGCCATCGGTGACACGCCGATCAGCGTGCTTGCTGCCGACGATTCGCTTCGCCGGGAGGTCTACGAAGTGCTCGACAGGTTGGCACCACCGCAAGAGCCCGGAGCGACGAGGGTTGGACGGGCGCGGGCTTCAACGCCTGAGATGACGAGACAGCGCGCGTTCATCAGCGTTGACCAGACCTTCGCGAACCTGCCTCCAACGATTCCGGAGGACGCGGCGAATCCGCCGCAGAAGGCGTGCATGGATTCGCTAACGGGGCTTCGCCCCAGCCCGCCGAGGCGGTGTCGGTAGGCATCCGACGGGAGATGATCCTAGGCTCCGGCCGAGCCTAGATGTGGCGCCGATGGCCCCACGTTGAACCGCCCGAAGCGG
>Ga0187892_10010599_pt1 | contig 11618 bp, 6 predicted proteins | sample MA1701073metaG_FD_139345 | JGI IMG/M metagenome (GOLD analysis project Ga0187892, IMG submission 139345) | Bio-ooze microbial communities from a basaltic lava cave in the Kipuka Kanohina Cave System on the Island of Hawaii, USA - MA170107-3 metaG ... | reverse complement strand
GGCATCAATGGTATTGATATTTATAAAGCTCCTGTATTGGCAAGTTTGTTTGTTGGCGGAATGATTCCATTTATCTTTTCATCACTGGCAATTCGTGCCGTAGGTCAGGCTGCCATGGCGATGGTAGAAGAAGTTCGCCGCCAGTTTCGAACTATTCCCGGTATTATGGAAGGAACCGGTAAGCCTGAATATGATAAATGCGTTGCTATTTCAACTGAAGCCTCTATTAAAAAAATGATGTTGCCTGGTGCCATTGCTATCATTTCTCCTTTGGTCATTGGTTTTGCTCCAGGATTAGGTGCAGAAGCTCTTGGCGGATTTTTAGCCGGAGCTACCGTAAGTGGCGTATTGATGGGTATGTTTCAAAACAACGCCGGAGGCGCCTGGGATAATGCAAAAAAATCATTTGAAAAAGGTGTTGAGATAAATGGCGAGACTTATTATAAAAAATCGGAACCGCATAAAGCATCGGTTACGGGTGATACTGTTGGCGATCCTTTTAAAGATACTTCAGGTCCTTCCATGAATATTTTAATCAAATTGATGTCTATCGTATCTTTGGTCATTGCTCCTACCCTGGCGCAGATAAAAGGAAAGACAGAAGGTCATTCACAGGTAATAGAGCAGCCTGCTAAAAACAGGATTGAAGTAAAAGCAGAAACATCAACCGCAACAGCTAATAACAGCAATGCGGTTCAATATAAATAACTAACTTAAGAGCTTAATCAGAACCATTATCAAATAGTCCTGCTGTTTCTACAGCGGGGCTATTCTTTTTAGGACGATCCGACCCAACCCTATATCTCAGGACATAGCTTATTGAAACGTTTTAAACTCCCCGGAACAAGGCAGGTATCTTTTGGCGAGTAAACTTTTTTTTAAAAATTGTTTGTCAGGAAATTAGGAATAAAAGAAAATTTTGTTGTAAATTTTCTTACTTCTTTTTTTTCCCGGTTAAGACTCCAACAGTAGCACACCACATTATTTAGTGATGACTCATCGCAAAAATGATATAACCTCAACCGGGTTAAAGCCACTGTGGACAGGTATTCTTGTCTTTTTTGCATTAGCCCTTATATGCGCCTTTCTTGTTTACCAGCGATTCCAGCTTGTAAAAAGCGAAGAAAGGCAAAATGCTCTAAACATAGCCGAATCAGCCCGCGGCCGTTTGCAGCAGGCTCTTCAATATAGCTTGTCGGCTACACAGGCTATGACACTGCTGATTGATAAAACCGGAACCGTTCGCAATTTTGATTCTATTGCACCATTAATTTTTAAAGCGCATAAAAACATTGATGCAGTTCAGCTTGTTCCTTCGGGTATCATCCGGCATGTTTATCCCAAAGAGGGGAATGAAGCAGTCATCAATTATGATATACTTCATGATACCACAAGAAATAAAGAAGCATACAAGGCCATTGAAAAAAATGAACTGTTTTTTGCAGGGCCATTTCTTTTAAGACAAGGCGGACTGGGTATAGTAGGCCGCCTGCCTGTTTATATTAATGACACACTGTGGGGTTTCTCTGCTGTCGTTATCAAATTATTTACTTTATTAAGATCAGCAGGCATTGACAGTTCTGGAAAATCGGGATATTATTTTCAACTTTCCAAAACAAATCCTGGTACAGGCCAGGAAGATTTTTTTCTGCCCATCCGCGGTCATTTAAAAGGTCATTACAATGTAGCAGTGATGATACCAAATGGTGAATGGAATTTGTCGGTAATGCCAAAAAACGGTTATAAAACTGTTCGTGCCATTTTCCCTTTGATATTATTAGGATTAGCTTTTTCTCTGCTGGGTGCATTGTTCGCCATTTATTATAGCAAAACACCCGAACGCCTGAAAAAATTAGTTGCAGAGCGAACTGCAGAATTAGATAAAAGCGAGAAAAGAAATAAGACCATTGTAAATGCTTTGCCTGATGTGGTTTTTATCATCAACCGGCAAGGCAGGATCGTAGATTATAATTATACCGCCGGTTATCAAAGACTGATAAAGTCTGATCAATTTATTACGAAAACAGTTTCTGAAGTATTGCCGGAACCGCTTGCAATAGATATGATGTCTTATATCAAAAATGTTTTACAAACAGGCCAGAATTTTACTTACTCTTTTCAATTGGATACAAATAGCGAAATGCGCAGCTATGAATCGAGATTTGTTCCTTATGATGCAGATGATGTGCTGGTGCTGGTAAGAGATAATACCGAAGCAAAAAAAGTAGAAAAAGAATTATTGCAATCAAGAGAAGAGTTAAGACGATTGAGCAATTATCTGGAAGATGTAAGAGAAGAAGAGAGAACGCATATTGCCCGTGAGATTCACGACGAATTGGGACAGCATCTTACCGTTTTAAAAATGAGTTTTTCCTTTCTTGAAAAAAGCATTGCTGAAACCGATCCGAAGTATACTGCAGAGTTTAACAAGATCGCCGATCTTATCAATGAAATGGTAACAGCAGTAAGAAAAATTTCTCATCAACTAAGACCGGCCATGCTTGATCAGTTAGGATTGATAGCTGCCATGGAATGGTATACGGCAGATTTTGAAAAAAAGACTGGTATCAAAACTGTATTCATCACTGAACTTCCGCCTAATGATTTTCCAGAAAAATTAAGAATTGGTTTGTTTCGCATTTTGCAGGAATCATTGACAAATGTGGCACGACATGCTGAAGCAAGCCGGGTAGATATTTCATTGAGTTTGCACGACAATGATCTTGTGATGCTGATAGAAGATAACGGCAAGGGCTTTCATACCGAAACTATTGATCCCCGCAAAACATTAGGCGTATTAGGAATGAAAGAAAGAGCCATTGTGATGGGCGGTACTTACAATATCAATAGCGAACCAGGCAAGGGAACTATTATTGAAGTGATAGTACCATGGCGTAATCATTAAATATTACCATCCAACACAAACATTCCTGCCTTTGTAACAATTTTTATTTTCTTACGTCTCTATATTTAGCGGACGTTAAAAAAAACTAAAAAAGGTCGGAGAAATGCCGCAATACGAAAATAGTCGTATATTCGGTTATTAAAACTCAAACCCAATGTCAACAACACGAAATATTAAACCCACCGAAAGTGAACTGGAAATTTTGCAGATACTTTGGAGCAAAGGTTTAGCAACAGTAAGGGAAGTGCATGAAGGTTTGGCAGCGACAAAAGATGTAGGATACACCACCACCCTTAAGCTTATGCAGATCATGAACGAAAAAGGATTGGTGAAAAGAGATAATTCGATGCGGACGCATGTTTACCAGGCAGCGGTGAACAAAGAAAAAACACAAAAACATTTATTGGGTAAAATGATTGACAACCTGTTTGGCGGCTCTCCTACCCAATTAGTGATCCAGGCGCTGGGCGAACACAAAGCAAGCCCTGAAGAACTGGATAAAATACAAGCCTTATTAAATGATCTGAAAAAACAATAACATGTTTGCGATAAGCCAATCCAACTTTCTGCAGGCATTGGGATGGGCTGTACTAAACAGCTTGTGGCAAATGGCTTTATTGTGGGTAGTGTACCAATTGATAACTGCAGTATTCAGAACAAAAAGATCGTCTCAAAAAGCTTACCTGGCTACCAGCCTGCTCTTTACAGGTTTTGCCTGGTTTGTCTTTAACTTTTTTGTAATATTGGCAGATAAATCTGCTGCACAAACGGATTACTCTGCGTTTGTAACCGTCAATGGCAATGAGGCGGTAAACAACTGGTTATTTACCACATTACCCATCGCTTCTGTTTTATACCTTGCCTTACTGGTTCTGCCCGTATTAAACTTTATAAGAAACTACAGGTATGTACAATTTATCCGCGGCAATGGTCTTAAGAAGGCCGATGTAAAATGGCGGATGTTTACGCAAAAAATAGCGGCACAGATGGGAATTGTTAAGCCTGTGCAGGTTTGGTTATCAGAATTTGTAAGCTCACCTGTAACTATTGGCTATATAAAACCTCTTGTATTGCTTCCGCTGGCTGCCGTCAATCATTTATCGCCGCAGCAGATAGAAGCAGTATTGCTGCATGAGTTATCACATATCAGGCGTGCTGATTATCTTATCAATCTTATTGCCCGCATTATTCAAACTGTTTTATACTTTAATCCATTTGTAAAAGCATTTTCTTCTATTATTGAAAAAGAAAGAGAAAAACATTGCGATGAAATGGTATTGCAATTTCAATACGAACCGCATGGTTATGCTGCTGCATTGCTTGAGTTGGAAAAAGTTTCTCAATCATCTCACCTGTTAGCCGTGGCTGCCGCCGGTAATAAAAAAAATGAATTGCTGAACAGGGTTGAAACCATTTTAGGCATTCACAAAAAACCTGTTTTTTCTTTTAATAAACTGGCTGGAGTTGTAGCTGCTTTGTTATGCTTTATCAGTCTCAATGCATTGCTATTGATGAGTAAACCTGGCGACAGCAAATCAACACCGGGGCTTCTTACTGATCTTTCAGATCCTTTTCATCTGCTATCGCCTGTTGAAGATGAATTCTCTTTGGTAAGTGTTGAAACACAATCAAAGCCGGTGATCAATCATGGCTCTCCCACTGCTGCGCCTGAAGCAGCAGATAAACAGAAAAGGGCAAACGCCCCCGTTACTACCGGTACAAATGGTGAGCTTGCTTTTTCTGTCAATCCAAAAATGAATATGCTCAATCTTCCTTACATGTTCGTAGATCTAAAAGAAGTAGTCATACCCCAGTTAGATGAACAAAAGGAAGAACAGGTAAAAGAAGTGATGGACGCTTCAAAGAAAATATTGACAGAAGCTCAATGGAAGAACGTAGTAGAAAAAAATATTGCCGATGCGCTTACCGCTATTGAAAAGGAAAAAATGAAAATGGAATATCAAAAGGCAATGAATAAGCTGGATTGGGAAACAATAGAAAACAAATTGAAAGTAGCCTATGACAATATCAACTGGGAACAGGTGAATACAGAATTGTCAAAAGCATTGGTAGAAATAAAATTAGACAGCCTGCAAAAAGTTTATACCACAGCTGTCTCTAAATTGAATTGCCTGGAAAAAGAACTGGAAAAAGCTAATGTACCCGGTGTTCCGGATACAGACATTACTTTAGAATCTGTAGAATGCCAAAAGAAAGAAGCGATGAAAGCTATCAATACTATCAAAGCTGTTAAAGCAAGAAAAATCGTACAGCTCTAAACAAATCAATTGAAGTATAACTAATAGCAGGAAAAACTCTTCAAATGAAGAGTTTTTTCTTTTTACTAAATCACCTGTCATATAAATAAGTATAAGTATTAGTATTAGTAAACGCATTTCAATTCGTTTGATATGCGATCTTTTGAACACGGATTGGATAGATTAAATGGATGAACACGGAATTTATCTATCTATTGCATTATAAAATTATTTTCCAATAACCTAAGAATGTTTCATAGGAAATCGCAATCAATTTAAAAGAGAAAATCTGTGAAAATCCATTACATCCTTAACATCAGTGTTCCATGTACGGCAAAAAAATGACCCCGCATGCGGGGCCATCAGGGCCATCAAGACATTGATTTATTTTATTAAATGCTTATTAAAAAGCTTTCTTTGGTTTTTCCTCTTCAGGTTTCCCTGCTTTCACCAGGTTTTGCTGATTGATAACATCACCCAATACTTTCACTGTTTGATCCAGGTAAATATCTTTTCTCAGGTTTTTCAACCATTGATTAAAGCGTTCCTGCTTTGCATTATCATTAGCCCAGCGGTTTGTTTCGCTTGGAAGAGATGTTACGTTCAGTTCCGTTTTTAATTTCATCAGCGCTTCATTCTGTGCCAGTGTTGCACGAATGGCTTTTTGCTCTTTCCTGTATTTGTCAAGTTGCAATGAATATTTCTTGTCGCTCTGAGTAGCCAGCCATTCTGTATTTTCTTTGATCAATTTAAACACAGGATCATTTTCCAAACGCTGATTGCTTAACTGCTGAATAGTCTTCAGATCATATCCTGCATTCCATGCTGTATAAGGTGATTTATTGATCTCATCCCATGGCAATGCATCAGGATTATCTTTTTCTCTTACTTTCAAATGTTCCAGTTGATCAGGCAATACAATATCAGAAGCAACACCTTTCAATTGTGTAGAGCCGCCATTGATGCGATAAAATTTTTGCAGTGTCAGCTTCACGGTACCCAGATCAGAATTTGACATAGAAAATCCTGTTTCAGGATCGAGACCGATATTACGCTGCACTGTCCCTTTACCATACGTGGACGTACTACCTATAACGATGCCACGGCCATAATCCTGTATAGCTGCAGCAAAAATTTCGGAAGCTGAAGCGCTGAATTCATTTACCATCACTGCCAGCGGGCCGGAGTACAACACATTTTTATCCTTATCTCTTAAAACGCTTGGTTTGTTATCACGATCTTTTACCTGCACTATCGGACCATCTTCAATAAACAAGCCGGCCATTTGCACCACATCATACAAAGAACCACCGCCGTTATTCCGTAAATCAATCACAATACCATCTACAGCTTGCTCTTTTAGCTTGGTTACTTCTTTGGCTACATCAATATAGCTGCGGTTGCCATTGGCATTTTCAAAATCAGCATAAAATTCAGGAAGGAAAATATAACCGATCTTGGAGTTGCCTGATTTCACTACAGCACTGCGGGCAAATGTTTCATCCTGTACTATTTCATCTCTTGTCAATGAAATAATTTTTACAGAACCATCTGCTTTTTTCACCGTCAGGTTTACAACAGTACCTTTTTTACCACGTATAAGTTTTACGGCATCCGTTACCAAATAACCGGTAAGATCAACAGGCTCTTCTTTTCCTTGCGCTACTTTTTGAATGATGTCACCTGGTTTCAATTCACCAGACTTCCAGGCTGGCGTACCGGCAACAATGCTGCTGATCTTGATATTGCCTTCGTCATATTGCAACTGGGCGCCAATACCAAAAAAGCGGCCGCTCATTTCCTCATCAAAATATCTTTTATCAACCGGAGGGAAAAATTCCGTATGTGGATCCATTGTATTGGTAATCGCATTTACAAATACAGTGAACTTATCATCATCGTTGAATTTAAAGCGAAACCTTTCAAATAAACGATCAGTGATCTTTTTTACTTTTTCACGGGCTTCCTTTTCTAACTCGGCATCTGTTTTTACAACAAATCCTTCTTTACCTTTATTTTTTTCTCTTATGTCGAGCAGATCGGCATAGCGTTCAAGCGTAAGGTATTTTACTTTCTTTCTCCATCTTTCTTTTATTTCAGCAGCAGAAGATGCATACTCAAGCTTATCACCATCCAGCATTACTTCTTCATCAACGGAGAAATCAAATGGTTGGGAAAGAAGTTCCGTGCAGGTAGCTGCAGCTTCTTCCATACGGGTATTAAAAACTTTTCCAGCAGCCAAAAAGAACTCAACCGGCGCTCCTTTGATCTCTTCATCAATCTTTGTTTCATATTTTTTTTGCAGCGTTTCTATATCGCTGCGCAAAAACATATTCTTTTCCGGATCAAGATCAGTTAGGTATTTTCCAAAGATCTTTTTAGAAAAATCATCATTTATGTGCTGAGGGCTGAAATGAGCTTGTGAAAGCATTTCACCTACGAGCTTCAAAATCTCTTCATACTTGTTGGGCGGATTTTTAGCTCCGGTTCCCATGGTTTGAAATGCCAGGAAAATACCGGCTGCCAGCGTCAAAATCACAATCGGAAGTCGCTTCATATTCATTAGATATTTTAGTGCATTAAGCATAATCCAAAAATAACGTAAAATCACTGGTTTTAGTGCTTTTACGGCCATTTAACAATGGTTTTTGATAAGCGGAATACAGAAGCTGGAAGTCAGAGGTCAGAAGTCTGATATCCGAACTTCATTACGGATTTGCAATTTTGCTTTTGCTGATAAACATATTTTCATTGTTTGATTTTTTCTGACATCTGGCCTCATACTTCTTTCTTCTATTTTCAGTTTTTTACACTTCAATTTCCTATTTTTGCTGCTCGAAAAAACGGTGACCATAGCTCAGTTGGTTAGAGCATCAGATTGTGGTTCTGAGGGTCGTGGGTTCGAAACCCATTGGTCACCCGTCCAAGCCCCGGTTCGCAGAGACCGGGGCTAATTTTTAATCAGCATCAGCTTTTCTCAATGAACTACTGGCTTTTCCTGCTCCCTTTACTTTCCGCTTTTACCGGCTGGATCATTATAAAACTTCTCTTCATATTACTCTTTCATCCCTTTACTCCCAAAAAGATCATGGGAATTACTTTGCAAGGAGTACTTATAAAACAAAAACAACCTGTAGCAATAAAAGTTGGGCAAATGGCTGCTGATATGCTTGCTTCTGCCGGGCTCGAACAAAAGATCAGCGATCCAAAAAATGTTGAAAAATTAAAACCCATGATCGAAACTCATGTGGATAATTTTTTACGCATTAAGCTGAAAGAACAAATGCCCATGATCAGCATGTTTGTAGGTGATAAAACCATCAATACGCTGAAGTTGGTTTTCATGCAGGAAATAGAAAATCTTTTTCCACAAGTAATGGCACAGTTTGCCGGCAATCTGAAAAGCGAATTGAATGTTGAGCAGATAGTTGTTTCTAAAATAAATAATATTTCCCCGTCAGAACTTAAAGCCCTATTTTATCAAAATATCGGTAAAGACTTACGCAGGTTGGAGTTAGCGGCGGTATCATTGGGCTTTTTAATGGGCATACTTCAACTGTTGATCGTCTTCCTGACCCATTGAGCACAATTGGTCGGGATCAGTATTAATTTTCTTTATTAAAATTTTACTCCCGTTCAGCAAGTTATTCCCGATTTCCTCGTCCAATTTCCATTATAATCAAAACCATGAAGTATCATTTTTCTGCAACTGCACTATTCTTGTTTTCTTTTCTTTTCTTAAATGCACAACCGCCTGGTGCTGGCGGCAATCGTGGCAACGGCCCGCAAATTTCCGGAAGATTGTATGGTAAAATCATTGAGACCTCATCAGGCAAGCCCGTTGAATATGCTTCTGTTCAATTATTGCAAAACAAAATGGACACCGTTACCAAACAACGAAAGGAAACAGTGATTGGTGGCATGCTCACAAAATCAAATGGTGATTTCAGTGTTGAAAATGTTCCTGTATTTGGGCCATTAAAATTAAAAGTAACCGGCATTGGTCTCAAAGAATATACGCAAAACGTTTCATTCGAACTGAAACGGGGCGGCGATCCCAGTGCTATGATCAATGCATTGGATAAAGATCTTGGCAATATTAAAGTGGAAATAGAACAAAAAATTTTGGAAAATGTAACGGTGAGTTCTGAAAAACCCGGACTGCAATTGGGAATAGACAGGAAGATTTTTAACGTAGATAAAAATCTTGTATCGGCAGGTGGTACGGCTGTTGACATCATGCGCAATGTGCCATCGCTTAATGTAGATATTGATGGTAATGTAACGCTGCGCAATAACACGCCGCAGATTTTTGTAGATGGCCGCCCTACCAATCTTACACTGGAACAAATTCCCGCTGATGCTATTCAAACTGTTGAACTCATCACTAATCCTTCAGCCAAATTTGATGCGTCGGGCGGTACATCAGGCATTTTAAATATTATTCTAAAAAAAGAAAAGAAGGTAGGATATAATGGAAGTGTAAGAGTTAATGCTGATTCCCGTGGCCGGGTTGGTGGCGGTGGTGATATTAATCTGCGCCAGCAAAAAGTAAATTTTTTTGTAGCAGGAATGTACAACCAGCGTAAATCAATTAGCAACGGAACCACGGACAGAGATAATCTTTTTGGTTCGCCCCGCACATCAATATTTCAATCCGACAGATCTGTTTCCAAAGGTGCTTTTGGTTTCGGACGTGCGGGATTTGATTATTTTATGAGCAATCGTAATACCCTTTCTGCAAGTTTCAACTATGCAAGAGGAAGTTTCCGGCCTTACATGGAAAGTGATATTGATTCGTCATATACCGGCGGTTCATCCTTTGCCTTTAATGAACGTATTGCTAATAACAAAGGAAATTTTCGCAACCTGGGTACAACAATAAGTTTCAAACATAATTTTCCAAGAGCAGGACGTGAGTGGACAGCAGATGCTACTTATAACAGAAGTAAAAATTCGAATGATAACTTTATCACAACAAATTATTACACGGTTCCTCAATACCAGTTTACTCATGATTACAAGCAACAACAATTGATTAGAGGAGAAAATGAAAACCTGGTGGTGCAAACTGATTTTGTAAATCCACTGACTGAAAAATCAAAAGTAGAATTTGGTGCACGAGCCCAAATAAGAGCAACTAACAGCGCCAATGCTTTTTATGAAGGCGTTAATGGCCAATGGGTGTTGCAACCTGCTTCACAAGCCGATTATGAAAGCAGCGACCAGGTATATGCAGCTTATGCTACTTATTCCAATCAATTAAAATCGTTTGGATATCAGTTGGGATTAAGAGCGGAAAGTTCAGATTACGAAGGCAAGCTTTTAAAAACAGGTGAACTGTTCAATATTGATTTTCCCATCAGCTTTTTTCCAAGCGTTTTCTTATCGCAAAAATTGAGTGAAGATCAAAGCCTGCAATTGAATTACAGCCGCAGAATTAATCGGCCCAATTTCTGGCAACTCACTCCTTTTACTGATTCATCCGATAAATTGAATCCAAGAAAAGGTAATCCGGGTTTGCAGCCTGAATTCACCAATTCAATGGAATTATCTTACGAAAAAACATTTAAGAACAAGGATAATTTTTTAGCGTCCATTTATTATAAACATACCACGGATCTTATCACCAGTTACCAGGTTTCGGAAAGCGTCGGAAATGAAGACATTATTTTAAACACATTCATCAATGCAAATGCAAGCTATGTCACCGGTTTGGAATTAGTATCAAGAAATAAACTGACAAAATGGTGGGAGCTTACTTCCAATCTTAATCTTTATACTTCTGATATAAAAATTGATGATCCTGCACAGCCCGAACAGAAACGATTGACAAGTTGGTTTGGAAAGCTCAATAACAATTTCAAGTTACCGCATAATATCACCTTTCAACTTTCGGGCGATTACCAGTCAAAAACTATTTTACCACCCGGTGGCAGTGGAGGCGGCGGCAGACGGGGTTTTGGCGGCCCCATGTTTGGCGGGCCTGCATCTGCATCACAAGGTTATGTTCGCCCCAATTACGGAGTTGATGTAGCAGTACGTTATGAATTTTTGAAAAACAGAACAGCTTCTTTATCTGTAAACATGAATGACATTTTCCGTACCCGCCGCCAGGATATTCATTCGGAATCTGCTTTCTTTATACAGGATGTATTTCGTCGCCGTGATCCGCAGGTATTACGCATCAACTTCAACTGGCGGTTTGGAAAATTTGATCCCAATCTTTTCAAACGCAAGAATACAAGAGCAGAACAAAACGCCGGCGAAGGAATGAATACGGGACAGCAATAGCGATAGTGAGTTGGTGGGTGGGAAATATAAATAGTTTTTAAACCTTAGTCCGTTTTAAAAACCTTTGGCGTAAATGCTGAAGGTTTTTTATTGCAATTGCCCTGGCCTTTATGACACGGATAAAAAAGATGCAGGTCTTGTTTGGCTTTAGCCCAATTTAG
>Ga0187892_10010597_pt1 | contig 11621 bp, 11 predicted proteins | sample MA1701073metaG_FD_139345 | JGI IMG/M metagenome (GOLD analysis project Ga0187892, IMG submission 139345) | Bio-ooze microbial communities from a basaltic lava cave in the Kipuka Kanohina Cave System on the Island of Hawaii, USA - MA170107-3 metaG ... | reverse complement strand
TGGTCTTCGGGTCGCCGCCGAGCCGTTTCACCGCATCACGCATCGCGGCGAGGTCGACGACGCACGGGACGCCGGTGAAGTCCTGGAGGATGACGCGCGCCGGCTTGAACGGCAGCTCCACGGGCTCGGCGCCCTTCGCCTGCCAGCGCGCGAGGCGCTTCACGTCGTCCTGCGTGACCTCGTAGTCGTCGCAGGTGCGGAGCGCGGCCTCGAGCAGCACGCGGATCGAGTAGGGCAGCTTCGCAAGGTCCACGCCGAGCTGCGCGGCGAGCGCGTCGAGGCGGTAGACCTGCACGGTGCCCGCGGGGGTCGCGAGCGGCTTCCTGACGCCGAAGGCGTCGCGGGGCTTCGAGCTCATGGGTTCGTCCTTTGCTGAAGCGGCGGCGCACAGGGCCGCCGGGTCAGTCAGGGAGGCGCACAGGGCCTCCGGTGAACGGCCGCATCCTATACCATCGGCCGGTCCCGCCGTGGACCGGAGCGGCGTCGAACGTCGCGGACGGCCGCGGGGTAGGATGCGCGTCGAGCGGCCGCCCGCCGAGCGTGCCGGCACGAGGGAGACCCGCCATGAACCGACTCGCCGCCCGGATCGCCGGGTTCGCGATCCCCACCGTCGGTCTCGTCACCGCGATCCACCTGGGCCGGCAGGCGGGCTGGGGCGAAGGGCTGGCCGGCGTGGCCTCCGGCGCGTGGTTCACGCTCCCGTTCGCCGCGACCTGCTGGCTCCGGTCGCGGCTCGAGGGCCGGCGGAAGCGCGCGCTCGCGCGGAGCGCCGTACATGAACTCGCGCTCGGCGTCATGTCGGGCGCGGTGACGTGGGCGATCCTGTGGCTCGGCTGGACGTTCCCCGAGGCGACCGCCTGGCGGCCGCACGCGTTCACGATCAACTCCGTGGCCACGGGGCTCGCCGGCCTCGCCCTGCCTGCGGCAGGCCGGCGCGTTCGCCCCGAACCTAATGACGTGCCGGCGGAGTCCACGCCAGGGCGGGCGTAGCCGACACCGCCGGGCCCCTCTCCTCCACCGTTCATCGGCGCGCGCCCGCTGTCCGGCCGAGGGACCGTTGCGCCGGCGGGCGCACGTGGCGAGGATGGACTCCTCGCGACCGCGGCGAGCACCGCCGGCGTCGCCGGCCACCGGGAGTCCCTCATGTACTACCTCTTCCTCAAGCTGCTCCACATCGCCTCGGTGGTGGCGTTCCTCGGGAACATCACCACCGGGATCTTCTGGCACGCGCATGCGGCGCGCACGCGCGACCCGCGCCTGCTCCACCACGCCATGGACGGCATCATCCGGAGCGACCGCTGGTTCACGCTCCCGGGCGTGGTGCTCATCATCGTCACCGGCGTGCTCGCCGCGCTCCAGGCCGGCTACCCGCTCCTCGGCACGCGCTGGATCGCCTGGTCGCTGCTCCTCTTCGGCATCTCGGGCGTGATCTTCGGCGTGCGCGTGGCGCCGCTCCAGGAGCGCATGCGCACGCTCGCGCGCACGGGGCTCCAGACCGGCACGTTCGACCACGCGAGGTACGAGTCGCTCACGCGCCAGTGGGAGGCCTGGGGGCTGGCCTCGCTGCTCACGCCGCTCGGTGCCATGGTGCTCATGGTGCTCAAGCCCTGACCGTCGCCGTCACGCACCCGACCCCTCTCCTTCACACAGGAGCCGCCCGATGACCCGCCGCACACACGCCGCCGCCTGCCTCGCCCTCTTCGCGCTGCCTGCGTTGCCGCTTCCCGCAGGCTCTCAGGGCCGGCCCGACTTCGCCGCGCTCATGGCCGCCCAGCGCGCCGCGCTCCGGCCGCTCACCGCGCTGGACGGGGTCTGGCGCGGCACCGCCCGCATCCTGGAACCGGATGGCAAGTGGCTCGAGCTGACACAGACGGAGCGCGTGGGCTACATGCTGGACAGCACGGTCAAGGTCATCGAGGGCCGCGGCTACGACGCCACGGGGAAGACCGTGTTCAACGCGTTCGCGATCCTCGCCTGGGAGGCGAACCGGAAGTCGTTTGAGTTCCGCTCGTATACGCGCGGCCTGCGCGGAGACTACCTGTTCACGCCCACCGACTCGGGCTTCGTCTGGGACATCCCGACGGGGCCGATGACCATCCGCCACACGGCGACCGTCCGGGGCGGCCGCTGGCGCGAGGTGGGCGACCGCATCGTCGCCGGGCAGCCGCCCGTGCGGTTCATCGAGATGGACCTGCGGCGCGTGGGCGACACGGACTGGCCGGCGGGCGGCGTGGTGCCGCCGCGCTGACGGGCCCTGGGCCGTCGTGGTACGGTCCCCGCACTCCCCGGATGGACGCTTCGCGGACCACGAGGGTTCCCGCATGATCGTCACCCTGCCGCGCGCCGCGCGACTCGCCGCCGCGGCCGCGCTCGTCGCGCTGGTGGCCGGCTGCAAGTCCGGCGAGCTTCAGATCACCGCCATCAGGACCTTGCTCGACGACCCGGCCCGCTTCGACAGGCAGACCGTGCGCGTGGTCGGCGAGGTCACCCGCTCGCTCGGCGTGCTGGGCTACGGCGCCTACGAGCTGGACGACGGCACCGGCAAGCTGCCCGTGGTCTCCGAGGAGGGCGGCGCGCCGCGGACCGGTGCCCGCGTCGGCGTCGAGGGCGAGTTCCGCTCCGCGTTCACGCTCGGGCCCACGTCCGCCGCCGCGCTCGTGGAGAAGCAGCGCTATACGCCGAAGTAGGATGAGCGGCCGGGGGAGGCCGGCCGGGCGCACTTGATCCTGCCGGGCCGCTGCCGGCCCGGTCCACCCATCGCACAGGGAGGTGCGGATGGCCAACGCGTTCCTCTCGACCGCGCTCCCGCTCACCGCCGGCGCGACGCTCGACTCGCCTCCGGCCATCGACGCCGGCTCGACCGCGTGGATGCTGACCTCGTCCGCGCTCGTGCTGCTCATGATCCCCGGGCTCGCGCTCTTCTACGGCGGCATGGTGCGGCGGAAGAACATCCTCACCACGATGATGCAGTCGTTCGTGGCGATGGCCGTGATCGGCGTGCAGTGGGTGCTCGTCGGCTACTCGCTCGCGTTCGGGAAGAGCCAGGGCGGCTGGATCGGCTGGTCGCCCGAGTTCCTGGGCCTCCAGGGCATCGCCCCTCAGCGACTCTTCGGCGACAAGGCCATCCCCGAGCTGGTGTTCGTGATGTTCCAGGGCAAGTTCGCCATCATCACGCCCGCCCTGATCGGCGGCGCCGTGGCCGAGCGCATGAAGTTCTCGGCCTGGGTGTGGTTCATCCTGCTGTGGACCACGCTCATCTACTGCCCGCTCGCCCACTGGGTGTGGGCCTCGGACGGCTGGCTCTACAAGTACGGCGTGCTCGACTTCGCCGGCGGCACGGTGGTGCACATCGCCGCCGGCGTGTCGGCGCTCGTGCTCGCGAAGCGCCTCGGCCCGCGCCGCGACTACCCCGGCGGGGCCATACTTCCCAATAGCCTCGTGCTGACGCTGCTGGGCGCTGGCTTGTTATGGTTCGGCTGGTTCGGCTTCAACGCCGGCAGCGCCGTGGCCGTGGAGCACCCCGTGGCCGGCGCCACCGCCGGTCTCGCGTTCACCACCACCCAGTCCGCCGCGGCCGCGGCCGCGCTCATGTGGATGCTGCTCGAGTGGAACCAGACCGGCAAGCCCACGAGCCTCGGGCTCGCCTCGGGCATCGTGGCCGGGCTCGTGGCCATCACCCCCGCCGCCGGGCACGTGAAGCCGCTCGCGGCGATCTTGATCGGCGCCGTGGCCTCGATCGTCTGCTACGCCGCGGTGCGCGCCAAGGTGCGTGTGGGCCTGGACGACTCGCTCGACGCCTTCGGCGTGCACGGCGTGGGCGGCATCTGGGGCGCGCTCGCCACCGGGCTCTTCTGCTTCCAGCCGGTGGCCGGATTGCTGGGCGGGAACGCCGAGCAGCTCCTCAAGCAGGCGGTGGGCGTGGCGGTGACGCTCGCGTTCGCCGGCGGCGGCACCTGGCTGCTGGCCACGCTCATGGACGGCTTCCGTGGCCTGCGCGTGCCCGAGGCGCACGAGCGCGACGGCCTCGACATCTCCGCGCACGGCGAGCGCGGCTACCACCTGTGACCCGGGGAGGCGCGCGCCCATGAAGCTCATCATCGCGATCATCCGCCCCGAGCGGCTCGACGCCGTGCAGGAGGCCCTGCAGGCGGCGCTCGACGAGGGCGACCACTACCGCCTCACCACCCTGTCGGTGGACGGACACGGCCGCCAGGAGGGCGAGCTGGAGTACTTCCGCGGCCAGCAGGTGCGCCAGCGCACCGTGCAGAAGACGCAGGTCACGATCGGCGTGAACGACGCCTACGTGGAGCCGGCGATCGCCGCGATCTTGAAGGGTGCCCGCACCGGCGGTGGCGTGATCGGCGACGGCAAGATCTTCGTGCTGCCGCTGGAGGAGTGCGTGCGGATCCGGACGGGCGAACGAGGAGGTGGCGCGATCTAGCCGTCGCGCCGCCCGCTCACGGACGCGGCCGCCGGCATCGCAGGCGCCCTCCGTTCGCCGTAGCGCAGGAACAGCACCGGCACGAGGACCATGTTGAGGAGGGTCGAGGTCACGATCCCGCCGAGGATCACCTGCCCCATGGGACTCTGGATCTCGTTGCCGGGCTCCCCTCCCGCGAGCACGAGCGGGATCAGCGCGAGTCCAGCGGCGAGGGCGGTCATGAGGACCGGGGCGAGCCGTTCCAGCGAGCCGCGCCGCACGGCCTCCTCGATGGGCAGTCCCTCCTCGGACATGAGGTGCTGGTAGTGCGTCACGAGCAGCACGCCGTTGCGGGTGGCGATGCCGAACAGCGTCACGAATCCCACCAGCGCGGCGATGCTCAACCCGCTGCCCCCGATCAGGATCGCGAGCAGGCCGCCGATCACGGCGAGCGGCAGATTGACGAGCACGATCGTCGCATGGCGCTGGCGCCGGAACGCCACGAACAGGAGCCCGTACATGGCGATCACCACGAAGCACGAGACGAGCGCCAGATTGCGCACGCTCGACGCGGCCTCCTCGAACTGCCCGCCGTACGCGATCCGGTAACCGGTCGGGAGCGCGACCTGTGCGTCCACGCGGCGCGCGACCTCCTCCACCGTGCCGGCCAGGTCCGCACCGGCGACGTTCGCCGTGAGCATCGCCAGGCGCTGGACGTCCTCGCGGCGGATCAGGCTCGGCCCGAGATCGAATCGGACGCGGGCCACCTCCGCGAGCGGCACGACGTGTCCCGCCGGCGTCGTCACGGGCAGGGTCGCGATCTGGTCCCGGTCGCGCCGCATCTCCTCCGGGTAGCGCACCACCACGCGGGAGACGATCCCCTCGCGGGTGATCGAGGCCACCTCGGAACCCTGGAACAGCGCCTCCACCGTGCGTGCCAGCGAGGCGCTGGTGAGCCCGTGCCGTGCCATCGCCGCGCGGTCGAACTCGACGAGCAGCTGGGGCACGCCCGCCTGCTCCTGGTTGCCGAGATCCACGATGCCCGGCACCCCGGAGAGCACGCGCTGGGTCGAGGCGGCCAGCCCGCGCAGCACCGACAGGTCGGGGCCGAAGATCTTGACCGCGAGATTCGACTTGCTGCCCGAGATCATGTGATCGATGCGGTGGCTGATGGGCTGCCCGAAGCTCACCTGCGCCCCCGGGATCGTGGCCACCGCCCGGCGCATCTCCTCGAGGAGCTTCTCCTTCGGGCGGCCCGGACGGAGCACGACCTCCATCTCCGACGCATTCACGCCCTGGACGTGCTCGTCCTGCTCGGCGCGTCCGGTGCGGCGGCTCGTGGACACGACCTCGGGGAAGCCCATGAGCGACTTCTCGACCTCGCGGCCGATGGCGTCGCTCTCCTCCAGCGTGATGCCGGGGGCGCTCACGACCGAGACCGTGAGTGAGCCCTCGTTGAACGGCGGCAGGAAGCTGCGCCCGAGGAACGGAAGCGTGGCGAGAGCGCCCGCGAGCAGGACCAGGGTGACCGCGAACACCCGGCGCGGATGTGCGATCACGCGCTCCAGGTCGTTCGCATAGCGAGCCTTGAGCTTCCGCAGCAGCCAGGGCTCCCCCGACTCGATGACGCGCGAACGCGCCAGCAGGAGCTGGCAGAGCACGGGCGAGATCGTGAGCGACACCAGGAACGACGCGGCCAGCGCCGTGATGTACGCCAGGCCGAGCGGTCGCAGCAGCCGGCCTTCCATGCCCGGAAGCAGGAACAGCGGCACGAACACCAGCGCGATGATCAGGGTGGCGTGGAAGATGGCGCCACGCACCTCGGAAGTCGCCCGGAAGACGACCTCGAGCGAGGTGCGCCGCGCGGTCAGGGGCTCGAGGCGTTCGAGGCGGAGCCGTCGCACGACGTTCTCGATGCCGATGATCGCGTCGTCCACGAGCACGCCGATGGCGATGGTGAAGCCGCCCAGCGTCATGGTGTTGAGGGTGACGCCGAAGAGCGAGAGCACGAGGATCCCCGCCACCAGCGAGAGCGGGATCGCGAGCGCGGTGATGAGGGTCGTGCGCAGACTGCCGAGGAACAGGAACAGGATGACCACCACCAGGATCGCGCCGTCGCGGAGCGCCACGGTGACGTTGTGGATGGCCACCTCGATGAAGTCCGACTGCCGGAAGTTCTCCTTCTCGATCGTCACGCCGGGGGGCAGCGCCCGCGCGAGCCGGACCAGGGCCTCGTCGATCTCGCGGGTGAGCGCGAGCGTGTTGGCACCGGGTTGCTTCTGCACGCTCAGGATGACGGCGGGCTGCGTGCGATAGGACGCCGTCCCGCGCTTCGGCTCGGGGCCAGCCTGGACCTCGGCGACGCTCCCGACGGTGATGGGCACGCCGCCGCGCGTGGCGATCACCGCGCCGGCGAGATCCGCCGGATCCCGGGCGCGGCCCAGGCCACGGACCAGGTACTCCTGCCCCTGGTCCACGTGGAAGCCCGCCGCGGGGTCGCGGGTCGCGTCCTCGAGGGCCCGCGCCACCTGGTCGAGCGTGATGCCCAGTTGCGCCAGCCGCTGCGGATCGAGTCGCACCTGGTACTCGCGCAGCTCGCCGCCAATGGGCTTCACCTGGGAGACCCCGGGGATCGCGAGCAGCGCCCGCCGCAGCGTCGTCTCGGCCGTGTGGCGCAGCTCGAGCGGGCCGACCGCGGGGCTCGAGGACGTCAGGGCGATGAACGTGATCTCGCCCATGATCGAGCTCACCGGCCCGAGCTCCGGCGTGCCCGCGAGTGCCGGGAGCGCGACGCCCTGGATCCGCTCCGTGACCACCTGGCGCGCCCGATACACGTCCTTGCCCCACTCGAACTCGACCCAGATCACCGAGATGCCGGCGGCGGAGACCGAGCGAACCCGCCGGACCCCGGAGGCGCCGTTGAGCGCGGACTCGAGCGGGAACGTCACCAGCAGCTCGACCTCCTCGGGGGCCATGCCACGCACCTCGGTGATGACCGTGACGCTCGGCGCGGTGAGGTCGGGGAACACGTCCACGGGCACCGTGGGGATGACGAACGCGCCGGCGACCAGGAGGAGCGCCGCGGCCGCCACGACGAAGATCCGGTGCTTGAGCGCGCCGGCGATGATCGCGTTGAGCATGACTCCTCCGCCGGCTAGTGGACGTGGCCCTCGACTTCGCCCGAGGACATCTGCGCGGCGCGCCGGATCGCGGCGGCGCCGCGGGTCACGATCCGATCGGCCGGTGCGACGCCGGCGACGAGCGCGCTCCCGCCCTGGCGGGCGAGAACCCTGACCTCGCGACGCAGGAAGCTCTCGCCCTCGATCTGCAGATAGACGACCGGCACGCCCGCGTCGTCCACGATGGCCTCGACGGGGACGACCACGCCGTCCCTCTCGCCCGGCAGGAGGATCTCGGCCTGGACCGCGGTCCCGACCCGGAGCCCATCGGCGCCCCGCACCTCCACGATCGCCTGCACCAGACCCGTGGTCCGGTCCACCTCGGGGGCGCGGGAGACGAGACGCACGGCGCGGGCCTCGAACCGGAGCGGCGGCTCCGTGGGGCCGCGCTCGATGACGAGCCCCGCCAGCCCCCGGTCGAGCGCGCCGGCCGATTCGGGCCGCAGCCCGACCTCGACCCAGAGCGGGTCGGGCCGGACGAGGCGCGCGAGGCTGGCGCCCGCCGCGACGGCCTCACCCGGGGCCACGAGCACCTCCGCGATGCGACCTCCGATCGGGGCGGCCACGGGCACGGCGCGGCCCGTGCCGCGGATCGCCTCGAGCTCGGCGCGGAGCGTCGCCGCGCGGGCGCGCGCCCGGTCCAGCTCGGCGCCACTGACCGCTTCCGCCCGGAACAGCTCCTCGAGCCGCGCCAGCCGCTCGTCCGCGAGCCTGGACTCGGATTCGATCTCGGTGAAGCTGCGCCCGGAGGAGCCGCGCGGTCGCAGCTCCACGACCGTGCCGCCGCGCGCGACGCTCCGGCCGACATGGAAGGCGCCCGAGGGGACCACGACCCCGTCGAGAGGCGCCGTCAGCACGGCCTCGCCGCCCGCGGCCGGCCGCACGCGGCCCGGTCCGCGCACGGACGGCTTGAGCGAGCCGAGCATGGCCCACTCGGTGGCGAACGGTACCCGCCACTGCTGCTCCTTGAGGAACCCGACGGGTGCACCCGCGCCGGCCGGCGCGGAGGTCGCGGTGCCGGCGTCCGCCTCCGGCGCCGGGCTGCCGGCGAGCCCGGCCGCGGGCTCGCGCGGGCCGACCTCGACGCGGCCCGAGCCGATCTCCTCGGCGCCCGCCGCGCTCTCCACCCGGAACAGCAGCTCGAACGTGCCCGCGACCCTGGGTTCGAGCACGATGGAGAAGATGCCGGGGCGCAGCGTCCGCGGCTGGCGGAACTCGGTGCGCGCACCGGTCGAGTCCACGAGGATCGCCGAGACCACGCCCTCGGTGAGCGGCGCGAAGCCGTCGAGGATCGTGACGTGCGTGTGCGACTGGGAGGTCCTGCCCACCGCGAGCGGATCGGCCTCGGCGAAGACCTCGTAGCGCGCCCCCCACGACGTGACCGACCACGGTTCGTGCGCGTGCCCGTGGTCGCCGGCCGTGCGCCCGCCGCAGCCGGCCGACGACGCGAGCGCGGCGAGCGCCGCCAGGACCCACATCCGCCGGATCATCACTCGCCTCCTTCGGTCAGGGTCAGCGCCCGGCCGGCCGCCAGCTCGAGCTCCCGATGCGCGCGCAGCGCGGCACCCAGGGCGTCGAGCGCGGCCAGTCGCCCGGCGAGCACGCCGCGCAGCGTCTCGAGCAGATCCGTCGCGTCGCCCTCGCCCGCCTCGAAGATGGCCGCGGCGCTGGCGAGGACGCGCGTCGCCGCCGGCTCGGCGCCGGCGGCCAGCTCGGCGGCCTCGCGGAGCGCGGCATAGGCGGCCAGCGCCGTGACGTACCGCGCCCGGACCCGGTCGCGATCCAGCTCGCGACGCGCCCGCGCCGCGGCGAGCCGCCCGCGCGCCTCGATGCGGTCGCCGGCACCACGGTCGAAGAGCGGCAGCTTCCAGCGCGCGCCGTAGACCGGTCCGTCCACGTCGCCGGGACCGCCGCGCAGCGTCTGACGTCCGTACGAGAGCTCGGGCAGCGCCCAGGATCGCGCGGCCGCGGCCGCCGTCGCCTCGGCCTGGCGAACGTCCAAGTCGAGCGCCGCGAGGCGCGGCGAGCCGGACCACGCCGCGGAGTCCTGCGGCATCGCCGGGAGCGCCGGCCGCTCCGGTGCCGAACCGGCCGCGAGCCACGGGGCCCAGGCGCGGACCTCCTCGGCCGCGTGCGCGAACGCCGCCTCCAGCCGTGCCGCCTCGGCCCGGATCTCGATGCGTGCGAGCAGCAGTCGCCGCGCGGTGAGCGCCGAGGCCTCCCCCCGCGAGGCCCGGGCCTCGGCCTGCCGGGCGAGCCGGTCGGCGAGCGTCGCGAGCTGCCGGCCGAGCTCGGCGCCATCACGGGCCAGCGCCCAGTCCGCGAACCTCGAGCGCAACCGCGCCCGCAACTCGACGCGCGAGAGTTCGTGGCGCTGCTTCGCGGCCTCGAGGCCGGCCCGCGCGGCGCGCGAGCGCGACAGGCTCCGACCGTCCCACGGCGGTGTCCACGACAGGCTCCACGTGTCCTGCCTCGGCCGGCCGCCCGGGGCCTCCCGGTCGAACGCGACCTCGGGGTCGGGAAGCAGTCCCACGCGCGCCCGATCCGCCCGCGCCAGGGCGAGCGGCTCGTCCAGCATCGCGAGCACGCGCGGATCGCGCAGCACCCTGTGGACGAAGTCGCGTTCCGAGACGGTCTCCGCCGGACCCGTCCCACCGGCCATGACGGCCGTGGCCAACAACCACACCCCGATGTCCATCCCACCCCCCGGAAGATCGTGCCCGGTCACCTGCCGTGCCGAACTGGCGTAGCGGGTATGGGCGCGTCAGATCAGGAGGATGGGACTCCGTCTGGACGGGGGCGGTCCGGCTCGCAGCTGCCGGGAGGCCTCGCTCCCCGGGGAGCGTCCGGGAGCGACGTGAAGTGGCGATCGCTCGGCGGCCGGCAGGGCCGCGGGGGCGGACGAGCCGTGGGCTCCCACCCGCGCCGGGCCGAAGGCCGGGCCGCGCGTCAGCTCGTGCGAGTGCCCGTGAACGGGCTCCGCGTCGTGCCCGGCGTCGTGTTCCTCGGCGTGGTGGTGCCCGTGCCCGGGCTCCACCAGGTGTTCCAGGCCGACGTGGGCCATCACCGCCATCGTGACCACGGGACCCGACAGCGCGGTCGCCAGCATCAGGACCGGAGCGATGCGACGGAGGATCGCCGACATGGCCGCGGACCCTTTCACAGGCCCGTCGAGGCTGTCAAAAACCGGCCGGCGCGCCCGGGCGGCTGCAGGCGCTCACAGCCGGCGGATCGCCATCACGTCCACGATGTCACCACGCATGCACACGCTCACCGCGTCGGAGCGGACCTTGAGCGCGAAGCGGACCCGGAGCTGGTTCTTCTGGAACTCGGGCGCGAGGTCGAGGAGCTCGTACTCGCGACCGGCGTCGGAGTGGATGAACCACCCGGTGCACTCCCCGCTGCTCCGGTAGACATGGCCGGTCCCCGTGATGAGCCCGGACCTGCTCTCGCGGCAGGCGGAGAGCAGCGCGATCGCGAGCAGCAGGAGCATGGAGAAGGAGATGAGGCGCTTCATAGTGGCCACCTTTCCCCCGGTGCCGGGATGCTCGCGCCGCGCCGGCCAAAGGTCAAGCGGCGCGGCCCGGGGCTCACGCCAGCAGCTCCCTCAGCCGCTCCTGCCCGCTCCTGCTCACCGGGATCTGCCGCCCGTCCTGGAGCACCGCCACGCGCTGGTCCTTGGCGAGCAGCTCGATGCGGGCGATGCGCTCGACGTTTGCGACGTAGGAGCGCCGGGTATGGCAATGACGGTCACAGTGCTCGGCGGCATCAGGTGGCTGCTCGCCACGCTTCTGGACATCTTCGGGACTGTCAGCTTTTCTGTGTAAGCGGCTGCATCATCGGTTCGGCACTCGCCCTTCGAACACCATCGTGAAGTGGTTCAGCGCGGCGACCCAGTTCTTGATCGGCCGCGCCCAGCGCTCCGATGCCTTCTGGATCGCCAGGTACAGGACCTTGCGGACCGAGTCCGGGTTTGGGAACGCGCCGCGTTTGCGCGTCACCTTGCGCAACGAGGCGTTGAT
>Ga0187892_10010596_pt1 | contig 11621 bp, 7 predicted proteins | sample MA1701073metaG_FD_139345 | JGI IMG/M metagenome (GOLD analysis project Ga0187892, IMG submission 139345) | Bio-ooze microbial communities from a basaltic lava cave in the Kipuka Kanohina Cave System on the Island of Hawaii, USA - MA170107-3 metaG ... | reverse complement strand
TGGCAGATCTCGCTCGTGCGGGCGTCGAGCACCGCGATGACCTCGTAGTGGGTGACCTCGGCGAGCTCGTAGGTGCGGACCTGTGCGACGTTCCGCGTGCGGTTGAGGCTCGCCGACGAGATCGTGACCCAGTGGTTGTCGGTGAGGGCAAACTGCGCCGCGAACTGGCGCTTGAGCTCCTCCGCGAGCGCCTTCCGTCCGAGCCCCTGCTCGAGGGCCTCGGCCGTCGCGCGCTCGATCCCGTCGCGGACGTTCCGGCCGTAGTTGCCGCGAATCCAGAAGAGGTTGTGGCGACGGAGGGTGTCGAGGCTCCGCTCGTCGACGACCGTGAAGGTGTCGCGCGGAAGCCCTACGCGGCGGGCCATCGCGCTACGGCTCGCCTCGTACATGCCGTCGACGACCGCGCCCACTTCCTCGCCGACCGCGTCGGCGAAGTCGTCGCCCAGCTTCCGCCCGGCGATCTCGTGGAACACGTCGAGGACGGCCCGCTTCACCTGGCGCGTGAGGTCGGGCAGCGTCGCGTGGTTGGCGGGGTCGGCCATGCGCGCGATCAGGTCCCGCGCCTCCTTCGAGTCGAGGAAGCCGCGGGCGAACGACCGGAACTCGCGCCGCAGGATCGAGAACATGTTGAGCTCGAAGGGCACGAGGTCGTCCTCGGCCTTCTCGATCCCGACGAGCGTGCCGAGGAGGTCGTCGGTCGCATCGAGGGCGACCGCCTCCAGGATCGCGCTATCCCGCTCGTCAAGAACCTCGCACACGGGCCCTCCGCGGAGTAGAATGGGCGCGATTCCGCCCAGCCGACCCGGCTCCGGCGGGTAGACCGCTCCCGTCGCTGGATACCTACCGGAGGTGCGTGGCAAGTGTCGGCCGCGTCGCAGGGTCGTCGGTCTGGTGGGAGTAGGTGTGGCCGAGTCGTGATAGCTTCACAATAGGGCCCGGAGATGGAGTGCAGCACTTACGAGGACCTGCTGACGCTTGCCAAGGCCGGGGCAAACGTGATCCACATCGCTTCGTACGAGTGGCAGCGCGTGCGCGCGTATGCCGTCGCTTTGGCGCGTGACCTCGACCTGAAGACCGTCCGCGTGTGGAGCACGTCCCGAGGGCTGCAGACCTGCGATGAGGGCGGAAGTCTCGTCGGTGGCGAGGAGGGCAACGCGGACCCGATCGCAGCCATGAAGGAGTTGGCCGAAAGGGGCGAGGGAGGACTGCTGCTCCTCGAGGACGTCCACCCGCACCTTCGCGATCACCACGAACCGACGCGCTGGGTCCGGGAGTTCTGCCGGCTGCCGTCGGAGCCCCGGCGACAGCTCCTTGTTTCGACACCGTTCACCTCCTTGCCTCCGGAACTGGCCAAGGAAGTCCCGACACTGGAACTGCCGCTTCCCGACGTCAAGGAACTGGAGGTCGTCGCGCGCGAGGTGGCGGGGGCGCATGGTCTGCCCCTCGAGTCCGCACCCGAGCTGATCGATGCCGCCCGCGGTCTCACGGTCATGGAGGCGCGGTTGGCGTTTGCCCAGGCGGCGCTGCGACTTGGCCGGTTGGGTGCCGCCGCCGTGCCGCTCGTCGCGCGCGAGAAGGAGCGCGTGATCCGCCAGAGCCGCGTGCTCGAGTACTTCGAGCCGGACGCCGGCTTGCAGGACGTGGGTGGCCTCGACCAACTCAAGCAGTGGCTCGACCGGCGTGGAAAGGCCTTCACTGCGGGCGCGCGCCGATACGGACTCGAACCTCCGAAGGGCGTGCTCCTCCTCGGCGTGCAGGGATGCGGGAAGAGCCTCGTCGCCAAGGCCATTGCGTCCGCCTGGCAGTTCCCTCTCCTCCGGTTCGATCTCGGAAAGGTCTTCGGCGGTGTCGTCGGTGAGTCGGAGAGCAACATCCGCTCCGCCTTGCAGGTCGCGCGTGCGCTGGCGCCCTGCGTCCTATGGATCGACGAGATAGAGAAGGGCGTCGCCGGTATGGGCAGTTCGGATCGATCCGATGCCGGTACGACCGCGCGCGTCGTTGGAACGCTCCTCACCTGGATGCAGGAGAAGAAGGAGCCCGTGTTCGTCGTCGCGACGGCAAACCGAATTGACATGCTGCCCCCCGAACTGCTCCGGAAGGGACGATTCGACGAGATCTTTTTCGTGGACCTGCCCACGCAACGCGCGCGCGTCGAGATCCTCGACATTCACTTGAAGAAGAAGCAGCTCCGGCCGGGCGACTTCGAGCTCGACAAGCTCGCCGCGGTATCGGCGGGCTACTCCGGCGCCGAACTCGAAGAGGCAATTCGGGAGGGCATGTTCGAGGCATTCGCCGACGGCAAGTCGCTGACGACGGAACACGTCCAGGCGGCACTTCGGGCGACGTTCCCGCTATCGCAGACAATGCGCGAGACGATCGAGCAACTTCGCACCTGGGCGAGCGTGCGGGCGCGCCTGGCGACGAGCGAGAAACCCGAGCCCTTGCCGCCGGCGGCCAGCCGTGGCGGCGAGGTCCCCCGGCTCGCGCAGGAGTCCCGGAACCCCTTCATCCCGCCCCGGCGCGGAGTGGATGGCGACCCTTGAGGATTCTGCACTTCCACGGTGCGGCGAGACATCCGGGCACCGTGTTGGCGCAGATGGGCCAGGCCGACCAGGCGCTGCGGCCTTTCGACCAGTACCTGCGCCAGGCGATCCGCACGGCGCGCGAGCGGCAGATCAGGTTCGTGCTCCCGTGGGAGCCCGTCCGGCGACAGCGGACGCTCCGACTCGATCCGATCGATGGTGTGATCCTCGTAACGCCGCCCGAGCGTGGCTGGCTCCTCGAGTGGCCTCACGCGACCACGCCGGACCCGACGCGGGCACTCCTCATCTCGAACCGGGACGAGAAGATCGCGCTCACCGGCTGCGCGATGGCGGATGCGCGCACCTACCGAATCCTGCCCGAGCAGCCTCTCCTACCCGACGACGAGGTCGTCTGGTGCGGCAAGACGTGTACCGTACGACCAGAGCCGGCGGTGGAGCGACCGCGAGAGCTGCGCGACGGGGCGGGACGCGAAATCCGCGTCCGTCCGGGCAAGGAGGACGACCGGGAGGACGGGCGCTGGCGGCTTGTCCTCGAGGGTCGCGTTGCCGCTGCGAACGAGGAGCTCCGCACGGTCCAGGGCGACACGCTCGACGTGCGGCCGGCGCACGCTCTCGACGGCCTCCGCTGCGTGACCGACGAGGCCGGACGGACGATGGACGTTCGCGAGGGCGGGCTCCGCGTCGAGGAACTGCCCGCCGAAGGTCTCCTTCGAGGCGACAACGGCGTGCGTTTCGAGTGGCGCGAGGCCGGTCGAGGCCAGCAGCGGAGCGGCAATTGGGTGCGACTCCTCCTGCCCGAGACGGTCGACTCCGACGAGACCCTCGACCCGCGCGCCGCGTTCTGCGAGGAAGACGTCGACGTGGTCCTCACGGAGAAGTGGCGACGCGCCGAGACGACCTTCAAGGTGAAGAGAATCGCGCGCGAGCGCTATGAGCTCCTTCTTGATCGCTTTCCGCCGACCGGAACGGAGCTCATGCTTCCTCTCGACGTGCGCGGCCTCGAACTCCAGCGTCGTGCGATCTATCAACTTCGAGAGGCTCCGCTTCCGTACCACCAGGGCCTCCTTCGTCTGACCGAGAGTCCCGAACACGTCCGTTGGCCGCCGTTCGAGCCGGCGGCGATCGCCGAGGAGGACTGGTTCGAACTCACAAGCACCGAGCGAAGCGGCACGGAAGAGCAGCGCCGGTTCGTCGCGAAGGCGCTCGCGACGGAGGACTTCGCCTTTCTCGAAGGCCCACCTGGGTCAGGTAAGACAACGGCGATCTGCGAGCTCATTCGCCAGCTCGCGAAGCGCGGCGAGCGAGTCCTCCTCTGCGGTTCCACGCACGTCGCCGTGGACAACGTGATCGAGAAGCTCCTCGACGCAAAGGCCGGCCTCGAGATCGTGCGCATCGGCAAGATCGACAACGTCGATCCGAAGGTGCAGGACTGCCAGATCGACCGGCGTGTGGACGCGGTCGAAGCGGGCATGTTCGCCCAGCCGGCGTGCGCAGGTCTCGCCGCGGATGCCCTGCGGCGCGCGGCCGAGCGGGTGGTCGTCCGGTCCGCCGACCTCACGTGCGCGACGACCGAGGGCGTCCTCCGCCACCCCGTCTTCCGGGATAGCGCAGAGGCGGATAAGACCCTCGGTCCGTGGGAACGACCGATCGCGCGGTACCCGCATTGGGACGTGCTGATCGTCGATGAGGCGAGCAAGACACTACTCCAAGAGTTCCTCGTTCCGGCGTTGACGGCGCGCAAGTGGATCATCGTCGGCGACGTGAACCAGCTTCCGCCGTTTGCCGAGAGGAGCGCGATCGTCGCGAACCTCGGCGGGCTCATGGACGACAAGGAGCGGCCTGTCCTCTCCCCCGAACGGCAGCGCGCGCGGCTCCTGGCGTGGCGGCTCTGCGATAGGTGGCTCCTCGCGACCCGCGCAACCTGGCTCATCGTCGAACCGGCGGGCGTCATCGAGGCGCTCGTAGAGGAACTCGAAGCCCGGAGGCCGGACACCCTTGTCGTGCGGATCGCGCACGAGGTCGGCGGCGCTCGCAAGTTCGTCGTAGAAGTTGCCGCCCGCGAGCTTCAAGCCGACCTGCGCCGCCTCGCGCTCGCGGCGGCGGACTGGCTGATCGTCCCGGAGGATCTACTTCCCAAGCTCGCCGGCATCCTCCCCGCAAACCGGCTCGTGCTGGGCGACCTCGGGGGAGAAGGCGGGCGACGGCGGTTGCCGGAGGACTCCCTATTCCTGTTCCGGCAGGAGTTCCAGCTCGAACGCAACTGCAGGCTCCGGAGTCGCTACTCGGAGCGCGGCAAGACCTGTGTGACCGCGGCCGATCTCGAGAAGGTCATTCGCGACTGGTTCGCGCGCAATTTCTGGGCCTCGGAGGTCGCCTGGCGGCTGACGCGCATCCACGAGCTCAAGCACAGCAGGAACACGGGCGAGCGATCACGGCTCCAGCAGCAGCGCGACCAGATCGTCCCAGACGAGCCCGCGGTACGCGAGCGCGTCGCGGAGATCGAGGACGTGGGGCTTCCGAGCGTGATCGAGGTCCTGCAGGAGGGCGTCGGAGCGGACCGCGCGCGCCGGCAAAGTGCCCTCTCGCTAGGAATTCCGGGTCGGCAGCCCGATGCCTTCCGGCGCCGGTTCGAATCGCTTCCGTACCAACATCGCATGCACCCGACGATCGCCGAGTTCGCCAAGGACACGTTCTACGCCGGGAAAGCCCTTAAGAACGCGAACACGATCGAGCTGCGGGACCGCGCGCTGGGGTGGGATTTCTGGCCGGGCCGCGCGCGCCGCCTCTGGCGCGACGTGGACGGGGTCGAGGGCGGGGGGGTGAACCGAGACGAGGTCGAGGAGATGCGGCGCGTGCTCGAGGAGTTCCTCTCGTGGACGAGCGTGAAAGGTCCGCCGCAGCGGAAGCGGCCGGCGGTCTGGGAGGTCGCCTGTTTGAGTTTCTACCTCAAGCAGAAGAACGCGATCGCGGCGATGGTACGCGAAGTCATTCCCGACGACGCGCAGGAGCGGTTCGCCAAGGATGGTGTCGAAGTCGTGTGCGGGACCGTGGACCGATTCCAGGGGCGGGAGGCCGACCTCGTCCTGCTATCGATGCGCAACACGCGCCGCGTGGGCTTCCTCGATAGCCCAAACCGGCTGAATGTGGCGCTCACGCGCGCGAGGCAGTTGCTCGTGATCTTCGGGAGGCACAAGAACTTCGCAGGGTGCAAGATTGGCGAGCTCGAGGCCCTTGCGGGCCAGACCGACGTGCAGCCTGTCGTGCGGAAAGGAGGGGGCCGCCGATGAAATGCACGCTGACGGCAGCCCTGGACGTCGAACGGTTCGCTGTGCTCGCCGAGATGGGGTGGCTCGAACGCCGTCCCGAGCTTCAGACGCTCTGCCGCGCGGCGCGCGACAAGGGCGGGCGCCTGACCATCGAGGTGGTCAGGAATGCGCTTGGGGCTGCGCTCAGCGACCGTACGGCCGAGAACATCGTGAGCTGGTGCCGCGACGTCCTGCTCGTGGACGCCCACGGGACACTCACACCGCACGGCCAAGAGGCGGCGGAGAGCGGACAGGCCGCTGAGCCCGAGATGGGGGTCTACGAGTGGTGGTGCGCAGCGCACCCTCTGTTCGGAATACGAATCCTCCACGCGAGACGACGGACGGCGACGCGGGATGGGCGTCTCGAGGACACGACGCCACTTCCCCTCCGGCCTGCAGTGGGCGTGATCTTCGCCTCCGTCGTGAACCCAGACCAACGGTTTCTGCTCCGCGGTTTTCCGCAGAGGCACGGAGAAGTCGCGTGCATGCCGGTGACCTCCGATGCGATCGTACGTTTGCGATGGGATCTCGACTTCAAGAAAGGCGACAACTCGTGGCAGCTCGAAGGAGATCTCGACGCGGCGGCCGGAGCGAGGAGCCCGGTGCGCGCGACGCCCGAGCGCTTCGAGATCGACCTCGGCCGGCTTTTCGTCCGCTGGGCGGAGCAGCATCTGGCCGTGCGCGGTACCTGGGACGAAGGCGATCGGGTCTTCCGGATGCGCTTCGCCGACGTCACACCCGCAGCGCGCGACTCGTTCCGCCAACGATTCGAGATTGAGCGAGCCGAGGTCCCGGCCGTGGGCTCGTTCGTGAACGTCGCAATCGAGGATGTGCCGGTCGGGCCAGCCGGGGAGCGCGACGCGCGCGACTGGGCCGCGGCGCGTTTCGCGGACGCGCTCGCCCGCGAGGCGCGGCATCGTTCGCGAAGCGAGCTCCGGCGGCGGTTCGCCGACCTCGTTGAGGAAACGCCTCTCGAGCGATGGCGACCGGAGTTGCCCGCCCATGCGAAACTCCTCGAAGGGCTTTCCTCGAAGCCGGAGCTCTACTGGCGCGTCGCGACGGCCGTCGACCTCTCACCGACTCCCATCGACGCGGCGGAGCTCGCACCCTTCCGGCCGGGCAAGGTGGAAGACGCCGCGGGTGGGGCGCCCGGCAGCGGGGGCGGTCGTTCGGGCGTCGTTCGCGTGCCGCACGGCGCCGAGCGACCTATGACGTGGATTGTCGCAGAGTTGCTGGGCGAGGCGAAACCTCTGCGGGTCCTACTCTGCGATCGGTATGTCCGGGGGGACTCAAATCTCGCGGCGCTCAACCTCTTCGCTCAGGCGGTGCGGGCCCGTTCGAAGGAGGTGCGCGTAGACGTGGCGACAACGCCCGTCGATGGCCAGCCGATCCCGGAGGCGAAGATCCGGGAGGCGACGGGCGGCGAAGTGCACGGCTACGATAGTGTTTTCGGCTCGGATCGACATCGTTGGCCTCACAGTCGGTACCTTGTCGTTCAACAATCTGGCGGCGGCGGAGCCGGCGCGATCGCCTGGGACATGACGAACAGCGTGCTCGATGCCCACGCACCAGCCGCTCCGTCCAGCGGCGGAGCGATCGGCCCGGACACCCCGCTGCGGTGGCGAGACGTAACGGCGGTGAAGCTCGCGGCGGACGAAATCCCACAGGACCTGGTACGATGGCTGACGCGCGAACGGCGGTGAAGGCGACGGGACGGCTGTCGGGCCCGATCATGCCGGAGCGGCGAGAGAAGGTCGAGCCGCGGGGGGACACCCGTCTCCCTGTCGTGTGGCATGAAGAGGCAAATGGCACCAAGGGCCTCCGCGCTCGGCCTGCCGACGGGCCGATCGCCGATACGGGGACCGAGGTCGCGATCAAGGCCTTCGGATCGTCGCCGGTCATCTTCGCTATCACGCCGTCCGCCGGGGCCGACGCGATCGCTCTCCTTCATTCGCTCTTGCGTTCTGAACGCCACGTTTACGTGCTGGCCGAGGTCGAGGATGCGCAACGCCGCCTTGCGGCCGAGATCGCGAACGTGCCGGGCGCAAGGGCACTCGTGCGTACGGCGACGGACGTGCCCTTCTGCGCGGTCGCCTCCATTACCCGCACGGCTGGCATCCTCTGGATGGGCCCTGCGGCGGACGGGGCGGCACGTTGGCGCCTTCAGCTCGCGAAGTCCCAGTGCGAGTCGCTTTTCCGCGTCCTGAACCACATCTTCTGGCACCAAGCTGTACTCGAAGCATGGCACGGCCCTCGCGGACTCGAGCTGAAGCCGATCGTGGGGGACCCGCCGTTCGATGCGCACCTTCCTCCGGCGTCCGCGCCGGTCACGTTTGCTCAGGGTCCTGCGAAGCTCGCGTCAGAGGCCGCCTGGACCGTCTGGTACGAACCAAGCGGCATTGCGCCGCTCGGTACAGCGCGAAAGGGGCTCATTGTGCTTCCGCCCTCCGGCGAGGGAACTGCAGCCCTCGCTGGGTGGGTGGCGGGCGGGGCCGACGTCGTGTGGTATGACCTGGGCCTCCCGCCGTTCTCCGTTAGCGAGAAGGGTGGAACGCTGCTCGCCGGCCTCGGCTCGCGAACGCTCGTCCTCCGCTTGGAGCCCGACCAGGGGCGAGCGCTCGCGGAAGTGGCTTTCGAAGCAGCGCGGACGGCGGCGTGGCGGCTCAAGCGCGATCTTCCGCTCGCCGAGGTCAGTGGGCGAGTCTGGCTCCCCGGCGAGAAGCAGCCGGCAAGGGCAGAGGAATCGATCAAGCGAGAGTGCGGTTCGGTCCGGGCGGCGAGCCTGAGAGCGTTCGCCAGCGTCACCCCCGGAAGCCCCGCCGTCCCCCTCCTCGCACGAGCTGTGCAATGGTCCTGGACGGTGGAGCCGCCGGCCCTACCTCCGGACGCCCGTCTGGACCCGATCCATGCGGTGTGGGAAGCGCTCGACCGCGATGTCGAGCGGCGCGTGAAGGAATTGCGCGAGCGGTTGAGCGCCTACGACGAGCGTCAGGGGCGCGTGCGGAGCGCGTTCGCGGCGTTGGCGGGAGCGCTGCTCGGCTTCGAGTCGGACCGCCGAACCCTCGGCAGCGACATCGACGCCGTTGCCAAGGTAGTCCCATCCAAGGAAGGACCGGTCGGGTCGCGGGAGATCCTCGCCAAGTTCGCGGACCTCGAAGAGCGAACGGAACGCCTCGTACGCGACCTCGAGAAGACCGAGGCCGAGGAAAACGCACGACTCGGGCGCGAGCGGTTGCGCCGCGAATGGGAAGAGAAGCGGGAGGCGGCGAGAAAACGTCTTCCCGTGGTTCAGGCTCGACTCGAAGAGCTCGCAGGACTCAAGCGCGTCCGAGAGAAGGAACTCGCCGACGCTGCGAGCATCGCGGACAAGAAGGAGCGTAAGGCCAGGTCCGCATCGCTCGAGGCTGACTTGGAGAAGTACGGGAAGGAGATCGGCACGCTTAGCCGCGAGGGGAACGATCTCGAAGAGCTTCTGGAGCAGACAAACCCGCCGGGTACTGCCGCACCGAGCGCTCCGTCGGGCGGTCCGGGTGCCGCTCCAAAGGGCGTGGGCGGGAAAGGCCCAGTGAGCGGCTTCATCCCGCAGGCCACGGCGCGCAAGCCCGAGTCCGTTCCAGAGGAACCACTACCCGCTGTCGGGCGACTTTTCCGTGCCAAGACAGGGCGTTACTTGGCGATCGACCTCTGGGAGCACCTTGACCAAGGAGAGGGCGAGGCCAAGCGCCTGGGCGCCGAGCTCGTCTCGGGCTCCGCGAAGGGCAAGGAGGGCAAGTGAAGGAACAGAAGATCACCATCGACATCGGACCAGACGGCTCGCTCCGGTTGGACGCCGACGGCTTCTCAGGCGACGCCTGCATTGCCGAGATCGAGAAGCTCCTCGAGGCAACAGCGGGCCTTTGCGTCCGCGTCGATCGAAAGCCCGAAGCCGGCCGCACGAACCTGACCGTGAAGCCATCTACAAAGATTGAGAAGAAGGGCGGAGCATGAGCGCCTACATCGTGATCGCGACCCCGATGACGGACCGCGAGTGCCTGCTCGCAGCCCTCAGGGACGTTGGCTTAGACGCGAAGAACATCGAGATTCACGATACGGCCGTGCCGCTCGTCGGCTTCGAGGGGACGCAGCGAGAGCAAGTCGCCAACCTCGTCATCCGCCGGCAGTTCGTGGGCGCCAGCTCGAATGACGTGGGCTTCCTAGCCACTCCGACCGGCTATCGCATGATCGTCAGCGACTACGACCGCCCGCGGTTCGGCGCCGACTGGCAGGCGAAGCTCGCCGAACGCTACAAGGCCCACGCCGATCGCAAGCTCGCAGCCCTCGTTGAGGTCACCGAGCGACAGAAGATCGAGGAGGAGCGCGCCCGGCTCGTGGAGGCCCAGCGCCAAGCGATTCAGGAGAAGGCGAAGAAGCTCGGCTACCGTGTCGTGGAAACGCGCGAGGGCGAGAACCTCCGTCTCGTCCTGGTTCGGCGGACCTACTAACGTGCTCACCAAGCCGCCACTCCTGAACCTCGCACACTGGCTCCCACGCAGCCGCGTGAACGGTCCGGGCGAACGCTTCGTGATCTGGGTTCAAGGCTGCGGCCTTGCGTGCAAAGGCTGCTGGAATCCAGATACCTGGAGCTTCGCTCCGCGGCATCTCGTTTCCGCTGAGACGCTCATGGGGTGGATCTCCGCGACTCCCGGCATCGAAGGCGTTACGTTCTCGGGAGGCGAGCCCTTCGCGCAAGCTGGCGCCCTGGTCCACCTCGCACGGAAGATCCGGGAGGCGGGGCTCTCGCTCATGATATTCACGGGACACGAGCTCCATGAATTGAGGAGCGACGCCGCCGTGGAACTGCTGTCCCTGGCGGATATCGCAGTCACCGGCAGGTACGTCGAGAGCGAACGCGATCTGACCCTGAGATGGCGGGGATCACGAAATCAGCGCGTCGTTTGCTTGACCGGTCGATACACTCCCTCGGTCCTCGAGGCGGGAACGGGCGAAACGGAGATTGTACTTGGATCTGATGGGTCGCTCGTTTTCACGGGTTTCCCGGAGCGGGCGCTCCTCGCCCGATGACGCTTACGCGCCCATGGCCCGACGTCAGTCTGATTGATTGGCCTGAAGACTTGGCCCGGTTTGGCGGCGCCTGCTGCGGCCCACACTGCAACGCGCTTCAAGTTCGTTCCGGATCTCGATCAATCGGTCGAGCATCACCTCGGTCGACTTCGTGGGCGCCGCACCCAGTCCGAGTCCCAACTGCATCTCCAGGAGCGCTACGGCGAGCGGCTTGTTGGCGAACGCGAACTCCTCCGGGAACGGATCGAGACCGAGGTTCGCGCGCAGGTCGTTGGGCGTGAGTGCGCCGCCACGAGCGTAGATCTCGTCGATCTGGGCCTGGTCCAGCGGGTCGGTGAGCTTGGGTCGCCTGAACCGGAACGCGACGAGCTCGGCGTTGAACGGGGCCGAGTCGAGGATCGTGTGGTTGATCCGGAACTCCTTGTCGATCCGGTCGGGCTCGAACTCCTGCTCGTTGGTGATCTGCCGCGAGACCGCGGCCGTGGCGCGGTTCACGTCGTCGGAGGTGAAGAAGACCTTCGCGATCCCGAAGGCCTCGCGGATCTCCTCGTCGTTCGCCGTGCGGTAGCCGAGGAACGACGCGTCCTCCGTCACGCCGACGGTGAGGGGCACCACGTTGATCTGGGTCTTCGCGTCGTTCCCGAGGCCGATCTTCTTCGACTCCGACTGGAGCACCATCACGCGGTGCGCGTTCTCGACGCCCTTTCCCTTC
>Ga0187892_10010594_pt1 | contig 11622 bp, 9 predicted proteins | sample MA1701073metaG_FD_139345 | JGI IMG/M metagenome (GOLD analysis project Ga0187892, IMG submission 139345) | Bio-ooze microbial communities from a basaltic lava cave in the Kipuka Kanohina Cave System on the Island of Hawaii, USA - MA170107-3 metaG ... | reverse complement strand
TCCACGTACTGCATGGCGATGTAGCGCCGGCCCCGCTCCTGCCCGACCTCGTAGATCGCCGCGATGTTCGGATGCGTGAGCGCCCCCGCCACCTGCGCCTCGCGCGTGAACCGCGCGATCTCCTGCTCGTCGCCGCCCCGCAGGAACTTGAGGGCGACCCAGCGGTTGAGCCCGAGGTCCCACGCCTTCCAGACCTCGCCCATGCCGCCGGCTCCGAGCTTGGCCACGCTCACGAACTTGCCGTAGCGCTGGTCGGGCGGCGCCTGCGCGACCTCGGGGGGCACCGATGGGTCAGCCACGTCGAGATTGTAGCTTGACACAAGCCTCCGGCGGGATATGACCACTGCGGAGGCTTCCATGCGACGCATCCTGGTCGTCAGTCAGGACGCCCCGCTCCTGCGGCTGATGGGGTCGCTCCTGCACACCGCGGGCCACTTCCCCGCCATCACGACGCGGCCCGCCACAGCCCTGCAGTTCGCCCAGCGCCGCCCCTGCGACCTGCTCGTCGCCGACCTCGTCATGCGCCCCCTCGGGGGCGACGATCTCGTCTGCCGCCTGCGCGCCCGCTCCATCGGCGTCCCTGCGCTCATCCTCGCGGGCCGCTCGTCCGACACCTGGGCGCGCCTCCTCCTCATCCCGCGCGTCATGGCGCTCTCGAAGCCGTTCACCGCCGACGAGTTCGCCGCCGGCATCGAGAAGGCGCTCGCCCGCTGGACCCCGCGCCGGGTCGCGTAAGGCGAGTCTCGAATCTCGAATTACGAATCTCGGGGGCCCATCGTCGACGGCGGCGCCCCCGAGATTCGAGATTCGCAATTCGAGATTCGCTCCCCTACCGCCTCACCATCCACACGCCCGCGGTCCTGTCCTGCAGGCTCCGCTCCGCCCCCACCGCCCACGCCGCGCCCGCGACCAGCGGCACATGCAGCAGCAGCACCGTCCACGTCGGCAGCTGCGCCACCATGATCGCGATCACGGCGGGGAACGCCACGAGCGCCGGACTCCACGCCGCGAGCGCCCGGAACAGCAGCCGCCCCCGCGACGCCTCCCTCCCGTCCGCCGTCACGAACGTCAGGTCGAAGAGGCGCAGCACCGGCCCGCCCTTGAAGATCAGCGCGCACGCCAGGCTCGGCCCGGCGACGAACAGCACCAGGAACATCACGGAACCGACCATGGTCATCGTCGACATCACCGCCGACATGTTCGACGGGCCGCCCGTCTGCAGCATCGGCTTGATCTTCTCCTCCGCCGCCGCCAGCTCCTCCGCCGACACCTCCGTCCGCGTCGCGAGGATCCGGTCCGCCCTCTGCTGCATGAAATCGGGGATCGCCGCGAGGTAGAAGGGGTTCTGCCGCATCGCCGGGTCGCTCAGCAGCTTCCGGTACTTCCCCGCGATGACCGCTTCGAGCGCCTCCCGCTCCTCCGCAAACTGCTCCATGCGCTCGATCACCATGTGCCGCCGGACGCACCCCGCCGCCGGCCACAGATCCGGGAGCTCCTTCTCCCACTGGGACATCATCCGCAGGCCCAGGAACATGAACGCGATCGTCATCGCCGGGAACGCCCCCAGCGCCGCCATCACCGCGAGCTTCCGCCGCCGCGTCACCGCCACCCGCCGCGCGACGAGCGCCTTCAGCCGCTCCGCCGCCGCGCCCGCCTCCAGCCCGGGCAGCGCGTCGACGAACTCGCGCGCGTGGAGCGGCAGCCGCGGATCGAGCGACGCCTCCGCCACCCGCCACAGGAACAGCGGCGGCTCGAACGTCGTCGCATCCTCCGCCCCCGGCGCCGGGAAGTCGAGCAGCTTCGCGCGCCCCTCCCGCGTGATCCACACGCGGTCGAACCCGAGCGGCGGATGCGCCCCGTCCTTCGCGCACGCCTGAAGCTCCTGCGCGAGGTCGAGCAGCCAGAACCGCACCTTCTCCCAGGGCTGCCGCGTGCGGATCGCGCGCTCCAGCGGCTCGCCCGACACCGCCTCGTACGCGTCCCAGCACGCCCCCGCCAGGCGCCGGCCGTTCAGCCACCGCAGCCGCCCGGACCGCGCGCGCCCCGCCGTCGGCTCCGCCCCGTCCGGCAGCCGCCGGATCCACACGCGCCGCTGCAGCTGCGCGTCCCACCCCAGCAGCAGCTCGTGCGTCTCCGTCTTGTGCAGGCTCGACATCAGCGCGTACGGCCCGAGCGTCGACGTCGCCGTCCCGCGCGCCGGCGCCTGCTCCGCACGCGTCGCCAGGGGACGCGCCGCGTACGCCGAGCGCTGGACCACGCGCGTGCCGCTCGCCACGTCGTGCATGCCCGCGAAGCCGTTGCGCCGCCTCATCGTCGAGAACAGCAGCAGCATCAGCATCCACCAGGATTGCGAGATCAGGATCGTCGCGCACGTCTGGCGCATCAGCGTCATCGGATCGACGGCCGACGCGATCCAGATCGGCAGAAAGGGGATCGCGACGTAGATGGAGGCGCGCAGCAGCGCCCGCCCGAACCCGGCCGGCCCGCGCCCCGCGTCCACGACCCGCAGCCCGCAGATCGCCTTCCCCGCCGTCGATCCCCAGACGCCCTCCAGCACCGCGTAGTACAGCACGTAGAGCACCGTGGCGATCGTCATCGGCACCGCCTGCACGCCGCTGCGCCCGCTCATGTCCATCCCCCACGCCAGGTTGGCCGCCGCGCCGATCAGCGACAGCATCAGGTAGTCCAGCACCCCCGCCCCGAACCGCAGCCCCAGCGTCGCCGGAGAAGGGGCGGACGACGTGAACGGCAGCAGCGCCTGCCGCATCTCGTCGTACGTGCGGAACCGCGCCTCCGGCTTTTTCTCCAGGCACCGCAAGACCGCCCGGCACAAGTCCCGCGGCAGCCCGGGTCTGTGCGCCGCGGGCGACGCCGCCGGCTTGTCGAGCACGTGCGCGATCAGCTTCACGACGTTCTCCGCGTCGTGCGGCACCTTGCCCGTCAGCAGGTAGTAGAGCGTCGCGCCGAGCGAGTAGATGTCGGACCTCACGTCGAGCGGATCCCCCCGCAGCTGCTCCGGCGACGCGAACGCCGGCGTCCCCATCACCACCCCGGTCTGCGTGAGCTGCGTCTCCTTGCGCGAGCCTGTCGCGACCGACAGCCCGAAGTCGCCGACCTTGACGGTCCCGTCCGCGTCGAGGAAGCAGTTCGTCGGCTTGACGTCGCGGTGCAGCACGCCGATCGCCGCCGCCGCCTCGAGCCCCGCGGCCGCCTGCAGGATCGCCTCGACCGCCTCCCCGTACGGAAGCGGGCCGCTCTTCTCCACGCGCTCGTCCAGCGTGCCACCCTCGACGAGCTCCATCGTGATGACCGGGTCGCCGGCGACCTCCTCCGTGCCGTAGACGTACACCGTGTTCGGGTGGTTGACCTGCGCCGCGAGCCGCCCCTCGCGCAGGAAGCGCTTGCGCATCTCCTCGTCGGCGAACGCGCGGACGAGCACCTTGAGCGCGACGCGCCGGCCGCTCTCGACGTGCTCCGCCTCGTACACCGCGCCCATGCCCCCCGCGCCGAGCTTCTTCACGATGCGATACGGGCCGAACCGCCGCCCGGGCTCCGGCAGCCCGTCCTCGCCGCGGTGCGGGACGTCCTCCTGCGCGAGCGTCGCGATCTTCGACTCGCACGCGGTGCAGCGCGCGCCCCGCACGTCGGCGATCGACGTGCCGCAGTCGGTGCACGCGTTCGCGTCGGTCACGGCTTCAGCTCCGCGTGCAGCGCCCCGGCCTTCTTCCTCCACGACCAGTCCGCCGGCGCCAGTTCCAGCGCCTTCTCGATGTCCGCCCGCGCGCCGGCGCGGTTGTACCACGCCTCGTGGCTCCGAGGGTCGATCCGGATCGCCTCGCCGAACTCCACGATCGCGCGCTCATGCTGTCCGGCCTCGCCGTGCAGGCGCCCGAGCCCGAACCGCGCTGCGGCGTTGTTCGGGTCGAGCCGCACCGCCTCGGCGAAGTCGGCGGCGGCGCCATCGCGGTCTCCGTCCTCGCGCTTCATGTTGGCGCGGTTCGCCCAGACGGCCGCGTTCCGCGGGTCGAGCCGGATCGCCTGGTCGTAGTCCTCGCGCGCGCCGCTGCGGTCGCCCAGGGCGAGGCGCGCGTTCTCGTGCGACGGGTCGCGCCGGAGCACCTCGTCGTACGCGCGGATCGCCTCGCCGTAGTCCCGGCGGCGGTAGTGCACGATGCCGATGTTCGTGCGCGCCCCGAGGTGCGACGGACGCTCCGCAAGCACCGCCTCGAAATCCCGCCACGCCCCGTCCGGGTCCCCGACGGCGAGGCGGACGGCGCCGCGATTGAGCAGGAGGGCCGGGTCGCGCAACCCGAGCGCGTACGCGCGCTCCATGTCGGCGAGCGCCCCCCGCGGGTCGCCCATGTGGAGCTTCTGGAAGCCGAGGTAGGCGTGCGCCTCCGCGCAGCCGCGGTCGACCTCCAGCGCGCGCGCCAGGTGCTCCGCCGCCGCGGCGGGATTGCGGCGCCACGATTCGATGCGCGCGAGCCCGAGATACGCGTCGGGATAGACCGGCTCCAGGCGCAGGACCTCCCGGAAGCCGCGCTCGGCCGCCTCCACGTCCCTCCGCAGGCGCGCGAGCTCCGCGCGGCCATAGATCCCGTCGACTTCCCGGAAGTACGGCGTGCGGCCAAGCTCGATCGCGAGGTCCGCGGCCGCGGCGTCGCGCAGCGAGGCGAGTTCGGACGGCATCTCGCCCGTCCACCCGGGCCGGTCCTCGTCCTCCAGGATCCGCATGCGCAGCTCTTCGAGCCGGAGCAGCCCGCGCTCGAAGCGCGCCTCCCCGAGGCGCGGATCCGCCGCGACCGCCTTGTCGAGCGCCGCGAGCGCCGCCGGGATGTCGCCCCGCCGCCGCAGCAGCCGTCCGAGGAAGTAGAGCGCGCGTGCGTCCCCTGCGTCCGCCGCGCCGCGGCAGAGCGAGATCCCCTCGTCGAGCTTCGCCCGCGCGCGGTCCCTCTCGCCCGCGCGCCCGTATTTCTCCGCCTCCGCCATCGCGACCGCCACCCGGCTCCAGAGCTCGACGGCCCGCTGCGAGCGCAGGAGCATCGGCAGGAGGATCGAGACCGCCGCGACGGCGGCCGCCAGCCCGAGACCGCCCGCGATGAGCAGCCCCTTGCGCTTGCCGAGCCGCTTGCGCAGCCGGTAGAACTTCGAAGGCGGATGCGCCAGGATCGGCTCTCCGTCGAGCCAGCGCCCGAGCTCCTCCGCCAGCCCCTCTGCGCCCCCGTAGCGCCGCCCCGCGTCCTTCTCCATTCCCTTGAGCACGATCGTCTCGAGGTCGCGCTCGATCGACGGGTCGAGCGTGCGCGGAGCGCGCGGCTCGTCCTCCTGCACCATCCGCAGCGTTGCGATCGCGTTGGCGCCCTTGAACGGCGGGCGCCCGACGAGGAGTTCGTAGAGCGTCGCGCCGAGCGCGTAGACGTCCGCGCGGGCGTCGACCCGGTCGCCGCGCGCCTGTTCCGGCGGCATGTAGGCGGGCGTTCCGATGATGAGTCCGGCGACGGAGACCTCGGACCCGCCGCGGATCGGCCGCGCGAGCCCGAAGTCCATGACGAAGACGTGGTCCTGCTCCGTGACCATGATGTTCTCGGGCTTCAGGTCGCGGTGCACGGTCCCCTGCTTGTTCGCGGCCGCGACGGCGAGCGCCGCGTCGCGGATGAGCCGCACGATCGACTTCCGGTCGCGCTGCGGCATGCGCCGGAGCGTCTGCCCCTCGACGTATTGCATCGCGATGTAGCGCTGGCCGTTCGCCTCGCCCGCCGCGTAGATCGCCGCGATGTTCGGATGCGAGAGCCGGCCGGCCGTCTCGGCCTCGCGCTTGAAGCGCGCGAGCTCCTGCTCGTCGCCCCCCTTCAGGAACTTGAGCGCGACCCACCGGTTGAGCTCGAGGTCCCACGCCTTCCAGACCTCGCCCATGCCCCCCGCGCCGAGCTTCTTGACGCGCACGAACGGACCGAACCGTGCCGACGGGAGCGACTGGGCCACCTCCGCGGGGATGCCGGAGCCCGCCGGGACGCGGACGGTCGGCTCCTCGCGCGGGTCGACGGGCATCCGGTGAGTATAGCTACTTCGGCGGGTCGCCCAAGTCCCGCAGGGCCTGCTCCGCGTACGTGCGGCCGCGCCAGCCGGGAGGCGCGATCTCGAGCGCGCGCCGGTAGTCGGCCGCGGCTCCCGCGGCGTCGCCCTGGCGGCGCCGCACCGTCGCGCGGGTCCCGGTCGCGTCCGCGTCCGCGGGGTGGATCTCGATCGCGCGGTCGAGATCGGCGCGCGCGCCCTCCAGGTCGCCGCGCTGGGCGCGGAGCAGCCCGCGGTTGGCGTGCGCGGGGCCGCAGCGTGGGTCCGCCTCGATCGCCCGGTCGAAGTCCGCGACCGGGCGCCCGACCTCGTTGCGGCGCAGCCAGGCCTGGCCGCGGGCCGACAGCGCGGGCACCAAGCGGGCGTCGATCTCGAGCGCGCGGTTGTAGTCGGCCATCGCCCCCTCGTCGTCCCCGCTCCGCCAGCGCGTGATGCCGCGGCACCAGTGCCCCTCGGCGAAGCCCGGGATGAGCTTGATCGCGCGGTCGAAGTCCGCGAGCGCGGCGGCGTACTCTCCGAGGCGGCTGCGGGACACTCCGCACGAACTTCCCGAACACCTGCGACGGCAGCGGGTCCCTCGCCTCCTCCGGCTCCGTCGGCCGCGACCCCGACCGCGACCCCGTCGGCGACGGCGTCACCTTCAGCGTCGGGTCGTACGGATCCGTCGAGGGCGTGTCGGGCATCGCCCCACTATAATACCCCCGTGCCCGACGACCCCCTCTCCCGCGCCCAGGCCCTCCACGCCCAGGGGGACCTCGACGGCGCCCTCGCCGACTACGACGAGGCCATCCGCCAGTCCCCCACCGCCGAGGCCCACGGCAGCCGCGCCCTCGCCCGCGCCGCCAAGGGGGACCTCCGCGGCGCCGTCGCCGACTACGACGACGCGATCCGCCTCAGCCCCTACGAGGCCCCCTGGTACTACAACCGCGGCAACGCGAAGGCCGCCCTCGGCGACATGCAGGGCGCCATCGTCGACTACAGCGAGGCGATCCTGCGCCAGCCGACCGACGTAGAGAGCTACGTCAACCGAGGCAACGCGAAGCTCGTCCGCGGCGACGCCACCGGCGCCGTCGACGACTACTCGACCGCGCTCGGCATCAACCCGCGCTTCACGAAGGCGCTCGTCAACCGCGCCAACGCGCTGCGCCGCAAGGGGGACGCCGCGAACGCCCTCGCCGACTACGACGCGGCGCTCGCGATCGACCCCCGCCAGCCAGCCGCGCTCTACAAGCGCGCCCTCGCCCGCACCGACGCCGGCGACCTCGACGGCGCACTCGCGGACTGCGGCGAGGCGCTCCGGCTCGGCCTGCGCCGCGCGCCCGTCTACTTCCACCGCGGCTGCGTGCGCATGGCGAAGGGGGACGTCGACGGCGCGATCGCCGACTTCGGCGAGGTTCTCCGGCTCGACCCGAAGGACGCCGACGCGCTCGTCAACCGCGGGATCGCTCGCGCCGAGAAGGGGGAGATCGCCATGGAGGACTTCGACCGGGCGCTCGCGCTCAACCCGCGGCACGCCGCCGGCTGGTACAACCGCGGCCTGCAGAAGAGCCGGTCGGGCGATCCCGCCGGCGCGATCTCCGACCTCTCCAGGGCCCTCGAGGTCGCGCCCGCCGCGTGGGACCGTCGGGCGGAGGCGCAGGACGTCCTCGACGCGCTCCGGCGGTCGAATTCATAGTTGACTTTCCACCCGGCTCTCCCCATAATCTCCGCATTCCGAGCCTTCCCCACTTCAAACTCCGCGGAGATCCCGCGTCTCGAAAGGCGAAGGGGGAGCCGGCGCCGCGCGGTTCGTGGGCGTCTACGTCCTGGCCTGGTTCCCGGCGTTCCTCTGCTTCCTGGCCGTGATCGGCTTCAACCTCCGCCGCGAGCAGAAGGCGATCTGCGCCCTCCAGGAGGAGGTCGCGCTCGGGACCCTCACGCCCGAGGAGGTCGCGCTGGCGACGTCGCCGGCGCGGCGCCTCGGATTCGAGCGGAAGGCCCTCCGGAGCGGCGGGTTCGCGAACTACCGCAGCGCGCGCGCGTTCTTCCGGACCGCGATCCGGCTCGCCCTCTCGAAGTGGCACTCGCTCCGGGCGGTCGCGCGCGAAGGGGGAACGCGGAGCCTCCCGAAGATCCACCAGCTCCGCCAGCTGCTCGCGGACCGGCGGTCCCAAATCCGGAGGCAGTGACTATACTGGCGTCGTGGACGACCGCGACGCCCGCCTCGCGCGCGCCATCACCCAGCTCGGCCTCGCCCCGCCCGAGCGCGTCCGCGCGTGCACCGAGATCGCCGAGAGCGCCCAGCCCGGCAAGCCCCTCGGCCAGGTGCTCATCGAGGAGCGCGTCCTCTCGGTCGAGCAGGTCTTCGCCGTCCTCCGCGCGCTCGACGCCGAAGCCGCCTCGACCGTCGTCGCGCCCGCCACCGGCCACGCCGTCGTCGGCCAGCGCTTCGCGCGCTACGCCGTGCTCGAGGAGCTCGGCCGCGGCAGCATGGGATGCGTCTACAAGGCGCGCGACGAGGAGCTCGGCCGCGTCGTCGCCCTCAAGGTCCTCAACGACTCGCACGCGGCGAACGCCTCCGTCCTCAAGCGCTTCCAGCGCGAGGCGCAGACCGCCTCCAGGCTGCGCCACCCCAACATCGCCGCCATCCACGACGTCGGCACGCACCAGGGCGCGCACTACTTCACCATGGACTACGTCGAGGGCGCGTCCCTGGAGCGCCTCCTCATGACCGGCGCCCTCAGCCTGCCCCAGGCGGTCGAGATGCTCGAGACGGTCGCGCGCGCCGTCCACCACGCCCACACGCAGGGCGTCGTCCACCGCGACCTCAAGCCCGCCAACATCGTCGTCGACGTCGCGCGCGCGCCGTTCGTGCTCGACTTCGGCCTCGCCCGCAGCATGGAGGACGAGTCGCGCATGACGCGCACGGGGCAGTCGCTCGGCACGCCCCTCTACATGGCACCGGAGCAGGTGCGCGGCGAACCCGCCGGCCCGGCGGCCGACGTGTACGCGCTCGGCGTCATCCTCTACCAGGCCCTCACGCGCCGCACGCCGTTCACCGGCGCCTCCGTCATGGAGATCTACTCCGCGATCCTCCACCGAGATCCCGTGCCGCCCCGCGAGCTTCGCGCGGGCGTCCCGCCCGACCTCGAAACGGTCTGCGCGAAGGCGATGGCCAAGGAGCCCGCCGACCGCTACGCGGCCGCGATCGAGTTCGCGGACGAGCTCGGGCGCTGGCGCCGCGGCGAGCCGATCCGCGCGCGCCGCAAGCGCCTGATGCATCGCGTGCGCCGCCGCCTGCCCGCCGTCGCCATCCTCGCTCTCTGCGCCGCCGTCGCCGCCGGCCTCGGCTGGTGGCGCTCGCGGCCGGACCCGTCGCCGCCTCCCCCCGCGCCCCGCAACGAGGCCGACATCCTCGTGCTCGACGCCGCAAAGAAGGCGGGCCGCGGCGAGCACGAAGCCGCCGTCGCCGACTGCACGAAGGCGCTCGCGCTGCGACCGGGCGACCGGGACGCGCTCGTCACGCGCGGCCTATGCCTCCTCAGGCTCGGCCGCACCCTCGAGGGCCTCGCCGACCTGGAGCCGCTCCCCTCTCCGCCCCCCGAGGCGGCCGCCGCGCGCGCCGCCCTCCCGGTCGAGCGGCTCCACGAGCTCGACTACACGAACGGCGAGCGGGCGGCGGGGCTCACCGTGCAGACGTCGCACACGATCCCGAACGCGCACCCGACGCGCGCGCACGACAGCCTGGTGCTGACGACGCCCGGCGCGAGCCGCGTCACGGTCACGTTCCAGGTGCCGGCGATCGCGCAACGGGCGGCGCTCGAACTGGAGCACCTCTCGGCGGGCGGGAACGACGCGCGCGGCGGGACGACGCTGATCGACGTATCGGTCAACGGCGTGCCGGTGGTGAAGAGCCTCGACGTCGGCGAGCACCAGTTCCGGCCGGACGTGATCCACATCGGCAAGTACCTGAAGGTCGGCGAGAACACGGTCGAGGTGCGGCTCGCGCCGAGCCCCAACACGTACTGGCTCAAGCGCCTTGCGGTGCGCTGCATGTACGCTCCGGGAACAAAGTAAAAGGAGGAACTCATGAGATTCGCCGCCATCGCCGCCGTTGCGCTGTTCTGTCCATTCGACTCGCCCTCCGGGCTCGCTCATGGCAGGCAAGACAAGCCGTCCGTGAAGGATCTCGCGTGGCTCGCGGGGTCGTGGGAGGGGAAGCAGGGCGCCGGCACGTTCGAGGAGCACTGGACCACGCCGGTCGGCGGCATCATGATCGGCATGGGCCGGCAGACGTCGGGCGACAAGACGGTCTTCACGGAGTTCCTCAAGATCGTGCAGACGAAGGACGCGATCGAGTACCGCGTGACGATCGACGGCCAGCCCGAGACCGCCTTCAAGCTGACGAGCCTGAAGGACGGCGAGGCGGTGTTCGAGAACCCCGAGCACGACTTCCCGCAGAAGATCGTCTACCGCAAGGAGAAGGACGGGCTGCTCGCGTGGATCGAGGGCAAGCAGGGGGGCAAGGACGCGAAGATGGAGTTCAGGATGAAGAGAGCCGTCAGCCGTTAGCCATTAGCCATTAGCCGGAGGATGACCGATCGCAGTGTCGTCCACGATCTCTGCCCAATGGCTAACGGCTCATGGCTATTGGCTCGGGTCGTACCGGTCGAACGCCAGGTATCGCCCGAAGCCGAGCCCGAGCATCGTCGCCGCCAGGCTCCCCAGCCAGAACGCGCGCACCGTGAAGTGCGCGAGCCGCCCGTCCGTCGGGAAGTCCGCCCATCCGCACAGGACCACGAGCGCGAACGACACGAGGAACGTGCTCTCGAAGATCACGAACCCCTTGAGGGACCCGCCTCCCTTCGTGTTGATCAGGTGGCCCGCCGCGCCGCCCGCGATGAACTGCAGGGCGCAGAGCGCGGCGAGCCACGCCGCGTGCCCACGCCACCACGCGATGTACATGAGCGTCATGAGCACGCCGAAGAGCAGCGCGCCCGACGCCGTGTGAATCCCCCGCCGGGCGCGCAGGTTCTCGAGCCACCGCCGCCGGCCCAGCACGCTCTCGCCGCTCGCCTTCTCGTGGTCCGCGCGCAGCTGCGGGCTCAACGCCTCCCACTCCTCGCGCGGCATGCGAGGCTCCAGCGGCAGGCCGCACGACGCGCACGCCTCCGCGTGGGGGAGGTTGCGCACGCCGCAAGGACCGCAGGAGTTCAGCATGGGCGGAGTCTCGCGGTCACGATGCCTCCGGCGGGTTCACCCCGGAAACATGGAACTCACGGAACAACGGTTCGCGCCGAGCCCGCTGAGATCGCGGAGAAGAGGCTGGTTCTCGAACATGCCCGCCCATCCCCATGTCCTCTCCGTGTCCTTCCGTGGCTTCCGTGCTTCCTCGGAAAATGCACCACGGGGCCCACGGAGGGAACCGCACCACGGAGCACACGGAGGACACCGAGAGGACGCCTCGCCCTCCGTGTCCCCCGTGTCCTCCGTGGTTTCGTTCTTCAGGGACTCTGTCGTGCTGCGGCTTCGCCTGCATTTTCATCCCCCGCTGGTGATGCGCCTCGCATC
>Ga0187892_10010592_pt1 | contig 11624 bp, 9 predicted proteins | sample MA1701073metaG_FD_139345 | JGI IMG/M metagenome (GOLD analysis project Ga0187892, IMG submission 139345) | Bio-ooze microbial communities from a basaltic lava cave in the Kipuka Kanohina Cave System on the Island of Hawaii, USA - MA170107-3 metaG ... | reverse complement strand
GCCATCCAGCGCGCCATGGCGTTGCCGATGCCGCCTCCGATGCGCCAAGCGAGCGCGAGCCATACCTGGTAGGCCATCACCTTGAGCTTGCCGCCGGGCCCGAGCTCCGCGCGGTGGCTGCGCGAGCCGGCGTCGCCGATGTCCACGCCGACCACGCGCTCGACGAGCTCGGGATGGCGCATGGCGAACTGGTAGCCGAGGAAGCATCCCCAGTCGTGCAGCAGCAGGGTGACCTTGCCGGTTGGGCAGGTTCCCTCGACCGTACGGCGGATGCTCTCGAGCAGCTCGACGAGGGAATAGGCGCGCCCGCGCTGCGAAAGGTCGAATCCCGGCAGCGTGAAGCGCACGCACCGGTAGCGCTCCTTGAGCGCCGCCACCTGCCCGTCCCAGAGCCGGTGCGTGTCGGGCCAGCCGTGGATCATGACGATCGACTTGGACCCGGCTCCCTCGACGGTGACGTCCAGGCTCAGAACTTCTCCGCCCAGGGCCGCAGGTCGGCCTCGAAGGTCCACGCCGACCGAGGCTGGGCGTGCAGCTGCCAGAAAAGCTCCGCGATGGCGTCGGTCGCGAGCATGCCGTCGGCAGGCGGGTCCGTGTGACTACCCTCCTTCCTTCGCTCGGCCATGCGTGCGCGGGTCCTCGGGTTGTCGATCATGCCGTCGATCACGACGTGCGCGACGTGGATGCTCTTCGGGCCGAGCTCGCGCGCCATCGACTGCGCCACCTGCCGCAGCCCGCCCTTCGCCGCGGCGAAGGCGGCGAACTGCGCCGCGCCGCGCAGCGAGGCGGTCGCGCCGGTGAACAGGATCGTGCCCCGGCCGCGCGGCGCCATGCGCCGCGCCGCCTCGCGCCCGAACAGGAACCCCGCGTAGCAGCCCAGGCGCCACACCTTCTCGAACATCTCGGCCGGGGTGTCGAGGATCGAGGCGCGGAAATTGGCGCCGGCGTTGAAGATCGCCACCTCGACCGGCCCGCGTCGCTCTACGCGGTCGAAGAGCTCGTTGACCTGCGCCTCGTCGCGCAGATCGGCCCGTTCCCCCTGGCTTCTCGAGGAAAGAACCACGTCGAAGCCGCCATTGGCGAATCGCCGGCCGAGCGCGGCCCCCAGCCCCTCACCGGCCCCGCCGATCAACGCGATCCCCATCGGCTAGTTTCTTAGCACGAAAACAGTGCCGAGCACCACGAGCGCCCCGCCGGCCAGCATGGTCGCCTCGAGCGCTTCGCCGAGAAACAACGCGCCCCACAGCACGCCGAATACCGGGATCAGGTAGGTCACGGTGAGCGCCCGGGTCGCGCCGATGTCGGCGATCAGCCGGAAGTAGAGGAGGTAGGCGACCGCGCCGCACAGGAGGCCCAGCGCGAGCATGCTCGCCGCGACCAGCGGGGTCGGCGCCTCGGCCGGGGGCCACAGCGCGATGAACGGAACGAGCAGGACGCCGGCGGCCAGCTGCGTGCCCGCCGCCATGCCGCGCGACGGCACGCCGCCCGCCCACCGCTTCATGTACGCGCCGGCAAGCCCGTAGCAGAAAGCCGCCGCCAGCGCCGCGCCCGCCGCGCTATAGGAAAACCCGGAATCCGGTCGCGTGACGAGGACGACGCCGCCGACGCCGATGACCAGGCCAAGAACGCGGCGCGCGTTCAGCCGCTCGTTCAGGAGGAGCGCCGACCAGACCGCGCCCCACATCGGCGAGGTGGCGTTCAGCACCGCCATCAGCCCGGCGGTCAGGCTGAGAGCGGCATAGGCCCAGAGCAGGAAGGGCAGCGCGGAGGTCAGGACCCCGACGATCACGTACTGCCGCCACCAGCGGCGCCATTCGGGATCGAAGCCGGTCAGCGCGAAATAGCCCGCCAGCGCAACGCCCGCGATGAGCGTGCGCAGCTCGGCGGTCAGCACCGGGCCGAGGGCCGGGGCCGCAATGCGCATGAAGAGAAACGACGCGCCCCAGATCGCCGCCAGCAACACCAGGCGCGCGGTGTCGGCGCTTCTCACCTACCGGGTCAGCGCTTCTTCTCCAGGGCGAGGAGCTTCCTCTTGCGCGCGAGGCCCCAGGCATAGCCGCCGAGGCCGCCGTCGGTGCGCACCGCGCGGTGGCAGGGCACGACGAGCGCCACCGGGTTCGCGCCGCACGCGCTGCCCACGGCGCGCACCGCGGCCGGCGCGCCGATGGCGCGCGCGATGTCCCGGTAGGTGCGCGTCTCGCCGCGCGGGATACGGCGCAGCTCGTCCCATACCCGGCGCTGGAACACGGTGCCGCGGATATCGAGCGGCAGGCGCGCCAGGCTCGCTTCGCCCTCGATGAACGCCAGGATCTTCCCGCGCAGGTCGGGCAGCGGATTTTCGACGAACTCGGCCTCGCTGAACTCGTCGGCGAGCAGGCGCCGCAGGTGCGCGGCGTCATCGCCGAGCTTCACCGAGCACAGCCCTTTGCGCGTCGCTGCAACCAGAACCATGCCGAGGGAGGTAGCGAAGCAGGAAAAGGCAATGCGCTGGCCTTTGCCCTTCGCGCGGTAGTCGCGCGCGCTCATGCCGAGGCGCGGCTTCTCGTAGAAGCGCGAGACCGAGCCGTAACCCGCCTCCAACACCGCGTCGGTCACGCGGCTGCCGTTCTTGAGCGACGACTTCACCGCCTCGACCCGGTGCGCGTCCTGGTAGTCGCGCGGCGAGACGCCGAACGCCTCCTTGAAGCGCCGCTGGAGGTGGAAGGGGCTCGCGCCGACCGCGGCGGCGAGCTCGGTCAGCGTGACGCGCCGGCCGCGGCGCGCGTCGAGGTACGCCCGGGCCTTTGTCGTGAGTTGCTCCATACCCGCACTTTAGCGGTTCGCCGCGGCCGGTTCTATCCGGATATTGCGAACGCGTAAGCGATCGGTAACCGGTTCTCCCATGATCGCGGGATGGTGCGTCGCGCCGAAGCCGCCTAGGCTTGGCCACCATGAAAACCTTCCTGATTCTCGCGGCGCTCATCACGGCGTCGGGCTGCTCGGTGCGCGAGTACGCGCTGCGCTCGATCGGCGACGCGCTCGCGGGCGGGGGCGAGGTCTACGCCGCCGACGAGGATATCGAGCTGGTCGGCGCGGCCACGCCCTTCGGCCTGAAGACGATCGAGTCGCTGCTCGCGGAGGTGCCCGATCACCGCGGCCTGCTGCTCGCGGCGGCGCGCGGCTTCACGCAGTACGCCTATGTCTACGTCCAGACGCCGGCGGAGCAGGCGGAAGAGCGCGACGTCGCGCTCGCCTATGCGCAGCAGGCGCGCGCGCGCCGGCTCTATCTGCGCGCCCGCGACTACGGGCTGCGCGGCCTGGGGCTCGGCGGCGAACCCGCGCTCTCCCGCCTGCAGACCGAGCCCGCGAAGGCGCTCGCGCGCACCACGCGCGACGACGTCGCGCTGCTCTACTGGACCGGCGTGGCGTGGGCGGCGGCGATCGCGCTGTCGAAGGACAGCCCCGCCACCATCGCCGGCCTGCCGGCGGTGGACGCGCTGATCGCGCGCGCCGCGGCCCTCGACATCGACTATGACCACGGCTCGCTGCGCACTTTCCTGATCGGCTACGAAATGAGCCGGCCGAATGCCGGCCCGGGCGCCGAGGGACGCGCCCGCGCGCACTTCGCGCGCGCGGTCGAGCTGTCCGCCGGCCGCCAGGCCGGGCCCTATGTCTCCCTCGCCGAATCGGTCGCCGTGGAGAAGCGCAACCGCCGCGAGTTCGAGGCCCTGCTCGGGCAGGCGATCCAGGTCGATCCCGGCGCGCGCCCGGAATGGCGCCTCGCCAACCTCGTCATGCAACGCCGCGCGCGCCAGCTGCTCGCGCGCGCCGACGAGCTTTTCCCGGAGTGAACATGCTGCGATTTATCGTGTTGTTGCTGACACTGGCCGCTTCGCCCGTTCTCGGCCAACCCACCACGATCAAAGTGGCCACCATCGCTCCCAAGGGCTCGATCTACCACCGCGTGCTGCAGGAGATGGGCGAGGCCTACCGCGGCGCGGCCGGCCCGCAGGCGCGGTTCACCATCTACACCGACAGCATCCAGGGCACCGAGGCCGACACCGTGCGCCGCATGCGCGTCGGCCAGCTCGACGCCTCGATGCTCACCGTGGTCGGGCTGGTGGAGATCGATCCCTCGGTGGCGGCGCTGCAGTACATGCCGATGATGTTCCGCTCCTGGGAAGAGCTCGACCACGTGCGCGAAAAGCTGCGGCCCGAGCTCGAGGCGAAGCTCGCCGCCAGGGGGTTCGTGGTGCTGATCTGGGGCGAGGGCGGCTGGGTGCAGTTCTTCGCCAAGGAGCCGATCCTGCATCCCGAGGAGTTCAAGCGCTCGAGGATCTTCGTCTGGTCGGGCGACGCGGTGCAGGCGAGCGTGATGAAGTCGCTCGGCTACCAGCCGGTGCCGATCCCGATCGCCGACATCCTGCCCGCGCTCGAGACCCGCATGATCGACACCGTGCCGGTCGCGCCGCTGTGGGCGCTGATCGGGCAGTTCGACCGCCACACGCGCTACATGCTGCGCATCAACTGGGTGCCGATCGTCGGCGCGACCGTGATCCGCAAGCAGACCTTCGACGCGCTCAAGCCCGAGGCGCGCGAAGCGCTGCTCGCCGCCTCGCGCAAGGCGACCGGGGCGCTGCGCGCGCACCGCTTGGTGCAGGACGAGGAATCGATCAAGGCGATGGAGGCGCGCGGGCTCAAGGTCCGGACCCTCACCCCCGAGCTCGAGCAGGCCTGGCGCGGCGTCGCCGAGCGCTCGTACCCGCTGGTGCGCGGCACGATGGTGCCCGCCGAGACTTTCGACCAGGTGCGCGCGCTCCTCGCCGAGTACCGCAAGGCGGGCCGGTGATCGCCGCTGGCGCCCTCGCGGCTGCACGCCCGGCGGGCGGTGCGCTGCTCGCGCTGGAAAACGGCGTCCTGGCAGCGCTGTTCGCGCTCACGGTCGCCGTGCCGATCGCCGAGATCGTGCTGCGCGCGACTCTGCACACCGGCATCCAGGGGGTCGGCCCGATCGTCCAGCACCTCACGCTCGCCCTGGGGATGCTGGGCGCCGCGGTCGCGGCGCGCGACGGCCGGCTCCTCACGCTCGCGGTGTCGGGATTCATCAAGGGAAGCGCGGGCCGCGCCGCGCAGTTCGCCGCCCGCGTGGTCTCCGCCGGCGTGACGGTGCTGCTCGTCCTTTCGACGCTCGATTTCATCGCCGCCGAGCGCAGCTCGGGGAGCACGCTGGTCTACGGCGTGCCGGTATGGGTGGCGGAGCTGCCGCTGCTCGCCGGCTATGCGCTCATCGCGTGGCGGCTCTTCGTCCAGTCCGCGGCTTCGCTGCCCGGCCGTTTCGCCGCCGCGGTTCTCATCGCCGCGGCAGTCCTCGGGGTGCGCTTCATGGTCGAGGATGCCGGCGCCATCGCGCTGCCCGCCGTTGCGGTGCTCGTGGCCGCGGCGATCCTCGGCGCCCCGATCTTCGCGGTGATCGGCGGCGCGGCGCTCTTCCTGCTGGTGGGCCGCGGGGTGCCCGCCGCGTCGATCGCCGTCGACCACTACAGCCTGGTGGTGAACCCGGCGCTGCCGGCGATCCCGATGTTCACGCTCGCCGGTTACCTGCTGGCCGAAAGCCGCGCGCCGCGGCGCCTGCTCGAGGTATTCGACGCGATTTTCGGGCGCTTCCGCGGCGGCGCCGCGATCGTCACGGTGCTCGCCTGCACCTTCTTCACCAGTTTCACCGGCGCTTCGGGCGTCACGGTGCTCGCGCTCGGCGGCCTCGCGCTGCCGATCCTCCTCGCCAACGGCTACCCCGAGAAACGCGCGCTCGGCCTGGTGACTGCGGCGGGGCTGCCGGGCACGCTGCTCCTGCCCGCGCTGCCGCTCATCCTGTACGCGATCATCGCCGGCGTCGCGATCGAGGACATGTTCCTCGCCGGCCTGCTGCCCACGCTCTTGATGGTCGGGATCGTCACGGCCTGGGGCATGTGGAACCAGCCGCGGCAGCCGGCGAAGCCCTGGGAGCCGGCGCGCATCCGCGCCGCGCTCGGCGCCGCGAAATGGGAGCTCTCCGTGCCGGTGGTGCCGATCGCGGCGATGGCGAGCGGCCTCGCCACCCCGGTGGAGGCGGCGGCGCTCACCGCGCTGTACGTCCTCATCGTCACTTCGGTGGTGCAGCGCGACCTCAGCCTCACGCGCGATGTGCCCCGGGTGATGGCCGAATGCGGCCTGATCATCGGGGGCATCCTGCTCATCATGGGGGTCGCGCTCGGGCTCACCGACTACCTGGTGGACGCCGAGGTGCCCGACCGGCTGGTCGCCTGGGCGAAGGACACGGTCGGCAGCAAGTTCATGTTCCTGCTGGCGCTCAACCTCTTCCTGCTCGCCGCCGGCTGCGTGATCGAGATCTACCCCGCGATCATGGTGCTGGTGCCGATCATCGTGCCGCTGGGCGCCGCGTTCGGGGTGGACCGGGCGCACCTGGGGATCGTGTTCCTCGCCAACATGGAGCTCGGCTACCTCACGCCGCTGGTCGGCCTGAACCTGTTTTTCGCCGCCTACCGCTTCGGCAAGCCGGTCATGGAGCTGTTCCGTGCGGTATTGCCGCTTTTCGTTGCGCTGGCGGTCGGGGTGCTGATCATCACCTACCTGCCCTGGCTGAGTACGTTCCTGCCGGGACTAAGGCCATGACACGGATAGGGTCATCTGTTGCCCCGCTGTGCCGTATATTCGCGCGTGGGAGGGGATCCAATCCCTGTTTCGAATCGAGCGATACCTGTCGCGCCGCCGTGCGCTAGCCTTTTCGTGGAGAGGTGAATCATGAAGACCATCCCGATTGCCAAGGTTGCCAACCCGGTGCCCACAAGCATGCGGAGCGTCGCGCCGCCGGCGCGCACCGCGTCCGAGCCCTACCGCGCCTACAAGCCGCGTCCCTTCACGCGCGAGGAGCGCGACGAGGTTACGGTGCTGTTCGGCGGCCTGCACTGGCGCGCCGAGCGCCTGGTCCAGGGCGCGATGGAGAACCTCGGCTACCGCACGCAGGTGCTGCCGACTGCGACGCGCGAGGACCTGCTCACCGGGCGGGAAGTCGCCGACATCGGCCAGTGCTGCCCGACCAGCTTCACCACCGGCAACCTCGCCAACTACCTGCGCCAGCAGGCGAAGCAGATCGGCGCCGAGGAGGTGTCGAAGAAGTACATCTACGTGACCGCGGGCTCGTGCGGCGCGTGCCGCTTCGGCCAGTACCACCAGAGCTACGAGCTCGCGCTGCGCAACGTCGGCCTCGACTCGTTCCGCATGTTCCTGCTCGGGCAGGAAGGTCTCGACCAGGGGCCGCAGGCGGGCGGCGGCCTGGAGCTCAACCTGCCGTTCACGCTCGGCGCGGTGTGGGCGATCGTGCTGTCCGACGTGGTGCAGGACATGGAGTACCAGACCCGGCCCTTCGAGGTGAAGCCGGGCGAGACCCAGCGCGTGGCGAAGGAAAGCGTCGAGTACCTGTACCGGGCCTTCCTCAAGCGGCCGCGGCGCGGCAAGAAATGGGGCGCGCTCGCCTGGCATGTCGCGACGCCGTACTTCGTCGACGCGATGCGCGAGGTGCGCCGGCGCTTCGACCAGATCGAGGTCGACCGGCTGCGCGTCAAGCCGCTGGTCAAGATCACGGGCGAGTTCTACCTCCAGACCGTGGAGGGCGACCCGAACTACAACATCCACCGCTGGCTCGAGGCCGAGGGCGCCGAGGTGTACCCGGCGGCGATCACCATCTGGCTCGACTACCTGATGCGGCTCGCCGGCCAGGAATTCGAGGACCACATCGGCATCGACCGCTATGCGCGGCTCAAGCTCGCCGGCATCCGCGTCGGACAGGGCGGGCTGCGCTGGACCTACGCGCGCATGCGCCGCGCGCTGGGCGACGTGCCGCACGCGATGCCCGACCAGTACGAGCTGCGCGAGCTTGCAGCGCCCTACTACCACAGCCGGCTGAACGGCGGCGAAGGCGACATGCTGGTGGGCAAGGCCCTGTGGGCCTACCACCAGAAGAAGGCGCACATGATCTGCGAGCTCTCGCCCTACTCGTGCATGCCCAACACCATGAGCATCGGCGCGATGGCGGCGGTGATCGGCAAATACCCGGATCTCCTCTACGCGCCGCTCGAAATCAAGGGCGACGCCGAGGTGCACGCGCTGTCGCGCTGCCAGATGATCCTCACCGAGGCGAAGAAGCGCGCGCAGCGCGAATGGGAGGAAACCCTTGAGCGCACCGGCATGACGGTTGAAAGATTGAAAGAAAGAGAAACCGCCGAGATGCGCAAGGCGACCTACCGCGTGCCGCGCTACGGCGTCGCCGGCACGGCGGCTAGCTACGCGCTGCACCTCGCCGCAGGGGGACGCTAGTGCTCACCGTCGGGCTGGACGTCGGCTCGACCACCGTAAAGGCCGCGGCGGTCGACGGCGACCGGCTGGTGTGGCAGGACTACAAGCGCCACAACACCAAGCAGGCCGAGATGGTGCTCGAGTTCCTCGGCCGCATCGAGGCCGAGTGCGGCCTGACCGTCGGGCGCGACCGCGTGTTCCTGACCGGCTCGGGCGCCGGCCTGATCGCGCCGCTGCTCGGCGGCAAGATGGTCCAGGAAGTGGTCGCGGTGTCGGCCGCGGTGGAGAAGCTGCACCCCGAGGTCAACTTCGTCTCCGAGATCGGCGGCGAGGACATGAAGACGCTGTTCTTCACGCCGAGCGGCGAGGGCAAGTCGAAGCAGGTCTACATGCAGTCGGCGTGCAGCGGCGGCACCGGCACCTTCATCGAGAAGACCGCGCGCAAGCTGCAGGTCAGCGGCGAGAGCCTGGCGAAGGCCGGCTACGAGGGCTACAACCTGCACAAGATCAGCTCGAAGTGCGGCATCTTCGCCGAGGCCGACTCCAACACGCTGGTCAAGTCGGGCGTGCCGGTCGACGAGATCATCGCCAGCCTGTACGAGGCGGTGGTCTACCAGAACCTCGCGACGCTCACCAAGGGCAACACGCCGCAGCCCGGCGTGCTGCTGCTCGGCGGGCCGAACCTCTTCTTCCGCGGGCTGCAGGAGGCCTGGCGCCACCATCTCGGCAAGCTGTGGAAGGAACGCAACATCGACGCCGATCCGGCCACCGCCATCGCGGTGCCCAAGGAGGCCGTGTACTACGCCTGCCTCGGCTGCATCGAAATCGCCAAGGGCGAAGCGGGGGTCGGGACCTATTCCGGCAAGGAAAAGCTGCAGTATTGGATCGAGAAGGGCCAGTGGGAGGAGAAAGCGAAGGACGGCGCCAAGGGCCTGGTGCGCGACAAGGACGACCTGGAGTTTTTCCTGGAGAGCTATGCCACCGACCAGAAGGGTGCGGAGCAGAAGAAGGCATCCGGCCCGGTCCTGGTCGGCTGCGACTTCGGCAGCACGACGGCCAAGGCGGTGGCGCTCTCGCTCGAGCGCGAGCTGCTCTTCAGCTGCTACGCGCCGTCGAACGGCAACCCGATCGAGGACGCGAAAGCGCTGTTCCGGCAGCTTCGCGAAGCAGGTTTTCTCAATATTGGTGGTCTGGCCCTTACGGGTTACGGCAAAGACCTGCTGAAGGACGTGATCGGCGCCGACCTCGGCATCGTCGAGACGGTGGCGCACGCCACCGCCGCGCTCCACTACTTCCCGGACGCCGACGTGATCTGCGACGTCGGCGGCTGCGACGTGAAGATCATGATCCTGCGCCAGGGGACGGTGTCCGACTTCCGCCTGAACTCGCAGTGCTCGTCGGGCAACGGCGCGTTCCTGCAGGGCGTGGCCGAGCGCTACTCGGTGCCGCTTGAGCAGTACGCGAGCCACGCTTTCGAGGCGAAGGCGGTGCCGGCGCTCGCCATGGGCTGCGGCGTGTTCCTGCAGTCCGACATCGTCAACCAGCAGCGCAAGGGCTGGTCGGCCGACGAGATCATGGCCGGGCTCGCCGCGGTGCTCCCGCTCAACGTCTGGGTGTACGCCGGGCAGCTGCAGAACCTCGCCGCCGCCGGGCGCAAGTTCATCCTGCAGGGCGGCACGCACCGCAACCTGGCGGTGGTGAAGGCGCAGGTCGACTTCATCCGCGGCAAGGTGCCCGACGCCGAGATCGTGGTGCACCCGTTCTCGGGCGAGGCGGGCGCGATCGGCGCGGCGCTCTGCGCCGGCGACGCGTTTGTGCAAGGCAGGGCAAGCCGCTTCCGCGGCTACGACGTGATCGAGTCGCTCGAGTACACCAGCACCACCAACGAGCACACCACCTGCAACTGGTGCCCGGTGAACTGCAAGCGCACCTTCATCGACGTGCGCCTGCCCGAGGGCAAGGGCCGCGAGTGGAGCAAGGTGGCGCTCGGCGCGGGCTGGGAGCGCGTGATCAGCGGCAACTCGTGTCCGAAGGGGCTGCTCGAGGACGCGAACGAGATGCGGGTCGTGAAGAAGAGCATGGAGGCGGTCAAGGATGCCCACCCCAACACTGCTGCGATGGTTCGAGAGGACGCCTTCCGCGCGAAGGCCTACTCCTGAGCCGATAGCCAAGGAGCGCTCCAAGCTGCGCGTGGGGATCCCGCGCGTGCTCAACCTCTGGTCGACGCACCAGTTCTGGATCGCGTTCCTCGATGCGCTCGGCCTGGACGCGCGCCGCATCGAGTTCTCCTCCGACAGCTCGGAGGACCAGGCGCGGCAGTTCGGCAAGGGGCGCGGCACGGTCGACTGCTGCTATCCCGTGAAGTGCATCTCCGGCCACTACGGCGAGCTGCTGGCGCGCGACAAGCACCACAAGATCGACCTGCTGCTCTCGCCGATGATCTACTCGCTGCCCTCGTACCTGAACGGCCATGTCGCGGCCTCGCTCGCCTGCCCCCGTGTCATGGCCGCGCCCGAGAACATCAAGGCGGGTTTTCTCAAGGAAAAAAACGTGTTCGCCGAGCACGGCGTGCGCTACGCCTATCCGATGGCCTCGCTCGCCGACGCGCCGCTCGTGCCGAAGCAGCTGTTCGAGGGCCTGCGCGACCACATCTCGGGGCTCACCTTCGAGGAAACGAAGCGCGCGGTGCAGGCGGGCTTCAAAGCCCTGGAAGGCTACAGCGGCAGCTTGCGTGCCAAGGCACGACAAGTGCTCACTGAATGCGCCAAGCACGATAAGCCCGCGCTGCTCGTCCTCGCGCGCCCCTACCACATGGACCCGGGCATCGGTCACGAGATCGAGGTCGACCTGCAGGCCTACGGCTACCCGGTGCTGTGGACCCAGTACCTGCCGACCGACGCGGATCTGGTTGGCTGGATGTTCGGCCCCGACATCGCCGACGGGCATATCAAGGATCCGTTCGACATCGCCGACGTGTGGCCCTCGTCGTACAGCGCCAACACCAACGAGATCCTGTGGGCTTCGAAGTTCGCCGCGCGCATGCCGTGGGTCGCGTGCGTGGTGCGCCTCTCCAGCTACGAGTGCGGCATGGACCAGCCGACCTACACGCCGACGCAGCAGATCGTCGAGCGCTCGGGGACGCTGTTCTTCTCGTTCCAGGACCTCGACTCGACCAAGCCGGCGGGCTCGGTGAAGATCCGCGTCGAGACCATCGCGCACTATCTCAAGAAGTACTCCGCGGAGATCATCGCCAAGAAGAAAGCGGCTGCGCCGCCGGGTTGTCCTCTCTTGTAAAG
>Ga0187892_10010591_pt1 | contig 11625 bp, 6 predicted proteins | sample MA1701073metaG_FD_139345 | JGI IMG/M metagenome (GOLD analysis project Ga0187892, IMG submission 139345) | Bio-ooze microbial communities from a basaltic lava cave in the Kipuka Kanohina Cave System on the Island of Hawaii, USA - MA170107-3 metaG ... | reverse complement strand
GCTGGCGAAGAAGACGCTCGCCGCCGCCAAGCCGAAGTCGCTGATTCCGTTCAAGCGGGTCAAGCTGCTCGCGCCCGTTCCGCGTCCAGGCAAAATCTGGTGCTCGGGCCTCAACTACAAAGGTCACATCGAGGAGAACCCGAAGGCGAAGCTCCTTGCGGACCCACGGTTCTTCTCGAAGCTGCCGCAGTGATGGGGATTGGGGCAGTAAGTCGCCTCACTCACGTTTGAGTTTTGAATTCCGGTTATACCGGCCCAATGAATCCGCAACTCTTCAACCCAGGAAGGCAAACCATGACACCGAAAGTTCGCTGGACATTACTGATTGTTTTTCTCTTCACAGGCGCTGCCCATAGTCTCGCGCTGGCGCAATCGCCGCAGGCGACGCTCTCCGGCATCGTCACAGACGTGACGGGCGCCGTCGTGCCCGGCGTGCAGGTGACGGCGGTCAATGCGGCAACCGGGCAACAGGCAACTACCACCACCAACGACGCGGGCTTTTACGTGCTGACACAATTGCCCATCGGCACGCACACCATCGAGGCCGAAAAGACTGGCTTCCGCAAGTACGTGCGCCAGAGTTTCACGCTGACCACCGGCGCGACCGTCGCGCTCGACATCCAGTTGGAAATCGGCGAGGCGAGCGACACCGTCACCGTCACGGGCCAGACGCCGCTGCTCGAAACGCGCACGTCGGAGGCGGGGCAGTTGATCGAATCGCGCGCGGTGCGCGACCTGCCGCTCGGCGACCGACGCACGCTCAACCTCGTCCGCACGGTTGGCGCGGCGGTCTTCGTTGACTACGACGCGGGCCGCAAGCCCAACTTCTCTTTGGCCGGTGGACGCACGCAAAGTCAGATGTTCTGGATTGACGGCGGATCGGGACAGAACATGCGGCTCGGCATCGGCCAGGTCGAAATGGATCCGCCCGTCGAAGTCGTGCAAGAGGTCAAGGTGCTGACCAACAACTACTCGGCTGAATACGGCGGCTCGGCGGGCGGCGTGATTGTGACGACGACCAAATCGGGCACGAACGAGTTTCACGGCAGTTTGTTCGAATACTTCCGCAACGACGCGCTCGACGCGGCGGGTTTCTTCGTCCCCGTTGTTGACGGCAGGAAGCAGAAAGCCCCGCTACGCTACAACATCTTCGGCGGCACGCTGGGCGGCCCCCTCTGGCTGCCGAAGAAAGTCTTCGGGCCTGCCGGCTACGACGGCCACAACCGCACGTTTTTCTTCTTCGGCTACGAAGGCGCGCCGCGCAACGAAGGCGTGACGCGCATCTTCACCGTGCCGACGCTGCTCGAGCGGCACGGCGATTTCTCGCAAACCTTCAACGCGCAGAACCAGGTGATCCGCATCTACGACCCGGCCACGACGCGACGCGCCGGCAACACGACGGTGCGCGATCAATTCGACGGCAACCGGATTCCGACGAACCGGATTGATCCGGTCGCGCTCAAGCTGCTTGAATTCTATCCGCTGCCCAACCGGACGCCCGATAACGTCACGGGCGCAAACAACTTCGGCGCGAATTACACACAGCAGATCACACGCAACAACTTCACCGTCAAGTTCGACCACGCGCTGAGCGCCAAAGACAAGCTGGGCTTCCGCTATCTTTACAACAGCGACAACCGCGTCAACACGAGCGTCTTTCCAAACCCGGCGGCTGAGACGATCACAGATCTGCTGGCCCACCAGCAGAGCTATTACGCCTCGTGGACGCGCGTCCTGACGCCGGCCTTGCTCAACGAATTCCGCTTCAACTTCGGGGACCGCACCGCCAACGCGCCCTCGAAAGGACTGGGCGGCAGTTGGCCGAGCCTGCTCGGTTTGCGCGGCGTGCCCGACGGTGCGTTTCCGCAGTTCGTCGTCGCGGGCGTGACCAATCTGGGCGCGGCCACGCAGCATCGTCCGTCCGACCCGATCCATCAATTTCAATTCGTCAACAACCTCTCGTGGACGCGCGGCACGCACGCCTTCAAGTTCGGCGTTGAAGCGCGCCGCTCGTCCATCCTCGATCAGTTGCGGACTTCGATTTCGGGCAGCTTCAACTTCAGCCCGCTGGCGACGGGGCTGCCTGGCCAGGCGAACACCGGGCTGGGGCTGGGGAGTTTGCTGGTCGGCTTTCCCAACACTTTCTCGTTGCGCGAGACGCTTCCCTTGGATCGTTACAGTTGGTATCTGACCGGGTTCGTGCAGGACGATTGGACGATCAATCAGAGCTTGACGATCAACCTGGGCCTGCGCTGGGAGACCGATACGCCGATCCGCGATCGGCAAAATCGTATGAACGGGTTTGATCCGGCGGCGATCAATCCCGTTTCGGGCACGCCCGGCGTTGTCCGCTTCGCCGGCCTTGACGGCTGGCCGGAGTCGCCCTATGCGACCGACTGGAACAACTTCGGCCCGCGCTTCGGCTTCGCGTGGCGGCCATTCAAGAAGACTGTGATTCGCGGCGGGGCGGGCATCTTCTTCGCGCATCCGTTCGATCACGGCGCGCCGACGTCGGCCTCCCTGGGCTTCGAGAATTCGGCCAGCCTCAACTCGCCCGACAACGGCATCACCGCGCCGTTCCTGCTGCGGGATGGCGTGCCCATCGCGGGGACATCGGGCGCGCCGCTCAATGCGAGCTTCGGCGCGGCGCCCGCGGGCAGCGCGACGACCACGGCGGTGACTTTTTACGAGCGCAACCGCAAGACCGGCTACGCGCAGCAGTTCAACTTCGGCATCCAGCACGAGCTCCCCGGCAACCTGCTCATCGAGGCTTCTTACCTCGGCAACCTCTCACGCAAGCTGCCGAGCCAGGATTTGAGCCTCAACCAGATCACGCCCGCGAAGCTGGCCGAGATCGCAGCGCGCCCTGACCCGGCGCAGCGCGTTGGGCGGCAGACCGACCGCCCGTTCCCTCAGTTCACCAACGTCTCACTGGCGCTGCCGGCCTTGGGCATCTCGAACTACCACGCGCTCGTGCTGCGCGTCGAGAAGCGGTTCAGCGCGGGACTCAATCTGCTCTCGACCTACACCTGGTCGAAGTTCCTGAACGACACCGACGAGGGCGGCGGCGCGTTGGGCAACTCGCCGCCGTATTCAAATTACTATGACCGGGCAGCCGATTACGGCCCGTCGGCCAACGACATCCGGCGCCGCTGGACGATCAGTTCGGTTTACGAATTCCCGGTCGGGAAAGGAAAACGTTTCCTGGCAAACAATCCACTGGGATACATTTTGGGCGACTGGTCGGTAGGCGTGCTGGCTTTATTGCAAACCGGGCCGCCTTTCACCGTCACGACCCAGGTCAACAACACCAACGCATTTTCGGCGGGTGCGCAGCGTGCGGATGTGCAGCGCAATCCGAACCTCGAGTCTTCGGAGCGAACGTTGAGCCGGTGGTTCGACACGACCGCCTTCGCGCAGCCCGCCGCGTTCCGCTTCGGCACGAGCGGGCGCGGCGTCCTGCGCGCGGACGGCACGATCAATTTCGACCTCTCGATTCTGAAGAACATTCCGATCGGAGAGCAGCGGGGTTTTCAGTTCCGCTGCGAGATGTTCAATGCCTTCAATCATCCGAACTTAGGACTGCCGGGCGCGACGTTCGGCGCGCCCGGCTTCGGCGTGGTTTCAACGGCTGCGCCCGCGCGGAGCTTGCAGTTGGGGCTGCGTTACGTGTTTTAGCGCGCACTCGCGTTCATCGCCGGCGAGCTGACCAATGCTGACAAAAATCATCAGACTTATCACGCTCGGATTGCTGATCGTCCCGCTCGCGCTCGCGCTCAATCGGCAATCGCGGCAGGCTGCGCCGCCCGCGCCGCCCAACCTGCTCTTCCTTATCTCCGATGACCACAGCGCGTCGGACTTGGGCTGTTACGGCAATCGCGTCGTGCAGACACCGAACCTGGATCGAATGGCGCGCGAAGGGATGCGGTTTGAGAATGCCTTCGTCGCTTCGCCGCAGTGCAGCCCGTCGCGCTCGGCGGTTCTGACCGGGCGCTCGCCGCACGCGACGGGCACATCGCGGTTGCACGGCCCGCTGCGCGCCGAGTACCCGACGATTCTGGAATCGCTCAAGGGCCAGGGCTATTACACAGGGGCTTACCGCAAGGTGCATCTAGGCGACGAATTTCAGAAGCGGTGGGACTTCACGGCAACGGCGAAGGAGAGCTTTGCGACCTTCTTCACGCAGCGGCCAAAGGATCGCCCGTTCTACCTGCACATCGGGTTCACCGATCCGCACCGCCCTTACCAGCCCGGCGCCTTCACGCCGCCGCACGACCCGGCCAAAGTCGCCGTACCCGCCTACTTGCCGGACACGCCCGAAGTGCGGCGCGATCTGGCGCTCTATCACGACGCGATCGCGCGGATGGACGGCGAGGTCGGGCAGATTCTCTCGCTGCTCGATGAGCAGGGGCTGCCCGATAACACGCTCATCATCTTCACCGGCGACAACGGCATGGCTTTCCCCGGCTCGAAGGCGACGCTTTACGAACCGGGCGTGCGCGTGCCGCTTCTGGCGCGCTGGCCTGGGAAGATCAGATCAGGCGAAGTGAGCGACGACCTCATCTCATTGATTGATCTGCGGCCGACGTGGCTGGAGGCCGCCGGGTTAAAATCGCTCGATGCGATGGAAGGGCGCAGTTTTCTAGCCCGGTTATTGGGGCTCGCTTACAGCCCGCGTGAGGCGGTCTTCTTCGAGCGCAACTGGCACGACAACGTTGATCTGATACGCGGCGTGCGCACGCGGCAGTTCAAGCTGATTCAGAACTACCGGCCTGAACTCCCCTACCGCCCCACGCTCGATCACGCGGAGCCGTCGTTGAGTTGGGCGGCAATCCTGGCGCTCAAACAGGCCGGCAAGCTCAGCCCGCAGTTTGACCGGCGGTTCTTTCAAGCGCCTCGGCCGCAGGTGGAACTCTACGACCTGGAGCGCGACGCATGGGAGACGAACAACCTCGCTTCAGACCCGGCCCATGCCGACACGGTGAAGAGGCTGCAACAGATGCTGAGCGAATGGATGCTGCGTACCAACGATTTCCTGCCGCCGCCAGTCGGGGCGTTTCCCGGAGCAATGTACAAAAACGTCAATCCGCTTTGATCAAGACGCTCGAAACCGAGAATCTGATCTTCAGCCAGGAGCATCATCCGATTGTCAAACAAATGAATCAACAGTTGTTCGACACGCTGAACGAGACGAACGGAATGCAGATCCCGCTCTATCGCGATCGTGGCGGCCAACGGAATTTGCGCCGCAAGGCCGGAGCGAAGGCCGCGACGTTTCTCCCAGAGTTGATGCGCGAGAAAGACGGAAGGAATTGAATGCCGCTACGAGGAAAGCAATGTCCCCTGCTCACCGCGCTCAATTTCTGGGATCGATATCCCAGTGCGCTGAACCACGGACAGCGTGCTGGACAACGGGAGGAAACATGAGTGTCTCAATGAGAGGGGCGATCGTTGTGCTAGGCCTCAGCAGGTCATTAAGAAAAAGCAGGTCCACGAATGACTCATCGAGTTGGCACCGCCGGCGCCTGAGGGGGTTTGTCAGAGCTGCGCTCGCTATCCTTGCGTTCGCTACCGGCGCCTACGCACAGAGCGTCACCGGAACCATCACTGGAACCGTTAAGGACTCGTCTGACTCAGCCGTGATCGGCGCGACCGTAACGCTCACCCAGGTCGCCACCGGCTCGGAACGCCAGGCCTCCACGGATATACGCGGCGACTTCGTCTTCAGCAGCGTGGCCCCGGGGAAATACCGCATCGGCGCGACCTCCACCGGGTTCAAGCGATACGAGAGGACCGGCATTAATCTCAGCGCCGCGGCGACGCTCCGCGTTGGCGACATCGTGCTCGAAGTGGGCGAACTGACTGAGGCCATCACCGTGTCCGCTCAAGGCGCAACAGTGCAGACGGCCAGCGCCGAACGGGCCGGCCTGGTGAACACCAAGCAACTCGACTCTCTGCTCATCCGCGGCCGCAACGTCATGTCGATCCTCCAGACGTTGCCCGGCATCGTTGATAGCGGAGGAGCCGACACCCTGACTAACACCTGGAGCATCAACGCCCAAGGCAGCCGAACGAACACCAACAACGTCTCGCTCGATGGCGCCACAATGAACGCGATCGGCAACATGAACAACGCTGTCGTCACCGTCAGCATGGACGCGGTCGCTGAGGTCAAGGTGCTGCTCAGCAACTATCAGGCGGAGTTCGGACGTACCTCAGGCGCGAACGTGCAGATCGTGACCCGCTCCGGCAGCCGCGACTTCCACGGCCTGGTCTCCTATTTCAAGCGCCACGAAAGCCTGAACGCCAACGAGTTCTTCAACAACCGGAACGGGCTCCCGCGAGGCCGCTACCGGTTCGACACGTTCACTTATCAGGCCGGCGGGCCGGTAACGATTCCAGGAAAGTTCAACACTAATCGCGACAAGCTCTTCTTCTTCTGGAATCAGGAGTTCTGGCCCCAAACCTCAACCTCGGCAGGAGAAGTGACCGTACCCACCGACCTCGAGCGTGCAGGCGACTTCTCGCAGTCGCTCGACCTGAACGGACGTTTGATTGTGGTCAATGACCCGGCCACCAGGATGCCCTTCCCGGGAAACGTGATCCCGGCAAACCGGCTGGATGCCAGCGGTGTCGCGCTGCTGAAGGTCTTCCCGGCGGCGAACTTCTTCGACACCGCAATCTCCGGGCGGCGCTACAACTACATCTATCAGAACGAGAACAAGAACCCCTCGCGCACCGCCACGCTGAAGCTGGATTACAACATCAACTCGGGCAACATCATAACCGGCAACTTCACTCACAGCAAGTTCACCACCGAGGGGCCGAACGCAACTACCCGCCAGGACAACTGGCACCAGGTGAGCCAAAAATCCGTCAACGAAGGCTGGGGCTTTATCGGCCGCTACCAGAAGATCTTCAGCTCGACACTGATCAACGAGCTGAACGTCGGCTATGTCGACCGCCCATGGAACAACACCGTGGAGGACGACGCCCTCCAGCGCATCCGGCGCGATACGGCCGGCTTCCGCACCGGGCAGTTCTATCCGGAGAACAACCCGCTCAACCTGATCCCGAATGCCACGTTCGGAGGAGTGACGACACCCGCCACCCTAGCTCTCGAAAGCCGGTTCCCGCTCACCACCGATCATTTCATCTTCACGCTCTCGAACTCCTTGAGCAAGACAGCGGGGCCGCACACGCTCAAGTTCGGCATCTACTTCGATCGCGTGTGGGCCACCCAGGGGGTCGCCGGGCTCGGATTGCCGTTCAACGGGGCGTTCGACTTCGGCCGCAACGTGAACAACCCGCTCGATACGGGTTACGCCTACTCGAACGCCGCACTCGGCGTATTCAACACCTACCAGGAACCTTCAGGACGGCCGCTGCCCGTTCACGTGGCGCGCAACATTGAATGGTTCGCGCAGGACAACTGGAAGGTCACGCGGCGGTTCACCCTCGATTGGGGCATGCGCTTCTACATCGTGACGCCCTCGTTCATTGAAGGCGACCGCCTCTCGGGCTTCGATCCGGCTGCCTTCAACGCATCGCGCCAGGCTCAACTGATCCAGCCGGGACGACAGGGAACCGCTCGCGTCGGCGTTCATCCCCTAACCGGCCAGGTGTTTCCGCCCGTGCTGATCGGCGCCCTTGCGCCCGGTACCGGCGATTTCACGAATGGCATCGTGCAGCCGGGCGGCGATGTGCCCCGCGCGCTTCATGAGTCGCGCGGCGTGCACTACGCGCCGCGGTTCGGCTTCGCTTGGGATTTGTTCGGCGACGGCAAGACGGCGATCCGCGGCGGGTTCGGCATGTTCTACAACCGCCAGGCCCAAGGCGGGATCCTGACGCCGCACATCGCGCAGCCGCCGGTCGTAGTCACGCCGACGATCTATTACAGCACGCTGTCCACGCTGCTCAGTTCGACCGGCTACCGGTTCCCGAGCGATGTCGTTGGCGTCGACCGCACGGGCAAAGTCCCTACAACCATGAACTACAGCCTCTCCATCCAGCGCCAGATCGGATTCGGGACTGTGCTCGATGTAGGCTACGTGGGCTCGCTGGCGCGGCATCTGCTCTGGCGCCGCAACCTGAACTCGATTCCCTTCGGCGCGAACTTCGAACCGGGCAACATCGACCCGACGACCAACGCTCCGCTGCCTCCGGCATTCCTACGCACTTTCGCGGGCTACAACAACCTTCCGTTCTCGGAGCAGGCTAGCTCCTCGAACTATCACTCACTGCAAGTCACGGCGAACCGGCGCTTCGCCCGTGGGATCGAGTTCGGGTTGGCGTGGACGTGGTCGAAGGCGATGGACTATAACGACGGTGACAACGATCAGGTCAGCACGCTCGTGCCGATTCGCGTCTGGAACTACGGTCTGGCCGCCTTTGACCGCACGCACATCGTAAAGATCAACTACCAGTGGAACGTGCCGAGGCTCGCGCTGCCGAACAAGGTTCTCGACTACGTTGTGAACAACTGGCAGCTTTCAGGGATTACGAGCTTCATCAGCGGCCAGCCGCTGCCGGTCAACTTTCAGACCACGGTTGCCACTGACATCACCGGATCGCCGACCGACGGCGCGCGCATCGTTGTCACCGACAACCCGGTGCTCGCGCGAGGCGAGCGTACGTTCAGCCGGTTCTTCCGCCCGGACGTGTTCCGCGTTCCGGCGCGCGGCACCATCGGGAACGCCGCTCGCACGATCATCCGCGGCCCCGGCGTGAACAATTTCGACATCGCGATCTTCAAGGACTTCCCGGTTCGCGAAGAGATGAGATTCCAGTTCCGCGCCGAAATGTACAACGCCTTCAATCACACGCAGTTCAGCGCGGTAGATAATACCGCCCGCTTCGACCCGCAGGGGAACCAAGTGAACGCCCGGCTCGGGGAGCTGACAGCGGCAAGGGACCCGCGGCGCATCCAGCTAGCGCTACGCTTCTATTTCTGACAGGAAGACAACCATGGGTATCGCAAATTGCTTTCGCCTGCTCGCTGGACTTTTCGCGATCCTCGCGTCTTTCTCAGGCGTGCTCCACGCCGCTGCCAGACCCAACATCGTCTTCCTCTTCGCCGACGACATGCGCGCCGACTCGATTGCGGCTCTCGGCAATGGCATCGTGAAAACGCCGAACCTCGACTCGCTCGCGCGACGCGGCTTCGTGTTCAACAACGCCTACTGCCTTGGCGGCAACAGCCCCGCCGTTTGCACCCCCAGCCGAAATATGCTCCTCAGCGGCAAGGCGTACTTCCGGTGGAAAGATTACGCCGGACCGGACACGCGGCCGGACCAGAAGGGCCTGCTGGCGCCCGGTGACGCGCCGAATTTTCCGCTCTCGCTCAAGGACGCCGGCTATGTCACCTACCACCACGGTAAGAAGGGCAACACGGCCATCCACATCCAGGCGAAGTTCGACGTCAACAAATACATCGACGAACGCGCCGACCGTACTTCCGGCGAGCCGGGCAAGCTTATCGCAGACGATGCCGTCGCATTTCTGAAGGAGAGGAAAGCGGGCAAGCCGTTCTTCATGTATCTCGCCTTCGGCAATCCGCACGACCCGCGCGTCGCCGCCGGGAAATACATGGACCTTTATGACCGTGACAAAATCCCGTTGCCCAAAGATTTCCTGCCCGAGCATCCGTTCGATAACGGCGAAATGATCGTCCGCGATGAGACCCTTGCGCCGTGGCCGCGCTCCGAAGCAGACATCCGCCGGCACCTGCACGAATACTATGCCGTCATCACGGCGATGGATGAACACATCGGGCGCATCCTGCAGACGCTCAAGGATCTCAACCTCCTCGACAGCACCATCATCGTGTTCTCGGCCGACCAAGGTATCGCCATCGGCAGCCACGGCCTGCTCGGAAAACAGAACCTATACGATGCAGCAATGAAAGCGCCACTGTTGTTCGCCGGCCCCGGCATCCCGAAAGGCAAAAGCGACGCGCTGGTTTACCTGCTCGACATTTACCCGACCCTTTGCAACCTTGCCGGCGCGTCAACACCCGCGGGCATTGACGGGATCAGCTTCCGGCCTGTCATCGAGGGCAAGGCCGAGGCCGCGCGCCACGAACTGCTCCTCGCCTACCGCCACTTGCAGCGCGCCTATCGTGACGAGCGTTGGAAGCTCATCCGCTACCCGCAGGTGAACGTGACGCAGCTTTTCGATCTGCAAACCGATCCGGACGAAACGCGCGACCTGGCCGGCGATCCCGCCCAAGCGAAGCGCGTCGAACAACTGCTCCAGCGGCTGGAAGAACTGCAACCGAAGTTCGGCGACGACCTGCCGCTGACCACGGACAATCCCAAACCCGCGAAGTGGAGGCCGCCCAGAGCGGCGGCCGAACGTTACTTTCCGCCGCCCGATAGCCAAGGCGGCTGGCGCAGCCTGAGCGATCCGGCGGAAATCCGGCGAATGGCAGGCATGGACAAGGCTAAGCTCGACGAGGCTTTTGAGTTTATCGAAAAGACGACCAAGCACGGCGGGCTGCTGGTGGCTCGCAACGGCTGGGTGGTCTATGAACGATATTTCGGGCGGGCGCATCGCGAGGCAACTCCAAACAATGCATCGGTCGGAAAGTCGTACACCAGCATCGCGGTGGGAATCCTGATGAGCGAGCGCCCGGAGCTGTTCCCCGACGGACTCGACCAGAAGATTTTTACGGAAAAGTATTTTCCGGCTGGAATGTTCCCGCTGAGCGATCCCAGGAAAGCCAGGATCAAACTCGGGCAGTTGCTGACGATGACTGCCGGCATCCGCGGCAACAATCCCGGCTACATACAAGGGAAGGAGCTGACACTCGACCCGCCTGGGCCGGACGGTTGGCTGGCTGTCGTAGATCGGATGGCGTTTGGCAAGATGGAGGACAAGGTCAATACGATCACCTTGTGGTGCGAGCCCGGGGAGAGCTACTCCTACGCCACCTCGTCGATTCACCTGGCGTCAGTGATGCTGCGCCACATTACGGGCCAGGAGTTGCAAGCCTACGTCGATGACAAGCTGGCCGGGCCCATGGGATGGGGCCGCTGGGGCTGGGGCTACAAACACCAGGTTCTCAATCATACTTCGGGCGGGGGAGGCATCGCACCCCGTCCAACCGACATGTTGCCCTTTGCTTACCTGCTATTGCGGGAAGGGCACTGGAGGGGCCGGCAGCTTGTGCCTGCCGATTATGTTCGGAAGTGTAGCCGTCCATCTTCTTACAATCCCCATTTCGATTACAGCTTGCAATTCAACGTGAACGGCAACGGCTATTACCCCGATATTTCTCGCGACGCCTTTTGGAAAACCGGGTCGGGCGGCTTCTGCATTTACGTCATCCCCTCGCTGGATCTGGTGGTGTACAAGATGGGCGGTCGAGACGAACAGTATGGCCCGCCGCGTCTACGTCACCACGCTGACCGGTATGCAGGTCTTTGACGCCAGCGGCCGATATCTCGGCACGATTCCCGTGCCGCGTCAGCCGTACAACCTCGCGTTCGGCGGCCAGGGCAAGCGCCTGTTGTACATTGCCGCCCGCGAGGGTCTCTATCGGCTGCAGATGCTCTCGCAAGGCCCGGACCGGCCTGGGAAGTAAGAATCGATGGTCATCGCCATGGTCCGCCGTTTCCTTGC
>Ga0187892_10010590_pt1 | contig 11625 bp, 13 predicted proteins | sample MA1701073metaG_FD_139345 | JGI IMG/M metagenome (GOLD analysis project Ga0187892, IMG submission 139345) | Bio-ooze microbial communities from a basaltic lava cave in the Kipuka Kanohina Cave System on the Island of Hawaii, USA - MA170107-3 metaG ... | reverse complement strand
TCTATCTGGCGCTCAACCCCGTCAAGCTCAGAGAGGAGCTCCTGCGCATCAAAATGGAGCTCCACGAACTCGGGTCCTTGGTCAGCTTTTTAGAGGACGCAACGGTCTAGCTTCGGTCAGCTTATTCCGTGAGGCACCACGCGTCCTATAGGAGAAGGATATGAACGCTTGCCCGATTCTTCTCGCCGTTTTGGCTTTGACGGCGCCCTTTCAGGGGTCGAAAACGACGCTGTCCGGACAGTCCACTTTGGACTACTTTCAGTCGAAGTGGGACCGGCGACAGGGCGTTTTTCTGTACTCCGGCGGCGACTGAGACGGGGCGTCCATCCGCTCCGTGTTGAGCGACGACCTGGACAGCATCCTCCGAAACGAAGGCTGCGAAGCGATCGACGCCGGCCTGCGACAACAATTCCTTGCGGAGTTCAAGCCCGGCCGCATCCGGCCCTCAACTAATCGGGGAGTCCGGCTTGGGATGTCGAAGGGGCAGGTTCGGGGCATTCTTGGCAAGCCGCACCGCGTCGTTCAGAGAAAACGAGTGCCCGCGCTCCAGTACGTTTACGTTCGCCCCAAAGGGATGTCCCCGGAGCATGGAGAGCGAATCTTTCGCGAGTACTACGCCTTCCGAAACGGAAAGCTCTTCTACATCGAGCACGCCAACCGTACGACCGGGCCCGGCTGATAGGCCCGCGTGGGGGCCGGACGGTCCCCCGGTAAACTGCCCGGCGCCTGCCCGGGTGGCGGAACGGTAGACGCAGCGGACTTAAAATCCGCTGGCCGCAAGGCCGTGCGGGTTCGAGTCCCGCCCCGGGTACCAAGCGTTCGCTTTGTCTAGCCCGGCGCGATGCGCGCTTCCCGTATACTGAATCTATTCAATCCGTTCCCGGAGGTGGAGCGAATGGTTTCCGAAAGGGCTGCCGTCCAGTGCGTGTATACCGTCATCTGTCAGGTCTCTGATATGGACCGATCCGTAACCTTCTATCGCGACGTGATTGGTCTCGCGCCGGGGCACGTGACGCCGCACTGGTCCGACTTCAAGGTGGGGGACATCAGGATCGGGCTGCACCCTCCGTTCGATGGGGCCGAACCGCCGTTTTCGGTCCCGAACAAGGGCTGGATCTTAGGCCTGGAAGTGGACGACCTGCGCGCGCTTCGGAGCCAGCTGGAACGCGCGGGCGCCGAATTCTCTCGCGAGTTTCACGACATTCCGGGCGGCACGCTTCTCGACTTTCGCGATCCCGACGGCCATCCGATCCAGGCGATCCAGAGAGGCGTCTCCGCCAAGGACCTCTCCTAGCCGGGCCGCAAGCGGCCTCGGCGGTACGCTTGCGCTCGTGAGCGACGAGCGCCACTTCGTTCCCGACGAGGCTGCGATGCGTTCGCTCGCATCGCGCCTTGCTCCGGCTCTGCGTCGAGGCGACGCGGTCTTCCTGTTCGGTCCGCTCGGCGCCGGTAAGACGACGTTCGTTCGCGGAATGCTGGAGGGTCTGGGATTCGCTGGAGAAGTGCGGTCCCCAACCTTCAACCTGCTTCAGGTGTTCGAAACCGACCCACCCGTCCTGCACGTGGACCTGTACCGTGTGGATTCGCCGGCCGGGCTTGGCATCGAAGACTATCTCGATACCCACGTCTGTGCGATCGAATGGGCGGACCGCCTCGGCGGATTCCTTGGCGATAGCGGCGCATGGAGGATCGAAATCTCGTTCGCGAAGGACGGACGCGAAGTCGCCATCTGCGCGCCCAAGTTCCCCGAGTAGACTCTCCCTCGCCATGCCGGTCCGAGTCGGTTTCCTCAGCGCAGCCCATATGCACGCCTGGGGCTATGCGCACGGCCTGAAGTCGAACCCGCGAGCCGAGGCCGTCGGGCTCTGGGACCCGGATTCCGAGCGCGCTTCTCGATTCTGCGCGGCCTTCGGAATGGCAAAGATGGACACGCCGCAGGAGCTTTGCGAGGCCGCCGACGCGGTGATCGTCACGAGCGAGAACAAGCTCCACGCCGAGCACGCGGAGATAGCCGCAACGAGAGGCTGCCACATCCTATGCGAGAAGCCGCTGGTGACTTCCCAAGAGGAGGCCGACCGTATGTTCGGCGCGGTGCGGAAGGCGGGCGTCAAGCTCATGACCGCTTTTCCGTGCCGCTATTCGCCCGCTTTCTTGCGACTGAAAGAGCGCGTGGAGTCGGGCGACGCGGGGTCCGTGCTGGCGATCTGCGCGGCCAATCGCGGCATGTGCCCGCACGGGTGGTTCGTGGACGTCGCCAAGTCCGGGGGAGGCGCGATGATCGACCACGTGGTGCACGTCGCGGACCTCCTGTGGGTGCTTCTCGGAGAGGCTCCCTCGCGAGTCACCGCCCTTACCGGCAGCAACATGTACGGAAAGGACTGGGAGGACACCGCGATGCTCACGCTCGAGTACCCGAGCGGAGTGTTCGCGACTCTGGACTCCAGCTGGTCGCGCCCCCAGAGCTACAAGACTTGGGGCGGCGTGACGATGAACGTGGTCGGCGAGTCCGGCGTGCTCGAGATGGACATGTTCGCACAGCAGTTCGATCTGTACGGGAACACGGACCAGCGGCATTCGGTCTCGTGGTACGGCAGCGACCTGGACGCCGCGCTCGTCGAGGGCTTCTTGAAGGCCGTCGAGGAGGATGGGGAGCCGCCGGCCACGGGCGAGGACGGATGGCGCGCGGTTCGAGTCGCCTTAGCAGGATACGAAAGCGCGCGCAGCGGGCATTCGGTCGAGTTGGTTTGAAAACGGCCTTACTTCGTCTGCCAGCTCTTCCAGTAGTCGGGGTCCTCGAGGTCGAGCGCCTGCTTGGTCAGCTTCAGGGGGTGAAAGGTATCCATCATCACCGCCAGCTCCTCCGTGCGCGTCGCGCCTAGCGAGGCCTCGACGGCGCCCGGCTGCGGGCCGTGCGGGATGCCGAGCGGGTGCAACGTGATCGAGCCCTCCTCGATGCCCTTGCGCGAGCCGAACTTCTCGTTGCAGTAATACAGCACCTCGTCCGAGTCCACGTTCGAGTGGTTGTAGGGGATCGGAACGGCCTCCGGGTGGAAGTCGAGGAGCCGAGGGCAAAAGCTGCACACGACGAAATTGTGGCCCTGGAAAGTTTGGTGAATGGGCGGAGGCATGTGCAGCTTGCCGACGATCGGCCGAAAGTCGTTGATGTTGAACGCGAACGGGAACACGTAGCCGTCCCAGCCCACGACCTGCAGCGGATGGTAAGGGTAGGTGTACATCGTGTAGCGGCCGCGGGCCTTGATGAGCACTTGGTGCTCCTCGCGCTCGGAGTGGGTCTCGAGCTCGCTCGGCGGACGCAGGTCGCGCTCGGTGTAGGGCGCGTGCTCCAGGAGCTGCCCGAAATCGTTTCGGTACCTGCGCGGGATCTCGATGGGGCCGTGGCTTTCCAGGACCACCATTCGGACCGGCAGGCTCTTGAACTCGAGCTTCCAGATCGTGCCGCGCGGGATCACGAGGTAATCGCCAGGCACGAACTCGACATTCCCGAACATCGAGCGCAGGGTGCCTTCGCCGTCGTGCACGAAGATGCACTCGTCGTTCTCGGCGTTCTTGTAGAAGGCCTGCATCTGCTCCGCCGCCTTCACCTGCGACCAGAGCACGTCCTGGTTGCCCATGAGGGGCATGCGGCCGGTGATCGCGTCGCAGCATGCCTTCATCTCCTTCGTGCGCAGGTGGCGATGGCGGAGCGGCTCGTCTTCGAGGAACTCGGGCTTGGCGGGCCCCTTGTCCTCCCACGACTTCACCTCGGTCGGCCGGTAATGGTAGTAAAGCGTGGACATCGGGCCGGAAAAGCCTCGCGTGGAAAAAAGCTCTTCGGCGTAGAGCGACCCGTCCGGCTTACGGAACTGGATGTGGTGGGTCTTGGGAAGCTCTCCTAGCCTGTGGTAGCGCATGGGGAGAGTTTACTAGGGGACGAATGTGGTGTGTGGGATGCAGGATATTGAGCTTTGGATGTTGAATGTCGGATGTTGGATGTGGATGCAGGAAGTGAGGTGATGCATTGGAGGCCGTGGTCTCAATCGAACACAGTCTCGCCGTGGATGCGAGGTCCCGTTCGCCGATCCCTATTTGGGATTCAGCGGGGTCCGGCCGCATAGTTCTCGTTGCCACATCCCACAGCCCACATCCAACATTCTCTCTGCGTCCCCCTAAAGATCTTCCGCCGATCAGCCTTAATGAAGGGAAGAGCCAAGCGCGCTTGGCAGAAAAAGGCACGACGGGGGCGACCCCGATCACGCAAAGCCACGGGTCCCGCCCAGCTTCGGGAATGGGACGGCCGGGTTCCCTGTTCGAGACGCAGCGGCCCTTCCGAATGAGAGGGTTCTATGCGAGTATCGGACGCTGAAATTAAAAAGATTCTTCAAGGGCAGCACGCCATCGTGCGCGAGATCGTCGAGCTCGAGGAGGGTATCGACGACCCCGAGTTCGAGATCGACCCCAAGCTCGTGCGCCAGGTCGCGCGAAGGGTGATGCAGATGCCGGACCGGGACGACCTGGTCGCGGAGCTGAAGGCGCGCATCGAGCGAGGCGAGTACAACCCGACGGGCGACGAGATCGCGGAGGCGATGATCCGCCGCGCGATCGCGGACAGCGTCCGATAGCGCTTCGCCGGATTAGGCCCGTGGGCTCGGATAGACCTTCATCAGGCCCTCGTCGACCACGCCCACGTACCAGCTCCCTCTGTCGTCGAGAGGCGACTCGTGCCAGTCGTACAGGTAGCCGGTCACGAGGTCGTCCGAGTGCAGCGCCTCGGAGAGCTTGTGTCTGGGCACCCATATCTCGCGGAGCACCGGATAGAACTCGCAAGGCATGGGGCCGAGCATCAGGCGGTAGTCGTCGGTCACGTCCACCACGACCACCCGCGCGAGATTCCATTCCCAGAGGTTGCCGTCCAGCATAACCGAGCCGGCGTCCGTTGCTTTGGCTCGCTAGTGGGGACGGATGGGCGCGGGGAATCGGAGCGGGCGGGCGGTGATGGGTGACGAGTGATGAGTGAAGGGTGATGGGTGACGAATGACGAGTGACGAGTGACGAGTAATGGGTGACGTGAGGGATCAATCTCGCGACTGTTGATTGGTGATTCCCTATCCGGCGGTCACCGATCGGGCGGCGCGCAGCATCGCGGATAGGTTTTCATCGGGCACCGAGGAGGGGTCGTACGTGCAGCCCGGAGTGAGCAGGAATGCCCGGTCCCCCGCCTGCCGAATCGCGTCGCGAACCTCCGCCTCGACCTGCTCCGGCGTGCCGTTCGGGAGCGTGTTCAGGTTGTCCACTCCCCCGGAGAGGGGCTTGTCCGTCAGAGCCTTGGCCTCCGATAGGGAGGGCCCCGCGTACCTGTCCGCCCAGTTCAGGACGTGCGCCGGGTAGGCCGCGAACCGCGCGAAGTCGAGCGCCTTGCCGCAGATGTGAAGCATGTTGAAGCTCGCCTCCCCTGCCGCATCCAGGATCGCCAGGTCGGCGGGCTTTACGATCTCGTCGTAACTTCCGGCGGGGTTGGGAGGGGCGTCCACCCAGTCGTCCCGCACCGACAGAAAGATCCCGTCCGCGCCCGCCTCGAGGCATCGCGCGGCGAAGCGCGCCAACCCGCGGCCGAGCAGCGCAACCGCGTTCGCGACCGCCTCGGCGTCTTCCGCGAGCATGCGGGAGATCGTGTCGTCTCGGGCGTCCCAGGCGACGATCTTCGGCGGGCCGTGCGTGCCCGTCTCGGGCTCGCACAGCCGCCGCAGCGTGGCCCACGCGTTGAACACCGTGACGATCATCGGCACGCCGGGACCGAGCCTGCTTCGAAGCGAGCGGACGACCTCGAGCTCGGCTTCGAATTCGGGCTCGCTCCCGGTGAGCTCGGGCAGATCGGACAGGTCGGCGGCGCTTCGGGCGATCCAGTCCGGGGCCGGCCTGGGAAAGCCGGCGTCGTTCATGGCCTTCAGAAAGTCGAGGTCCCAGCGCTCGAAGTGCCGCAGGTGCGCGTCCACGGCGGCCTGCCCGCTCGCCTCGCCCGGCGAGAAGTGGTGCCAGAAGCTGACGGGGGGCTGCGAGGCCGCCGCGCCCGCGACCACGGAGAGCACGTTCTCGGGGATCGCCACGGCTTGATTGTAGACGGGCGCTGCGGCTCTCCGCCTGTCGCTTCCTCCGCCCGTCAGAACCCGACTTACTGTTACGGAGGCGCGATGTCCACCGCGCTCTTGAACATCGACTGGATGCGCTCCTTGAGCGGGTCGCTCGGCTTGCCCGACGCGAGGCTGTCCGTGCGGAACGGCAGCAGGATCGTCACGCGCCGGTTGCTGTAGTGCGTCGGCTGGTCCGGCTTCTTTAGGCGCGTGTCCGCGTAGCCGCGAACCTCCGCGAACAGTCGGTACGGCACCTTCGACTCGCTGAGGGCTCGGCGGAGCGAGGACGCGCGGTCTGTGCTCAGGTCCCAGTTGGTGTACCTCTGCCCCGGATAAGGCGCGGCGTCCGTGTGGCCTTCGATGATCACCTTTCGCTCGGCCCTAGCGAGGACAGGGCCGATCCGGCCGATCAGCCGCCTCGCGGCCGGAAGAATCACGGCCTTGCCGGACTCGAAGAACACGGCGCCGGCGGCCTCCACCAGCTCGATGCGGAGCCCCTCCTCCGTCATCGTGACCTCCACGTGCTTGAGAAGCTCCTTGAGCGAGGCGTCGCTCTCGATGGCCCTCTCCAGGTCCTCCTGCACGCGCTGCAGCTCCTTCGCTTCTCCGTTCTGGTGGTCGAGGATGTCCGAGCCGTGCCTGCGGGACTTGCCTGGCTTCGGGGCGGGCGAGCCGGGCAGCGGGAACGCGGTCTGGGTCTTCGGCGGGTTCTTGATGAACCCGAGCGGGTCGTTGAAGTAGCCCTGCACCATGCTGCGCGTCTCGGCGTCCATGCCCATGATCCACATGACCATGAAGAACGCCATCATGGCGGTCACGAAGTCCGCGTAAGCGACCTTCCACGATCCGCCGTGGTGGTGCGCCGGGGCGGCCTTCTTGCGCTTGATGATGATGGGGCCGGAGTCGCTCATGGGTCTAGTTGCGTTGGGGTTGGTTCGGATTGGTTCGGATTGGTTCGGGTTGGTTCGGATTGGTTCGGGTTGGTTCGGATTGGTTCGGATTGGTTCGGGTTGGTTCGGGTTGGTTCGGGACGGTTCGGGTTGGTTCGGGTTCGTACGGATAGGTTCGGGACGGTTCGGGTTGGTTCGGATTGGTTCGGGACGGTTCGGGTTGGTTCGGGTTCGTACGGATTGGTTCGGAATAGTTCGGGTTGCGTTGGGACGGATTGGGGCGTGCGGATGGCGAGGGCTGTTCGGTCACTCGTCACTCGTCGCTCCTCACGCCGCGGCCCTCTGCTTGACCGTGGCCTCCATTTCGGCGAAGCCGGGGCGCACGCACGGGTCGATGTTTCGGCGGGCGAACTCCACGCACGTGATCGGCGACTCGCCGCGCGCGAAGCTGAACAGGGCGTACCGCAGGCAGTTCACGTAGTTGCCCTCGGTCTTCAGGCGAAGCTCCAGCGCCCTAGCGAGCGGGTTGAATACGCCGTAGGCGAGCAGCACGCCAAGGAAGGTCCCGACGAGCGCGGCGGCGACGGACTGGCCGATCGCCGCTGCCTCCCCGCCGATCTTGCCCATCGTGACGATGACTCCGAGCACGGCTGCCACGATGCCGAATCCGGGCATCGCGTCGCCGACGGTTTGGATCGCCTGCACGGGAATGTGCGACTCGTGGTGCGCGGTCTCGAGGTCGATCTCCATCATCTCGGAGAGGTCGTGCGGCCCGACCGCTCCGGTGAGGATGACCTTCATCGTGTCGCAAAAGAACGACCTGGCGTGGTGGTTGTTCAGGAAGGTGGGGTACTCCTTCATGATCTCGCTCTCCTCCGGGCGCTCGACGTGCGACTCCAGGCCCAGCAGGCCGTCCTTTCGCGCGACGTTGAAGAGCTGGTAGATCATCTTGAGCAGGTCGAGATAGGCCTCCTTCGTGAAGGGGTCGGGCTTGAGAAGGCCCATAGTGGCCTGGATGGTGGCCTTGAACCCGGACATTCCGTTGCCGGCGAGGATGGAGCCGATCGCCGCGCCGCCCAAGATGATGAACTCGTTAACCTGGATGAGCACCGCGATCGGTCCGCCGTGCATGATGAAGCCGACAATGACGGCGACAAGCACGATCCCGACGCCGATCAGCGTAAACATCCTGTCCCTTAGTGCCCCTTCCGGCCCCGAAACTGCGCGGAGCCGCCTCGCCTGCTCAACATCCTTGCGGAGCTCGTCTCGCCCGGTCCCGCGTTCGAATCCGCGAGGCCGCCTCCCGGGCGCTACAATGGGATCATCGGCGGCGTCTCAGACAATACGCACATGCAATCTTTACAGGTCCGCGCGCGCGTGAGGCTGCTGGACCCGCATACCGTGAACCAGATCGCGGCGGGCGAGGTCGTGGAACGGCCCGCTTCGGTCGTGAAAGAGCTGATCGAGAACGCGCTGGACGCGGGCGCATCCAGGATCGAAATCGACCTCGAGGACAGCGGCAAGACGCTGGTGCGGGTCTCGGACGACGGCTGCGGCATGTCGCCGGAGGACGCGCGCCTGGCGTTGGAGCGCCACGCGACCTCGAAGATCGGCTCGCTGGACGACCTGCTGGCCACGCGCTCGCTGGGCTTCCGGGGCGAGGCGCTTCCCTCGATCGCTTCCGTTTCGCGGCTGACCCTCTCCAGCGCCGAGAGGGACGGGCTGAGGTGCGTGGTCGAGGCGGAAGGAGGCGCGGCTCGGGAGACTCGCGGGGCTTCGGGGCCGAAGGGCACGGAGGTGCGGGTCGAGGACCTCTTTTTCAACACCCCTGCACGGCTCAAGTTTCTGAAGTCCGACGCAACGGAGCTGGGCGCCTGCCTGGAGGCGGCTTCCAAGTACGCGATCGCGCACCCGGGAGTGGCGTTCACGGTCCGCCATGGTGGGCAGCCGGCTCTCGAGACAGACGGGGCGGGCGACCGGCTGCACGCGCTCGCGGCGGTGTGGGGCAGGGACCTGGCGCGCGGGCTGGCGGAGATCGAATCCGAGACGGCCGGCATTCGCGTTTCGGGCTTCGTGAGCCCGCCGTCGCTGACCAAGCCGACGAGATCGTTTCAGTTCCTTTTTGTCAACGGCCGGCCGGTCCGCTCCCGAAGCCTGACGGCGGCGCTCGACCAGGCGTACCGGTCCTTAACGCCGGAGAAGCGGTACCCGGTAGCGGCTCTTCTCGTGGAGATCGATCCCGAGCGCGTGGACGTGAACGTATCTCCGACCAAGAGCGAGGTCAAGTTCCAGCAAGAAGGGTCCGCGTTCGACGCGGTGTTCTACGCGATTCGGAACGCGCTCTCCGAGCACGGGATGATTCCTAGCGCGGAGGGCATCGCGGCGGCGAACGAGGCGATCGCTCTCGTAACCGATGGATGGCGCCCAGGCACGGCCGGCTTAGCGGAAGCCTCCGTGCGCGCGCAGTCGCCGCTTGGCGCGCTCGGCGGTCCCAGCCTTTCCGCGCCGATCTCCCTGCCGGATACGCCGCTATCGCCCGAGAGATTCCCGTTCGGCGATCTGCTCGAGGGCCTTCGCGTGCTCGGGCAGGCGATGGGCACGTTCATCGTTGCCGAAACGGCGCGCGGGATCGTGATCGTGGACCAGCACGTTGCGCACGAGCGGATTCTGTACGAGTACCTTTGCGGGCTGAAAGGCGAGGGAGCGATCGAGGTGCAGCCGCTTCTCGCCCCTGAGACGCTTCACTTGGACAAGCGTTCGTCCGTGCTGCTTGCCGAAAGGCTCGAGGAGCTTCGGCGAATCGGCTTCGATTTGGAGCCGTTCGGCGGCGAGAGCTTTTTGATCCGCTCTGCTCCGGCGGCGATCCGCGGACGAAGCGCTCTCGCGGTGCTTCGCGATCTCGTCGACGAGCTCGTCGAGGCGGCCGTCGCGCGGCGGCTTTCGCCGACGCGCGAGCAAATATGGATCACCAGCGCCTGCAAGATGGCGGTTAAGGCGGGCGACGCGCTGAGCCTAGCGGAGATGGAGAAGCTGATCGTGGATTTGGCCACTACGGAGAACCCTTATCTCTGCCCGCACGGAAGGCCGATCACGATAACGCTTTCCACGGAAGACCTAATGAGGAAGTTTAAAAGGACTTGACAGTACTCGGAATCGATCCCGGGCTGGAAAGGCTCGGCTACGGAGCGGTGGCGCGGGAGGGCTCGCGCCTAAGGGCGATTGAATTCGGGCTGATCGAGACGCCCAAGATCGAAATCGGCGCTAGATTGGCGATGATCCACGAGCGTACCGCGGGCGTGATCGCGCGCGTTTCGCCCGATGCGGTATCGACGGAGCGCCTGCTCTTCTCGGTCAATAAAAAGACCGCCATGGACGTCGCAAAGGCGCTCGGCGTCGTGATTCTCGCCGCGGGCCAGTCGCAGGTCGAAGTATTCGAATACACTCCTCCGGAAGTGAAGCAATCGGTAGTCGGAAATGGCGCGGCGGATAAGCGCCAGATCGCGTTTATGGTCACTAGGCTCTTAGGGCTGGAAAAGGAGCCCAAGCCCGATGACGTTGCAGACGCGCTCGCAGCAGCGATCTGCCACGCTCTTCGGAGCAGAGTGCCGGCTCTTCGTTGACCCCGGAGGGACTGTTCTTCTTGCAACACAGAAGGTCCGTGAGCATCGGAAAAACTCCTTGCCCGCCAGGGAGGGGGAAGGTCCGTGTGCATCGGAAAACCTCTTCCCCCCAAGGAGGGGGAAGGTCCGTGTGCATCGGAAAACCTCTTCCCCCCAAGGAGGGGGAAGGTCCGTGTGCATCGGAAAAACTCCTTCCCCCCAAGGAGGGGGAAGGTCCGTGAGCGCAAGCGAACGGGGATGGGGGGCTTGCGGCGCCCGCCGTTTCCCGCTATGCTACACCCGGGCAATGCGCCGCTACCGACATAACAACATCGAACGGGCGCGTGAGCTTCGACGCCAACCGACCGACGCCGAGCGCGACCTATGGGCCGAGCTTCGTGGGAAGCGACTTGCCGGCATGCGCTGGAGACGGCAGCAACCCTTCGGGCCGTACATTCTGGACTTTTACTGCGCGAGCAAAAAGGTGGCTATCGAGCTGGATGGCGACTCGCATATCGGGAAGTCGGCTTACGACAAGGATCGCGACGAGTACTTGGAGGAGCGCGGAGTCTTTGTGCTTCACCTTTACAACAGCGACTTACGGAACGATCCGCTCGGGGTGTTCGAAGCCATTTACTTGGCTTGTGAGCGGCGCGCCGACGGTTAAGCCCCCCCTCCCGGTTCGCTGCGCTCACCGACCTCCCCCTCGGGTGGGGAGGTGGATTTGCCCCCTCCCGGTTCACTGCGCTCACCGACCTCCCCCTCGGGTGGGGAGGTGGATTTGCCCCCCTCCCGGTTCGCTGCGCTCACCGACCTCCCCCTCGGGTGGGGAGGTGGATTTGCCCCCTCCCGGTTCGCTGCGCTCACCGACCTCCCCCTCGGGTGGGGAGGTGGACTTGCCCCCCTCCCGGTTCGCTGCGCTCACCGACCTCCCCCTCGGGTGGGGAGGTGGACTTGCCCCCCTCCCGGTTCGCTGCGCTCACCGACCTCCCCCTCGGGTGGGGAGGTGGA
>Ga0187892_10010589_pt1 | contig 11626 bp, 9 predicted proteins | sample MA1701073metaG_FD_139345 | JGI IMG/M metagenome (GOLD analysis project Ga0187892, IMG submission 139345) | Bio-ooze microbial communities from a basaltic lava cave in the Kipuka Kanohina Cave System on the Island of Hawaii, USA - MA170107-3 metaG ... | reverse complement strand
TCAACCGTCGGCGGTGAAAAACGGCCCGGGGGTATTCGATATTCTCTGCGTAGGCTCCTTCGAGGAGGTCAAGGGACATGCCTACCTCATTGAAGCATGCCGGCTATTGTCCGAGATGGGAGCAGCGTACGAGTGCCATTTGATCGGAGAAGGTCCACAGCGCCGGCGTATCGAAAGGCAGATCCGCAGGAGTGGACTCCGCGACCGGATACGCCTTCACGGTGGCCTGCCGCGCGCGGAAGTCCTCCGCAGACTTGCCGCCGCCGACGTTTTCGTACTGGCAAGCGTGCCGACGCGACAGGGCAAGCGCGAAGGCATCCCTGTCGCGCTGATGGAGGCCATGGCGAGCGGACTGCCCGTCGTTGCCAGCAATCTGTCCGGCATCCCAGAACTGGTGCAGGACGGAGTCACAGGGATCCTCGTTCCCCCGCGGGACAGTCAGGAGCTTGCGCTGGCGCTGCAGCGCCTCGGAGCGGATCCCGCACTGGGTGGCCGGATGGGCAGTGCGGGGCGCGAACGCGTCCTCGCGGCGTTCGATCTGGAGCGCAATGCCCTGCGCCTGCTGGAGCTGATCTGTCAGGGCGGCCGGCGTAAGGCGCAAGCCCCTGCCATGTCGTTTTCCGTAGACACGCGGCGCGGCAATGCCTCGCAGGGCTCCTCGTAACTAAATGAATAGTTGCGGGTTTATGGATGTTGGCGTTGGCCCGTGAATTGCTAATTCGTGTGCTCAGCCCACTGGCAGGTGCACGTTGCGGTTAGATGCCGTGAATGCAAGTTGTAATCGGAAAATCCGGCCTGTGAGGCGCCGCACGTAGGGACAACAATGCTGGATGGTCTTGCCAGATGTTTCGATCGCGGTGCATTGCCGAACTGTGGTCCCTGCGAATCGCCCTTGCCCCAGCGTCCAAGTGACACCACCGTTTCCCAAGGGTGCAATTCCCTCGGAGTTCGATGGTTCCGTGGCGCTTCCTGAATCTTCTCCGCATCCGTAGTCCACAGGAGCACATATGAATCCTACCGATATCCTCAAGGTAGACCTTAACCCATCGCAGGTATTGCTGAACTTCCTGCTGGCGTTCGCCCTCGGCTACCTGTGGGCGACGGTTTACCGCAAAACTCACAGCGGCATATCCTATACGCGCGCGTTTTTCGTCAGCTTGATCCTGATGCCGACAGCGATCGCTATGATCATGACCGCGATCGGCAGCAACATCGCCCTGTCGCTGGGCCTCGTCGGGTCTCTGTCGATCATCCGGTTTCGCACGGTGCTCAAGGATCCGAAGGACATGATCTTTCTGCTGGTGGCAATCGGCATCGGACTGACCTCCGCCGTGAACGCCTGGATGGTTGGCGTCATTGGCACTGCCATTATCTCGGTGATCACGCTCGTTCTTGCAAGAATAGGTCATGACCGGGCGAGCTCCTCTGACTACATACTGACCTTCCGCTCGGGAGAGCGAGAGCCCTGGGGCACGTTGTCCGAAGACGCCCGCGAGCTTGTCGCGTGGAGACAGTTGCGCAGCGCCACGGACGTCGATTCCGGCAGCGAATTTGAGTACACCTACAGTGTGCGGCTGGCGCCTAAGGCGTCCCCGGAGCGCATCGTGAGCGATTTCAGCAGCAACCGGATCCGTCAGGTGCAGATGATCGCCCCGGAGAATCACCTTGACCTCTGAGTCGCCGGCCAGGACTGCCGACGCCACCCGGCACGGGTTTCTCTTCCGCCGGCTCGAGGTCAAGTACCGCGTGGATCGCGTGACCCGCACCGCGCTCGAGCGGGATCTGAAGGTATTGATGCGCCCCGATTCGCATGCCGGCCAGGACGGCACATACATGGTGCGCAGCCTGTACTTCGATACCGCGGACTACATGGCCTACCACGAGAAGATGGCGGGTGTGGCCCGGCGCCACAAGCTGCGGCTTCGGGTCTACGGCGATCCCCGGATCGCTCCATCGGTTCGCATGGAGGTGAAGTCACGCTATAACACGTTTATTCACAAGCTCGCGGCGGATATACCGCGCGAGGCGTTCGGCGTGCTCGAGCAGTCGTTGAAGCGCCGCTTGCTGCCGCCTGCCAGTCTCTACAGTGACGTTGCCGGCAGCCGGGAATTCTTTCGCATCCAGCGGCTTTACAACATGGAGCCGAACGTGATCGTCGAATACCGCCGGCAAGCCTTCGAGAGGCGTGAACTCAACCGTGTTCGCGTCAATCTCGACGATGAGTTGAGGGCCACCCGGCATCTGGATCTTCTCGACCCCTTGCGCGGCGCCCGGCAGCTGCTCGCGCGCGGCAACGCCATCTTCGAGATAAAGGTGGATGGCGTAATGCCTTACTGGCTGCACATGCTCATATCCAAGTACGACCTGCAGCATCAGGCGCTCAGCAAGTACTGCCTCGCCGTGCGCAGCGAGGCACGGATGTCGGCGCTGGATCGCTCCGACGCCTTCGCGGGCACGACGTTCGCCGGCGATTACGCCGCTCCTCAGGCCTGGGCGTCCCGCCACTAGGAACAGAGAGATGCTGAAAAGAATGCTCATGCGGGGGGGGCGACGAGCGACTGAAGTGCTCGCGCGTGTCAGCAGGCCCCTGAGCGGCTACTGGCCACGGTTCTCCACCGCATTGATCGGCTTATTGTCGCTGCTCATCGTGGCGTTTTGTCTGTCTACCTACTCCGCGGAGCTGTCGCGCATTAACAGCGAGCTGCTGAGTGGAAACAAGTACGTGGCGCTGCTGAACGGGCTGTTCAATCCGTTTCGCACACGGCATCTGCTGCTCAAATCGGGACTGCCGATCTACGACATCAGTATCAGCAAGCAGGAGTACGCGATCATCGAGCGCACCATCGAGCAGGCGAAGAGGCAGGGCTGGATGGATGACGAACTGAAAGTGTGGGCGAGGGCCAAGTTCTTCCACAACGGCCAGAAATACAACGTCAAGATTCGGGCGCGCGGCGACCTGCCCAGTCACTGGATGAAGCCGAAGAAGTCGTGGCGCATCAAGTTCGGCAACAGGAAACTGGCGCAGGACGGAAAGGTCATCGAGGAGCCGAATTTCTTCGACGGCAAGCGCCAGATCAATCTCATCGTGCCGGCGGACAGGCGTTACGTGCTCTCGCTTTTTGTCAACGAGGTCATGCGCGATTACGGCCTGGTCGTGCCTCGCGACAGATTCGTCATCCTGAGGATCAACGGCGCCGTGCAGGGCCTGTACTACGAGGTGGAGCACTTCGATCAGCCGCTGCTGGCTGGCAACCGGCGGCCGGAGACTGCGGTCTACGGTCAGAGCGATCGCGCCATGCATTTCGAGCAATATACGAAGCTCGGTACGCCAATCGCGTCCGACGCCCGGTATGACATCGGCTCGGTCCGGCAGATGGTGGACGCCGAAAGCACCCTCGGCCTGCGGGCGATGGAGGTCCTGCTGGAGCACTCCCGCAACCCGACGCCGGCAAACTTCCGCCGCGCGCGCGCGGTGCTCGACTGGGAGAAATATCTGCGCTTCCGCATCATGACCACGCTCTGCAACACCAACCACGTGCGCTTCGGCTCCGATAACCTTCGCCTGTATTTCGATCAGAGCCGGGGTCTGCTCGAGCCCGTACCGTGGGACCTGCACGTGACGCGTCTGCCGAAGGAGCCGGGAACGATCGATTTCTGGAACAATCACGGACCGGACGAACTGCAGCGTGCGACCTTGATGGATCCGCAGCTGAGACTCGAACGCAACAGGATGTTGTGGGAGCTAGTCGCCGACGGTGGGAAGAAACTTGTAGAGAGGTTCAACAGGATCCATGACCGGATCCGTCCGCTCGCCTGGGCGGACGTGCTGACCACTCCGGTACAGGGACACAAGATGGACATATTGCGTGACGACTTCGTGTACAACGTCGATCGCGTGCACAAGGTGCTCAGTCTTTCCAGCGCCAATGTGACCTACCGCCTCGAGGCCAGCGATCGCGCCGCCGTCGAGGTCGCGGCGACAAACTTCAGTGGTATTGCGCTGCAGGCCCTTGAGATCTCCGATCCGGGGACAGTCGAGGGCAGCTACGCGCTGTACGAGGATGCCAACGACAACGGCGAGCTGGACGACGGCGATGCCCTGCTCGAAACGAAAGCGAGCGGGGATGGGGCGATACGCTTCGCACTCGAGCACAAGATACTCCCGCAGGTCCGCTATGACAGCGATCTCATCGAGGGAAGGTACTGGGAGTTCTTCGACACCCTGGCCGGCCGGTCGAGATTTTTTGTGGTCGGCAAACTCGCCGCAGCGGAGCGGGACCCTCTCGTCTGGACGGCTCCCGATGTCCAGGTGACGGCCGTCAATGCGGTCACCCAGGCCGAGATCCGCTCCGCAATGGTAGGGCGGGTTGACCCGCTGCCGAGAGACGGCATCGCCGTCACCGCCTATGACGCAACGTATCCATACGATATCGACGCACCCGAGCGCAGCCTCGCCGAGTTCCTGGAGAGACATCCCCAATTCAAGGCGAGCGAGGAATACCCGGCTGCCGCTGAACTACAGGGAGCGGTGACTCTGACGGATTCCGTCATCGTTCCCGAGACCGTGCCGCTGGTGCTGCGGCCGGGCGCCGATCTGACCTTGGCGCCGGGAGTTTCCGTGCTTGCCTACGGTGGATTGATCGCCTCCGGAACACCCAATCAACGGATTTCCATCCATGGTGACGGCAGCGGCAAGCCGTGGGGGGTGTTCGCCGTCGTACGCCCGCCGCGGGAGGTGGTCGTCAGACACATCGATGTGCGTGACGGGAATCAGGGCCACGTGAACGGGATGCTGTTCACCGGTGGCTTTGCCGTTCATGACGGCGATCTGAGCATCGAGCACTGCCGCTTCACGGCCATGCAGAGCGAAGACGCCATCAATCTGAAGAACGGCCGCATCACGATGAAGGACTGCCTCATCGCCGATACCGCTAGCGACGGAATGGACCTGGATTTCGTCACCGGTGAGGTGCGGAACAGCGCGTTCCTGCGCGCCAAGGGTGACGGGCTGGATCTTTCCGGCAGCGAAGTCCTCATCGCCGGCAATCGCTTCGAGAACGCGGGCGACAAGGGGATCAGCGTCGGCGAGGACTCCCATCCCACCATCGTCAACAACCTGATTCGCGGCTGCCAGATCGGGCTGGCGACCAAGGACCTCTCGCGGCCCAAGGTGGCCCACACAACCTTCGTTGAAAACGTGCTGGCAATCGAGGCGAAGCGCAAGAAGCCGTTCTTTGGTGGTGGCGGCGGGGAGTTCGTGAACAATGTGTTCTACGGCAATGGAACGCTGCTTTCCGAGGACTATTTCTCGCGCGGTCTGGTGTCTATCACGTCCTCGGTGGTGGATGCGGGCGCGACAGGGTGTGCCGGGTGCAAGGCGGTGCCCATTCATTTCCAGGCTCCCGATACGGGTGACTTCCGACTGGTCGCACAGGCGGACGTGCCGAGAGAGGTCGCTATCGCGCAGGTTGCCTGGGAAGGCGTTGATCGCGCTACGACGAGCGCGCGTGTTTCGCAACCGGGAATCTTCAGCCTGCCCGCGAATCCCACCCTACAGTGATCGGCGCTGAGGAATGCCGGCCGGCTGTCTTCATCTAGGGAATCTCAGACTTCGATGGTCGGGACCAAAAGCTGATGCAGGCCGTTATTCTGGCAGGAGGAAAGGGCATGCGGTTAAGGTCGGTCGTGAGCGACCGTCCGAAGCCGATGGCCGCGGTAGGGAGCCAGCCCTTTCTGGAGCTGCAGATCGAGCACTGCAAGCGCTACGGCATCACGGAGTTCGTCTTCTGCGTCGGCTTCATGCACGAGCAGATACAAGCACACTTCGGCGACGGCAGCCGGTGGGACGTCAGCATCCGCTACTCGGTGGAGGAGCAGCTGCTCGGTACCGGGGGCGCGCTCAGGAACGCCAGTGCGCTTTTGCGCGGCGCCTTCCTGGTTCTGAACGGGGATTCCTTCAAGGAAGTCGACTTGCGCGAGGTAATAGGCTTTCATGAGCGAAAGAGTGCCGTCAACGCGCGCGCCATGGGCACGATTGTGCTGACCACTGCTGCCAACGCCCGCGAATTCGGATCCGTGAGCATCGATGCCGCCGGGAGGATCCTTACCTTCACGGAGAAGTCCTCGCTCTCGGAGGGCGGAGAGTCTCTCATCAACGCGGGCATCTATGTGCTTGCTCCCCGTTTCGTGGATCGCATTCCGTACGGTTGCGTCGTTTCCCTGGAGCGCGAGGTCTTCCCCGCGATGCTGGCATCCGGCGAGGACCTGTTCGGCTACCCCGTGGAAGGCTTTTTCGCCGACATAGGCACCCCAATCGGTTATCGCAGGTTTCAGGAGTATATGAGGGAACGGCAGGCATGACGGCCATCAGGAGCAAGGCGCCGTTGAGGATCAGTTTCGCCGGCGGCGGGACCGATGTGTCTCCCTACATGGAAGAGAAAGGCGGCGTCGTGCTCAGCGCGACGATCGACAAGTATGCGTATGCTTCCATGCAGGTACGCAAGGACGAGAACATCACGGTGCAATCGCTCGATTACGATATCGTCGCGAAGTATCACGTCGACGAGGAGATGCAGTACGACGGCAAACTGGATCTGGTCAAGGCGGTGCTGCATCGTTTGAATGACGGTAACCGGCAGGGGCTCGACTTCTTCATGCACAGCGACGCGCCACCCGGTTCCGGGCTGGGCTCCTCTTCGACGATGGTGGTGGCGCTCATCGGGATCATGAAGCATCTTCACCATCTGCCGCTGACGCACTATGAGATCGCCGAGCTGGCCTATCAGATCGAGCGCAGACAGCTCAAGATCGAGGGCGGCATGCAGGATCAGTATGCAGCGGTCTTCGGCGGTTTCAATTTCATGGAGTTCAGCCGTGCCGCAGTGATCGTCAATCCCCTGCGCATTGATCCGGATGCGGTGAGCGAGCTCGAGTACAACCTGCTGCTCTGCTATACGGGGAGAACACGGTTGTCCGCGAACATCATCAAGAGTCAGGTGGCGAACTATGAACAGGGCGACCGGGACGTGCTCGGCGCAATGGAGGAGCTGAAGAGACTCACGGTTGACATGAAGAATGCGCTGCTTCAGGGGCAACTCGATGATTTCGGCCATCTTCTGCACGAGGCGTGGCTGAACAAGAAGAAGATGGCGGCCCAGATCTCCAACTCCGAAATCGATGCGCTGTATGACGCTGCCCGCAAGCACGGCGCACTGGGCGGAAAGATCACGGGGGCGGGCGGCGGCGGTTACATGTTTCTTTACTGCCGCTTCGGCACCAAGCACATCGTCGCGAGCGAACTGGAAAAGCTCGGGGCAGAGGTAGTGGAATTCAGTTTTGATCAGCGAGGCTTGAGAACATGGGAGGTCAGATGATGAGCGTCCCTGCGATGAATTTCGAGAACACGAAAATGGATTTCACGGCGAAGCTCGCCGGCGAGCTGCGTGACAGCATCGTCGCCAAACAGCGGGTCATCGAGCAGTGCCTGCCGACGCTGAACGAGATCGCCAACCTTATGAACCAGGCTCTGCACCGTGGCGGCAAGGTCCTGCTCTGCGGCAATGGCGGCAGCGCCGCCGACTCTCAGCATATTGCTGCGGAACTGGTCAGCCGCTTCAAACGCGAACGCGTTGCCCTGCCTGCTGTTGCGCTGACCACCGACACATCGATACTCACCGCAATCGGAAACGACTACGGTTTCGAAGGGGTCTTTTCCCGACAGGTCGAAGCGCTCGGCCGCGAAGGAGACGTCCTCGTTGCGATTAGCACGAGCGGCAACTCGGCCAACATACTGAAGGCGGTGCAAGCCGCGAAGCAGATGGGCATGACGACGGTGGGCTTCACCGGCGAAAGCGGGGGCAAGCTGAAGGACAGCGTGGACATCTGCTTCAGGGTACCCTCCCAGAGCACGCCGCACATCCAGGAAGTGCACATCACCGCGGCCCATGCGCTCTGCGAGGTTATTGAAGAAACGTTCTGCCCCAATTGATGGGTGACCGCGCCGTCTTTCTCGATCGCGACGGAACGATCAACGAAGAGATCGGATACCTGCACGCGATCGAGCAGCTGCGATTCATCGACGGCGCCCCGGCCGCTATTGCCCGTCTCAACGCGGCGGCCTTCAAGGTGATAGTCGTCACCAATCAGGCGGGCGTCGCGAGGGGTTACTATGAAGAAGACTCGGTACGGCGGCTGCATCGAGCCATGCAGGAGCAGTTGCGGAAGTATGACGCGCGCATCGACGGTTTCTACTACTGCCCGCATCACCCGGATAACGGCGTCGGAGAATACAAAATCGACTGTCGGTGCCGCAAGCCAAAGCCGGGTATGCTGGAGCATGCGGCGCGGGATCTCGGGGTTGACCTCGGCGGATCATTCGTCGTGGGCGACAGGATCAGCGATCTTGAAGCGGGCCGCGCTGCGGGGTGCAGGCTGGTGCTGGTCCGCACGGGTTACGGGCGGGATTCGGAACGTGAACTTGCGGGGCACGATCTTCGCCCCGACTTCATCGCTTTCGATGTGGCGGAGGCATGCGAGTGGATCCTGCAGCCGGAGAGGCGATTATCTCGGCACGGTCATTAGCGCCCTTCCTGCGCGGCAACTCGCTCTTCGCCGTCATCGTTCTCGTAGTGCTGGCGCTGGCGGCTGCCCGAATTATCGGCCATGTTCCCGAGCCACTTCTCGCGACGGCGGGCCTCAGCTTCCTCGGGTGGATGGTGGTTCTTCGAGCGTGGCGGCGGGATCTCGCCTCACCTTTCACCCGGCCCGTGCAGGTGGTCGTTGCATGGCTCACCTTCACCGCGCTGGCCCTCGGAGTCATCTATCGTATCGATCGCGGCGGATGGCTATGGTCAGCGTTGACCGGTTACGAGCGATACATAACCGAAAACCTTGCCGACAGGATCGATCTGCCGATCGCTGCGTTTCTGGAACTGTATCCCATGTTCTCGGCCGATCCCGAAACGCCGAGCCGGATCGTATTGAAGAGGGATGCCTACGAGATCAGCGAGTCCATAGTGATTCCTGCAGGCTTGTCGGTGAGCATCGAGCCGGGAACCGTCATGCGTTTTGGGCCCGGCGCGTCGCTTATTTCGTACAGTCCGATCGCGGCAACGGGAACCGCGGAACAACCTATCGTTTTTACGGCCAGAAACCGGTGGTTGAAGTGGGGCTGCGTAGCGGTACTCGATGCCCCGGGATCCGTCTTCGAACACGTTTGGTTCGAGCACGCGCGCTCGGGCGTGGTGAACGGCGTAAACCTTCCCGGCAGCCTGTCCGTTATCCGATCGGATGCCGATATTGCGCACAGCCGGTTCAGTAAGCTCTTCGGCAAGGACGCCCTCTACGTTCAGGCGGCGCAGGTGTCGATTAGGGACAACGTATTTGAGGACGCCATCAAGGATGGTGTAGACATGGATGGCGGTAGCGGACAGATCGTAGGCAATTCCTTTATCGATTGCGGCGATGAAGGCATAGACTTGAGCGGCGACTATGACGTTGAGGTCGTCAACAACAGGATTACCGACGCGGGCGGCGGGCGCGTTGCCGCAGAAGCAGGCCTGGAAGCGATCAGGGCACGCAACACGTTCGGCTATCGCGGGGCGGGGGACGGCTGAGCGATGAACATCCTCTACATCACTCCCGAGCTGCAGCATCCCTCCGTGCGAGGCCCCACGCGTTGCTATCACTTTATCAGGGAGCTCTCGCGCCGGCATTGCATCACCTTGCTCTCGTATACGCAGGGCGCGATCCCGGACGCCTCGCTCGAGGAGATGCGTCGGTACACGGAGCAGATCCTGCTTTTTCGCGGCGACGGCGCCAAGGCTGGACCCGACGTCGCATGGGAGAGGATCCCGCTCATCGGCAGGCCCCTGAAGGGGATCCTTTCCCGCCGCAAGGCCATGCGTGAGATGCGCAGAGCCCTGTTTGAACTCGCCCCTTCTGCCGATGTTGTGCTGTTCCACGGCAAAGGCGTCGCCTCGGTACTGGATGGTTTTGGCACGGCGGTGCCGGTGGTGGTCGACTTCTGCGACGCTACATCCATGAGGATCGCCTCCAGCATGCGCTATGCCGGACCGGTCAAGCGCATGAGGCTCGTGCTCAGCTATGTGCGAGTGCGGTTGGCGGAAAGGAAGCTGATTGCCAGGGGTGCGCCGCTGGCCTTCGTCTCGGCACGCGATCGGGAAGCCATCATGGGACCTAACGGCCGCGGCGAAGTGGTGTCGATCGGCGTCGACCACCACTTCTGGACCAGAAGGCAACCGCCCGGGCCTTCCAGGACCATCGTATTCGTGGGAGTAATGGATTACGGGCCAAACGAGGACACGGCGCTGCAGCTGATTGATCGGGTTTTCCCTCTGGTGAGAGAGTCGGTTCCGGACGCGGAATTACTCATCGTCGGGCGTGGTGCGTCGCAGGCCCTCATTCAGCGAGCCGCGGAGAGGGGGCGAGTCACCGTGACCGGGTTCGTGGAGGATGTCAGGCCCTATCTTGAGAAGGCCGCGCTCGCGGCAATACCCATGCGATACGGCTCGGGCGTGCAGAACAAGGCCCTCGAGGCGATGGCGATGCAGGTGCCCGTCGTGACGACGCCGCTGGTGGCGTCCGGGCTTCGCGCTGGGGGCGAAGCAGACGTCCCTGTCTACATCGCCAATGACGAGAGCGAGTTCGCAGAAAGGATCGTGTACCTGCTCGGTCATCGCGAGGAGCTTGAGAGCAAGGGTCTGGAAGGCCGGCGTTTCGTCGAGGCGAACTACGATTGGTCGCGCAACGCCGCCAGGCTGGAGCGGATGTGTCTTGAGGCTGCAGTCCTCGATGTACGTTCCTCGCACGCGCAAGCGCATTGACTGCCGGGCCATGAGACGTAAGCCGTACGGCGGACCCCGACTGCGCACCCCGTGATGGCTATCAGGACCTTGTCGAGATGAACTGGCCGCGTCCGGTGCCGGGCTTGTTCGTCCTTCTGGCGGCAGCAGTTCTTCTCTTGCTTGCCTCTCATCTCAGAAGCGCAGCGAATGTGACGGCAGCGGCAGAAACCTCGCCGGTTCCATCTTCCGGGGATGCTGCCGACGATCCTGTCATCTGGCGACATCCTGGCACGCCAGAGCGAAGCATCATCATCGGCACCGATAAACGCAAAGGTCTTGCGGTCTACGATCTCGAAGGCAAGCAGCTGCAGTTTCGGCCGGACGGGCTTATTAACAATGTCGATCTGCGCGATGGATTCCCGCTTGCAGGCAGACCGGTGACGCTGGTGACGGCCAGCAATCAGAGCGACAGCAGCATTGCGATGTATCTGCTCGATCCCGAAAGCCGGGCGTTAACGCCCATCGCCGCCCGCCGCGTCATAACCACCGAACCCTACGGCGCCTGCATGTATCGCAGTCCCGTCAGTGGAAGGTTTTATTACTTTGTGAACTCGAAAGACGGCGTTGTGGAACAGTGGGAGCTGCATGGAACCGCTGTGGGCCGGGTCGATGCCGCGAGAGTGCGCGTCTTCACGGTCGGCGATCAGCCGGAAGGCTGCGTCGCAGACGACGAATTGCGCCATCTCTACCTCGGCGTGGAAGACCGGGGCATCTGGAAGTACGGGGCGGAGCCCGGGGACGGATCGAAGCATCGCGTCGTG
>Ga0187892_10010587_pt1 | contig 11627 bp, 14 predicted proteins | sample MA1701073metaG_FD_139345 | JGI IMG/M metagenome (GOLD analysis project Ga0187892, IMG submission 139345) | Bio-ooze microbial communities from a basaltic lava cave in the Kipuka Kanohina Cave System on the Island of Hawaii, USA - MA170107-3 metaG ... | reverse complement strand
GTGCTTCACGGACGTGGAGTCGTTCCAGGACTACGTCCAGCGACGCGTCCTCGCATCCGAGGAAGGCGAAGATCAGGAGGATGATGCGCCGGCGACACGCGAGAGTTGGTCCCGGCGCGTGGCGGACGAGGGCCTGAAGGCGGTAGACGCTGTGCTCTCAATCGTCAACGTCATCACGACAAGTCGATTCGGTGCTCGGTATGAGCTCAACTACCGGAAGTACTTCATCGGCCTGACCGACGGCTCCAGGTCCCGGAACTTCGTCTGGTTCCGACCCCGACGGCGGTTCCTGCGAATCGGGGCGCGCGTAGGAGCAACCGACGCCACCGGCTGGATCGATCGCCTCGACGCAGCAGGGGGCAAGGCGGACATCCGCGATGGACGCCTACGGGTCAACGTCGCCTTCGGAGACGTGGAGAGATTGCGACCCATCCTCGAGGAGATCGTGACGGCCGCGGCGATGGGCGAGCACACCATGAGTGCCGGCGTCAAGGCCGCGATCACCCGGAAGAGTCGCGAGGGGAGCAGCGGCGAGTAAGCGCGGCGCATGAGACGCATGACAGGCAAGGCGGTGCGACGGATGATCGCGGCCGCCACCAGAGGCGTGCTCCCTGACGGGCTCGTCGAGCCCCGTCTCGAACGATCGCATCCACGACTCTACGATGAGGCCGCGGACTTTGCCGACCTGAAGGGACTATTCGGGGTGTACCTCATCTACGCGACGCGGTGGCCTCGCGACGTGGATCTGGAAGCGTCGAGGCTCCAGTACATCGGGCGGGGAGACCTGGGTCCGAGGCTTCGGTCGCACTTGGCGAAGGTCGGTCTCGCGAAGCTCTCAAGGCAGGCCGAACTCAAGTTCGTGGGGTACTGGGTCGATGACGTGGACTTCGAGTGCGTCTTCGAGTCGATTCTGCTGAACGAGCACGAGGCGGTGTTCGAGCGCGTTGCCCCGCTTCAACCGAGTTCCTGGCAGCAAGACGATGTTCGGGTGGCGGCGAGTCATCCGCATGTCGCCTGGGCCAAGCGCGATCCTGAGCCAGTACGGAGGGTGATCGCCCCCGAGCGGGGTCGGGGCCGCGCCCTACGCGAGGTCCGACTCGAGGAGGATCTCGCCGTTCCCGTCGAGGACCGCAACGCGGGCGGCAGCGCGAAGGGGTTGCTGCGGCGTCGCAGCGGCGATCGCACGCGCGGCCCGCGCGGCCACCATGCGCGCCTGCGCCTCGGCATCGGCCTCCGCGCGCTCCGTGAAGAGGGTCGGGTGCTGAGCCGAACTGAGCCCGCCCTTGAACTGGAGCTCGAGGTCGTGGAGCGAGGCTTGGAAGAGGACGTCGCCCGTCTCCGACTCCGGCGTCGGGTCGGTCACCACCCAGAACTTGTCGGTCGGTCCGAATCGCATCGTCGTCCTCCCTTCAGCGCACGTCCACGTAGTCCATGCAGAGCGCCAGGACCTCGTCGTACGACTTTGCCGCGAACGCCTTCTGCACGAATTCGCTCGCCTGTTCGTCTTGGCCGGCCTTCTTCAGCGCCTGCTTGACACGGCCGATGACCGCGAAGACGTTCCCGTCGGTCCCGACCAACTTGCAGGGCGGCTTGGGTGGCTTGGACCCAGCCCGATCCGGCCCCGCCCCGTCGTTCGTTGTTCCGTTCATTCACGCCTCCTTTCGCGCGACGCCTTCCGGGCGTCGCGTGGGGACACATAAGGGCGAGCTTCGCGAGGCATAGCAAGTTGATTCGCGCGGCGTCGGCATCACGCCCCCGAGGCCATCGGCTTCGCCAGTTTGGCCCACATCGCGCGCTGCTTGGGCCACTCGGGCACGGCGGCGAACTGGGATTCGTGCGGGACGGCAAACTCGATGGGTACAGCCATGCGGACGGCCGACAGGTTGTGAGATGGGACGGTCTGTTCCCCTGGGTGCTCGCCGTCGGCGATCGCCGACACCCCATCTGGTGCGCTTCCACGTCACTCGACAGCTCGAGTGGTTTGGAGATTCCGGCGGAGGTGCGGAAGGCGTCCGAGGCAGTGGACGCGTTGCTGCTGGAGCCGGCTGGAGCCGGCTATCGCGAGCACCGGTTCGTGGACCTGCGCAAGGCAGCACAGGTCGGGCCACTCGAAGTCTTTCCGGCCATATTCCGTCTCCGGAGACGAACCGGCGATGCGTGACAGGGAGAGGGACCGCTGATGCCCATCACTCAAGCCCAGATCGCAGCAGCGCAGGCCGTGCAGCATGCCGCGGCGCGCGACGCCTCGGCGCAAGTGCGAGTCGTTGCAGGTCCCGGTACCGGAAAGTCGTTCGCGATCGAGGAGCGTGTTCGGTGGCTGCTTGCTCGGGGTGTGGCCCCCGAGGAGATTGCTGCCGTGTCCTTCACGCGTGCATCCGCGCTCGACCTTCGGCGCCGTGTCCAAGCGTACTGCGCCCAGAATGGCCAGCCGACGGCTACACGCGTCCGAGTGAGCACCCTACATTCTCTGGCCTTGCGCACTCTCCGCGCGGCAGGATTGCTGGCAGCCTATCCCGCGGACCCGCTTGTCCTCGACAACTGGGAACTGGAGACGGTCTTCGATTCGGAGTTTGGTCATACTCATGGACTCGGAGCGACGCGCCGCGAAGAAGTCCGACGCGAGCATGAGGCGTTCTGGAATACGGGACAGTGGGGTCCGCCCAACTACATTCCTCCCAGTCCACCAGTCACACCGGCAGAGCGTGCTCAGTTCCAAGCCTTCCATGGCCCCAGGACCCAGACGTACTCGTGCGTCCTCCCAGGTGAGATCGTCCGGCAGTGCGTCGGGCACATGCAAGCGGGTACTCTGGACCCTGCGGCTCTGCTGAACCTGCGGCACCTGATCGTTGACGAGTACCAAGATCTCAACCCAGTCGACCTTCAGTTTGTCGACCTCATGGCTGCGCGCGGTGTCGTCTTGTTCGTGGCCGGAGATGACGACCAGAGCATCTATTCGTTTCGCTACGCCTCCCCATCCGGTATTCAGAGCTTCACCACGAGATACCCCGCTGCGGGCCGGCACGGACTATCGGATTGCTTTCGGTGTACGCCGGCGGTTCTTTCCACGGGACAGGCGGTGATCGGCGCCAATCCGGGCCCGAACAGGATTCCCAAGAACCATGTCTCGCTCTATGCCGGGGCGGCTCCGCCGCTGCAGGGAGTTGTTCACCGGTGGAGCTTTCCGAGCGGCGTCGCTGAAGCACGTGCCATCGCGGAATCGTGTAGAGACTTGATTCAAGCCGGAATCAACCCGCGTGATCTCCTGGTCCTCCTGAGCAACCTCCGCACGCTCGGACCATCGCTGGCTACGGAGTTTCAGACGGCGGGCGTACCGTTCGAAGCCGCGCGAGCCGAGACGTTCCTCGATTCAGAGGCAGGACGATTGATCCTGGCTCTCGTGCGGATCGTGTGCGAGCCAAACGACTACGTCGCACACCGAGTAGTCTTGGGGTTGCTCCCTCGCGTTGGGGTCGGCACCTGCAACGCGATCAGCCAGGCCGTCATCGCCAACAATCTGAATTACCGGAACATCTTCTATCATGCCCTCCCTGCGGGCGCCTTCAATGGCCGAGCGGTGGCCGCGCTGAACCGAGCGCGCGCATTGACCGGCCAGGTGTCGGCGTGGCAGGCTGGTGAGACACTGGGACAGCGAACCGCGGACCTCGCCGGAATCGTGACCAGTGTGTTCGGGGTTCAGGAAGCCCAAGCGTGGCAAGCCTACGCGGCGGCGCTTCCGCAGGGAGCCACTCTGGAGGAGCTTCGCGACTTCCTGTGGGCGGACACCGATGAGCAACAAGCCGGGCTGTTGCAGGCCGTGTACACGCGACTCAACCAACCAGTCCCTGTGGGCGGGCTGTTGCCCGCGAAGGTGCGAGTAATGACGATGCACGGTGCCAAGGGTCTTTCGGGCCGTGTCGTGTTTGTCCCCGGACTCGAGGAGGAGATTATCCCCGGCCCCTGGCGGCAGCCGTATCCGGGGTTGGTGCTCGAGGCCGCCCGTCTGCTCTACGTGTCGGTCACACGAGCTCGGGCCGCGTGCGCAATCAGCTACGCAAGAACTCGCATCGTGAACGGCCAGTTTACCCAGCAGACGCCGTCCCGCTTCTCCGCACAGTTGGGGGGAGGATTTGCCTATCGAACGAATGGGCTGTCGGCACCGGAGCTACAGCAGATCGTCCAGGAGTGCATGGCGATATGATGGGCCTGCCCCCGCGAGGACCGCTGTCAAAAAAGAGGCGAGGATGATTGAGTTCCACATGATCTGGCTCGAACAGTGCGAGGGCGCGCGCGGGATCAAGGAGGAGTTTGGGACCGAGAAGGCGATCGGCTACCTGATCGGCGAGAAGCTCGTGAACTTCGTCCGCGCCTCCGACACGCGCCCGGACTTCGCGGCGGAGCTCCAGCACTGCGTCGCGGAGGTGAAGCGGATCTTCGAGCCGCACGAGATCCGCGAGTACCTGGAGAACGTCCGGCGCATCGGGGCGATGGGACACGTGGCCACGGACGAGGAGTTCGAGTTCATGCGGAAGGCAGGGGCATTAGATGAGAACCCGGTGCGCGGCGCGGAGGACGTGCTGATCGTCGATCGGATCAAGGAGATGCTCGTGGGCTGAGCGTGTTCGAGAACTGGGGTCGTGCCCGTGACGCTCGAGATAGCCACGGATGGCAGCAGCCGAAGTTCCGAAGCCTGTTCGAGAACACCGGTTCGTAGCGAACCTGCGCGAGGACGATCTGCCTGCGTTTCGGGAAGCACTGGTCGATCTTGCGGGCGGCTTCACAGAGATCGGCACCAGCCAGGGAACACGCTACATCGTCGGAATGAGGGGACAGGGCGCCAAGCAGCGCGTCCAGAGGCTTCTGGAGGAGTGGAGACCCCGAACTCGGGACGGCAAGATCGAACTGGAGGATCGCTCGACCGCAGTGGATCGACACGAGATCTACTTCCTGCTGCCCCTCCAACGAAACCCGGACGCCGGCAGGCCACGTCCCCCGCTCTTCACTAACGAACAGCTGGCGGCCTGGCGGGAGGAACTCGCCCGCAGGTTCCACTTCCGGCCCGAGATGGTCCGGGTGTACGGCGAGTGGAGGAACGACGCCGGCGATCTCGTTCCGGACTACTCGCTGCTCGTCCGCGTGCCCCGGCGGAACCAGGGGACGGTGCCGGCCCTTCGGAGGTTTGTCCGCCGGGAGATCCTCGCGGCGCCGGACTGCGACCAGGACTACATCTACCTGTCGAGCCGCTGGCGCGGGGAGTTCGTGCCCGGGGCCTGAAGCGGAGGCAGGTTGTGCAGGCGATATCTAAAGTTGCGTCCACACAACCGCCGAGGTATACTGTGGGTGGGCGTGCGGAAGATCGCGCCTCTACAGGAGGACCGCCATGGCCAAGGCGTACGTGACGCTGCTGGGTGAGAAGATCGACCTCTCGGACCTGACGGCCGAGGAAAAGGTATTCCTCGGACTGGCGGTGAAGTCCTGCGAGGCGGGAGAGGCCTACCCGAACTTCGTCAACCGTGTGAACGCCCCCGGCTCGCCTGCCCTTGGCGGCGGACAGTGGGTTACCGAGAAGGTTGCGCGCTCCCCGCTCTACCGGGTCTGCCAAGACCTTGAGGACCGGCTGGGGATCGCCCAGGGGTTCCTCGCCGTCGGGAAGAACAGCTCCACGGAGCGGCCAACCTTCGTCGATGCTGCCACCGAGCCGGACATCGTCTCCTGCGAGGATGCCGCCCAGCGGATCGGCGTGACCGCAGAGGCGATCCGGAAGGCGATCCGTGAGGAGCGCCTCCCCGCACGGCAGGTGGGGCGGACCTACCTGCTCGAACGGAAGGCGGTCGATGCCTACGCTGCAAGGTCGGGCAGGGAGATCAGCATCGCTTCCGGTGCGAACGGGCGGGGCGCGCGCCGAACTGTCGCCAAGGCAGCGAGGAGGAGGCGCATGGCCCACCGGACCCGCTGACGGCTCGCGGTCCTCGGCGGCGCCGTGTTCTCGGTTTACGCGTTGCGGATTTCCGATCGTCGTCATTCTCGTTCGTGTAAACCGGTCGCGCGGTCCGTGATGGCAAGTCCTTGAGCAGCAGGGCATACTGGCGTGGGGCCGAAGCTCGACCCGGTTCGTAAACCGGCACGCTTGGGGAGCCATCGACCGATCGCTACACTCAGCGCTTTTGGAGCCGGCCACGGCCGGGAGAAAGCGCGTTTCCTCGCGAGAATCGCGGATTGCGCGGGCGATCACGAAAAGCGCGGAACGTAGCAATCGGTCAACCAGTTCGTCAGCGCTTTCGCGGGGTGTCTCCCGCGCAACGCCGCCTACAGATTGCGCTCCAGACTTCGGCAAGCCGCCTCATCACGCATTCGTATCGCTCCTCGGGTGTCAGTGCGGCGTATGGGTTCTGCCGATTGGCAGGGAAACTCCCAAGGTGGACGATCTGCACGCTGTACGACCGGCGAGCTCGACGACCACGACGGCGCGGCGCTGGACGGGCGGTCTCCGCTGGCAGCGTTGGCGCGGCCGAGAGTTCAACGTGGCAATGCGGGCGGCACGTACCCCAGCGTGGCGGCGAAGAGTACGGCTCCATCGTTGTCAAATCCGGCAGCCCGCCGCGTTCGCCAGCATCGGCGTTGCAGCCTATTTGTCGTGGTGCTTGTCGGACCTCTTTGGGTCCTCGGGCTTGACGTCCTTTTGCTGCCCTTTATTGGGCGCCCATTTCAGCGACGTGGTGACGAGCATCTCGAGGGCCTGACCGTGCGCCTCCACCGTGATCTTGATCTCCGTTGTGTATTCCTTGAGGCGTCCGCCCTCCGCGTCCCATGCGCCCTTGCTCTCTGCGCCCGCGTCCCAGATCTCCATGTGGCCCTGCCCTTTGCCAACCTCCAGTTTCGTCTTCGTCTGGAAGTCAACGGCCTCGCCTTGGATGCGGGTGACCTTGGACATCGACTTGGCGGACACGTCACTCAGCATGTGGATGGAGAGCGTGTTCTCGGTCTTCCAGATACCGCCCTCGGCCACCGCGTCCTTGGGCAGGCGGGGAAACGCGGCGTCGAGGAGCTTCTTCATCTCATCGTCCCCGAACTCCTGCAGGTCCTTCAGCCCCTTGACCTCCACGACCTCACCCGTCTCCTTGAGTTTCATCTCGAAGGACTTGCCGACCGCCGCCGCCTTCGAATCATCCGCCTGATCGATGGTGACCTGGAGGGAGGCGACCCCGTCCTTGACGTCGGTGATGACGAGCTTCAACCCGAACAACTCCGTCTGCTGTCTGTTTCTCCGCTCCGTGGACCGCGTGCACTCATAGCGCAGGGTGGAGCCCTTCTCGAACTTCCACTTCAGTTGGACCTTCCCCGACCGGGGGGTGAGCATGATCTGTCAGCCGCTCCCACGCGATTCCGGGACTGCCACGTCCTTGTCAGCCAGGAGATCGCGAATCGCGTCCTCTGCCTTTCCGAATCCGCCGTAGTACCGGAGCCGGCCCTTCATATCGATGACCGCTGTGGTGGTGGTCAATGTGGCGCCGAAGTACCAGGCGAGCTCGGAGTTTGCATCCATGAGGACCGGGAAGCTCAGTTCGTTCCTCTCCAGGAAGCGGTTCACGGACTCCACGCTCTCGGTGGAGTTCGAGGCGACCATGAAGAAGAGGACTCCCTTCTCCTTGTACTCCTTGGCTTTCTTCGCGAAGTCCTTCTCCATCTGGCGACAGCTCATGCACGTCGTGCACCAAAAGGTCAGAACGGCGATCGATCCCTTGCTCTCCTCGGTCCGCCGAAGCGAACCCAGTCGGATCGACTTTCCGCTGTTGTCGGTGAAGGTGAAGTCCTTGACCTCCTCGCCCACGCGCGATTTCCCAGGTTCAGTCTGCCCCTGACACTGCCGCCCGCCACCGCCGTGGTCCTGCCCCTGATGCCCGTCATTCCCGTGGCCCTGCGCCATGACGGCCCCTGACATGGCCAGAAGGAATGCGGTCCCCAGTCCGATCAGGCTCTTCATCCTCATCCTCCTTAAACTCGATTCAGATTGGGTGCTTGAAGACCGGCGTTTCTTCCAAGAATCGAATCCACTCGGATCATCTCTTTTCGTCAGCCCCGACGGCTGGGGTCGCGCTCAATGCGGACGCGTCGCCATCGTTGTGCTGGGTCCCGTCCGCACCTGAAGGATCTTCCGGCCTCTGTCGGAACCACACCGTCTTGACGAACGCCGCCGTCTGCAGGAGAAGCACCGTCCAGAAACAAATCCAGAGCGTGCCGATCACCAGCCCACTCTCGGGCGTGATGTAGTACGCGAAGAGCCATGTGTGCAGCAGCACCAAGAACTGCATCGTGGTCGCTCGTTCCTGGAGCCAAGACCAGCCCCTTTTGAGCCAGCGCTGGCTGGCGTCATTGGAGGTGAGCGTGAGGACGAGCGCATAGGCGAGCGCAACGAGCCCGACGACATTTGCAAGATTGAGCGCTGTCGGCACCAGCCCGCCGGGACGATTCCCCATCAGCGTATCGGCAATGGCGCCGCTCCCATGCGCGACCGGATAGAAGAACTGGCGCCATCCGCTCCAGCCATAGTGTTTCTCCCAGAACAGTCCGATGTGCACGGCCGCGGCGATGGTGGCCCAGATTCCCGTCTCGCGACGCCAGGCCATGGCGCGGCTTGCCGGACGCCAGAGGCGAGCGAGTGGACCGATGGCCAAGGTGACCGCATACAGGACGAGAGACGCGTCGGCGAATGCCCGGTTCCAACTATGGACGTTGTATTCGAAGCCCCCGCGGGCGTTCAGATACTGCACCACGATGAGCCACATAGCAGCTGCGGACACGACGTGCCGGGCCAGAAATGCCCACCTGCGACGCATGGCCGCCCAGGCAAAGAGAAGCGCCAGATAACCGATGGTCGAGACGAGCAAGAACGACCGCACAGAGCCCCCCGCGCGGTTGCTGTCACCCGCGCGTTTGGACTCATCGGATGGATTCGGGTTGGGAGACTGCTTGGGATCGCCTGATTTGACGGAGTCGTTGGAACGGTGGTGGTCATCGGAGCGGTTCGGATCACCGGATCGATCGTGGTCACCCGAGTGACTGCGATCACCCGAGCGGTGGTGATCACCGGAGCGACTCTCGTCGCCGGAGTGGTTGGAGTCGTCTTTGGGTGGCGCCTGCTCAGGCTTTGCCTCGCCCGCGGAAGGGGCGTGACTCTCACCTACGTGATGACCTCCGGGACCGTACTTGCGACCAATCAGCAGCAACCCCGCGTAGGAAAGGACCAGGATCGCGATGATTCCGAACGCTTTCATCCGGTGCCGGCCGCTGATGGCCGAATCGCGGGCACGCTGCCTATGGACCTCTTCGCCATCGGCGGGGGCGGACGGAGCAACCATGTACCTGTCCCTCTAGTGGTGCTCGCTTCTCTTCTCCAGCTCCTCGACCAACTTCTCGAACTCCAACCGCTGCTTTTCGCTGAGCATGGCGCGGATGTTCTCCCAAGCCCGGCCGCGGGTCGTGTTGAACTTGTCCCGAAATTCCTTCGACAGCCCCATCATCTCCTTGTGAAGGCCATCGAGGATGTCCCTGACCTTCGCGGTCTGCTCGTCGGTGAGATCCAAGCGCTTGCGGAACTGATCCACAAATTGAGAGTGCTCATCCGTGGGGTGGCCCCCGTGGCGTTGCACGCCCTCCTGGGGGTGCATGACGTGGTGGTGGTAGAGGACACCCACCGCGACACCCGTGGCGAAGAGCGCCAGGAGGCCGACATGAATCCAGATCATCTTGGCGTTCATCGGGGCCTTCCTCCAGTCAGCATGATGGACATCCACTCATCTTCGTTCGGCGGATTGCCGTAGAGAATTCGCCGCTCGGTCTGCGAAAGATTGCCGGAGAGGCTCGAGTCCGAAACCTGAACGGCATCGTCGGCGGTGCTCAGAATGACGCCTCCCCAGAGGAGTGCCGCCACGATCGCCGCGGCCGCGGCAAGTTTCGGGACCAGAGGACTCCGGCGTCGGCGGAGACCTTCCTCTCGAACCCGGCGGCGGATGCCCTCTGTCAGTCCGACGGGGGCCTCCCCGACATCGCGGACTCGCGCAGAGACGTGCCGAAGGCCCTCGAGGATCGTGTGGCACGCGTCGCACGTGTCAACGTGCGCCCGGATCTCTTCCTCCTGGTCGCCCGCCTCGCCGTCGAGGTAGGCGCTCAGTCTTGCCTGGACTTCATCGCATGTCTTCATCGTTTGCCAGCCTTTCCACCAGCATCTGCCGGGCTCGGGCGATGCGCGAGTCAACGGTGCCGACGGGGCATCCGAGGGTCTGCGCGATCTCGGCGTAGCTCAGTTCCGCCCATTCCCGAAGGAAGAGAGCCGCGCGATATTCCTCCGGGAGGTCGGCGAGCGCGCGCCAGAACCTTTCCCTGATCTCTCTCCGCTCCAGCGTGGCTTCGGCCGAGTCTCCGGCAAGGTCCGTCCTCTGAACACGGGCGTCCAGCTCCAGGCGACGCGCCGTCTTCCGTCTATGTTGCGCGACGGTGTTGATCATGATCCGGTAGAGCCATGTGAAGAAGCCCGACCCGAAGCGGAACCTCGGGAGGTCGACGAACGCGTCAAGAAACGTCTCTTGGACGAGGTCCTCGGCGAGGGACGTCTCGCCCACCTGCGCACGGATCATCCGGAACATCCGCGGGGCGTACCGCTCGACCAACTGGTCGAAGGCGCCGTGATCGCCCGCCAGCGCGGATCGGACAAGATCCTCATCTTTCGGTGAGTCAGCCACGAGTTCCAGAAGTATGCATGCCCCTTCTTGCACGGCACAATCGAACCTCGCCAGTTGGGTGCGCGAAGCCCGTGGTTCTTCCCGGAATTTCGAATCAGATCGTCTCTACGGTCAGACTCTGTACGGCCTCATGCCACGGGACCCAGGTAGCACGCAGCTTGATCCGCTCGGTTCCGGCTGTGGCCGAGGCGCTCGACCGCGGCGGCTCGTGCGTGCAACCGCGCTTGGGCGGGCGACGCACCGCCAGCAACAAGCCGAGCGTACTCCGCGCGGTAGAACTCCTGCGTCGAGAGCCGCCGCAGACCGTGCGTTCCCGTTGCACGACCGCCAGCGGCGAGCACGGCCCGGCGCCAAGCCGCCCGATAAGAGTCGCGGTGGATCAGAATCTCGCCGGACGACTCAAGATGCGCGGCGATGGCATCGTACAGATCGGCGGACACGGACACCAGAACTCGGCGGCCCCCCTTGCCGACCAGTTCAGTCTGATTCCCTTCCTTCAGGAAGTCCTTGGTCAGGCGTTCGGTCACCGACACGCTGCGTCCGGCTGTCTCCTGCTGAAGTCGCGCGGCGAGGTGGTAGGCGCGCGGCTGGCCCGTGCGCACCGTGTGCTCATGATCCAACGACCGCAGGATCTCGATGGCCCGACTGACAACCTCGGGAGACGGCGTCAGACGCCCGGGCGCATGCAGCACGCCCTCGCGCGCCAGCTTGCGCACGCGGGCTGCCCAGCGGCGCGACCGCGGCGCAAACTCCTCCGTACGACCGATGAGAGCCCCTTATGTCTACTTCGGAGATGCCCCGCGGCAGGGGCTGTGAAGGCTGCGTGGAGGGCGGGTTGGCGCGGGTCGCTCGCGACTCCGTTCGGAGCAAGGACTGCGAGTCGACATAAGTCGG
>Ga0187892_10010586_pt1 | contig 11630 bp, 18 predicted proteins | sample MA1701073metaG_FD_139345 | JGI IMG/M metagenome (GOLD analysis project Ga0187892, IMG submission 139345) | Bio-ooze microbial communities from a basaltic lava cave in the Kipuka Kanohina Cave System on the Island of Hawaii, USA - MA170107-3 metaG ... | reverse complement strand
GGTTCAGGACTCGCTGCTGGACTGATATCGTCCCTCGCTGTAAGCGCGCTGGTTCTCCTTGTAGAAAAAGTCGCGGGCTTGCCGGTGGGTACCTTCTATGCAGTGCTGGCATACGCGGTGCTGCAGACGCAGGTTCTCCCGATAGATTTGATTGCCATTGGCTTTGTTATGCACCTTGCCACCGGCAGTTGCCTTGGGCTTTTAGTTTCGGCGCCGTTTTGCGCGTTTCCTAGGTGGCTTTCATCAGCAGGCGGATACGCGCCGGTTTACGGACTAGCAGCCGGGTTTGCCGTATGGCTCATACTATTCCTCCCTGTCACGTTCTGGGTGATGCTTCCTCTGCTGAGTTCTCTGGAGAGCCGGTTGATAAGCCAAGAGGTGCCAACGGGGGAAGTGTCATCGATAGCGACGGGTGAACTATTGGCGCTTACGGACAAGGTGATTGCCTTTTCATTGGTGTTTAACGTTTTCTACGGCCTGCTATCCATGATGCTGACTAGATCAATTTTCGACGCTCGAAAACCCAGCAATCAGGTAATTATATAATACCTTTCACAATCCTCTTTCTGCATGATGAAGCGCAACCGCAGGCACTTTTTTTGGACCCAGAGGCGAGTCGGGGAGGCGGTGACCATCGCCAGTGGTATTGGAGTGACTGTCCTCGGAGCTGTGCTCGGGGTACAATTTGTGGCGTATGGAGGGCTATGCATTGCGGGCCTCGGAGTCGCGTCAATATTCTGGAGATGAGAACAGTCAGTGCCAGTTAGCAGGATAGCAGTTATCGCAATAGTTGCAGTCGGGCTGGTCGCAGCCGGCGTGGGGGCTTTCGCTCTTTCTTCGCAGGGATCTGGAAACGCAACTGAAATGAAGTCTGCCGGTAGTAATCAAGAAGATGTCGGCAACGAAGCTCAAAAGATCGTTGCAAGGCTGACTCTATCGACTGAAAACGCTCCGGCATTGGGTAACGACGACGCCAAAGTCACGGTAGTTGAATTCGGTGACTACCAGTGCACCTGGTGCCATCGCTGGCATGAATCGACCAAGGACACGCTCGTGCAGGACTATGTGGAAACCGGCAAAGTGAGGTTTCTCTTCAAGGACTTTCCGATAAACGACCTGTCAGACAGGGCATCATCGATGGCGGCTGAGGCGTCCTACTGCGCCGGCGACCAGGACAAGTACTGGGAATACCACGATGAGTTGTACGTCAAATGGGAGGGTGAAAATACCGGCTGGGTCACGAAAGACAGCCTCAGACAGTTCGCCGACAACGTGGGATTGGAACAGGAAGCCTTTTCAGAATGCCTCGACTCTGGCAAGCACAGCGACCTCGTCAGGGAAAACTACAACCTTGCAGTAGCTATCGGACTGAATGCCACGCCGAGCTTCATAATACTATCCGGCGATGACGACCCAAAGCTGCTGAGGGGAGCACATCCGTATTCTACTTTTGAGCAGGTCATCGATGCCGCTTACGCTAGTAACTGATGGAATACTGCTTGCCGCTCAACCGCAGAAGGATCTCCTGTGCCTCACTCAGTGAGGAATCAACTTCTTTTCTCCTCTCTTCATTTTGCTTCTTCTGCTGTTCAAGATAGAGTTTATTCCCTGCCAGCTCTTCGGTACGGAGCGCGACACGCTCCTCAATCTCCTTTGCCCTCAAAAAGGTAGAGCGGTCCTCACGTAGAATCGAATCAAGCTCGGCTCTGATTGATCTTGCTCTGCTCTGGTGTCCAGGGAGGGACTCTAGAATAGAATCAAGGTACTGGATCATCTTGCCAGAATCCTTTAGCTGGATACTGCCAGAGCCAATGGATTTCCGCACTTCACCTAGGAGCGACAAGTACGGCACAAGATCATCTTCATATAGCAATTTCCAGGGCTCAGATGACATTACACCTAATCTCGACTCGGTTTCCTTTGAGACACCGTACGAATACTTTGTAAAAGCCCGAGTAACGTGGGAAAATAATTCGACGGTCTGCGCGCGCAGCTCCTTTTCGTGCCCCCTTGACTCCTCAATTTTCTGAGAAACGGCAGCAGCTCTGCTGAATTCTGGCGAACTCTTTGCTGCATCGAGTTCCGCCTTCATATCGTCCAGCTCCTTTTCGATCTGCACGATCTGCTCTTCGGCACTTTCAATGCTCGCGTCGACCGAGTAGATGGATGCCACCTTTTGTGTGGCGGTATTGAGAATGCTGCCACACTTGACCACAGGTGCGCGCTTTTCATCGAAGTCAGACATGATAGATTTTGTCCTGCTGAGCAGCCGCTGGAGGCCCTCGAATTCATCTTTCATTACATTGGCATGTTTCTTCATGAACGCGTTAAGCATCTTTCTGTGCGACCCGCTGACTTCACCAAGGCGGTTCATCATGGCTTCAAACTTTTCTTTGAACTTTTTGGCGTCGTTGATGGATTGTGGTAGCTCCAGCTCTACTGCAGATTCGCGCTTTAACGAAGAAACGATCGTCTTTCTTGAATTCTCGACTACCGACTTGTACCTCTGCTCCAGGTCTTCGAGTTTGATCTTTTCATGCTCCATGTCGCTTGCTATCTGTCCTACAGACCTTAGGGATTGAGATACGGATTCTTTGATGGGCGCCAGCTGAGACCCAACCCATTGAAGGTTTGCCTGCTCTATCTGCTGCAGCAGCTCCTGTGATTCTTTGATCGTTATCTTTCCGACTTGCGGAAATGAAACTGCGGGAAATTCAGGAGCCTGATCTTCCTTTCTTTCCTTCCTCTTGAAAAGCCCAAATGGAGCCACCGGGATATCTCCACACACTCCATCAAAAAATGTTGCGCTTGGTCGGAGAAATGCTTAATGCGATGTGACGCGCTATAGATCCCGCCATGGTTACTGGCTTTTGGCCGGAACAAAAGGCCAAAGAGGGGCTGCACTCGTGGTCTACCCGCAATCAGGCAAGGCTGTTGGCGATCGACGTCGTCTGCTTGACCCTGCTCTTCTCTTGCTATCTTTTTGCTTCCAGATTTCCGATTCTTTCAGGTGATGTCTTGGCGGGACTGTATGTTGCAAGCTTTGCGCTTGTTTTTCCAATATTTCTGTCGGTGGTTTTCAGGGGAATATTGCCCATGATCATTTGCATTCTAGGAATAGTGCTTATCCTGAACTCTGTAATGCTTCCTTTCTACGCACCTGGACCACCCAGTGAAGTGAATATCGGAGGAAGAACGTTCATGTATCCGGCTTACACACCTCAAGCAGTAGAAATCGCTTCAGGGATGCATTTTTTTCTTGGAGTACTGATGGTCGGATTTAGCATAGTCGTTGCCTACAGGCCCGCTCTGATGTTTACAAAAAACAGACCCGTTTCTCCAGAGGTAGAATGGTCGAATTACCCGATTTGGCACGACAATGTCTTGCTGGCAGATGGCCGATCCGAGCCTTCTGTTCCGATAAAAAGCCTGATAACTGACCAGGACAGGTACCTTCTGTGGCGGTACGAGTATGTGCTTGCAAACATTTACGGCACCGACTACCTTGTAAATCCTGAAGGACTGGTGCCAAAGGATTCCACGGTCGCCGTGAGGGACAGGGCGAGTGGAAGGATCGTGGGCAAGGCTCGCTACAACGGATTTTTCATGTAAGCTCGCGTTGATATAGAATCTGATGATAGATAAATGATCAACCAACCTTTTATCGTTCGAACTCTTAAAATAACTCAGGTCGCAAGACCAGACCAACCCCACGGAAAAAAGACCGAGTGTCTTGATCCGAAAACCCCTTTACCGTCACCGCCCTGCCAGCGGTTTCAGTGATGGAACCAGTTTCTGGCAGGGCGATATATGAGAGCGAGCAATCGCCGATTATGTTTGCATTCAACCCTTACAAATCTATAATTTCACTCGGGCGTGAACCTGCAGGTAGTTCGGAGTCCGGCCCGAGCCTGTCAGCCGACAAAAAAATCTCGCCATCCCATCTCGTCGGAATAGGCAACCGGACCTCCTGCTTCTCAACTACTTGTATTATTGATATGCCACTGCACAACCGCTTTAAGCGAGCGACCTAGACTATAATAGGTGCCAGCCTGCTCGTCTATTAGCTGTCCGCGTGATGCGGAAGCGGGGTAGTCAAAGAGGATTTCCAGTTCTTGTCATCTCACGAGTATAGGGACCGTGTGTACATCCGTAAGGACATTATCCTCAAGCTGACCGAGTATGGAGAGCTGAACCAGACATCGCTTCTCAGCTATTGTGGCCTAAACCTGGTCAAACACAAGGATATCCTTGACGACATGGAGTCAAAGGAAATTATCAAGCGAACAGAGGAGCCCTGGGGCAACAAGAGGATCATAAAATACAGCGTGACAGAGAAAGGCAGGCAGTTCTGCAGGCAGATCCTGGACCCCTACGAAGAGATGTTTCCCCGGAGGGATGCGGCCAAGAAATGAACCCGGTAACAAAGTTAACGAAGTGTTTTATCCGAATCCATGGAAGGAAGCACTGGCATGGGTGAAGGTAGTCACGAGCGACGGGAGAATATATCGGAAGTACTAGACGACCTCATATTCCATCTCAATACAACCAAAAGTACCTTCACATTTCTAATAGTATCTTCTTTTATTCTGGCGCCGCTTGCGCTAATAGTTGCTGCCGTGTTCATAGGCTACCCGCGGTTCCTCTTTCTTCTGCTGGAGAGGGTGCCGCAGGTAGGTGCCATACTTCTTATCTTTCTGACGATCTCGGTGATTCTGGCGTCGGTCTGGCTGGCAATTGGGATAAAGGAGCGGCGTTTTTTTTCCGCATGGAACAAGAGGTTCAGCCGGTTCATGTCGCTCAAGGACAAGATTGACAGGGAGCTTGCCGAAGAAAAGAGTCGATCTGAGGGGAAAGGACGTGAAGGAAGCGAGCAGGAAGATTGACTAACCTTGTTAACTAACGCTGTTAATTGACAAAGACCCGCAAGCGCCTTTTAAGTTCTCGCGCATATATCGTCGATGTCAAACAACAAAACGATATCAAAACGAACGGGCGCCCTTGCGATGGTCGGCCTGGTTCTGGCTGCTGGCCTGCTTGCCGCAGTCACAATCTCGCCAACGTCTGCAGTGGCCCAAGAAAGCGACAGGAAAGAAAGGCTGGACAAGAGGATCGATAGAGTAGGCGACGACAGGCCGCACAGGCTGGCACTGCACGTCGCAAAAGGAGCAGGAGTTGCAACCGACGTAGAAACCGGCGAGGACTTTAGGTCAGGCTTTAGAGTCCTGACGCAAAAGGTCAATGGGACCGACAACGAATTCGCCGTAAAAAGAGGAATGATAGCAATCTCTATCGAAGGACAGCGCGTGTTCTACACCATGCTTCCAGAGACATGGAGCATAGTGGTGTCCGAGAATCCACTCACCTTTGAAGCACGTGGGCAGGTCCAGAGCGAGGACGGGGAGGTCTTCGACGTCAACCTGAACGGGTACTTTGCCTTGCACACGCGCATCGGAAACCTCTGGTCGATAGAGGGAACGATGGAAGGCGAGGACAAAGAATACGAACTCCACTACGTTGCAGTGTCGCACAGGATAAGAGCAGCCGCGCTGGAACAGCTCCAGTAGGCTCTCACCCCTCTTTTTTTTGCCAATGTTTTTAGCACACGAACAACAATTTTTCCGTGATTTCTTTGGACTCTGACAAGGAAGAGCAAGCTCGACAGATTATTGTGAATGAAGTAGACAAAGTGGGGATCGATTCGTCCCGCATCAAAAAGAACGGTTGCGCGGCCTGCCACGTCCTGTTTACTCTTGTGGATAGGATGCACCTGAGCGAAACAGATGCAGCCGATCTATTGACAGAAGTGCTCCTTGAGAGGCCGGAGCTGAACGAAAAATTCATCGACATGGTGGAAAACGTCCACATGAAGCAGCGCATGATGGGAGTCACTTTTGCAATCAAGACGCGGGAAGCAAAGGACAGATACGTTCTATCACAGTTCAAAAATGCGCTCGACGAACTTCTTTCCGATGCTGCGAACTATGGAGTCGACCTGACTTTTCGCAAGCTGATCCTGTCGCACATCTCGCTTCAGCTCGCCCAGAACCTTGGAATAGACTTTCATGCAGCGACCGAGGAGCTGTATTACTATATGAGAAAGCACGACCAGGAGACCCACGCCGACCTGATGGCACTGACAAGTTCGATACTGGAAAGGGGCAGGCATAGATGACAGAAGGCAAGATCTTTGAATTGGCAGAGCTGGTCGCCAGGCTCGAGAAGGAAGGAGGCTACTTTCTCGACTTTCTGAAAATAAGGGATCTTGAAGCTGGAATAATCGTCCTGCATGCAGGGGAGAAAGACACGCAGGAACCGCATTCGGCAGACGAGCTCTACTATGTAATTCAGGGAAGCGGAATGATGGAACTTGGCAAGACGAAAAGGTCGGTAGCCGAGGGCTCTATAGTATTCGTTCCCGCACGGATGCGGCACAGATTCTATGGAAATAGCGAAGATCTCGTTGTGCTGTACATGTTCGCAGAATAACAATAGAAAGGTACATTAGAGCCCCGCTGGCACCCAATCTAGCATGCCAATCACAGACGCGACCAAGAAACAGATCGCGCAGCAGCGCAGACTCTTCTTCAAGATATGCTTTAGGTGCGGCGGCAAGAATCCAATCACGGCATCCAGATGCAGAAAATGCCATGGAAGCCAGATGCGGCTAAAGAACAGGACGCTGGGCGCCAAAAAGTAAGTAAGGCTAGAGCCGAGCCTAGACGACCAAGACATAACAATAGAATGGGCGTGGTGGTCGTTCTAAACCGTAGGCTTATGGTGAAGGCGTTAGAATACCATGATAACGATGCGAGCCATCAGATGGCTAACCGCCCAGCTATTGGGCAGCCCTGTCAGTATCTCGGTTGCTAGTTCAATCTGGATGTTCTCAGACTACTTTGGGCTTGGTATTTGCATCTCGCATGGTGAAAACGCAGGTTGTAGGTTCGGTTCTCTGTTTTGGTGGCTTGCTGTCGATGGTAATTGGCCATACGCCTATGGGCATTGGTCACCATATTGGCAGCCAGTTGTCATGGCGATAGGAGCCTATGCGATATGGTTTGGTGTGGCTTTTTTTCTTCGGGCACGATACGGCTTGATGAAATCAACCCAAAAATCATAGAATACCAAATGTTGCGGTTAGAAGATTCTTTGTTATTCTAAAGAATATCTGGTGCGACACCCACTCACCCTAAAACGCTTAATTTGTAGTAAAACACTGTATGATCAAGTGACCAAAGTCATTAGTTGTGCAGGTGACCTTGAACTTGCCAATCGTCTCCATCAATTTCTTTTGCTGTCCGAGATGTCATCTCATGCCATTTTCTCGATTGAGAACGACGAAATAGCGATAGCAAATGGGCAATCTCCTATCAACAACAGAAATGTACGAAGACTCTTAGAGGGTTTCTTGGCCTCGAACGATGACCTTGATGACTACTCTCTAACTAACATCGGCGAATTGTTCACGATTGGCATCTTGCGAAAGATGCATGATCTCGACTGCACGAATTATCTCGAAAAGGTAATTAAAAGACGCGTTAGACACTCTGCCAAACTTCTTAAAGACAAGCGATTAAACCCATCGATCGCCAGAGGTCACAAGGCTGCAATCAGAATCTTACGAACAACACCAAGAGACGAAGACGAAATAAGAAAATTGATTGAAAGCAAACATCGACAACTACAAGAGGCCAATGCAGAGCAAGCTCTTTATGAAATTGAAGCTCTAGACTGGCTACTAACAGTCGTAAGGTTGCAGAATGTAGAACACTGCCGCGTAGAGATTGTCTGATTGCCTTTATTCGGTGTTTGCCTAATTCAATGCATGAGAATCCAGTGGATGGGGAGAGATTTGAACTCTCGACCACCTGTGTGTGAGAGCACCAAAGCGTATACGTACGAAAACTACAACCGCCGAGAATTTACGACATACCTTCAGATGGTAAAAGAACAAGAATACGAGACCGCAGACGGCGTAGCAAGTTCGGTGGGCACTTGGTTAAGTCTGGCAAGTCTGGCGAAGAATTTGTGAAGTCGTACGAGAAGCCAAACACGTACAACGGCTATCTAGTCGCCGTAAACCACTACCTTGACTTTCTCGGTCTGCCAAGACTGGCGCTAAAGCAGAAGCGACGCGCGCCAGACGCCCTGATAATACCGCCCAAGGTCGAAGAAATGAAGCGTGTCATTGCAGACATCAAAGACGTTCGTGTAAAGACGTACATAGTACTGTGCGCTACTGTGGGCTTGAGATCAACAAGATTACTAAAAGCAAAGTGGTCTGAGATTGACTTCGAAAATGGCTTTGTGAACATTAACGAAAGACACGGCAAAAAAGTCTACAGACCAAACCCGCTGCATACCGACGTGGCAAACCTGCTGCGTGAAATGAGAAAGACCAGACAAGACGAACGCGTGTTCTCTTTCACATACGAGAAAGTTCAAAATGCACTAAGGGCTGTAAATACGAGCATAAGACCAAACAAATTGCAGAGACTTCTTTTACAACCAAGCACGCAGAGCAGGCACAGACAAAGACCTCGTAGACTGGCTTGCAGGTCACAGCATAGGCATAAGGGCACACTACCTTGCTGACACGATCAAAGAAGAATACGCAAAGTTCGAAGAACAATTTAGGCTAGAAATAGCCTAATTCTATTTTTTTCTTACGAAGGGCATTGTTCACTGTTCAGAAAATCTGTAATGTTCTCAATTCTTGTGCCGTTGGCTTTTAGCGAATCTTCTGGCATGCCGCCTGGTCTACTACACATCACTGTAAATAGCAACATTGAATTTGGGTCTGGGTCAGACTGCGTGACCCACAGGTATGCGTATTTTGTGCGGTCAGGTTGCTGATAGACAAACGCGACCGAGGGGCGACAATTGATACAGTCGGGCGGCGGGGGTGGTGTACTTGCAGTTGGGTACTTTTCTAAGAAATTCTGCACCTCGTCAGAGATCGCAGCTCTATCGTACAACGAAGGCGATTTAGGCGTGAGATAACCAAACATGCCAGCCACAAAAACTAATGAGGCTGTAGCCGTAGCAATGCCAGTGTACATCAGCATCGAAGACTGCATTAGCCCAGTTTGATATGCTACAATCTAGAGTATAAGCCTAATTTAGAACATGACAGCATTGAGCATCGCGCTCTAGTTCTGCTTATCAGGTTCGGGCAAAATTTCAAAGCCAAGTATTGCTCAATACTTGCCGGTGGGTCAGCAATCAATCGGCTTGCCTGTCGTTATCGGTCTGGCGACGGGCATTGCATTGATAGTGCTCGTTTCTACCCTATTTACTGACACGACGCCGATACCAGACCCGCGAAAGGTCATCTTTGTTGTTGACGTGATCATACCAGAAGGTGCAAGTCTCGAGAGTACCGGTGAGACTTTTCGACCGCAAGCCGCCATGGTCATAATCTATACAGATGATGAATATTGTTGCAGCACTATCAGATGGCACAATAAAGATACTGTACCAGCCATGATCGAAGCCGACGATGACAGCGACCCAGATTTCTACGAAGCAACAAAGGGTGGCATAATGATAAAGCCGGGCGAGTCATTCGATTACAAGTTCACGAAAGCAGGTGAATTCGGCTACCATGGCAAACCTTGGCAGCATGGTACAGTCGTAGTTAGAGAATACCTAGGTTAAACCCGCCTGATGCCAAGTTAGGCAATGCTACGTGACAACATAGGTCGAATTTCGTGCTCAAAGTTTGTTGTCACGACGCCAAAACTATGCGGGCTTTATCTTGAACGACGGTATAATACACGTTCATATTCTCTACCACGAACCCCCTCTGCCTTTATCTAACATTTATTATCAGAAAAACTGATCATAGTATTTACGAAAAACAGTGACGAATCGGGCGTTAAACCCGGCGCAAACAAGCCATGGTTTGAAACGTATATGCAAGAAACTCAGACAAGCCAATACGTTTTACCCAAACAGAAACGTAGAAAGACGGTCGGCGATTTCAATAAAGAACAAGAATCGACTGACCTATCTGCAGATTACGGCGTTGGTTTTTTCGACATTGAGTTTAGTATCAAAGAATACAAAGAACAAAAGTTGAAAAAATTCACTGAAGCATTAGAAAGAGAGACGCGCGAAGACAAAGAGCTGATTGACGATTACTATCGAGAACACAACGACCCGGTGGGTGCAATTCTAGCACGGCACAAGAGGTCAAAATACCAATTACATCGTACTCTGAAGAAGTATAGGTTGCCACCCGTGTACAAACGAATTAGGCGCTAAAGTTGCGCGAATGCGCAACATGTTGAGCCGTATATATAATCTCGGCTCGTATCGTATTATGATGATAATGCAGAATATTGCAGTCGGGCAAAGAAAGCAATCACTGACCATAGTCTCAACTCTTTCTGAATCAGACAGCATGCTCGGCGTCGGCGTGCCGAAGTTTTGCACTACGTAAGGTGATGTGATTTTCATTGCCAAATGTTATCAGAGCCAGAGCGGGCGCCAAAGGCATAGCGCTTTTGTGCTTTGCCAAGTACCGCAGCGCATGGCGATAACGGTCTAGTTAATTCTAGACGCAAAATAGAGGCAAACAAAACGAAATGACTGACAAAGAAAAGCAAGAACTGCTTGCTGAACTAAAGAAACAAAAAGAAGACAACAACGCACTTGCAGAAAGGCTACGGCAACTTCAAGATATGACTGCAACTGGTCGAGGGCGAATGGTAGTAACCGATAGACCAGCAAGTCTCAGCCGCATGTCTCGCGAAGAATACGACGATCTTGCCAATGCCCGAGTCGAAATAACACCACTAAGCGAAATCGTCAAGGCAACACTGCCAGACGGGCTTTTTTCGAACGATGCGCAATGGTCACGGTACGTAAGGCGAGAAGGTTCAGTGGTGCGATAAGTTTGCAGCAAGAATCAACGCACTCAACAGAAGATCAACTCGCTGAAATTGCAAGTTGCTTGCGCCGCGGTTTTGGTGTGGCACGTCTTAGCGACTTTACGAGCGCAGAACAGCAAGAATTGCTTAATGAAAAGCTAGACCAATGCAGTCTTGAAGAGGTGAATGAGGTATGGCTTGCCAGCGACGAATACGCTCGCAGGGTCGCTCAAAAGCAAGCTCAGCACGAACTCCAGTTGGCGCGCATTATTGCAGGTGTATGACCATGCGGTACTTTGTTCGCGAGATGTCGTTCGACGACCAACCGATCGTGATCACTAGCGCAATGGCAAAAGGTATCGTACCCAAAAATGGCGTTCTTGACATGACCGGTTTGAGTTTTCGGCTGCCAGATAGGGCGATTGTCTCTGACGAAGTCGTCGTAAAACTAAAACTGCAAAGGGGCTAGCGAACTTGCAATACAACAACCCAAACGAACAGACTGCCATTTTTTTAAAGCAGTCGTTCTCTTTTTTTTCAAGTCTGATGTAAACCATGTCAGAATCAACTTATTCTAGCGAAACATACAGCGCAGATACGTATGCAACCGACGAAACGCCGATTGCGCAAAACCTGCCAAGTCGGGCAAGCATACCGTTCATATTCACACCGCCCGAACAACGCGACCTCGAATTACCGCTAGAGTTTATGCAAACAGTAACAGTTGTTGCACAGCGTCAGCATACGGCG
>Ga0187892_10010585_pt1 | contig 11630 bp, 13 predicted proteins | sample MA1701073metaG_FD_139345 | JGI IMG/M metagenome (GOLD analysis project Ga0187892, IMG submission 139345) | Bio-ooze microbial communities from a basaltic lava cave in the Kipuka Kanohina Cave System on the Island of Hawaii, USA - MA170107-3 metaG ... | reverse complement strand
TTCTACATCATCGTCCCGCCAGAATATGCCGCGGCGGGCTGTCTTCCGGCCGACCAGTTCATCCCGGCAATGATGCAGCATCTCAACCTTCCCTACTATGCGGGCCTGCTCTCCGCCGCACAGTATCACGGGGCGGCACATCAACGCCCACAAGAGTTTCAGGTATTCCTCGAACGCAATCGGCGTCCGATCCATTGCGGGAAGGTCCGCGTCGCCTTCATGGCGCGCAAGCGCCTGACGGACGTGCCCGTGCAGTCGTTCAATACGCCGCGCGGCACGATCAAGGTGTCGACGCCGGAGGCGACGGCATTGGACCTGGTTGGTTATGCAGGGCATGCGGGCGGGCTTGGTCAGGTGGCGACAGTCCTGGCCGAACTGGTCGAGCAAATCGATGAGGGAAAGCTTGCAGCGGCCGCCCGGACAGCGCCCGTGCCGTGGGCGCAACGGCTCGGCTATCTGCTGGAGCATCTTGGCTTCGCCGCAAAGGCGCACGCCCTGAAAGAATACGTGCGCGAACATGCGACGCAGTCAGCGGTGCTAGTGCCAAGAGCGACCCTCAAAGGTTCGCATCGCAACAAGGGATGGAAGCTCCATGTCAACGCCAAGATAGAGGTGGAGCTATGATCCCGCGTAACTACATTACGGAATGGCGGCTCAATGCCCCGTGGGTGCAGAGCGTGCAGGTCGAGCAGGACCTGGTGATCAGTCGAGCGCTCGTCGAGATTTTCTCGCATCCGGTGCTGCGCGATGCCTTGGCCTTCCGGGGCGGGACGGCGCTGTACAAGCTTCACTTGAAGCCCGCTGCGCGCTATTCCGAGGATATCGACCTCGTGCAGACACGGGCGGAGCCGGCGGGTCCGACGATGGACGCGCTGCGCAGTGTCCTTGATCCTTGGCTTGGGAAGCCACAATGGAAGCAGGCGGAAGGCCGGGTCACGTTCGTTTACAGGTTCGAGTCCGAGGACGTGCCGCCGATCCGGATGCGGCTGAAGGTCGAGATCAATACGCGCGAGCATTTCGCGGTCTACGGGCTGAAGCGGATTCCGTTTTCGGTCTCGTCACGCTGGTTTCAGGGAAATTGTGAGATTTTCACGTTCGAAATCGATGAACTTCTCGCGACAAAGCTGCGCGCGCTGTATCAGCGCAAGCAGGGCCGCGATCTCTTCGACCTCGCGACCTTCCTCGAAAAAACAGACGTTACGCCGGAACGGATCGTCGCGGCGTTCCTGGAATACATGAGGCACGAAGGCCACAAGATCACGCGCGCGCAGTTCGAAAAGAACATCGCAGAAAAGCTCGGTGATCCGGACTTCACAGCCGACATCGGTCCGCTGCTCGCGGACGGATTTGTGTGGGACATCAAGTCGGCCGCGCCGATCGCACCATGCCCACCACGATCCGGCCCGCAATAATCGTCCGGAGTGAAGGTACGACCAGCACCCTGGGAGCAGGAACCTGTGGGCGTGTCAACTACGCTCGGGTTGCGTCAGCATGCCGAGGGTCACCGCACCCCCCTCGCGCGCACGATCGAGGATCTGCATGACTCTGCCGTAGTTGGCTTCGTCGTCGGCATCGAAGAACAGTACGTGATCTTCGCGAGCGGCAAAGATGCGGCGGAGGCGATTCGGGAGCTCATCGATCGTAGTGGTCGCGCCGTTCACGCGAATCGTACCGTCGGCCTCTACGCGAAGCACGAGTGACGACTCTTCGGTGAGTTGCTCGCGGGGCACCTCCTCGGTGTGCTGCTCGGGAGTATGAATCCAGAAGGTTTTCGTCAGCAGCGGGGTGATCACCATGAAGGTCACGAGGAGCACCAGCACCACATCGACGAGCGGCGTAACGTTCATCTGCGGGGTAACATCATCGCCGGGGGGGGAGTGACCGAGCGCCATAGCGTCAGCTCTTCGCCTCCGGCCAGCTGTGGTGCTCGTTGACCATCAGCGCCACACCCGGAAATCCGATCTTCTGTGCAGCGGCGCACAGCAGTCGAACCTCCCGATAGTTGAGGCGCTTGTCGGCGCGGATCACCATCCGGCGCAAGGGGTCGCGAGCATGAGCTGATTGCAGTGCATCGAGTGCTTGCTCGCGGTCGTACCGTTGACGGTCGATATAGACGTCGCCATCGGCACTTATCGTGACTTGCAACGCGTCACTTCCCGCGCCAGAGACCGGGTCGGGGTTCACCACCTGTGGCAGATTTATCGGCACGTCGTGCTGCAACCGTGGTGCGATGACCATGAAGACGATCAACAGGACAAGCACGACATCCACCAAAGGCGTAACGTTCATCTCCGGCCGTACGGGGGCCGTGATGTCGATACCGCGGGTCATGTTCGGCTCTCGGCCCCGTGCGGCTCGCCCCACCGTTCGATCTTGTCGATCAGCTCTCCGGCGGCATTGTTCAGCGCCAGCTGATCGCGAGCAATCTGTGTGGAGAGGTAGTTATAGGCCAGCACCGCCGGGATGGCGACGGCGAGGCCGAGTGCGGTTTCGACGAGGGCTTCGGCGATTCCGGCGGAAACCGCGCCGAGCCCACCCGATCCGGTCTCGGCGATGCCGCGAAACGCCGTGATGATCCCGAGCACAGTGCCGAGCAGCCCGACGAAGGGTGCCACCGAGCCGACGGACGCGAGAATCGGCAGTCCGCGCCGCAGATCCGCGACGAGCTCGTCCACGCGACGGTCCAACTCGCGCCGCATGCTTTCCACCGGCGTCAGTCCGGCGCCGTCGAGGCCCGCGTGCACGTCACGATACATCACGAGGCCATACCTCACCAGGCGCGGTAGATGACCGGTCGAGAGCCGGTTCGATTCCGCAATCACCTTTCCAAGCGTCGCGGCGTGGAGATTGCCCGCCACCGTCGACGCGAACACGCGCGATGTCTCACGCGAGCGTCGCAGTATGATCAAGCGCTCGACGAAGACCGAAATCGAGGCAACCCCCATCGCAGTCAGGAGACCGGCAACGAAGATCGCCGGCAGACCGAGATGTTCCCACAGTTCAAGCCATTGCATTTGGTTCCCTCAGCCGCTGAGTTGGAATGGAATGCGGATCGTCCGATAGACCGCGATCGGCTGACCCTTGTAGCGCGCCGGTGCGTACCGCCACGCTTTCACAGCGCGGACGGCGGCGCTGACGAAGGGTTCTTCGCCCTCGAGCACGCGAACGTCGCCGACAGTTCCGTCTGCATATACGATCACCTTCAACACCACGAGGCCGGTTCTGCGTGCTGCCCGCGCCTCGTGTGGGTATTCAGGCATTGCATTCCCCGTCACGAGCTTCGGCGGAATGGCGTCATCGGGCATGTCCATCACGCCACCGATTGCACCACCCACGACGCCGCCACGCGCCATGCCACCTTCAAGGCCCGCGGGATCACCGCGGCCGGGTTTCCCCGCCACCGCCACGCCTTTGTCTTCGCTCGGCTCTGCTTCTTTCGGCATCTCCGCCGGGATCTCGCGAGGCGCCTGCATTCTCTTCAAGGGCGGTGGTGTGGCCGGCTGTCGCACCTTCTGCTTTGGGCGAACCACAGGCGCCGCTGCCGCCGGCACGGCTGGTGGAACTGGGGTTGGTAGTACCTGGGGAGCTGCTGCCGAAGGCTGTTCGTCGGTCGCAGTGGACGGTGGAGCTGGCGGCTCGGGTCCGACTATCTTCTGAACGAAGGTGACATCAAGCTGATGCTGCAATGGCGCTGGCAGCAAGCGCTCGGGCAGAAGCATGAGACTGGCCGCCAGCGATGTGTACAGAACCACAGCCGTGAACGCCGGCCCGAGCCACCGGCGCGGTGCTCGCCGCTGGCTGTAGAGACTGAACTCACGCGCGCCGCTGGTCACGCTGAAGCCTTGTCACGACACCGGCTGCTCAGAAGCTTGCCCGTAAGCCACCGGAGATTCCTACTCCAGGCAGGGGAGCGATATCCTTCAGGAACGACGTTGCATCTCGGGCTTGCTCATTGGTCAGATTGTTCCCGCGCAAGAGGAGATCCCAGCGGACCGGCCCGGTCGTCAGGTTGTAGGTTACAAACATATTCAACAGCGTGTAGCTGTCCGTCGGAATAGACGTGGGGGAAGAGGGGGAGCCGCCGGGTGCGAGGCGATCCTGTTGGGCGTTGTATACGACCTCCACACCCCATTGGAGTGGCTCCCAACCGTAGACCACACGCGAGCGGAAGCGGAACGGCGGGATGAACGGCAGGCCGCGTCCGGTGTCGCGTTCGTTAGTGTAAACGTAGTCGGCACCGAGATGGAGGTCCAACGTCTGTGGGGCGCGGTCGAGCAGTCGAATCGTAGAGCCAGCTTCGCCCCCCGAGAAGTCAGCCGGGATGTTGCGGTAGTCGTAGACTTGCAGTTCCTCGCCGTTGAATGGCATTGTCTCCATAGTCGGAACGAGCGTGATGTAGTTGTCAAACCGATTGTAGAAGAGTGTCAAGAATCCGGTCACTCGTCCGATCGTCTTGCGCGCCGAGAGGTCGAATCCGAGCGATCGCTCCACAGACAGGTTGGGATCTCCCCGCTCAAACGCCGCGGTGGCTAGGTGTGGCCCATCGGCATACAGCTCTTGATAGTTCGGGGCGCGGGACGTGTAGCTGATAGAGAACCCGAGCGGGTAACCCGCGAGCGGTTCATAGACCAGTCCCGTCGAGCCGCTGCCGGTAGCAAACGACCGCGACGAGGCCGGACCGAACTGCGGGTCGGCCTCGGCATCCACGCTGGAGATGTCAAAGCGTCCGCCGAACTGGAAATGCAGGGGCTGCCAAACCACTTCCTCGAAGACAAATCCCGAAGTGATGCGGTTCGTGGTTTTGGGGAGGAATGCCTCTTCGCCCAGCGCCGAGAAATCGAAGCCTACCGTCTCGACTCCGAAGGCGCCTTCGAAGGGGCCAAGCTGATCATGGATGGCATCAATGCGCCCATCCCAACCTTTATTCTTGAATTTGGTGCCGGCTTCTTCGCCTTCAAATTCGGTGTGCTCGTAATCGGACAATCCGAACTTGTATTTTAGAGAAGTGATATGCGGAAGCAGCGAATTCAATCCCCCGGCGACGTCAAGGCGCGGCTGCTTGAGGTCGATCGTGACGTCCGGCTCGGCGACGGTTCCATAGTTGGAGTGGTACCACGACGGTGCCACGCCGAGATATCCCTTCTCCCAGACATATGAGAGACCCAGCGCACCGAATTGCGTTGCTGAAGCACTGTTTGGGAGGCGATCTTTTGGTTCAGGTTCCCCCGGGGGCAACGGATCGAGGCTGCGTAGCTCGACAGAGCGCGCAAACCCGGGGATGGCAATGTCCTTGGTGTCCCGCCCGCCGCCGTCAACGTGAATATTGAAACCCTTATACCCGCCCTCAAGGATACCGGCGCCGCCCCACTCGGAGCTGGCCGAGTTCCAGCGTGGTTCAAGCGCTCCGGTGATCCCAGTGATTGTTGCGTCCGGGATCCGGTTGTCGATTGCGTTGACAACGCCGCCGACGGCGTTGGGGCCATAGAGCAGGGCGGCGGGGCCGCGTACGACGTCGACCCGCTTCAACGTGATCGGGTCGAGACTGACAGCGTGGTCAACGCTGGTGCTCGAAGCATCGAGCAGCCCGACACCATTGCTCAAGATGCGAATGTGATCGCCGCCCTGTCCACGAATGATGGGACGGCTCGCATTCGGCCCGTAGTTCGTTGATGCGACCCCCGGTTGCTCCGACAGCGTTTCGCCAAGTGTTCTCTGCTGCTCAAGCCTCAGGTCCTCTCCGGTCAGCACACTTGCGGGAGTTGCCAACTCCGAAAGGGTGCGCGGCAGCGGACTCGCTGTCACCGTGACTTCGTCGTATCGCTGCCCCGCTGACGAGTTGCGCTCCACGTTGTTCGTGTTCTTTTCGACCTCCGGTGCGGTAGCGCTGGTTTCTTCGGCAGACACTGCTGAAGTGACGCCAAGGCAACTCGCAAGCAAAAGTGCAGAGAGTATCCGCGCACGACGCGATACACAATGCGGGCCGGCCTCTGGCCGGGCTGCTGCGCCTACACATTGACTTCCATTGAATCCGAAAGACCAACCATTATGGGAATTCCTGCAACGCAGAAGCCCACGGCCAACATCGCCAAGCATGATGACTCCTCCCCGTGTGACAGACCGAAGTGGAGAGCGTCCCAAAGGAACCCCTCTCGTGGCCGCCCCACAAACGAGGCAGCGAACTGCTCCGGTCGAGCTTCCGTTCGGTAAACGAAGGAACGCCTAGGCGCGGACAGGAGGGGCGCGTGGCGCGGAGACGGGATCGACGTGGGTTGCCCACGCCGTCTCCGATGATACGGGAAGTCGCGTTGGCGGATCGTAAGCGCCTCGCACCGCGGCGACTCGAGACGGAGTCAGCGAGTGCCGCGTGTGCTGCAAGGCCTGGCAAACAGCGCAGCTCTTTGCGTCGTGAGTAGCGTGCGGCGCAGTGCGCGTCGTGCCAATCTGGAACCCGGGGCCACCCCCAGACGCGGTGACACCGGCCTGAGCCGGAACTTCCTTGTCGATCTGCAGATTGTGCAGAAAGGGAATCGTGACTTGGGCTAGCAACGCGAGGAGCCCCAAGCTGGCTGCGAGGCGCTTCGGCTTGTTGCCCGTCAGGCTCATAAGCTAGCGCCGATACAGAAGTGTCCGGGACCTGTCAAGCACGCACTCCAGCACGCACTCCACTGATAAGCGACAATTTGTCACGGGGATTTAGAGCTAAGTCCCCATCGGCATAAATGAGGATGCCACGGAGGAGCCCATTTGACATCGCATTTAAGCACCGAGGAGCAACTTTAAGCACCGAGGAGCAACGGATTCTCGCCGAGCGCGCCAGGGAATCTACGTTGCCGTATTTAATATTTTAGTGTGGTGCGTGCCAAGATGATTCTCCTTGCCGCCGAGGGACTCGGCAACGACGAGATCGCCGCCCGCCTCGATGTCGGACGCGACGTCGTGAGTCAGTGGCGTCGGCGCTTCTTCGAGCAACGCCTGCCGGGCCTCGAGGAACTCCAGCGCTCGGGGTGGCCCCGAGGTTTTCCCCCCAGAGGTGGTCGTGCTCGTCAAGGCCATCGCGTGCGAACTGCCCACGAAGCGCTATCTGCCGCTGTCGCGCTTTAGCTGTGCCGACGTCGCCCGAGAGGTCGAACGCAGCGGACTGGTCGCCACCATTAGCGACAAGACCGTGTGGCGCTGGCTCAGTGAAGATGCCATTCGGCCGTGGCAGCATCGCTGCTGGATCTTCCCGCGCTACCCGGACTTCGCCGTGAAGGCGGGGCGCATTCCCGACCTCTATGCCCGCCGCTGGCAGGGCAAACCCTTGGGGCGCAACGATTTCGTCATCTCGACCGACGAGAAAACCAGCATCTAAGCACGCTGTCGCCTGCATGCGACCCTGGCACCCGGACTCCAGCGGTCCATGCGGGTTGAACACGAGTATGAGCGGGGCGTGGCGTGGGCCTACCTGGCGGCCATGGACGTTCATCGGATGAAGCTCTTCGGCTGCTGTGAGAAATCCACCGGGATCGAACCGTTCGAGAAACTGGTCGCCGACGTGATGCACCAGCCGCCCTACAAGACTGCCCGCTGCGTCTTCTGGATCATGGACAACGGCTCCTCTCACCGGGGCGCTGCCTGCGTCCGTCGTTTGCAAGCCGCCTTCCGCAACGTCATCCCGGTGCGCGGCCCGGTGCATGCCAGCTGGCTCAACCAGATCGAAATCTACTTCTCCATCATTCAGTGCAAGGTGCTCACTCCAATCCAAATGACTTCGCGTCGCTCGCCGACGTCGAAGATCGACTCCTGCGCCTCCAAAAACACTACGAGCAGATCGCCGCGCCGTTCCAGTGGAAGTTCACCCGTGCTGACCTCGATGCTCTTCTGGTACGTGTCCAAACCCATGAAACCGCCGATCCATTACGCCGCGTCGCTTGACCGGAATACGTTGCCGAACTTATGAACCAGGGTACTAAGTCTCGCTTGCTGCCGCTGTTTCGAGGTCCGAACGGCCACGCCAGTGCGGCTCCCGCTCCGTGCGCCCAACGGCGAGTGCCGCCTCGATCCACTGGCGGTTCACAGAGTGCGATGCCGTCGAATTGGTAAGATGAGCCGGGCTCGGCAATGTCCCGCCGCCCCGCCGTCCACTCGATCCCTGATTTGCCCGCAGGTAAGATTCGGTTTGCCCAGGGCGTCCAACCCCGTCGTCGTCGTACGAGACAGAGGAGTGCCTGACACCATCCGCCATATCGTGCTTCGTCCGCTCCCGATCGTCGGCATCGCCACGCTCGCGCTGCTCGGCCCAGCCACTGCGGCGCGCGGTGCAACCACTGCTCCGGAGATCGCGGCCACGACCTGGCTCAACTCTGCCCCCGTGCGGCTTGCGGGATCTCAAAGGGGCTGGGTCGCCCGCGTCGAGTTCTGGACCTTCGGCTGTTACAAGAACGCACGCGGGCGCAGCATGTCGTTGTCCTGCCATGCATCGGGTGCCCTTCTCGCCAGCGAGGCTGCGGTCGCAGCCTGAAGGTAGCAGGTCGCAACCATCAGGACAGGTTGTGGACGCCGCGCTCACGCGGAAGATCTCTCGAATGCGCTGATCTATAGGTGGTGATCACTGGAAAACCAGCCCGAGGCCCGCGCCCGCGAGCACGAGCCATGCGGAGTTCACGCGGGCACGAATGAGCAGGAAGGCGCTTGCGGCGGCGAGCAACGCGGTTCTCGTATCTACGATGGCGTCGCGGGCAAGCGTGACCGCGACCACAGCCATCAATGCCAGGGCGCCAACGTTGACCCCGTCAAGAAAGCCGCCCGCTACCGGTGAACGCCGCAAGCGGGGAACGAGGGGTCCACTCATTGCAACGAAGAGAAACGATGGCAGAAATATCCCAACTGTGGCGACCACAGCGCCGCCGAGGCCGCCAAGGATGTATCCGATGAAAGTGGCCGTGCTGAACACCGGGCCAGGCGTGACCTGGCCGATCGCTATGGCGTCGAGGAGTTGCCCGTTCGTGAGCCAATGGCGATGCTCCACGAGATCGGCCCGGAGAAAGGCGAGAAGCACATAGCCACTGCCGAATAGGACGCTACCGACCTTGAGGAACAAGAGAAACAGCGCCGCCAGAGTGAACGGAGCGGCGGCAGCAGTGGGCAGCTTCGCTGCCACAAATGCTGGAATACCGGTGAGCACGCTGCTTGGTACGGCGGCTGGCAAGAAGCCGAGCTTCCCGCGCACGCGGGAGATGATCGGCGGCGCGCCAGCGACCAGGCCGGCAAGGACAAGAACGAGAAGCTCGCTGGCACCCAGGGCGTTGATCGTCGCGGCAAGGAGCGCGAGCACGCCGAGCGGAACCGACTTGACCGCGGTGCGTCCGAGACTCCAGAGCGCCTGGGCAACAACGGCGATGATGACCGGTTTTACGCCATAGAGAAGCAGCCCCGCTTGAGGACGGGTTCCGAAGCTCATGTACGCCCAGGCAAGCAAAAGCGTGATGCAGCCCGCGGGGAGAATGAAGCAGGCGCCGGCAACCATAAGGCCCACCCACCCTGCGCGCTGCCGGCCGATATGGATCGCCATCTCGGTGGAGTTGGGGCCGGGTATGAGATTCGTCGCACCAAGGAGGTCAAGGAAGTGTTCGCGCGTCATCCAGCCGCGGCGGCGTACCACTTCGTCCTCCATCATCGCGATGTGCGCGGCCGGGCCGCCGAAGGCGGTGACGCCGACCTTGAGGAACAGAGTTGCTAGCTCGGCCAGACGCTCGGTGCTGGGAACGTCGGCCTGCTCACTCACGGCGAGGTTCCGCCAACCATGCATCAAGAGACCATGGGCCTGCGCCCTCGATCAATAAGAAGAGGCTCCCGAGCAGCATGGAGAAGTCGGTGCGTGCCTCGTGGGTCATGCCCCAGAAACCCGGCGCAGCGGATGGCGCCGCGAAGCCCCAGAACCCGTGCCCCAGGAGAATCGGCAACTTGGTGGAGAGAAGAGCAACGCACATGTCGACGAGGAGCGGTACGGCGGCCGCGCGGGTGAGAAGTCCGAGCAAGACAAGCGCACCACCTACCAGTTCGACGGTGCCCACGAAGGGACCCGTGAGGAACGGGAACGGGATTCCGATCTTCGCAAAGCGGCCCGTGCCGAGCGCTTCGGGGTAGATGAACTTTTGAAGGCCCTCGGAAAGAAAAATGCTGCCGACCGCGATCCGTACCAGGAGCGTCGCTGGAGGAGATTGGGTCCGAAGCAACGAGGTCCACATGGAAGATCCCCCAGTTCGGACGGCGAGCCGGCAAGTCATGCGGTGAACCTCGCCAGGTCGTGAATGGAGAGGTTACGCTCGATGTCGGCTACCTGGGCGACGACCGCCTGGAAACCGTGTTCACCGAAGCGCTGGTGCTCCTGCTCCTCGAACTGTTCGCCCAGCTCGCGATAGGCGCTGCGCCCGATCGTGTCGCGAAATGCGGGGAAGAGAACCGTATCCTCACGTGCCGCGTGGGGGCGATACATACGGCCGAAGGCGCGTAGGACGGGCGGCAGCTCGGAGATCTTGCCTGAACGAGCGCTTCGAAGAATGTCATCCGTTAACTGCCGTCCGCGTTCGTGCTGCTGCAGCAGGACCGCAACCAATTTCCTTTCGCGTTGCGCGGCTTGCAGCCGCGGAAAGACAAACTCTTCCTCAAGCTTCTCGTGGTAGTTCTCAACGAAACGTCGAACAATGTCGGCTGCCCGCACGACCAGCGCGGGATCAAATGATTCCTGCTGGTCCGTGCGGCGGATCATTTCGTCATAAATGAGCAGGATGCGCTCCAGCACCCCGTGTTCCTGCATGAGGTCTTCGCCCGGCGTGACCTCAGCCTCTTCCTGTTCCGGATGTGTCATTTCTCCAATTGTTTGGTGTGTTGTGGCGCAGCCAACGAGGGCGAGTCCGGCAGCAGATGCAATGGTTCGGAAGAATGTCCTCCGTTGATAGGCGGGCTGACTGAGCGGCATTATCTTCATGGTTTCCTCCGGGTTGTGTTCTTCTGTCGCGCATTCTGAACTGCGGACGGCTTCTCTCGCGCCGGCCGCCGCCGGATTTCATTTTGTGTGACGTGCGGCTCGCGTCCTTCGACGACCTCGTCATAGAGCTCTGTAACCTCACGTCGCAGCGTTTCGAGCACGCGGCGACCGGCGGCGGTAATGCGGAACGCCTGTCGCGCCCGGGCATGCCGTGCGTTGTCGTCGCGTCGAAGCCAGCCGCGGCTCTCCATGCGCGCGAGTACCGGATACAGCGTGCCAGGGCTCAGGCGATGTCCATGGCCGGCAAGCTCCTGGATCATCCAGAGCCCGTAGACCGGGTGCCTCGCCGCGTGGTGCAGAATGTGAAGTTTCCAGAAGGCAAGACGGAACTCGCGGTCAATCGATCTGGTCATGTGGGCGACACTTCAGATTCGGGCGCAGAGACAATAGGGGCTACTTGGGAGCGTGAGGGGCCATATGACTTGCGAGAGGCGATGCGCATAAAAATCCATCTGTTCATCTCATTTACGAAACCCGTAAACGATTCGCGTTTTCTCGTCAATTGCTATTCTCAAATCTCTGCGAACGACCGACGTTCGTCTCGGCTCCGTCAGCCCTCACTGCTGGCGCGGGTAGCCATCGGCATGCCGCATGTGGGACGCTG
>Ga0187892_10010584_pt1 | contig 11630 bp, 7 predicted proteins | sample MA1701073metaG_FD_139345 | JGI IMG/M metagenome (GOLD analysis project Ga0187892, IMG submission 139345) | Bio-ooze microbial communities from a basaltic lava cave in the Kipuka Kanohina Cave System on the Island of Hawaii, USA - MA170107-3 metaG ... | reverse complement strand
CTGAGGCCGGCGGCGCTGCGATCGGTCCGGTAATGCAGCTCCTTCGCGATCTCCTGCACGCGGGCGCGGGTTTCCGGCCTGACGAGCGGGCTGTCGCGCAGCGCGCGCGAGACGGTGGCCTGCGAGACGTGGGCCAGCCGGGCTACTTCGAGCGACGTGAGTTTTGGCGTTTTCACGAGAGACCTGAGTCTACGCCTGACCTGCCCGCCATCGAAACACAGGTGCTTCTAGACATGAATCGAGAACAGGTCGCAAAGCCTGATCCGGTCACGAACTCTGGACTGCGGCCGTAGACGCGGGATGCCGCCAGCGCATCCAGTAGTAAATTGGTACGCCGGCGAGTGCGAGCGCGAGCGCCCAAAGGAAGGGCTCCTTGCCGACGCCGAAAAATGCGAACACGGTAAATGCCATGCCGCCGAGGCCTGCCACCCACATGATCGGCCGTAGCGGGGCCCGGTCGTGGTGCCAGAAAGAAAGGAGCGCGAGCGCGCAGCAGAGATACAGCGGCAAATTCGCGGCAGTCACGACGACCGACAGGAAAGTGAAGCCCTTGACCAGCGAAGCACTGTAATTCATCAGCCCGACGAAGGTCGCGAGCGCACCGGTCAGGAGCAGCGCCGCCCACGGCGCGCCATAGCGATTGCTGCGGCCAAACACATCCGGCAACAGACGGTGCATCGCGAGCGTGCGCGTCAGCTCGCCACTGAGGAGCGTCCACCCATTTAGCGCCCCGAGGCCGCTGATGACGACGAACAGCGCGAGCCAGCGGCCGCTGCCGACGCCGAGCAGACTGTCGAGTATCGTGACGAAGGGCGCGTCGGACGCGGCGAGCGTCGCCTGCGGAACCAGCAGCATTCCGATCGCGACGATCGCGACGTAGACGAATGCGACAATCAGCGTGCCGATCAGGGTCGCGTGCGGAATCGTGCGCTCCGGATCCTTGACGCGGCCGGCAGCGACGGCCGCGGATTCGAATCCGAGCATCGCATAAAGCGCGACGGTTGCGGCCGCCATCGACGGCTTCAGTTCGATCGGGTTGGGTGGCAGATTCGGAGTGTATGCAGACGGCTCGGCCAGTATCGCCGCGCCGCCCACCACCATGACGAGGATGAGCGGCACGAGCTTCAGGAGCGACGTGACGACCTGCACGCGCCCGCCGCTTTTCACGCCGAACAGGTTGACCGCGACGAAGAGCCACATGAACAGAACGGTTAAAGCCGCGGACGGAACGACTTTCAGCGCTGGAAATACGGAGACGAAATAGCCGACGACGGCGACCGAGAGCGCGGCGTTTGTCACCCAGACTGAAATCCAGTAGCACCACAGCGCCGGAAACGCGATCGGCTCGCCGAGCGTTGTGCGAATGTAGCCGAACGGACCGTCGGCCTGCGGCAAACGCCGAGCCAGCCCAGCGAACACGATGGCCATGCAGGCACAACCGACGATCACCGCCGCCCAACCGCTCAATGCGTTGATGCCAAAAGGCGCGAGCGCAGCCGGCAGAATGAAAATGCCCATGCCGATCGTGTTGCCGATCACGAGCGCGGTGCACATCGTCAGTCCGAGCTGGCGCGTGTTCATCGGCTACCCCCGTGGTGAATCAAGAGGCCCTGCTTGATGACGCCGGACACGTGACGCAGGCGATCGATGTCCTCGAGCGGGTCGCCCTGCACGGCGATCAGGTCGGCAAATTTGCCGGGGGCGATCGAGCCGAGTTCCTGGGAACGGCCGAGGGACGCCGCGGCATCGATGGTCGCCGAACGGATCGCGCCGAGAGGCGTCATGCCGTGCTTCACCATGTAGGCGAACTGGCGGGCGTTGTCGCCGTGTGGAAAGATGCCGGCGTCGGTGCCGAAGCCGATGCGCACGCCGGCACGCACTGCCTTCTCAAAACCGGCGCGCTGGATCTCCGTCGTCTCCCGGTTCTTGTGCAGGATCTCCTCGGACCAGCCGTCGCGGCTGCCAACCTCCTCGGTGTAATCGCCATTGTAGATGTCGGCGACGAGCCAGGTGCCGTGACGCACCATCAATGCGATGCCCTCATCGTCAAGATAGGAGGCGTGTTCCACCGTTCGCACGCCGGCGCGCACGGCGTTCTTGATGCCTTCGGTGCCGTGGGCATGGGCGGCGACGAATGTCCCCGCCTTGGCCGCTTCTTCGACCGCGGCGCGGATTTCTGCTTCCGTGTATTCGGGCGCGGATGGCGTCGTGCCGGGGGCGAATACCGCGCCGGTTGCGATGACCTTGATGAAATCGGCGCCGCCGGCCAGGATTTCGCGCACCCGCGAGCGCACCTCGGCGGCATTGTTCGCGACGCCACGGCGCATCTCGTCCGGCACGACGACGCCCGGCGCGAGGCCGGTCACCTCGCCGCCGCCGTTTGTCACCGTGACATAGGCGCCGGCGACGTACATGCGCGGACCTTGTACCTGCCCGGCGTAGATAGCATTGCGCAGTGCGACATCAACGAGCGCGCGATAGGTTCCGACATCGCGCACCGTCGTGAATCCTGCAGCGAGCGTCGCGCGCGCATGCGCGGCGCCGATCAACGCGTCGCGCGCGGCGGAGCTCGAGAGCGGCGCCGCGACGTCGGCCGAACTGATTTCGCCGATCAGGTGCGTGTGCAGGTCGATCAGTCCGGGGAGCACGGTGTAAGCCGACCAGTCTACGAGCCGGCCGCTGCCGCGGGGGCCGGCGGTCCAGGGTGTGATCGACGCGATGCGTCCGTCCTCAATCCGGATCGCGCGGTCCGTCAGGTAACGGCCTTGTTCGACGTCGAGCATCCGGCCGGCCCTGACGACGATCGTTTCTGCGCTCGCCAGGTTAGCGAACGCGGCCAGAACGATTGTCAAAAAAGCGCAGACCGCCGCGCGATGGAATCTCATGCAATCGCCCCCCGTCCTGCCAGAACACATCATAGTGGCTTCCATGCCGAGCCGTCGGCGAGCACGCATATGTCATCTTGCGTTAGCATGGCGGCCCCCATTTGGATACCGGCGGCGAGCCGGCGAGGTTTTCTGATTGATCAGCGGATTCCCCGTCATTCGAACCATCCTGACATCGTTGATGACTTTTGCGGCGGTTGCCGCACTCGCTGAACCACGGGCACGCGATCTCGGCGTGCCATTCGACGGCGAACCCGGTCCCTTGAATGCGATTACCGACGTCGCCGGGGTGACGGTCGGCCATGCGACCTTGATCGAGGATCTCGCCAGCGGCCACAAAGTGCGCACCGGCGTCACGGCGATTCTCCCGCGCGGCCGCGCAGACCTGCGGACACCGGCGTTCGGCGCCTGGTTTTCACTGAACGGCAATGGCGAAATGACCGGCACGACCTGGCTGGAAGAATCCGGATTGCTGGACGGTCCGGTGATGCTGACCAATACGCACAGCGTCGGTGTCGTGCGAGACGCCGTCATCGCATGGCGAATCCGCCAGGGCGGTCCGGACAGGTACGGTTATTGGTGGTCGCTTCCGGTCGTGGCCGAAACCTGGGACGGTCACCTCAACGACATCAACGGCTTTCACGTCAAGGCCTCGCATGCGAATGAAGCGCTGGATTCCGCCGTCGCAGGCCCGGTTGCCGAGGGTAACGTCGGCGGCGGCACGGGAATGATCTGCCACGAATTCAAGTGCGGCATCGGCACTTCTTCGCGCCGGGTCTCGGTCGACGGCCGCGCGCTGACGGTCGGTGCGCTCGTGCAGGCTAACTACGGAATGCGCGAAAGTCTCCGGATCGCGGGGGTTCCGGTAGGGGCGCATCTGCGCGAGCATCGCGCGTATCAAGATCAAGTTCGCGACACCGGCTCGATCATCATCGTGATCGCGACCGACGCGGCGCTTCTCCCGCACCAGCTCAAGCGCCTGGCGCGCCGCGCCGGCATGGGGCTCGCCCGCATGGGATCATACGCAGGCGCCGGGTCGGGCGACTTGTTCATCGCTTTTTCGACGGCGAATTCGAAAGCGCTGTCGGGCGGAACCTTCGCGAGCGCCGACTTTATCGAGAACGGGCAGCTCGATCCGATCTTCGAAGCGACCGTTCAGGCGACGGAGGAAGCCATCGTGAACGCGCTCGTCGCCGCACGCGACATGGATGGCGTCGCCGGGCGCTACGCGAAGGCGCTGCCGCACGCGGAGCTCGTCAAGTTGCTCGAGCGCTACCGCCGGCTCAAGACCCCCAAGTAGCGTCCGTACCAATCGAGCGATCGCTGCATGCGATCCTTGAGATAGCTTGGCACCGTCACCGGGTGCCACTCGTCCGGGTAGATCACGAGCTGCGTCGGGACGCCGAGCGAGCGCAGCGCCTGATACATCTGCATGGCGCCGAGGCAAGGAACATTGACGTCGAGCTCCTCGCAGAGAAATAGCATCGGCGTCTCGATCCTGTCCACGTTGAAGAACGGATAGCTCACGCGGTCGTAGACCTCGCGATCGCGCCAGGGCAGGCCAAGTTCGAACTCGTACTCGCGCGTGTACATGTCGTAGCCATACATACCGTACATATTCGCGGCACCTGCGCTCGAGATCGCTGCCTTGAACCGGTTGTCCCGCGCGATGACCGCGTCGGTGAGGATCCCGCCGTAACTGTGGCCGCCGATGCCGAGGCGATCCGGATCGGCGATGCCCAGCTTGACCACGTGATCAACGGCTGCCAGCACGTCGGCCGTGTCCTTGCTTCCCCAGTCGGCGTAAATCGCATTCGAGAAATCGAAGCCGCGGCCGCTGCTCCCGCGCGGATTCGCCGTGACGACGGCGTAGCCGTTCGCCGCGTACACCTGCCAGTCCTCCATGAACTCGTGGCTGAACTGGTAGACCGGCCCGCCGTGGATGCGCAAGATGGTCGGATAGCGCTTGCCGGCCTGGTAGCCGACCGGCTTCACGAGAAATCCTTCGATCGAAGTTCCGTCGGCGCTCTGGAATTCGATCGGCTCGACCGGCGCGAGTTGCCGCTCGCTGAGCCATTCATTGTGGTCGGCGAGCGTGCGCAGGCCCCGCGGCTCGATCGCCTCCACGCGGTAAGGATGATGATCGTCGCCGCCGAGCACGGCGACCCGGCCATTCGCCGCGACGTCGAAATCGTAATCGAAACGCCGGCCGGTCGTGAGCGGCGTCACCTTGCCGGTCGCCAGGTCGACGCGCGAGACATGGGTCACCCGGCTCTCTTCGACGAGCGTGATGATCGTCTGGCCGTCGGCCGAGAAAACCGGCTTCCCGGAATTCCGATCGAGTCCGGCAGGGCGCGTCGACTCGCCGCTCTCGACGTCTACGACCGCGAGCTCCCAGGGCTTGTAGTAAATGTACTTGTCCTCGCCGCTCTGCAGAAAAGCGATGCGCCTGCCGTCCGGGCTCCAGGCCGGCCGCGATTCCCAGTAGGGATCGAGATCGGCGCCTTCGAAACGCGTGACCTGCCGTTCCGTGGCGCCTTTCCGAGGCTCGACGACATAGATGTCCCAGTTAATGTGGCGGTCCGGATCGGGACCACGCTTCGTGACGTAGGCGATGCGCTTTCCGTCCGGCGACCAGGCCGGCAGGTATTCGTCGTGCTGGCCGGGCGTCAGCAGGGTGGCTTTGCGCCCCTCGAACTCGAAGAGATAAAGATGCTGGCGCTTGTCAGTCAGGAGCCCGATGAAATCCTCCTTGAACTGGTAGCGGTCGATGACGATCGGCGGCCGCTTGGCGGGTTCCTTCTCGTCCTCCAGGCGTTCGGGATCGTTGGCGATCACCGCGAGGTGCCGGCCGTCGGGCGACCAGTCGAAATCGACGACGCCGCCCGGAAAATTCGTGAGCCGCTCGGCTTCGCCGGCATCCGACGCCATCACCCAGACCTGCGTTTCGGCGTCCTCGCCGCCGCGGTCGGACAGGAACGCGATCTGTCGCCCGTCCGGGCTGTAGACCGGCATCCATTCGTCCGCATCGGCCGTTTTCGTGAGCGGCCGGCGATCGCTTCCGTCCCAGCGCACGCGCCAGACGTCATAGCGCGGCTCGTCGGCCACGTGGTCGGGGTCGGCGACGCTGTAGACGACGTGCTCGCCGTCCGGCGACAGGTCGAGGTCCGTCAGATTGGCGATGCGCACCAGGTCGTCGACGCTAAAGCGGGAATCTTCCGCGGGCGCTGCGAGCGAAAGCGCAGAGCCGAGCAGCAAGCAGGCCAGCCGTGGCAATGGAAACATGATCAGTTCGTCCGCGTGGTCGCCGCGAGCGCGCGGAATTTGTCGCGCGCGGCCTGCAGATAGTCGAGCGTGTCGCGACGCTCGGTCTCGGTGTTCCAGCCGCCCCGCCCCTCGGCCGCCTCGATGACGCGATCCATCCAGCCGACGAAGTAGGCGGCATCGCCCGGTGCCGGCGGTGCCGCCGGCGAGTCGATGTAAATCGGGCTCGTCGTCGCGTAGGGAAAAAGATCGAACACGAGTGGATGTGCGGTCTCGTTCCAGGCGCGCAGCACGACCCAACCGCCTTCATGGAGCCGGATCGATTCGGTCGAATCGAATCGTCTCCGGTCGCCCCGCAGGCGGAAGCTCCGGATCACGCGGCCGTTTTGCACGAGCTCGAGGTGATCCATCGCGACCGGCGAGCGCATGGAAACGCGAATGGGCAGTCGCCCGGCCAGGCGAGAAATCGCAGCGCCCGGGCGCGCATCGCCGATCTGCAGCCCCAGCAGCGCCGAGTTGCTCGCAAAGCCCCTGCCGGATTTCAGCGCATCGCGGAGCGCGGCCGGCGAATGTCCGCGGGCGGCGTCGAGGAACACTCGCGTCAGGCCGACAGGGCCGCGAAGTGAGGCGTAATTCGCCATCGCATCGGTGCCGGCGCCGGCCGGAATGCGGAAGCCGAGATTCAGCAGGCGGTACCAGATCTCCGCTGTGACGCGGTGATCCGAGAATCCCATGACCTCGAGATAGTCCACCTTGCCTTGCGCGACGTCGGCGGGCAGTTGATACGACAGCGACTTCTCTTTCGGCGGGTCGATCGGGAAATCGAAGGGATGCACGTAGCCGACGAGCGCACCCTGCGCGCGCGCGAGATCCGCGATGACGCCATTGTGGGGCCAGGGACTTTCGAGTGCCGTGTGGCGATAGCTCGTGTAGTCCGGCAGCAGCAGGTGGTCGGAAAGATGCAGGAGACCGAGGTGACCCCAGAAGCTCGTGTGGAACTCCTGGGCGTGGAGCAGCATCCGTTCGCCGCTCGCCGGATCAGGCATGGCGCTGAAATGCGCGACATCCGGAATCCGTTCCTCCTTGTTGACGATCAGGTTCTGAACGACATCGAGATCCTCCGCCGCCGCCTGGGCCAGCAGGCGGTCCGGCGTATTGCGGTACTGCCCGCCGTAATTCATATGAACGTGGAGATCAGCGCTGACGAAGCGCCCGAAATCCGGCGGCAGGTCGTTGTCCTCGAGGCGAGGCTTCAGTTCGACGCGGGTGCCCGCCGAAAACTCCTGCTCGCTTTCGGATGGCAGGCGGCGGAAGCCGCTTTGCGCGCGGACCGTGGCCTTGCCCGCGGGAAGCTCGACCTCGCAGGGCGGCTGGCAGTGAAAGTAATGCGGCTCGCTCGGAAACAAGGTCCGGTCGAAGGCCTCGTCGCCATGCATCCACGCATCTCGCGGGGCATGCCAGCGGCTGTCGCTCCCGAGCAGCGAGACGCGCGCGGGAATCGGCCGGCCGGCACCGTCCTGAGCGGTGATGGACACGGTGGAAGTCGGCCGGAGCCAGCGCCGCTTGTTCGCGACGACTTCCGTGCGCGCGCCGCCCACGAATTCCTGCACGAATAGCGCGGTGTTGCCGCTTTCATTGCTCGTGTAGACGATGCGCGCGCCGTCTGGCGACCAGCGGGCGTTCCGCCGGTCGAATTCACCGTAGGTGAGAGGCAAAGGCGCCGCGACATCGGTCGTCGTCAGCCAGAGTTGATGCCACTGCCCGCCGTGATAATTGGAAAAAAGAATCCGCCTGCCGTCGGGCGCGACCTCCGGCCGCGCTGCCCAAGATGTTTCGACCTGGTACCGGGTCGTACATTTGGACTTTTGCTCGGAGACCGCGGCCCAGCAGATCGTGCCGGTGCCCCATGGAATCTCGGCATTGCCGACGAAGTACACGCGGTCGCCGTCTGGCGACCACGAGGGGTTGATGTGGTGATCGTGCGAAGAATAATAGTAGCGGTCGATCTTGCTTTCTCGCGGCGCGACGAGAAAACGCTCGTTCGTGAGCCCGCCCTCGCCAATGTCCGCGATCCGGAGATCGAAATGCCCGGTGGCCGCTGTTGAAACCCAGGCGATGCGCGTGCCGTCCGGGGAGAGTCGCGGCTCCACGTTGACACCGGCATCGGAGGTAAGGGCCTGTTCCCGGCCGCTCCTCAGGTCGAGCCGCCATAGTTCAATCGCGCGCCCATCGTAGCGGCTGAACACGACGCTGCCGCCGTCTCGCGCGACATCCGGCTGATAGTCGTAGGCGCCGTCCGCGTGTGTGAGTTCAGCCGCCTCGTCGGATCCGATCCGCTGGCGCCAGAGCGAACCCGCCATGCTGTACACGAGCTCGTCGCCCGCCGGCATGAACGCCGCGGTGGAAGGGCCGGTCGTCAGTTGCGGGAGGTAAAGCTCGCGCCAGTAATAATTGTGCGGCAGCTCGACCTGGCCGAGCACCGGCTCGCGCGCCGCGTGTGCCGGCGCCGCACAGAATAGCGGCAGTAGCGCGAAAAATGCGCGAGCGGCGCGGATCACGCGCCGTCCGGGAGGGAGCCTAAAGCCTCGTCGAAACTCTGCCGCAGATAGATGATCGCCTCGTCAACTTCGGCCGTCGTCACGCAGAGCGGCGGCATGACGCGCAGCGTGCTGACGCCGCAGGACAGCAGCAGAAGTCCGTTCTGGTAGGCGCGATGCAGGAGGCGCTCGACGAGTGCGCGGTCGGGCGTGCCGTCCGCCTTTATCAGCTCCAGCCCGATCATCAGGCCGCGGCCACGCAAGTCGCCTATGCACGGGTAATCGGGACGAAGCTCCGCGAGACGCTTCATGAAATGCGCGCCGACTTTCGCCGCGTTCGCGGCGTACTGCTCGCGCAGCAGGTCGATCGTCGCGTTCGCAGCCGCGCAGCAGATCGGGTTGCCGCCGAAAGTGTTGCCGTGCGCGCCGCGCTTCCATTTCTTCATGATGCTCTGCTTCGCGACCAAGGCGCCGATCGGGAGTCCCGAGCCGAGACCTTTGGCGAGTGTCATCATATCGGGCGTCACGCCGGAATGTTGGCAGGCGAAGAGCCGCCCGGTGCGGCCCATGCCGCACTGCACCTCATCGAACACGAGCAGGATTCTGTGCTCGTCGCAGATCTGCCGGAGCCCCTCGAGGAAACCGTCCGGCGGCACCAAGTAGCCGCCTTCGCCCTGGATGGGCTCTACGACGATCGCGGCGACTTCGGATGGCGGCAGATTCCGCTCGAACAGCATGCGGATGTAGTCGAGTACCGCGCGGCCCTGGTCCGTGCCAACGAACAACGGACGGTAGCCATTCGGATACGGGACGTGCGTGACGCCCGGCATCGTCGGCGCAAATCCGGCCTGTTGTGTGACCTTGCTCGAAGTGAGGGCGAGCGAGCCCATCGTGCGGCCGTGGAAACCGCCGAGGAACGCCATGATCCGCTGCCGGCCGGTCACGTAGCGCGCGAGTTTCAGCGCGCCCTCAACCGATTCCGTGCCCGACTGGCAGAGGAAACACATGCCGGGTTCGCCGAGCGGCACGATGGCGGACAGCCGCTCCGCGAGCGCGGTCATTTCCTCGTGCCAATAGTCGCTCGAGATGTGCAGGAATTTCGCCGCCGCCTCCTGTACTGCCGCCACGACGCGCGGATGCGCATGACCCGTCGCGCAAACCGCGATGCCGGCCGCGAAATCGAGAAAGCGGTTGCCGTCGACGTCCCAGACCTCCGTGCCGCGGCCGTGCGAGATCACGAATGGATAGTCGCGCGGGTAAGAAGGCGAGGCGACCTTCGCGTCGCGCTCGATCATCGCGCGCGACTTGGGGCCCGGGAGCTCGGTCCGGATATGGGGATTCTTGATGGCGCCCGCGGCGCGGGGAGATACATTCATATGGGGAGCCTCACAGGTTCTCGATGCGCGGCGGCGGTGCGGGCTTCGAGCGTGCGAAGCACCGCAAGTTCCGACGCCGTGGGCGCAGCAATCGTTTCAATATCCGGCGCAAAGGCGAGCGGCCAGCCAACGGCCGCGCGGGCTTCCTCTGCCGGAATGCCGGGATACACGACGAAAAGTGCGAATTCTCCACTTTCCGGCAGAGGTTTCAAGATTCCGACGTCGGTCACGATGACGGTTGGCCCGCTGCCCCGCGCGCCGCTACGGTCGCGGCCCGCAAAATGCCCGCCGCTCGTCTGGAAGTCGAGTTTCTGCACGAAGCCCCTCGGTGTCGCATTCATCACGATGAAGACCTGCTTCGCGTGCGCCGCGATCTCGGTCGCGCCGCCGGCGCCCGGCAGCCGCGTGCGCGGTTTCCCGTAGGGCCCGATCACCGTGCTGTTGAGATTGCCGAAACGGTCGATCTGGGCCGCGCCGAGAAATCCGACGTCGATGCGTCCGGCCTGGAGGTAATCGCTGAAGATGTCCGGCAGCGGAATCACGCAGGTGGCGGTTTCCGCAAGCTCTCCGTCGCCGATCGAGAGCGGCAGCACCTTCGGCCGCGTGCCGATCGTGCCGGACTCGTAGATCAGCACGAGATTGGGCGCATGCGTGAGGCGCGCCAGGTTGCAGGCGGCGCTCGGCAGGCCGATGCCGACGAAGCAAACCTGGCCGTCCGCGAGCAGGCGCGCGGCGGCAACCGTCATCATCTCGTCGCGGCTGTAGTCACTCATGCGGCTTGCCGGAGACTCGCGAGGAAGCCGCGGTGATCCCTCGTGCCGCGCACGTGCCGGTCGATCCAGGCGGTGAATTGCGCGCGATCGCGTGCGATCGCGTCCCAGCGGATGTAAAAGTCGTTGTCGCGCGCGTAATGGCCGTGGGCGTAGGACGGCCAGGCGCCTCCGGGGCACTGTGAGACGGCGGTGACCGTGAAATGCGGCAGCACGACGCTGTTCATGGCGGGCGGCAGCTCGTCGACGAACTCCTCGACCGTGACCAGGAGCTTTGCAGCGGCGAGCGCCGCTTCGCGGGCCGCGCCGACGATGCCGTCGATCGCCACATTGCCGCGCCGGTCGGCGCGCTGCGCATGCAATATCGTCACGTCGGGATTGACCGCGGGCACGGTCGCGATGTCCTCGCCAGTATAGGGACAGCGTACCGAGCGGATGCGCGGGTTCTGTTGCGCGAGGTCGGTGCCGATATAGCCGCGCAGCATCCCGAACGGCAGCCGCGCGGCGCCCGCGCGATAGGCGGCCGCCATGGCGGCGTGACTGTGCTCGTCGAGTTCGAGCGCGCGCGGCCATTGACTCTCGACCGCATCGCGCAGGCGATGCAGGGAGCCGACGCCTGGATTTCCGCCCCAGGAGAATGTGAGCTTCCGCGCCGCGCCCACGCCGATCAGCTGGTCGTAAATCAGGTCGGGCGTCATGCGCACGAGATGCAGGTCTTTCCGCCCTTGCCGGATCAGCTCATGACCGGCCGCGAAGGGAATGAGATGCGTGAAGCCCTCGAGCGCGACGCAGGCGCCG
>Ga0187892_10010583_pt1 | contig 11630 bp, 9 predicted proteins | sample MA1701073metaG_FD_139345 | JGI IMG/M metagenome (GOLD analysis project Ga0187892, IMG submission 139345) | Bio-ooze microbial communities from a basaltic lava cave in the Kipuka Kanohina Cave System on the Island of Hawaii, USA - MA170107-3 metaG ... | reverse complement strand
GCCCCGGGTGACCCCGGCCGCCCGGGCCTCCGCCGAGAGGGCGAGAACGGTGGCCCGATCGGCGCCGGGTGGGGCGACGGCAATGGGCCGGCTCCGGAGGGCAGGGGCCGCCAGCCGCTCGACAGTGGCGCAGAAGGCGGGCGGATCGACGAAGAAAACGGTGCGGGGCATGTTCGGGTTTTCTTCGGATATTCGCTGTGTTCCGGAATGGGAGCAGCTCCGGGTTCGCTGAGGCGCGAATACGGCTCGAAGTGTCCGACCTCATGATCAAGGGGAATCTCATACCGAAAGCCCAAACGCCTCCCGCAGACTCTGGAGCCGCCGCTTCAAGGCCGCCTGATACGCCTTCCCAGCATTGAGCTTCGGCCCGTACTGCCGGCGATAGCGTTCCACCAGCTCAGGAAACTTGCGCTCCAACACCGGCAGGAACCCCTTTCGGGCAGCAGGGCCCAGTCGTAGCGGAAACCCATGGGCGAACTTCGCTCCGGCTCCCCTCGCAGCTTCCATGACCGCAGCAAGCGACGCCCACCGATCGGTGATCCCCGGGATGATGGGAGCGATCATCACTCCGGCGCGAATCCCGGCCCGGGTAAGACGTGCCAACGCCCGGATCCTCGCGTGCGGTGCAGGGCTTCGCGCCTCCAGCGTGCGGAGCAACCCAGCGTCCATGGAGGCGATCGAGATGTTCACGGTCAAGTCGTGCCGCTTGGCGATCCGGGTGAGCAGGTCCAGGTCACGGGTAACCAGCGGGGACTTGGTGATGATCCCGAGCTTGAGGTCCTGGAAGCGAAGCAGCGCTTCGAGCACACGCCGCGTGACGAGGAGGGTTCGCTCGGCGGGTTGGTAGGGGTCGGTTGCCGTCCCAATCACCAGCAGCTCGCCTTTGAGCTTTGCGGGATCGAGCGTTCTGAGCAGGACCTCCGGCGCGCCGGTCTTCGCGAGGATCTCGTGCTCGAAGGCAGACCAGGGGGATTCAGCCCCCTGGGCGTTCAGCTGGCGGCTGTTTCGGTCCACGGCCCATTCGTGAGTCTTCCGGGCGTAGCAGTAGGTGCAGCCGAACTCGCAGCCGATGTACGGATTGAGCGACCAAAAGCCCATGCCGGTGGTGACGGGCGAATTGAGAACCTGCCGGACGGTGAGTGAATGAAACCGTACCCTGCGGTTGCGCTGGTCGAGCACCGGAAGCGAGCGCGTGTCGGTGCTCAGCTCCAAGCCGAGCTGCGACTGACCCTTTCGTGGGTTCAACTGCACCGGCCCCAGCCGCATTGAAGGCACGTGATGCAGCCGGCGTTTCTGGCGATGGGTCCGGCACACTCGGGACAGACACGTATCTGGTTGTCTGTCAACATATTAGGTGTCGACAAGCGAGTTGGTGGTCTGGCTTCCAGGTCGGCCACGGGAAAAGTTCTTCGGTATCGATTCGGCAAAATACCCGAATATAAACCGAATCTCAAGAGAGCCTCGGATCAGGGGTTGTTCGCTGCCTTCGGGGAACTTGCCATATGCTTACCCCGTAAGCATTATCCCTGCATGAAGCTCCCCGAGGAGGTCCGCGAACGCTTCCGCAGATACGGAAGGTCGGGCGGCCGGCGTCGTGCGGACCGGATGACGCCCGAGACCCGCCGGACCGTGGCCAGCCGCGCCGCGACGGTGCGCTGGATTCGGCACCGGTTCGGCACGACCAGCTTCGAGCGTCTGGGCCTGCCGGGCGGCCGGGCGATCGATGCCGGCCTGGCCGACCTGGTCTCCGGACGAACAACACCGGAGAGCCTGGCGGTGTCCGTCGCGGCACCGAGGCTCCGGCGGGAAGGCATCCCGGTCGGCCAGGAACTCGACGACCCGGAACGCCGCCTGTTCCAGCTCCTCTCCCAAACCGATGGCGATCTGGCCCATGCCCGCTATTCCGCCTGGCTTCGCCAGCTCGTTTCGTTCGCGGACGCGTGCCGGCTCGCGCGCATTGATCGGCGCCATCGTGCGACGTGAGCTCTCGGCCCCGCTGATGCGTGAGCTGATGCGGGAGCTGGCCCGAACCGCGCCGCCCGGCGAGCAGTATCGGGTCTACATCGTTGGAGGAGGGACCGCGGTGCTGGAGGGATGGCGGGCTGCGACGATCGACGCCGATCTCTACTCCGAGCGCGAGGAGGTCTTCCGGGATGTGCAGGGGATCAAGGAACGACTCCAGCTCAATATCGAGTTCGCCCGGCCGGAGCAGTTCGTTCCCGCGCTCGCGGGCAGCGCCGACCGGCACCGCTTCGTGGAACGGGTGGGTCTGGTGGACTTCTATCACTACGATCCTTACGCCCAGCTCCTGTCCAAGATTGTTCGCGGCTTCCGAAAGGATCTGCTGGACGCCGAGCAATTCGTGCGGCGTGATCTGGTCGATCCGCGCGAGTTTCTCGAGTTGGTCCGGCAAGTCCCTAACTCGGCGTACGCGAAGTATCCCAACCTGAGCCGCTCTTCGGTGCTTGCGGCCGTCGAGGAGTTCCTCACCGGATTCGAGTAAGCCGCCGGGCTATTGTTCAGGGATGAACGCGGCACCCATCCTTCCGAAAGACCCCCGGGGAATCTTCGCAAGCTGCGCCGGATCGCCGATGAGCTCGGCGCGGTGGTGTTCCTCCCTTACCATCAGCATCGTCGTGATCGCGATCGCCCTCGGCGGGCCATCTTGGTATCGGTGACCTAGTCTAGACGCCGGGCCTGGAGTCGGTGATACTGAACCATGCATCGGAGCCGAACGCCCCTGCTTTTCGCCAGCCTGGCAACCGCGTGCGTTGGAGCCACCAGCCCAACCCCGCCAGCGCCCGCTCCGCCGCCCGAGTCCACAGTATCCTCGCCCCATACGATTCCCGTAGCGTCGGTCCGGGTGACCTCTGGACCACTTCTGAGCCTGGTGACCGGTACCACCCACCAGCTGATCGCCGTGCTCCTTGACAACGAAGGGAGCCAACTCACCGGACGCGTGGTGACCTGGAGTTCTTCCGCAGAGACCGTAGCGAGCGTTTCAGCCACCGGTGTCCTTACTGCGGTGTCTCCCGGAGAAGCCCAGATCAGCGCAACAAGCGAGGGGACGACCGGACACGTCACTGTCACTGTCATCTTGGCGCCGGTCGCGGCAGTCACCCTTTCGACAGGCGAGGCCAGCCTGGTCCCCGGAGAACCGCTTCAGCTCAGCGCCACAACCCGAGATGCCCTGGGCCATCCCCTTGCCTTGCGGAGCATCGATTGGTCCACCTCGGCGCATGCCGTCGCCACTGTAACGCCGAGTGGGCTGGTCACCGGGGTAGGAGTCGGGGTGGCCACCATCACCGCGACCTCCGAGGGCCGCAGTTCCTCCGCCACCATGACCGTCCTCGACGGTGGGTGGGTCACTCCCGCCGGTGGACTGGTCACTGCCGCCGCGGGAGACGTAGTGCTCGAGGTTCCCGCCGGGGCTCTCGAGTCGCCCACGGCAATCACCGTCATGTCGGTAACAGAGCCCGCTGGCAGCGCCATCGTCCCGGGCACCACCTATGAGTTCGGTCCCGCCGGTACCCAATTCCATCATCCTGTCACCATGTGGATCAGGTACCGGGCTGGGTCGGAGCCCCCAGGCTCCAATCCATTGCTCTACCGGATCCGGCAGTGGCAGAGCCAAGCCTGGGCCGGGCTTCCCAGCCGAAGCACCACAGTCCTGACGACTCGAACCACCTCTGTGCAAATCACTTCCCTCGACCGCTATGGCATTGGGTTCCAACCCGTTCCCAGCGATGCCGTTGTCGCGCGGGTTAACCCGCCTCACGTCTCGCTCATGCTCGGTCAGAACTGGCGCTTGAGCTCCACGTTCCTGGATGAAAACGGCATGGCCCTGCCCGGGCTCGAAGGATCCTGGGTTTCCAGCGTACCCACCATAGCGAGCGTCGCCCCTGACACTGGTGGCACCGCTCTCGTCACCGCGCTGAGCCCGGGCTTGACCACAGTGGCGGTGAGTTTGCAGACGGTTTGGTTCCAGAGCGTGAGCGCAGGCGCCACGATCACCGTCGCCCCGATCTCGCCGCCTCCGCCTGAGCCACCTCCACCGCCGCCCCCGCAAGGGCCGATCGCAGTGGCCTCGATCACCCTGTCCGCCGAGGCCGACACCCTGGTCCCGGCAGAGACCATGCAGGTTACCTCGACCCTCCGGGACGCTCACGGCAACGAGCTGACCGGCAGGATCATCGTCTGGACCTCATCGGCACCGGCGGTGGCAAGCGTCAGTGGGACCGGTCTGGTCACCGCCGCGAGTGTTGGCGTCGCACAGATCACCGCCACCTCGGAAGGAAAGAGCGCCCATGCAGTCCTAACCGTAGCCGAGGGCGGATTCATCGGTCCTTCCGGGGGAAGCGTTTCCGCGGTGAACGGGGATGTCAGGCTGAAGGTCCCGCCCGGCGCCCTGGTTGCGGGAACCGCCATCCGAGTTTCCCGGGCGACCGGGGTGCCGACGGACCCGCGGGTCCTCCTCAACACCGCCATCACTCTGAGCCCCTTGAGCACCGAGTTTGCCAGCCGGGCAATCCTGGCGCTCCGGTATCCGGGCGGCGTCGCGAGCAACCTCGTGCCCGGGCTCCGGCTCGGCCGCCTGGTGGCCGGGACCTGGCGGCCGCTCGAAGCGGCTGACCAGGCGGACCAGCCGGTTTCCGGCGCTCTGGATTCGCTCGGCACCTACGCGATCATGCGTCCCGAGTATACGCTCCGAGATCTGGCCCGAGGCACGTTCCGGGTTGGGGCCGCGGTTAACCCGGACCAGCTTTCGAGACCAGATCCGCGCTATCGGGAAGTCCTCTCCACTGAATTCAACGCGGTTGTCGCGGAGAACGTGTTGAAGTTCGAGGCGATTCATCCCGGGCCCGACTCATACGCCTTTGCCGCAGCAGATGCGCTGGTCGCGTTCGCTGAGCAGAACGGCATGGCGGTTCACGGCCATACGCTCCTATGGCATGAGCAGCAACCTGCTTGGATCACCGGCGGGACCTGGACCCGGGCGACCCTGCTGGCGGCGCTCAAGAGCCACGTGGAGACGGTGGTGGGTCGCTACCGCGGCCGGATCGAAAGCTGGGATGTCGCAAACGAGGTCGTGGCGGAGTCAGGGGACGGCACTGCAACCTCCAACGGGCTCCGGAATTCGTTCTGGATTCAGATCATCGGGCCCGACGTCATCGATTCGGCTTTCGCCTGGGCAGCGCGAGCCGACCCCAATGCCAAGCTCTATCTCAATGACTTCGCTATCGAAGACCCGCTCAACGACGCGACCAAGATGAACCGGGTGCGGGCCCTGGCGGTGCGGCTTCGCGACGCGGGGATCCCGATTCACGGCATCGGGCTTCAGGGCCACTTCGGCCTCAACGCGCCTTCGCGGGTCCAGCTCGGCGAGACCGTGGCTTTCTTCAGCCGGGCCGGGGGGGGCGGAAATCCGAGCGGGTTCGAGGTGCGATTCAGCGAGCTGGACGTGCGCATTCCGGATGAGGGGCCGCCGGAGGATCTTCACAAACAGGCTGCGATTTACTACGACGTCGTGGCGGCATGCCGGGAGAACGCGTGGTGCCGAGGGGTCACCACCTGGGGATTCAGCGACAAGGACTCCTGGATTCCCGCCTACTTTCCCGGGTTTGGAAGGGCGTTGCCGTTCGACGCTAACTACCAGCCAAAACCGGCCTACCGCGCCATGCGGGGAGCGTTGCAGGGAATCCCCTGACCCATCTGGCGCCACTGGCTTCCGCCAGTTCCATCAGGCGCACCCTTCAAGCAATCCTCCTCGAGCCATTCCAGAGATACAACATCAGAAAAACCACGCTTCCGCCGCTCGCTCCAACCCGGGCCGAGAGGGGCCATTGGCTCGCCGAGACGAACCCCTCGATCACGCCGGCAATCACCAGCATTACGACCACGACCCCGATCATCCGGATCGCCCTCCGCCCGGAGAGAACCAGCGCATCTCTGCGCGTCAACTCGCCCGGTGCAATCAGCGACCGGCCGAGCAGAAACCCCGCCGCCCCTGCCACCCAGATGGCGAAGAGTTCCAGCACCCCATGCCCGACAACGAACGTCCACAGGTAACCAAGTAGGCCGGCGTTGGCGAAGTGCCCCGATATGGCTCCGAGGAACAGGCCATTGAAGGCGAGCAGGACGAGAGAGCCAACCCCGAAGGCGATTCCTCCGGCAAAGCAGAGAAATGCGACTCGCACGTTGTTGCTGATGATCATGGAGGCGACGAGCGGGCGCTCCTGCGCGGAGCTCACCACGTAGCCCTGACCTGCCGACTGCCTCAGTCCTCCCGCTTCGGCTCGCTCCAGGACGACGTCGGGGAGCAGCGCGGGAGCGAGGTCGGGCCGGCTCCGGAGGACCGCATAGCCGGCAAGGGCGGGGATTAGGAACAATGCCGCCGCGAGGAAGACGTACCGGGACGCACCGACTACCGCTGCCGGACAATCCCGGGATATGAACGCCCACACCCGGCGCCAGGTCCGGCGGTCGTCGCGATAGAGCGCATTGTGACCGGTCGCCACGAGTCGTTCGAGCCAGGCCAACGTGGTTGGATCGGCTCGATAGGTTCGGGCCCGGGCCAGGTCAGCGGCGACTTCGCGATACCGTGCCGCGAAGTCGGGGAGCTCCCCTGCACTCAGGGCATCGAGCCCGTGACGGGCCACTCGCTCGGTCATCGCCTGGAACGCACCCCAGCGCGGCTGTTTTCTCGCAACCATGCGCTCCACGACCGATCCACCGGCTGGTCCGGCGCCGGCCTTTCCAGCCCTTCCCCCGAACCGGCCCTGCCTCCTGGCCAGCTCGTCCTGGTACAGATCCCGCAAGAACACGATGTCTTCGGCTGGTCTGGCCGGGTAGCGGGGCCCCAACCTGGCAACCAGTACTTGGGAGTGCCGGACCCGGGCGGCCTGAGGAAGATCCGCTGCTCGCTGGACGAACTCCCTCAACAACCGGAATTCCGGATCACTCAACTCGGGCGCGGCGGCCGGCGCCACATCACTTGTAGCCTGGGGCTGCAGGGCGGCGGCTCGAACCACCGGGTGATCCCGCACGACGACGGTTCCGGCCACCAGGTCTCCCAAGCGCTTGGCTCTCGGGTGAATGGCGATCAGGAACACACCGAGCAGGGCGAACAGGTCGAGGGGGAGGAGGAGATTCCGCGCGGCCGCCTCCGTGAAGGTGACGGGGTGACCGGTATCCCGGATAACCCGGGTCCCCATCCATCGTTTTCCCGGGGTGCGGCCGCGCAGCAACCCTTCAAAGCAGGTGAAGTATCCCCAGACGAGCGCGTACAGGACCAGGATCTGGATCGCCGCCAGCCAGCCGGCGATCTCCCGCCAGAGGCCCAGCGCGAGCACGGAGATCAGGGCCAGGGCCGCGAGGATGAGCCAGTCGAGCGCCGCCGCCAGCGTCCGGCTCCCGATCCCGGCGATCTCGTAGTCGAGGACGACGTGCTCGGGAGTTTCGACCTCGAGGTGCTGCCGGTAGTCCAGTCGCTCGGGTTTGGGCATGGGCCTGGGGGTGCCGGGATTCCTCCTTCCGGCTAATGTAGGGGCTTCGGGAATCGCGGGTACCCCTCATTCGGAGCTCGATGCCGTGACCGCGCCCGTGCCTCCCCCTCTCCGTCCGCTCTCCCTCGGCGAAGTGCTCGACGTGTCGTTCGGGCTCTACCGCTCCATGTTCTTCAGCCTGGTGGTGGTGGCCGTCGCGGTGCACATCCTACCGACGCTCATCGGGATCTACCTGGAAACCTCGGGGCAGATGTTCTCGCTCTGGCCGCTTACCATCGGCTATCTCTTCCTGGTCGCGATCCTGAGCTCCCTTGGGGTCGCGGCGACGACGGAGATCGTCTCGGAGGCATATCTCGGCCGGCGGATTTCCGCCGCCGTTGCGCTGACCCGCGCCGTGCCGCTGCTCCTGCGCCTGATCGTGATCTCGCTCCTGACGTGGCTCCTGGTGGGGATCGGATTCATCCTCCTGCTGGTGCCGGGCATCATTCTGCTCTCGGGCCTGCTCCTGAGCTCGGTGGCGATGGTGGTGGAGCGGCCGCGCCGAGCGACGGCGGCGATGGCGCGATCGTGGGAGCTGACCCTGGGATTCCGGGGGAAGGTCTTTGGCGCGTTGTTGCTCGCGTTTCTGCTGCTCATGGTTCCGGTGATCACAATCGCTGCAATCTGGGGCACGCTCGAGCCAGGGCGCGTGACGGGGTCGGTGATGGCGGAAGTCATCACGGCAGTGATTCAGGTGCTGATCTATCCGTATGTGTACACGGTGTTCACGTTGCTCTATTACGACCTTCGGATCCGCAAGGAAGGCTTCGATCTCGAGCTGCTCGCGGCCCAAAGCCTCCCGGCATGATGGAGTCCTGGCAGCAGGTCTCGCAGGATTCCCTGCGGGCGGTTCTGGACAGCGTGTTCGCGGGGCCTCCATACCGGTGGGTCGAGCGACCGGACCCGCTTGCGGTGGTGCGGAAGTGGTTCGTCGAGGTTTCCCGGTGGCTTGCCGAGCTCCGCGACAACAACCCGATCGGGTTTCGCGTCCTGCTCGCGGCACTCGTCGCCCTGCTGGTGGTGATCCTGATCCATGCGGGCTGGGTGCTGGTGCGAACGATTCGTCCGGCGACCGGGAAAGCCGGGCCGCCCGCCCCCGCGATCGTCAGGCGGGATCGGGCTTGGTATCTCCGGGAAGCCGATCGGCTGGCGGCCGACGGACGGTTCGTCGAGGCGATGCAAGTCGACTTTCTGGCCCTGGTACTGGCGCTGGATGCCTCCCGGGCGCTCCGGTTTCATCCCGCGAAAACCCCGCGTGAGTACCTGAACGAGCCGGCGTTGCCGGCGGAGGAGCGGACCCGGCTTCGCGAACTCGTGAGCACGTTGTATGGCCATGCGTTTGCGCGATGGCCATGCGGGCCCGGTGAATTCGCCGCCTGGCGGAAACGACTCGGCCTGGACGCAGTGGAGAACCATGCGGCCTCGGGCTGAAGCGTCGATTGCCGTGGTGATTCTGATCGGGGCCGCGGTGGTCGCCGCGTTGCTCGGGCGGTCGTCGGGCGAGCCGACCGAGGTGGATCGACGCCCTTCGACGTTCCTGGCGGGACCCGATGGATCGCGGGGGTTGCTCGAGGCACTGCAGCGGATGGGACTGGCGGTCCGGCGGTTCCGGCAGCGGTCGATCGGGCTTGATTCGCTGCCTCTCTCTCCGGGCGAGCCCGAGCTGCTCGTCATCCTGGATCCGACCGCTCCGCTTTCTCCATCGGACCGGTCTGTGGTGCTCCGATTTGCCCTGCGAGCCGATCTTCTCCTCGCGGGGCCGAGCGCAGAGCCGTTGATGCGATGCTTTGGCTACCGAGTCGACCGGCGGTTCGCCGAGCCGGTGCCGGTCGTCCGTCCTGGCACGTCTCCGCGACCCGACGATCCGGCGATTCGGCACGTGCTGGTGCGGACATTCGAACAGCGGTCAGTCGATTCGACCCGGGTTTCCGACTGGGGTCCGTTTGGGTGCGATGTTCCGGAGGTCCAGGAGGAACGGCGGCTCCTGGTCACGCCCGGCGGAGAGGCGGGAGCCGTCGAGGTACGTGTTTCGGGAGGAGTGCGTCGGGTCTTTCTGATCGGGGATGTGGATCTCATCCGGAATCGGGCCCTGCGGCAGACGACGGCGGGCCCCTTCGTTCTCTCGCTCATCGCGGACGGATACAACCGGGTCCTGTTTGAGGAGTACCATCATTTCTTCGGAGCTTCGGGGTCGCTCGCGGGCGCCGCGCTCGAGTGGAGCCGGCGATCTCCGTGGGGATGGTTGGCCTGGCAGCTTGCCGCGGTCGGGATGGTGGGACTGCTCTTCAGCGCGGTACGATTCGGGCCGGCCCGGGCGGGCATAACCCGCACCCGCCGCTCGCCGCTCGAGCACGTCCGAGCGCTGGCGGTGGCGCTCTCGGCGGCCCGGGGGCACGACGAGGCCATCGGAGCGATGGTCCGAGGGCTTCGGCGACGGCTGCTCGGGCCGGGGATGCCGGTTCGCTCCGAGTGGAAAGTCTGGCTCGAGGGCCTGCCATCGCAGGCGCTCTCGCCGCAGGCCCGCGAGGCCCTCGACACGCTCCGTACTCTCACGAGGTCCGGGCAGCCCGCTTCGAGCGTGCGCCGGGCCGCCAATGCTGTGGAGGATCTGTGGCAGGAACTGCGCCCCCCCCCCTCCCACTGACACCGGAGGAGGTCTGGTCCTTTGCGGAGTCGGCCGGCCGGGTCCTCGGGGAGATCCGTCGAGTCGTTCTCGGCCAGGAGCCGGTGCTGCGGGAAGCGCTGCTGGCCCTGATCGCCCGCGGGCATGTGCTGCTCGAAGGACCTCCCGGTACCGCCAAGACCCTCCTGGTTCGTGCGCTCAGCCGGGCGATGTCGCTCGAGTTTCGCCGGATTCAGTTCACCCCGGATCTCATGCCCTCGGACATCACCGGCGTCAACGTTCTGTCCGGCCTGGGCGAGTTCACCTTTCGGGCCGGCCCGTTGTTTGCCGACCTCGTGCTCGCCGACGAGATCAACCGGGCTCCCGCGAAGACGCAGGCCGCACTGCTCGAGGCGATGGAGGAACGCGGCGTGACGGTGGACGGGACGCGGTATCCCATGGCGCCGAGCTTCACGGTCTTCGCCACCCAGAACCCGATCGAGTTCGAAGGCACCTATCCCCTGCCGGAGGCGGAGCTGGACCGGTTTCTGCTCAAGAGCACGATCGGCTATCCGGATGCGGCGACCGAGGGAGGGATTCTGGAGCAGGTGCTCACCGGCTTCGACGCGGCCGAATCGGCGAGCTTCGGGATCACGCCGGTGCTGGATGCAGGTGGACTGGCCCGGCTCCGGGAGGGAGCGAAGCGGGTTAGGGTTGAGTCGGCGTTGGTGCAGTATGTCACCGCCATCGTGCGGACGACCCGGGGTGCTCCGGTCCTGACCCTCGGCGCTTCCCCCAGAGCCAGCGTCGCGCTTCTCAAGCTGGCACAGGCGGCGGCGCTGCTGGATGGGCGGGACTACGTGATTCCGGATGACGTCAAGGAACTCGCGCCCGCAGTGCTTCGTCACCGGGTCATCCTGGCACCGGAACTCGAGCTCGAAGGCGTGACGGCCGACGCGGCGCTCGCCACGCTCATCGACCGAGTCGAAGCCCCGCGGGCATGATCCTTCCATCCCGCCGGTGGTACGCGGGGGCCGGAGCCCTGGCGATCCTCGCCCCGCTTTCCTTTCTGGTTCCGGTTGCCGGGTCGCTTCTGTTCCTGGCGGACGCAGCATGGGTGCTGGCGTTCGTGCTGGATGCGTGGCTGGTGGCGCGCCTCGACCTTGCCGCCTTCCCAGTGGCGAGAGAAGCCCCGCCGGCGTTTTCGGTCGGTCGGCCTTTGCCGGTGACCTATCGGTGGACCAATCCGCTGCGGCGGCGCCTCTCACTGCGAGTGCGCGAGGACACGCCCGGCCTCCTGGAGTCCCCACCGCACCGGCTCCTCGTGCTTCGGCCCCGGGAGTCACGAGCCGAAGCGATCGTGTACTCGCCGAAGCGGCGCGGGAAGGCCCGGGGGGGGGGGGGGGGGGGGTCCTTCCCGCCCCGGGGGCCCTTGGCCCCCCCGGGGGGGCGGGGAAGGCGGGGCCGCCCGGGCCGGGCCGGGT
>Ga0187892_10010582_pt1 | contig 11632 bp, 9 predicted proteins | sample MA1701073metaG_FD_139345 | JGI IMG/M metagenome (GOLD analysis project Ga0187892, IMG submission 139345) | Bio-ooze microbial communities from a basaltic lava cave in the Kipuka Kanohina Cave System on the Island of Hawaii, USA - MA170107-3 metaG ... | reverse complement strand
GTTTCAGCGCCCGCTGCTTCAGCGACGTTCTGGGTGGCTTCTTCCGCCGCTACTAGCGCCTCGAGTTCTTTACTTGCTTCCTCGTTCAGAGCTTCTTGATCGAGGCCGTCGTCAGCCTTTCTAGTTTCATCAACCATTTCGGTACCCTAACTTACAACGCGAGCAACAATGTCGCCAAAAGTCTGCCGCTGTAACAACCGGATTTCCGTAGTCCGGACCAATTCGAGCACTGAGAGGAAAGCCAGCACCAGCTCGCGGCGCGAGTGCGCTCGTTCAAAGAAAATGCGGAGATTCAATTCCCCCGAGGACATAACCATGTTACGCAGCCGCTCGAGCATTTCAGCCATCGAGATTTCTTCGCGCTCAATCTCCAGCAGGACCTCGTCTTTGTGACGGGCCAGAATGTCCTGAAAGACTTTTAACAGGTCAAACACGCCCACAGCGACTTCTGGGTTGTTTTTGTCTGTCTCCAGTTCTGCCCGTTTGAAGACCGCCTGTTCGACGGTGGCCCGCGACCAGAGCATCTGGGCTGCGGCCTTATACTTCTGATATTCGAGTAGCTGATTTACCAGGTCGGTTCGCGGATCCGCTTCTTCTTCCTCCGGCGCAGCAAGCGGATCACGCGGTAAAAGCATTTTGGTTTTAAGCTCTATTAGAGTTGCCGCCATCACCAGAAAATCGCCTGCCACGGCAATGTCCATCTCCTGCATCACCTGCAGATAGCGCAGGTATTCATCAGTGATCCGACCAACGGGAATATCATAAATGCTCACCTGTTCCTGACGAATTAGATGTAGCAGCAGATCCAACGGGCCTTCAAATTCGCCCAGAACCAGCCTGACCTCGTCGGTAAGGTTGTCTGGAACAATCTCCGGGGTGGCGCCGGAGACATTAATAGTGGTGTTGGAATTGGTGGTAGCGGTTTGATCCTCTGCCTTTGCAGTTGCTTCTGAGGTTTCGTTCATCTTCAGCCCTAAAACTCTATCAAAAAACTTATGCTCTCGCGCCCGTGAGACCTAATTTTGTTATGACCTCTTGATAAGTCGTTCTGGCAATTGCCTGGGCCTTCTCCTGTCCCAGAGCCAAAACTCGACTCAGCTCCTCGTCGCTGATTTCCCCCATTCGAGTTTGGAAGGGTTTAAGAAATTCGATTGTGGCCTCTGCCAGTTCACCTTTCAAGTGTGCATATCCCCTGCCGGCAAAATGCGATTCGATCTGCTGCGGCTGTTCATTAGTCATCAGCTGGTAAATTGTCAGCAGGTTTGTAATGGCTGGTCGAGCGGGATCAAAGCGTATTTCTGTCCCTGAGTCAGTGACGGCTTTTTTGAACTTTCGCGTTACGGTGTCAGCGTCGTCTAACATCATCACACAGCCGTTTGGGTCATCGTCGGACTTAGACATTTTCTTCAGGGGATCCGACAAAGACATGATACGGGCTCCCACCTTCGGAATATAAGGCTCGGGCACGCGAAACGTCTCCCCAAAGTCGCGATTGAAACGGATAGCCAGATCGCGGGTCAGCTCCAGGTGCTGCTTTTGGTCCTCACCAACCGGCACCAAATCGGTCTGATAGAGCAGGATGTCGGAAGCCATCAGCACCGGATAATCGAACAGTCCGACCGCCACGTTTTCGCGCTGCTTGCGGGCCTTGTCTTTGAATTGAGTCATGCGCTCGAGTTCGGACATACGCGCCAGGCAGTTCAAGATCCAGGTCAATTCCGCATGTTCGGAAACATCGGACTGGATAAAAACCGTCGAAACAGCCGGGTCTATTCCCACCGCCAGGTAAATGCGCGCCAGCTCGCGGGTTTTTTGGGCCAGGAGTTTCGGATCCTGCGGGAGAGTGATGGCATGAAGATTTACGATACAGAAGAAGCTCTCGTATTCGTGTTGCAGGGCCACCCAGTTTCTCAGAGCCCCAAGATAATTTCCCAGATGTACGCTACCGGTGGGCTGTGCGCCGCTGAATATACGCTTGGGCATTGTTTCGCTAGATCAATACGGCCTCACACCAAGATATAGAAGATAATAAACAAACCTCAATATCGGAGTAATTATGGCGCTGAAAAAACCTATGTAAATAAGGAGCATCAAAATGATATAGCCGTGCTGCTCGAGCGTCGCCAGAATCGGCTGGGCACTGGCCGGGAGGAAGGTCTCGAGAATCTTACTGCCATCCAGTGGAGGAAAAGGCAGCAGATTAAAAACAGCGAGGGAAATGTTCATCGTCAAAAGGAACTCTAGAAATATGCCGACAGGCTCTTGTAAAGATTCGGGAATAGAAAGAAAGGTTCCCGTCATCAACAGAAATTTGATTATGATAAACGCACAAAAGGCTATGAAAATGTTCGCCATAATTCCGGCGCCAGAAACCATGATGTTTGCCACATCCTTGTTACGCCAGCGCAGCGGATTAACTGGCGTCGGTTTCCCCCAACCAATCAGCGGAATACGGGTACCGGGCCCGGCCATAGCGCCCACAATGAAGCCGACTATGGGTATTAACAAAGTACCGATAGGGTCTATGTGGGAGGCCGGGTTTAGAGTGATGCGACCGAGGAGTCGGGCTGTGTCATCACCAAATCGGTAGGACATCCAGGCATGTGCAGCTTCGTGCGCCGAGATGGCAAGAAGCAGCACTACCATGTAGATTACGAGTTGTGGAAGTAGCTGTTCAGGCACTTAAGTTCCGTCGTGTAACACTATCAATCAGCTCAAGTTAGCATCCCTGCGAATTGGCTGTCAAAATACTGTCCCTGAAAACTTTCCAGAGAACTGGTTCACTTCATAGTAACGAGCGCACGTCAGTGCCTCGAAAATCCCTTTCTCCCCGTTTCCCTAACACACCAAAACTCAGGCTAGCCCGGCAGCAGAACTCCCTTAATTCCCAGTGGCAAAGTGTAAACCGCATCTATGGACACAACGATCATGTCTCCAGCTGCGCTAAATGCCAGGCCCACCAGATTCATTCCCGCAACCACCAGTTTCGCGTCCTTACCGTCTGGCGAGACGCGGACAATACCTCGACGACCACGGAAGGAGGCGGCGACATACAGGTTCCTCTGCTGATCAAATGCCAGGCCCTGGGGTCTTCCCAGCCCTTTATAAAAAATCCCGACTTTACCGTCACGGTCGATCCGATAAATTACATCGAAACTTGATACTGTGGGGCCGGTAACATACAGTGCATCGTCCGGGCCCCAGGCCAGATGAAATGCCGAGACTGAGGGCTCGAGCTGTACCCAAATCTTCTCTTCCCCAATGCCGTTGACTTTGTATATCGGTCCACTGCGATCTCCGACATACATTGTTCCTTCAGAGTCGAAGGCTATGCCCGTAGCAACGCCCAGGTTTCGGACAAATGGTATTGCTTCCTTGAATGCTGTAATTCGGTAAACCGTGCCGTCCAGGCGACTGGTGACGAACATCTGACCTTCTGCGTCGAAAGCGATTGCGGTGGGATTGGGTACATCTCCAGAAAACTCAGATAGGTCGCCGTTAACGTCGATTCGGAACAAGGTCACCGGCAGCTGTTCCCCGCGTGGACCGGAGCGGGTGACAAAAAGCGCACCATCATCCGGATTGAACGCCGGATTAGCCACGGGGTGAAGATCCTCAGCAAGTTTCTTTCCCTGGGTAAACTTTGCTGCCGGACTCTTACGCCTCCCCGACTGCAGAGTAACGTCCACAGTTCCGCTCTGGCGAGCCTCTGGCACGAGTGTCAGCACGCGGTTTGGACCGAGAGCCACAATCTGGGATTGCGCCGCATTAAACCAGACACTACATTCAGATGGTTCGCTGGTATCAAAGCCTTTGCACGAGAGCACTAGCTCACCGCCAGCAATTCCAGCATCTGGATCGACCGCTTGGATCTTTGAATTTGACTCCATCCCTGCTTGGAAACCACTCCGAAAAATGTTCTGCATTCGGAAAAGGGGTTCATAATACGATGCGGCCTGAGTCATGTCTAACTATGGGTCCTATTTGTCCCATAGGCCCTATTTCCCATAGGTCTTATAGGACAAATAAGACCTATGCTATAATTCATAAGCATCTATCAACTACGTGCGGACTAAGAGTTTTTACCTTGCGCACGACCTTATTCTGATGCTCAAGCGAATAAGCGACGCGATATCGCAGAGCAACAACCAATTCTCCTTCCCAGCGTCCGAAGTCTCCCGCTCGCAACACTCCCGCTGTAGGTATTTGCAACCGGCCCTCCCGGGGCGTGGGATTTCGCCTATATTTCAAGCAAGGAGGTAATTGCGATCAACAACGTTTTGGGGCATATCCAGGGTTTAAAGCCAAACCAGCTGCGGCGGATTGAAAAGCTCTATACGCGCCGAATTAAGGCCCACCAGATTGTTAGTGCCGAGTTCGCGCGCCAGCTTTGTGAGCTCTCGTATGAGACTCGAAGGCAGATTGGAGCTTTGATCGATCGCAAGGGACACGTCCAATATGTCATGGTTGGTGATAACCGCCGAATAGAGTTACCCGATTTCAAGCGCGTTCGTGTCGCCGAGGGCCGGTTTCGCGGTTTGCGCTTTGTTCATACGCACCTGCGCGGTGAAGAGCTCACCCAGGACGACCTAACTGACTTGGCGCTGCTGCGCCTTGACCTGATGGTGGCCATCGATGTGAACCCTGACGACGGCTTGCCCGGCATGATTCGGGCAGCCCACTTACTTCCCCTGCGCTCGGGCGAGATGAGTGAAACGCGAGGCCCTTCGTATGGGTTCCTTAAGGCACGAGCTGTATCACAGCTCGACGAGGACTTTCTCTCCCTCATTGATTCCTTGGAAGAGGAAATGGCTCGCAACCGCCGGTCAGGAAGGCGGGCGGGGGCTCGTGACCGCACGATACTGGTAGGGGTGACTACCGGCTCCACCGTTGAGGCTGAGGAATCGATGGCTGAGCTCAGCGAACTCGCCACCTCTGCAGGGGTTCTGGTACAGGACAAGGTCATTCAGCGACGTTCCGCGATCGATCCAAGAACCGTTCTTGGCCGTGGCAAACTCGATGAACTGTTGATCCGGGCCCTGCAGGTCGGCGCGGATATGCTGGTATTTGACCGAGATCTGACCGCGGCGCAGGTGCGCTCACTGTCCGAGGCTACTGATCTAAAGATCATCGATCGAAGCCAACTAATACTTGACATTTTTGCGCAGCGGGCCCAATCACGGGAGGGCAAAATTCAGGTTGAATTGGCCCAACTGAAATACCTCTTACCAAGGTTGATTGCGGGCCAGGACTCTGCCTTTTCGCGGCTCGCCGGTGGCATAGGCGGGCGCGGTCCTGGCGAAACAAAATTGGAGACCGATCGACGCCGCGTCAGGGATCGGATTAATCGCCTGGAGAAGGAGATTTCGGCTCAGCGGCAACAGCGCCAGGAGCGGCGCAAAGGCAGAGCCAGACGAGGCTTGCCAATTATTTCCATCGTTGGTTACACCAATGCCGGCAAATCCACGCTGCTGAACACCCTGACCAATAGTCAAATTCTTGCCGAACAGCGGATGTTTGCTACCCTCGATCCAACCTCGCGGCGCCTGCGGCTCCCAAGGGAACAGGAGGTGGTCATCAATGATACAGTGGGATTCATACGTGACTTGCCCCCCGATCTTCTTTCTGCATTTCGCGCCACTTTGGAAGAGATCAGCGGCAGCAGCCTGCTAATCCATTTGGTCGATGCAGCCAACCCTCGCTGGCTTCAGCAAATCGAATCTGTGGAACGTATTCTGGCGCAACTGGGTCTGGCGCAGACACCTTCGATCATCGCCTTGAATAAGGCTGATCTGATGGAAGCAGAGGAGATTGAAGCAATTCGCAGACAGTTGTCGCTGGAGAACAATCGCGAGGTTGTTGTGGTATCGGCACTCGACGCCAACACTCTGGGACCTCTTTTAGACAAGGCCGGCTCGATGTTGGCCAAAGACTTGCTGGCACCGTTTTCAACCACAGAAAAACTGGTGTCACGCATCGCATAAAATGGGCTTGCGTCCTCGATTTAAAACTCCTTTGTCGCAGACGCGCGACGCGGTACTGCAATTCTTCGTGCGCCCCTTCTACGCCCTGGAGCCTCGGACCCGTTTCCTGATCGGTTTCGGGTTTCTGGTTATCATCACGACCCTGCTGCTTTCGCACACTTACTGGCCAGGATTTTCGGAGGACTACAAGGAAGGCGACATTGTCCGAAGAACTGTGGTAGCGCCATCCGACATCACCATTGTAGACATCACCGAAACTGAGAAGCGACGAGAAGCGGCGCGGGCTGCAGCCCGACCAATATTCACCTACGACTCCAGCCGAGTCGAAAGCTCCGTGCAAAGCTTTCGGGCAGCCTGGGAAGACCTGCAAAAGCAAGTCGAAGCCAATACCGACGAAAAACGTGCGGTCTGGTCGGGCGAAGGTGGCATCGCCGTCGCGCGAGCAATCATGGCGCACAACTTTGATGAAAACCGTTTGGAGCGACTACTGTCGATCATTCGGGAAGTTGGCAATGAGTACATCTTTGACGACCCCGAGGTTGAACGGCTGAACCAGGAAATCGTGCTGGTTGATGTGCGTAGCCCGGCCGCCCAGATGGTCATCCCCGCGCCCAGAACACGCATGAAGCCGTTAAGTGCGGCCCGGCGTGATCTGGAGTTGCGGGTCTTGAACCTCCGCAGTTGGAAGCAGGAGGAAAAGGCAGCCCTGGTTTTAGCGATGACGCCTTTGATTCGACCTAACGTCATTCTGGATCAAACTGGTACGGCCACTGCGCGTGAGCAGGAAGCCCGGAAGATTGACGAGGTGGTCATATCCATGAAGCGGAACCAGGTGATTGCCAGAGATGGAGACAGAGTTACCCCGCTAATGATGGCCCAGTTTGCGGCCATCAAAAATGTCGGCTCGAGTGGGCGACCCTGGCGAAACTTTTTTGGACTGCTATTTGTCGTAGCCGCAGTCTACTGGTCTGCCTGGAAATTTACAGAGCACCGCAGCACTTCAGAAGGTTTTGCGCTGGACAAGCGCAGGGCTTTCGCTCTGGTCGGTTCAGCCATCGTAATCGAAACTATTTTAATGCGCGTAGGTTTCAGCTTTGGCGACAGTGTAGCTGCCCAGATGCGCGCTCCGTTGAACGATCCGGTGATCTGGGACTTCGCAATTCCCTTTGCCTCCGCAGCCTTACTGGTGGCAATGCTGGTTGACACCCAACTGGCTTTCCTCACGGGCATTGTAACCGCGCTCTTTGCCGGGATCCTGGCACCCAACGGCGTACAGGAAGCTGTCTTTGCGATGGTTTCCTGTTCGGCGGCAATCTATGGCATCGGTCGCTATCGCGAGCGGCAGTCAGTCACCCTTGCCGGACTGCTGGTAGCCGGGGTGAATGTCCTGATGGCCATTGCCCTGGTGGCCTATGCCGAACAGCCATTCTTTGTCAGTGCGATTTTGCTTACCGTGGGCTGTGCTCTGGCCGGTGGCTTATTGACTTCGATTTTTACGGCTGGAGGATTGCCGGTTAACGAGACTCTTTTTGGGATTCTGACCGATGTGAAGCTGCTCGAACTCTCAAATGCTGATTTGCCAGTGCTGGGCCAGCTGGCCCTGCGCGCGCCCGGAACCAATCAGCATTCGCATGCAGTCGGCCAATTGGCTGAGGACGCTTGCCGTGCGGTCGGTGGCAACCCACTGCTGGCCCGAATCGGAGCGCTCTATCACGACATCGGAAAACTTGCAGCTCCCGAATATTTCGTTGAGAACCAGCAAGGGGATAACCCGCACGATCGGCTACGCCCCTCTCAAAGTGCGAAGATTATTACCAGTCACGTGACCTATGGTTCGAAGCTGGCAAAAGAGATCGGTCTTCCCGGCAAAATCGCGGATTTTATTCCCCAGCATCATGGGACCCGCACCCTGCATTACTTTTTGCGCAAGGCACAGGCGGAAGCCAAGCCTGGCGAAGAAATTGACGAAGATCATTTTCGCTATCCGGGACCAAAGCCCCAGTTTAAAGAGGCGGCCATAATGATGTTGGCTGATTCGTGCGAGGCGGCCGCCCGTTCTTTGGCCCGACCTGATCCCGAAAGTATCCGGGCCATCGTGGTAAAGATCGTGGACGCCATTGTTACGGACGGGCAACTGGAAGAATGCGACATAACCTTGCGGGAGTTAACCACCATTCGCGAGGCAATGATCAGCGCTCTCACGGCAATCTATCACGCCCGGATCGACTATCCGGGCTTTAACCCGCCACCCCTGGGGACGCCCCTCCCACCCCTGCCTCCAGGCGACCTCGACAGCGAAGAACGCGGAATAGCTTACAACCGCCCCTCGGAAGTACCGATAAGCCAGGGCGGCGAAGTTGAAGATGAAGCCATGCCGCGCAAAGTGGCAAAAGGCTAAGTCACTATCCTATTTCAAAATTGCCCTAACAGTTTTTTGTAGGTGGTGCTGAGTTCCTCGGGCAAAACCCGAGTGTTGCCCACCGTGGTCATGAAGTTTGTGTCTCCAACCCAGCGTGGCATGATGTGGATGTGCAGGTGATTCGCGATTCCGGCACCTGCAGCAGCGCCCAAATTTATCCCAATATTAAACCCCGGTGAATTGTAAGTAGCCCGTAGCGCACTCTGGGCCTGCTTGGTGAGGTCCATTAACTCATCAGTGGTCTCTTTGCTGGCCTGGTCGAGATCGCTAACATGTTCATTAGGCACAATCAGCAGGTGGCCACTGATGTAGGGATAAATATTCAGAACCACAAAATTATGGTTCGCCCGGTAGAGCACTAGATTGGTTTCGTCGTTATCCGGATCATTTAATATTCGGCAAAACACACAATCCGAATTGCGGGACTCGCTTCCTGAAGCGATGTAATCGTAGCGCCAGGGACTCCAGAGCCTATCCAAGGTTTGCTTACCTCGTGGTGGGATGGTCAGAGAAGATTAAAGGATTGGTGGCTGGCGCACGTCATCGGCTGAGACCGGAGCGCTTTCGGTAGCAGAGTGAGATTGAGATTGAGAGCTGTTGACGTTAATCAATTCTTTTAGTTCTTTGCCCGGCTTAAAATAGGGGACGCGTTTGGCAGGTATACTGACTGGATCTCCAGTTTTTGGATTGCGGCCGCGACGTGCGCCGCGTTCGCGAACACGGAAGCTACCAAAGCCGCGGAGCTCGATCTTTTCGCCCTGATTCAGCGTATCTATAATGCTCTCAAACACTATCTCCACAAGTCGTTCGGCATCTTTCTTGGTTAATTCAGCAGCCCGAGCAACATCTTCAACGAGTTCCGCTTTAGTCATGCCTCACCTCAAAATTTTGCAACTGGATTCCTGCTTCTAAAAGTGTTTCCAAGAGAGCTAGTAAAGATTTCCTTAAAGCGGCGAGGTATGATTCTTACACTATCAGAAAACAATTGTGCCGGGCAAGACTACTACTAATCTGGGCTCCCGGCTCGCCGCTGACCCTGGGACCAACAACGCCGAGCCACCGGCGAAAGCTATGACGGACGACCATCTCAAGCTGGAAAGTTGGGTCTGGCCCTATTCCTCTTCTTGTTCTTCGGGCTCGCTCTTACCCAGGCCAAAATCGGCTAATTCTCCCAGCGAAGCCATGCCGCCACCCGCTTCCGAGGAATAGACTTTTGTGTCGACTATTGGCTCGTCCTTACCAACGGCTCTGGCTGAGAGACCAATCTTCCTGGTTTCAGGGTCAATACGCAGGATTTTAAAGTCCATCTCCTGGCTCAGTTGCACGACATCCTCGGGCTTGCCAACACGCTCTTCCGATAGCTCCGAGATGTGGCAAAGCCCTTCCAGATTGTCGTCGAGCTCCACAAAAGCCCCAAAATTTGCAAACCGGGCAATCTTGCCTCGCACCACATCTCCGGGCTTGTGGTCGTTGACGAATTTTTCCCAGGCGTTGGGTTCAAGGTCCTTGATTGAGAGCGACAGCCGTCGATTCTCGGTATCAATGCTGGTGATCACGGCATCGATTTCCTGCCCTTTTTTCAGGGCCTCACTGGGATGCTTGATACGGCGAGACCAGGAAATATCCGAAACATGTACCAAACCGTCGACCCCATCTTCGATTTCAATGAAAGCACCAAAATCGGTCAGATTTCTGACTCGCCCATGCACCCGGGTGCCCACCTGATAGCGCTCGTGCAACGTCTGCCAGGGATTCTCCTGAACCTGCTTCATGCCCAGGCTAATGCGCCGCGCTTTGGGGTCGACGTTCAGGACCTCAACTTCGACGGTATCTCCAGGGTTCACGATCTTGCTGGGGTGTTTGACCCTCTTGGACCAACTCATCTCGGAAACGTGCACCAAACCCTCCACGCCCGCTTCGAGCTCAACAAAGGCACCATAGTCGGCCACGCTGGCGACTCGACCATTCAACCTCGTCCCGATCGGGAAACGTTCCTCGACACTCGACCAGGGATCAGGTAGCAATTGTTTATAGCCCAGGGAGACGCGTTCGCGCTCGCGGTCAAACTTGAGCACCTTAACTTGCACTGAATCGCCAACCCGGAAAAGCTCTCCTGGATTCTGAACGCGACCCCAGGACATGTCGGTCACGTGCAGCAAACCATCGACTCCGCCCAAATCCACAAAGGCACCGTAGTCTGTCAGGTTTTTTATTTGGCCTTCAACCACGATATCTTCTTCAATGTGCTGCAGCGTCAAGTCCTTTCTTCCAGCATTCTCCTCCTCAATGACGGCCTTGCGTGAGAGCACAACATTTGAGCGCTTACGATTAAGCTTGATGACCTTGGCTTCAATCTCCTGATTGCGCAGGCTGTCCAGATTGCGGATTGGACGAACATCAACCTGGGAACCAGGCAGAAACGCTGCAATGCCATCGATATCCACTCGCAGGCCGCCCTTGATGCGTTCGCTCACTCGTCCCTTAACACTGGTACCCTCACGGTAGGCCTTCTCGAGATCGTCCCAGGCCTTCATCCGCACTGCATCAGCGCGTGATAACACCGGAAGACCGTCGGCAGTCTCCATGCTTTTAACAAGCACTTCCACCTCGTCACCAGCCTTTACGGTTACTACCCCATTCTCGGTGAACTCGGCCGGATTCACTATGCCTTCCGATTTGTAACCAAAATCTATGACGACACCGCGCTCGCTGATGCCTACGACGGTACCGGAGACGACTTCGCCTTCTTGTAGCGTGGCCTGTTCCTGCTCAAATTGATCAAGCAACTGGCCAAAATCGACATCTCCACTTTGCCGGGCTTCTTCTTCTTCCGCAGGTGGCGTTGGTTGGTTTGAATTTTCAGCAGCGGGGGTTGGGTCTGGTGGTGCCGCGGCCTTGGCTACGCCTACCGAGCGATCGTTGTCATCTCCCTCGGCAGCATTTAACTTCGCTTCTTCACTAAACATGCATACTCCTGTAGGTCCCGGTCAATTTCAGGGCGTTAGAGATCATTCGCGCCTTCACTTAGCTTACCCATCCACTGCAGGTATCGGTGGCTGGTGCCAGGTGCTAAAGCAGCCGTTGCTGGTCGCGGGTAGCGCTGTCGGATTTTTGAGCTGAAGCGAGGAATGCGAGCGGTCTAGAATTTGGAAAAGGAGGCTAATAGGTTTCGATTTCCTCAGTGCCCGTAGTCACCCGCCTTGGTCCGACACGCACCGGCCGCTTTTAC
>Ga0187892_10010579_pt1 | contig 11634 bp, 10 predicted proteins | sample MA1701073metaG_FD_139345 | JGI IMG/M metagenome (GOLD analysis project Ga0187892, IMG submission 139345) | Bio-ooze microbial communities from a basaltic lava cave in the Kipuka Kanohina Cave System on the Island of Hawaii, USA - MA170107-3 metaG ... | reverse complement strand
GTGCGCGCGCTGCTCGGGGCGGTCGATCTTGTTCACCACCACGATCGGGCGCAGGCCGCGCGCGAGCGCCTTTCCGAGCACGAAGCGCGTCTGCGGCATCACGCCCTCGACCGCGTCGACCAGCAGGAGCACCGCGTCGACCATGCCCATCACGCGCTCGACCTCGCCGCCGAAGTCGGCGTGGCCGGGCGTGTCGACCAGCTGGATGCGCACGCCCTCGTACTCCACCGCCGTGTTCTTGGCGTGGATCGTGATGCCGCGCTCGCGCTCGAGGTCCTCGCTGTCCATCGCGCGCTCCTGCACTTCCTGGTTGGCGCGGAACGTGCCGGTCTGGCGCAGGAGTCCGTCGAGCAGCGTCGTCTTGCCGTGATCGACGTGCGCGATGATCGCGAGGTTGCGGATGTCTTTGCGGGGGCCACGCATCGGGGCGGCGAGGCTAAGATGCTCCCCCGAAGATGTCCACAGGCCGGATCGGGCGCGTCCACATTTTCCACGGCATCTCGCGCGAGCTGTCCGAGGCGCTGGCGAAGCCGCTGCGCGCGCGCCTGCCCGAACGCGAGTTCGTGATCTGGACGCACGAGCCGGAGCTCGTCGCCGGGCTCGGCGAGGTCGAGGCCCTGCTGGCGTTCCGGCCGCCGCGCGGGATCTGGTCGCGCGCCACGCGCCTGCGCCTGATCCAGATGATGGGCGCGGGGGTGGACGCGCTGTTGCCGGCGCCGGACCTGCCCGCGGCCGTGCAGATCGCCAACGCACGCGGCATCCACGGGCCGCACATGGGCGAGTTTGCGCTGGCCATGGTGCTCGCGCTCGCGAAGCGCGTGCCGCGGGCGCTGGAACAGAGCCGCGACCGGCTCTGGAAGCCGTTCGGGGTCGACACCATCGCGGGTCGCACGCTCGCGATCCTCGGCCTCGGCTCGATCGGCGCGGCGGTGGCGAAAGCCGCGAGCGCGCTCGGCATGCGCGTGATCGGCACGCAGCGCGAGCCGAAGCCCACCGAGCACGTGGCCGAGGTCTTCGCTCCGGCGCAGACGGAGGCGGTGCTGCGCCAGGCCGACTTCGCGGTGGTGCTGCTGCCGCTCACGCCCGAGACGCGCGGATCGATCGGCGCGCGCGAGCTCGGGTTCCTGAAGCCGAGCGCGTGTCTGGTGAACCTGGCGCGCGGCGGGATCGTGGACGAGGACGCGCTCGCCGACGCGCTGCGCGCCGGGCGGCTCGCGGGCGCCGCCTGCGACGTGTTCGCGGAGGAACCGCTTCAGCCCGCGAGCCCGCTGTGGAGCGCGCCGAACGCGATCCTGACCCCGCACGTCGCCGGGCTCGGTCCCGGCTACATGGAGCGGTTGACCGAGATCTTCGCGGAGAACCTCGACCGGCTCGAGTCGGGTAGCCCCCTGCGCAACGCCGTCGACCGCGCGCGCGGCTACTGATTCCTCCCCCCTACACGAATCCAGGTAGTACGCTCCTGCGTACCGATCTGCATGGGAGGGAGCCCGATGTACCGGATCACGTTGGTTGCCTGCCTCGTGCTCGCAGGTCACGCCTTCGCCGCCGAGAAGACGGCCGACGACGTGGCGCCCGGAATCCCGTTCAAGGAAGGCGACGTGATCGACTTTGCGTCGGCCGAGAAGCTGAAGGACTTCCTGCCGCCCGAGTTCTGGGAGAACCGCGAGTACTTCTTCTTCGAGGGCATGCAGCTCCAGGTCGGGCCGCTCTTCGCGTCCTACCCGCCGGCGCCGGAGTACGCGGCCATGAGCGAGAAGTTCAAGGGCCAGGCGAAGATCGGGCAGGACGGGGCGCTGGCGAACTACACCGCCGGCCTGCCGTTCCCCGCGATCGACTGCGCCGGCGATCCCGAGGCCGGCACGAAGATCATCTGGAACTTCGCCAAGCGCTGGGAGGGCGACGGCTCGCGCTCGAAGTGGTCCTACACCTATTGGGATCGCGGCGAGCAGCTGCCGCTCTACTACGAAGGCACGGCGAAATTCATCAATCTGACCAACCGCGTAGAGGAGAAATACGTCGAGTCCGGCTACACGCTCTTCCCCAACGAGAAGCGCATGCAGGTGTCGGGTGTCGAGGTGGACGCGCCGTTCGACGCGCGCGGCATCCTGATCCTGACCTACCGCTACACCTCGGCCGACGGGCCGCTCAAGGAGGCGAAGAACGACGACACCTGGGTGTACGTCCCGGATTTGCGGCGCGTGCGGCGCATCTCGACCGCGCAGCGCACGGACTCTGTGCAGGGCACGGACTTCACGCGCGACGACCTGCGCAGCTTCGACGGCATCGTGCCGCAGTACACCTGGAAGTGTCTGGGCGAGAAGGACGTGATCGCGCCCTACAACACCCGCTCGCTCGCCTTCCCGTACGGCGACACCTACAACTTCGGACCGTACGGCTTCTCGTTCGCGAACGACCTCTGGGAAACGCGGCACGCCTACGTGATCCGCTTCGACCCGCGCAACGAGGACCACCCCTACCACCACAAGGACCTGTACATCGACGCGGACACGTTCGAGCCGCTGTACAGCTTCGCCTACGATCGCAAGAAGGAGCTATGGAAGATCATCTGGCACATCCACCGCAACAGCGAGGAGTGGAAGGGCCCGCCGGGGCTCGCCGATCCCGCGAGCAAGGACGGGGTCTGGTACAAGCCGTGGGAGGGTGTGTCGAAGGTCAACGACGTGCGCGTGGTGGGCGACATCATCGTGAACGTGCAGACCGGCACCGGCAATCGCATCGAGTTCTGGGACAACGACGGCGAGCCGTACGACTCGAAGGGCAAGATCCGGCGCTACATCGACATCGGGCGGCTGAACAAGGGGCGCTGAGCGCGCGCCGCGCGGCGGCCGCGCGATGAGGCTCGCAGGCAAGCGCGCGATCGTCACCGGGGCGGCGAGCGGGATCGGCCGCGCGAGCGCGATCCTGTTCGCGCGCGAGGGCGCGCGCGTGCTCGCGGTCGACCTCGCGGAGGACGGCCTCGAAGCCACGCGCGAGGAGATCGCGAAGCAAGGCGGCGATTGCCTCGTGCGCCGCGCCGATGCCTCCGACGAGGACACCGTGCGCGAGCTGGTCGAGACCAGCCGGCGCGAGCTCGGCGGGCTCGAGATCGTGTACGCCAACGCCGGCGTCAGCGGCGGGCTCGTGCCCTTCCTCGAGCTCACGGCCGGCGACTGGGAGCGCGTGCTGCGCGTGAACCTGATCGGCCCGTTCCTCGCCATCAAGCACGCGGCGCCGGTCATGCGCGAAGCGGGCGGCGGCTCGATCGTGTGCACCGCATCGGTCGCAGGCCTGCGCTCGGGCGCCGGCGGCAGCGCGTACAGCGCGAGCAAGGCCGGCGTGATCAGCCTGGTGCAGACCGCGGCGAACCAGCTCGCCGGCTCGAACGTGCGCGTGAACGCGATCTGCCCCGGCCTGATCGAGACCGGCATGACGCGCCCGATGTTCGAAATGGCGCGCGAGCGCGGCAGCGAGAAGAAGATCGGGCAGCTGAACCCGTTGAAGCGCGCGGGCCAGCCGGTCGAGATCGCGCACATGGCCCTGTTCCTGGCCAGCGATGACGCGAGCTACGTGAACGGCCAGGCGTTCGCCGTCGACGGCGGGCTCTCGTCCAGCCACCCGGTGGTGCCGGGCAAGCTCGCCTGACTCGTCGACTACGCTCGCCTTGCGGCTCGCTGCGCGCGCCGCGTTGCGGCGCTTGCGGGGCGCCGCCGCGGGCGGCCGCGGACGGCGCCCATCTCACCTCTGCCAGGTGTCCCCCGCGGCCCGGTGCAGGCCGAAGCCGCTCGCGACGAAGCGGGTGCGCCGGTTCGCGACGAGCTTTCCGACCCAGTCGAACACGCCGGTGTCGGCGAGGTTCAGGTGCTCGCCGCTCGGGGCGTTCGCGCCGTACAAGACGCGGAAGCCGTCGTAGTAGCGCGACTCGAAGCTCTCGCGCTCGATCTCGAGCGCGGGGTTCTGCGCGCGCAGGCTCCGCTCGACGCGCGCCGCCAGCGTCTCGCGCCCCGCGGCGATCTGGAACGTGGCGCGCAGGCCGGGGAAGCGCGAGCCGCGCGCGGCGAGCGCCGCGAGGAAGCGGTCCCACACTGCGGCGTGTCGCGCGAAGGCGTCGACCTCGAAGCCGTCGTCCGCGCGGCCCGGACCCGCCTCGGCGAGCGCGAGCAGCCGGAAGTGGCGGGTGAAGCCGGCGCCCTTGGGCAGCGGCTGCGCGCGCACGACCTGGTGCACGGTGCACAGCCGCACGTCCGTTCGCGACGCGCGCCGAAGCCGCTGCGCGCACAGCACGGCCAGCACGTTGGTCGGATCCGAGACGACTTCCGTGCCGCGCGTCGCGGTGAGCGTGCGGTCCTGCGAGCTCGGCGCGAGCGCGGAGCACACGCCGAGCGGCGCGACGGGCGAGAGCTGCACGGCCTCGAACTCCGCCGCGGCCTCGAGCGCGAGACCGTCGATCTCGATCACGCGGCGCTGGTCGAGCGCGCCCGGCGCGACGTAGGCGTCGCGCTCCTGCTGCGCGAGCAGGTCGGCCGGCGTTCGCCGCCCCGCCTGCTGCCGCGCCAGCTCGAGCAGGAGCGCCGTGCTCTCGCTCGGCGAGGACGCGAGTAACACCTCGAGCGAAGCGGGATCCCTCGCGCCGCTCACGTCCAGAACTTGCCCGCGCCGCCGTAGTCGAGATGCTGCATGCGCACGGCCGCCTTCGAGACGCCCTCGATCAGCCGGGCGTTGACCCCCATCTTGCCCGGGTTCGGCACGTCGATCGCCCACCAGTGGGTCGTGCAGCCGCAGGTGCGGCAGGTGTGGAAGGCGAGCGAGCGGGTGCTCCACGAGTACTGCAGGGTGGCGTCCGGCGGCGACACGATCCGCACCTGCGCGGGCGGGTAGTACGCCCACAGCACGCCGAGCTTCCAGCAGATCGAGCAGTTGCACTCGAACACCTCGCTCGGCGCCGCGGCCAGCTCGAGCCGCACCGCCTTGCAGTGACAGGTCGCTTCGACCATCTCGCGCGCTCACTCGCCCTTGAACTCGACTCCCATGATCACCTTGCCCTTGCCCTTCCACTCCTTCTCGCGTAGCCGGAACTTCTGGATCTTGCCGGTGGCGGTCTTGGGCAGGTCGCCGAACTCGATCGTCTTGGGACACTTGAAGGCGGCGAGCAGCTCCTTGGTGAAGGCGATGATCTCCTCGGCCGTGGCCTTGGCGCCGGGCTTGAGCGTGACGAAGGCCTTCGGCACCTCGCCCCACTTCTCGTGCGGCATCGACACCACCGCGCACTCGAGCACCGCGGGGTGCTTCACGATCGTGTTCTCGACCTCGATGGTCGAGATGTTCTCGCCGCCCGAGATGATGATGTCCTTGGAGCGGTCGCGCAGCTCGATGTAGCCGTCCGCGTGCAGCACGCCGACGTCGCCGGAGTGGAACCAGCCGCCCGCGAACGCCTTGGCGGTGGCCTCGGGGTCGTTGTAGTAGCCGCGCATCAGGTTGTTGCCGCGCATCACGACCTCGCCCATGGTCTGGCCGTCGGCCGGCACGTCGGCCAGGTTCTCGTCGACGACGCGCAGGTAGACCGCGTGCGGGTACGGCACGCCCTGGCGCGACATCATCTTCGCGCGCGCCGAGGTGTCGAGCTTCTCCCAGCCGTCCTGGATCTCGCAGATCACGTGCGGGCCGTAGGTCTCGGTCAGCCCGTACAGGTGCGTGATCCGCACGCCGAGCTTCTCCATCTGCTCGAGCAGCGTCGGCGAGGGCGGCGCGCCGCCCGTGCAGGTGTGGATCGGCGGATCGAAGTGCTTGCCCTGCGCGGCGGGATCGCTCGCCAGCATGAGCAGCACGGTCGGCGCGCCGTTCAGGTGCGTGATGCCCTCCTCGTCGATCAAGCGGAAGAGCTCCGGCGGATCGACCTTGCGCAGGCACACGTGGCGGCCCGAGGCGCCCGTGAACGCCCATGGCATGCACCAGCCGTTGCAGTGGAACATGGGCACGGTCCAGACCAGGGTCGACTTCGCCGACAGCCCGAGTACACCGATCTGGTTCACCGCGTTGAGATACGCGCCGCGGTGCGTGTACATCACGCCCTTCGGCATGCCGGTGGTGCCCGAGGTGTAGTTGATCGAGATCACGTCCTCTTCGTCCTGCACCGTGTTCTCGATCGGCAGCACGGGCGCGTCGGCCGCGAACGTGTCCCAGGCGAGCTTGCCGGGGCGCGCGGCGACGATGCCGTCGGGAATCTCGATCACCTGCTGCAGCGCGCGGCGCTCGGGCAGGATCGCGTCGAGCGGCGGCGCGAGCTCCGGGTCGAGCAGCAGGATCTTCGCGCCGCAGTGGTCGAGGATGTAGGCGATCTCGGCCGGCGCGAGCCGCGTGTTGATCGAGACCAGCGGCGCGCCGAGCAGCGGCATGGCGAAGTGCGCGACCAGGTGCGCGGGCGTGTTGGGCGCGAGGATCGCGACGCGGTCGCCGTAGCCGACGCCTGCGCGGCGCAGCGCGCCCGCCATGCGCCCGACCTGTTCGGAGAACTGCGTCCAGTTCCAGCGCAGCTTCCCGTGCACGACCGCCTCGCGCTTCGGGAACACGCGCGCGGTGCGCATCAGCATCACCAGCGGCGTGAGCGGGTCCGTCCAGACGTTCGCGTGCGGCTTGGCCGACATCGGTCCCTCCCTAAGGCTTGAAGCGCTCGGCGGCGGCGTAGCGGGCCTCGAGCCCGACCAGCCCCGTGAACTCGTCGAAGCCGAGCTTCGTCGCGGTCTCGTCGGGCGCGATGCCCGTCTTCACCAGCTCCGCGAACGCGCGCTCGAGCGCGCGCGCCGCGGACAAGAGCCCGGTGAGCGGATACACCACGTACTCGAAGCCGAGCTCGGCGAGCTCCGCCGCGCCCAGGATCGGGGTCTTCCCGCCCTCGACCATGTTCGCCATCAGCGGGCCCGGCACTTCGCGGCCGATGCGCGCCAGCTCGTCGCGCGAGAGCGGCGCCTCGACGAAGATCAGGTCCGCGCCGGCCTCGCGGTACATGCGCCCGCGCCGGATCGCCTCGTCCAGGCCGAGCGGCGCTCGCGCGTCGGTGCGGCCCAGGATCGTGAAGCTCGCGTCGCCGCGCGCCTCGACGGCGGCGCGGATCTTCTGCACGTGCTCCTCGGCCGGGATCACTTCCTTGCCGCGCATGTGGCCGCAGCGCTTGGGCCAGACCTGGTCCTCGAGCAGCATGCCGGCGGCGCCGATCTGGACGAGCTCGCGCACGATGCGCTGCACGTTCAGCGGCCCGCCGTGGCCGGTGTCGCCGTCCACGATCACCGGCACCCGCACCGCGCGCACGATCCGGCGCGCGGACTCGAGCATCTCCGTCTGCGTGAGCAGCCCGAAGTCCGGCTCGCCGAGCTGCGTGCCGGCGACCGCGAAGCCCGACACGAACAGGAGCTCGAAGCCCGCGCGCTCCGCGAGCACGGCCGAGAGCGCGTCCCAGACGCCGACCGAGAGCGTCACGCGAGCCCCTGCGCGAGCTCGCGCACGTCGCGCACCTGCTCGAGCGCGCCGACCGCGTCGATCAGCGCGCGCGCCCGGCTCGCGCCGAGCGCGGGCTCGAGACAGAGCATCGCCTTGGCCACGCGCTGCTCGTCGCTGAGCGGGACCTGCGGGTTGCCGCGCGCGATGCGCACCGACTCGCGCGCGCGCGTGCCGTCGGCGAACACGAGCTCGACCTGCTCGTCGGCCGTGCGCGACTCGCGCACGCGGACGCGCCGCAGCAGCGACTGCACGTCGGCGGCGCCGGCGCGCGCGTCCGAGAACGCGCCCAGCCCCGGCCAGCCGTCGAGCCAGGCGATAGCGACGCAGTACTCGAGCGAGAACTTCGCCTCGAGCCCGGTCCGCGGCTCGGGGTAGATCAGGATCTTGAGCCCGAGCGGATCGCTCTCGCACTCGATCGCGCGCAGCTCGCGGCCCGCGTGCTTCTCGCGCAGCGCGAGCACCGCGTCGATCGCGCGGTGCGTGAAGCGGCACGACGGGTACGGCTTGAGCTCGATGCCCGGGCGCTCGAGCGCGAAGCCGTCTTCGAGCCGCGGCAGCGCGAACGGCCTGGCGCCGCCGTATAGGTCCGCGAGGCCCATCTCCATCTCGAGCGCGTCCTCGCGCGCGGTCACGCCGCGCGCCGCGAGCTCGGCGGCCTCGAGCCCCGCGCGCGCGGCGAGGCCCGCGTGCAGGGGCTTCGTGTCGGTGCCGAAGTTCGCGCGCGTGCCCGAAGCGCGCGAGAGCGCGATCCCGAACGCGCGAGCGAGCGCGCGAGCGTCGAGCCCGAGCAGCGAGCCGGAAGCCGCGGCCGCGCCGAACACGCCCATGGTCGCGGTCGCGTGCCAGCCGCGTTCGTAGTGCGGCTTGCCCAGCGCCTGGCCGAGCCGCGCCTCGACCTCGAAGCCGGCGACGTACGCGCGCAGCAGGTCGGCGCCGCTCTTGCCCGCGGCCTCGGCGCTCGCGAACGCGGCCGGCAGCAGCGGCACCGTCGGGTGGCCGTTCATCGCCCACGACACGTCGTCGAAGTCGAGCGCGTGCGCGGCCGCGCCGTTCACCAGCGCCGCCAGCGCCGGCGACACGCGCTCGCCGCTGCCCCACAGCGTCGCGCGCGGGTGCGAGCCCTGCTCGAGCGCGAAGCCGCGCAGCTCGCGCGTGACGCGCTCGTCGCGGCCCGCCAGGGCGCAGGCCAGACCGTCGAGGATCGCCGCCCGCGCGCAGGCGCGCACCGGCTCCGGCACCCGCTCGAGCTCGACCCCGAGCGCGAAGCCGGCCAGCCGCGCGGTCTCGCCCGTTCGCTCGCTCATCGCGTCCACTTCCTCGACTCCCGCGCAGTTTTTCGCGGGCGACGGGGCGGGGTCAAGTCGTCCGGCCGCGCAGCGTCCCGGGACCGGTCGGAGCGACCGCGCCGAGCACGGTCGGCGCCACCTCGCGCGGGTGGTCGAGCAGGAACTCGGCGCCGGCCGAGTAGAGCTCCTCGCGCCCGCGCAGGCCCCAGCCGCAGCCGATCGTGCGCGCGCCGGCGGCGCGTCCGGTCTCCACGTCGATCGCGCTGTCGCCCACCATCCACACTTCGGCGTCGCGCGAGCCGAGCCGCTCGAGCACGTGCACGAGCACCGCCGGGTCGGGCTTGCGGATCGAGAGCGTGTCGCCGCCGAGCACCGCCCCGAACACCGACTTCAGCCCCAGCCCGTCGATGATCCGGTGCAGGAAGCGCGCGGGCTTGTTCGACAGCACCGCGAGCGTCTCGCCCGACAGCGCCTCGAGACAGCCCGACATGCCCGGGTACAGGTCGGTGGTGTCGAGACAGCAGCGGTCGTAGTGCGAGCGGAAGCGCTCGTAGTGTGACTCGAGCCGTTCGGGCGCGCGCTCGAGCTCGGGCAGCGCGTTGGCGAGCAGCTTCAGCGCGCCGTCGCCGATCCAGGCCTTGACCTGCGGGCCCTCGACCGGCGCGAGGCCGGCGTCCGCGAGCGTCCGGTTCAGCGCCGCGGCGAGGTCGCGCCAGGTGTCGGCGAGCGTGCCGTCGAAGTCGAAGATCACGACGCGGCCGGACCGGGTTGTCGACATCGGGCACAGACTAGGGCGGTGGAGCTTTGCGCGCGAGATCCCCTGCGATAGCCTCAGAAGCCCGGAGTCGTCCGCCCAAGGCAGTGTACGGAAAGGGAATTTCCCGCCAGTGATCTTCCCGCTGCGCTTCAAGCTCGCGATCCTGTCGAGCGTGCTGCTGGTCGGCGCGATCGGCACGATCTCGCTCGTCGTGCTCGAACGCAGCGCGCAGGCGCTGGCCGACGAGGCGCGCAAGCGCGCCGTGGTCCTGGCCGAGCAGCTGGCGCGCAACGCGCGCGAGCCGCTCCTGCTCGAGGACGACCTGACGCTCAGCGCGCTGCTCGAGACGATCGCGAAGGAATCCGAGGTCAGCCTGACGCGCGTGCTCGACAAGGGCGGGCGCGTGGTCGCGTCGTCCAGCGAGACCGACGTCGAGCAGCGCGAGCGGCTCACCGACGAGGACCAGGCGCTCGCCACGCGCCCGACCGGCGGCACGGTGGTGGTGGCCGCGCGCATGACCTACCGCGAGCTCGACATCGGCGAGGCGCAGGTCGCCCTCGACGTGGACGCGGTGACCGGGCGCGTGATCCGCGCCGCGCGCCGCCAGGTGCTGCTGGCCGCCGGCGTGCTGCTCGCGATCGGTCTCGTGATCGCGTTCGTGGTCTCCGGCATCCTCTCGCGCCCGCTGCGCCAGCTGCGCCTGGCGGTGAACGCGCTCGCCGCGGGCGACCTGTCGGCGCGCGTGCAGCCGACCTCGCGCGACGAGATCGGCGTGCTCGCACGCGCGTTCAACGACATGAGCGAGAGCCTGGGCGAGAAGCGCCGGATCGAGACGGCGTTCCGCCGCTACGTCTCCGACCACGTGCTGCGCGAGGTGATCGACTCGCCCGAGTCGATCCACCTGAAGGGCGAGCTGCGCGAGGTGTCGGTGATCTATCTCGACATCCGCAAGTTCACGCGGCTCACCGGCGCGATCGGCCCCGAACGCACGGTCGCGTTCCTGAACGAGTGCTTCGACCTGATCACCGGCCGGCTGCTCGAGCACGGCGCCACGGTCGACAAGTACATCGGCGACGCGATCCTGGCCTACCTCGGCGCGCCGATCGAGACCGACGACCACCCGCAGCGCGCGGTCGCCGCCGCGATCGCCGTGCAGCGCGCGATCAACGAGCGCAACCGGCGCTGCGAGAGCTCGGCCCAGCCCTACGTGCGGCTCGAGGTCGGCATCGGGATCGAGACCGGTCCGGTGGTCGTGGGCAACATCGGCTCGGAGCTGAAGATGGACTACACCGCGATCGGCGCGCCGGTGAACGTCGCCAACCGGCTGCAGGCGCTGGCCGGCCCCGGCCAGATCAAGATCACCGGCGACGTGCGCGCGCGGATCGGCGAGCTGGTCGACGTGAAGCCCGAGGGCACGCGCACCCTCGAGGGGGTTGATCACCCCATCGAGGTCTTCGAAGTCTTGTACTGATCGACTTCGCTCGGTTTCGGCTCGCTGCGCGCGCCTGCGGCGCTTGCGGGCACGGCCGCGGGCATTGCTTGCAAGACTGCCCGCCCGTCTCTGGCTAAGATCGGTCCGGTGCGGCGTTGCGAAATCGCGCTGGGAGCGCTGGTCGTGCTGCTCGCGGGCTGTGCGAGCCCCTACGAGCAGGGTGACCGCCTATACAGTCAGGGCGACGTCGCCGGCGCACTCGCGGCCTGGCGCGACATCCCGTCCGACAACGGCGACTATGCGCGCGCGCGCGTGCGGCTCGACACGGTCGAGTCCGAGATCGCGAGCTCGCTCGTGCGCTACGAGAAGCGCGCGGAGTTCTTCGAGGAGCAGGGGCGCCTGTCCGAGGCGGTGCTGTACTACCGGCTGGCGCTGAAGCTCGACCCCGACCGGCCGCAGACGCTCGCGCGCACGCAGTCGCTGTACCGGGAGCTGATGGCGAAGGAGACCGAGGAGCGCGCGCGGCTGTCGGCGGCGCTCGCCGCGGGCAGCTTGCGCGAGGCGAAGGAGGCGGCCGAGCGGCTGCAGCGGCTCGATCCGTTCGATCCGGCGATCCAGATCGAGCTGCGCCAGGTGCGCGCCGAGACCGGCGCACAGGTGCTGCGCTTCCT
>Ga0187892_10010578_pt1 | contig 11634 bp, 5 predicted proteins | sample MA1701073metaG_FD_139345 | JGI IMG/M metagenome (GOLD analysis project Ga0187892, IMG submission 139345) | Bio-ooze microbial communities from a basaltic lava cave in the Kipuka Kanohina Cave System on the Island of Hawaii, USA - MA170107-3 metaG ... | reverse complement strand
CGGGCCAGGCGCAGCGCGCCGGTGGAGCCCAGGAAGCGGGCGTCGCCGAAGGCGAACACGCCGCCGTCGGCGGCCACCAGGCGGTAGCCCCCACCGGTGCGGCCGGCGGCCATCCCGACGATCGGCGCGTTGAGGCGCGTGCCGCCGGTGGACCCGAGGAAGGCGGCGTCGCCGAAGGCGAACACCCCGCCGTCGGCTGCCACCAGCCAGTACCCGTTGCCGCTCGGCGTCGCCGCCATGGCGACGATGGGCGCGTTGAGGCGCAGCGCGCCGGTGGAGCCCAGGAAGCGGGCGTCGCCGAAGGCGAACACGCCGCCGTCGGACGCCACCAGCCAGTACCCGCTGCCGCTCGGCGTCGCCGCCATGCCGACCACCGGCCGGGCCAGGCGCAGCGCGCCGGTGGAGCCCAGGAAGCGGGCGTCGCCGAAGGCGAACACGCCGCCGTCGGACGCGGCCAGCCAGTAGCCCTGGCCGGTGGCCAGCCCGGCCGGCGTGTACAGCTCGGTGGTGGGGTCGTCGCTGTTACCGACGATCAGGACCTTGCCGCAGTTGTCACCGCACACGCCGGGATCGGCCTCGAAGCGATCGGTACGGCTGGACAGGAGCACGGCGCTGTTGCCCGGGGCGGTGACCCCGAGCGAGTTACCTCGCGGCACCACGGACCGGCCACCCGATCGCCAGGTCGCGGTGGCCGGGTCGAGGATCTCGGCGATGGGCCCGCCGATACCACCGGCCACGGTGAACACCCGGCCGTTGGGCAGCCGCGTGGACGTGGCGTTCCACCGGCCCGTGGGCGCGTCGTCGACGAGCCGGAACAGCCCGGTACGGGCGTCGAAGATCTCGGTGGCCGTCACCGTGCCGGCGGCGAACCCGCCGGTCACCAGTACGGTGCCGTCGCCCAGGTCGGTGACGGTGGGGCGGGCCCGGGCCACGTTGAGCCGACCCAGGGTGTTCAGCCACTGCCCGGTCTGGGGGTCGTAGATCTCGGCCGTGTCCAGTTGGCCGCCGCCCTGGAAGAAGCCACCGGCGGTGAACACACGGCCGTCGGGCAGCACGCTGGCCTGGGTGATGTAGCGCCCCTGGTTGAGGTCGCCGGTCGGGCTCCACGTGTTGGCCCGCGGGTCGTACAGCAGCGACGAGTTGAGCGTCTCGGTGCTGATGGGCCCGCGGCCGCCCGCCACCAGCACCTTGCCACAGTGAGCCCCGCAGTTCGGGCCGGTGAGCGTCCTGGCGATGTGAACGCCTCGGCCCTCGGGCAGGCCGGCCGCCGCCGCCCACCGCCCGGTGACCGGGTCGAAGACCTCGGCGGAGTCCAGCAGCGTCGTGGTGCTGCTGTAGCCGCCGGCGACCAGGACGCGGCCGTCGGCCAGCAACGAGGCGGTGTGGCCGAATCGGGCCGTCGCCATCGAACCGGTGGGCCGCCACACGCCGGCCACGGGGTCGTAGAGCTCGGCGTCCACCAGGGGGTCGCTCTGCTGGCTCAACCGGCCGCCCGCCGCCAGCACCCGGCCGTCGGCCAGCAGGGTCAGCGTGTGGGCCCACCGGGGCGTCCCCAGGGCGCCGGTCGTCGACCACGACCCCTCGCCGTAGGTGAACTCGCTCACCGGGTTGGCCGGCGACTGGCCGCCCGCCCCGGTCACCGTCACCGGGACCGAACCCTGGGCCTGGGGCGGTGCCACCGCCACGATGCGGCGGTCCGACTCGACGGTGAAGCGGGTGGCGGCCGCCGGACCGAACCGCACGGCGGTGGCCCCGGCGAAGCCCGAGCCGGTCAGGACAACGCGGTCGCCGCCCTGCACGCCGCCCGCCCGCGGGGCCAGCCCGGTGACCAGCGGGCGCCCGCTGACGGGCGACAGCTTGGCGATGAACGCATCACCCGGCGTACCGGGGGTGAAACCCCCGCCGAAGACAGGCTGCGCGGCGCTGACGATCGGGAAGTAGTCGGGCGGCCGGGCGAACGAGGACGAGCCCGTGACGTAGGCCGCCCCGGCGGCGTCGACGGTGACGGCCCGGATGCCGTCGGAACCGATGCCGCCGTAGTGCGTCGACCACGCCAGGCCGGACCCGTCGGCGGTCACCACGCTGAGGAAGCTGTCCTGGTTGCTGCTGGGCGCCACCACGGGGTCGACCACCGGGAAGCGGTGGGAGTTGGTCGACCCGGCGACGTAGGCCTGCCCCGCGCCGTCCAGCGCGATGGCGGCGCCTGCATCCAGCTCCTGCCCCCCGAGGAAGGTCGAGTAGGTGAGCGCGGTACCGGCCGGGCTCAACTTGGTGACGAAGGCGTCGCTCTCGGCCCCCGCCGCCCTGGCCGGCTGGAGCGGGCGGGCCGTCGGGAAGTCCGACGAGGTGGTCGAGCCGGTGACGTACGCGCTGCCGGCGCCGTCGACGGCCAGGGCGAACGCGGCGTCGAGGCCAGTGCCGCCCAGGTAGGTCGAGTAGAGGAGGTTCCGCCCGGTGGTGTCGAACTTGGAGACGAAGGCGTCGCTGTCGATGCCGCTGCCCCGGGCGGCCTGGAAGGCAGACGCCGTCGGGAAGTCGGTGGACGTGGCCGAGCCGGCGACGTACACGTTGCCGGCGGCGTCGACGGCCACCGCGTTGGCGGTGTCGCCGTCGTTGCCGCCGAGGTAGGTGGAGAAGGCCAGCGCCCGGCCGGTGGCGTCGAAGCGGGCCACGAAGGCGTCGGCCGACGCTCCCGCCCCCTTGGCCGGCTGGCGGGCGTTGGCGGTGGGGAAGTCGGTGGACACCACCGAGCCGGCGAGGGTGACGACGCCGGCGCCGTCCACCGCCATGGCGTTGGCGGCGTCGGCGCCGCCGCCGCCGAGGTAGGTGGACCACACCAGCGCGTTCCCGGCCGGGTTCAGCTTGGTGACGAAGGCGTCGCTGGTCGTCCCGGCGCCCTTGGCCGCCTGGAAGGCGCCCGCCGTCGGGTAGTCGGTCGACGCGGTGGAGCCCGCCACGTACACGTTGCCGGCGGCGTCGAGCCCGATCCCGGCCGCCGCGTCCGCACCGTTGCCGCCCAGGTAGGTAGACCACACCAGCGAGCTTCCGGTCGGGCTGATCTTGGCCACGAACGCGTCGGTGCCGGCGCCGGTACCCCTGCGGGGCTGGAGCGCCCCTGCCACCGGGAAGTCGTCCGATGCCGTCGAGCCGGCCACGTACGCGTTGCCGGCGGCGTCGACGACGATGGCGAAGCCGGTGTCGGCGGCCAGGCCGCCGAGGTAGGTGGAGTAGGAGATGCTCGGGTCGATGACCAGCGGGCGCCCGGCGTCGTAGGCCCCGAGGCGGAAGCCGATGGTGCTGCCACGGGCCTCGAAGCGGGACGGCACGATCTGGCGACGGTCGCCGAGCTGCTGGAACGCGACCGGCGGCGCATGGCGCACCGGGCCGGAAGGGGTGTCGACGACCAGGCCACCGCCGGCGTCGATGGTGGTGGTGCCGTCGAACCCGAGGTCGATCCGGGCCGGGTCGGCGCCCGGTACCAGGTGGAAGTCGTAGGTGAGCTGGCCCTGCCCGCCGCGGTAGACGACGTCGATGCCGGGGTAGGCGCCGTCGAACCGGACCGAGCCGTAGTTGGCCACGCCGGTGCGCCACGTGGCGGGGTCGGCGCCGCGCAGGTGGCTCGTGGTCGTGGGCTGCCGATCGACCCCTCGCCCGGCGGCCGACGGCGTCGCCCCGACCAGGCGCATCCGTGACGACGTCGTCGCCCCGGCCAGCGAGAGCACCGCCTCGGTCGGGTTGAGGAAGGCGGTGTACCCCGGGCCCCGGGCGACGAAGTCCACGGCGCCGTCGAACTGCCCGACGTTCGGCTCGAACCGCATCGGCAGCTGCCCATAGGCCGCGGCGGCCGCCGCGTGCCGAGTCGTCGTCGACGGCGGCGGCGGCCCGCCTCGGGGGTCGGCGACGGTGAGCGCGCCGGCGAGGACCAGCGGGGTAGCGGCGAGGAGCGCGAGGACGCGCCGGGCAGAGGAATGAACCACCATGCCCGGCAGTATGGCTCGTTACGCGGGCCCGAGCACCTGCTCCACCAGCGACGGCACCGCGGCCGGGTCGAGCGGCTCGTGCAGCAGCAGCCGGCGGACGATGATCGGCCCGACGAGGCACTCGCCCAGGAGGGCCAGGTCGGTCGCCGCCGCGATCTCGCCGGCGGCCACGCCCTCGGCCAGCAGGTCCACCATGACCTGGCGGCGCTCGGCCGCGAGCCGCTTGTGGATGGCCAGCACCTCGGGATCCCGTTCGGCCGCGTCGATGATGGCCGGCAGGCATCTCGACCAGGTCGAGTCGGCCAACTGCCTGGCGATGTCGGCCAGCAACACCGTGATGCGCTGGCGCACCGTGCCCTCGTTCGGCGGCTGGAGCGGCGCCTTGAGCGTGCGGATGGCGTCCTCGATCAGGTCGAGCTTGCCGCACCAGTGCCGGTAGATCGTGCTCTTGCCGACGCCCGCCCGGGCGGCCACCGCCTCGATGGTGAAGCCGCCGTAACCGGCCTCGCCGAAGAGGTCGAGGGCGGCCGACAGGATCACGCGCCGGGACCGCTCGACGCGTGGGTCGATCTCGAGTGCCGGCAGGGCCACGGGAGTGATGATGGCGCCTCCCCGGTCAGGCGACCAGTTCGGGCGCGTGGGAGGTGGTGCCCGCCTCGACGGCGGCCTGCTCGTGGCGGCGGCGGAACACCATGGCCACCGCCGCGGCGGCAGCCAGCGCGGTGGCGGCCGCCACCGCGCTGGTCGCGTTGAAGGCGTCGGTGAAGGCCACCCCGGCCCGGTTGGCCAACTCGGCGCCGCCGGGCACCGACTCGGCCAGCACCGAGGCCGCGCCCACCGACTCCCGGGCCGCCTCGGCCACCGGCGGGGGGAGGGCGAGGCCGTTCAGGTCGACGGCTGACCGGTAGAGCGCACTGCTGAGACTCCCGAGCACGGCGATGCCGAGCGCGCCTCCGACCTCCCGGGTGGTGTCGTTGATGGCCGAGCCCACGCCGGCTTTCGCCTCGGGCACCGTGCTCATCACGCTGCCGGTGGCCGGGGCCGCCGTCAGGCTCATCCCGGCGCCCAGCAGCACCATCGACAGGGCCAGCACCAGGTACGACGTCGACGGGCCCACCAGGGCGAGAACGCCGAACCCGCCGCCGATCAGCACGAAGCCCGACGCCATGACGGGCCCGGTACCCATCCGCTCGGCCAGCGCCGCACTGCGCGGCGCGATGGCAACCAGCGTGAGGGCCAGCGGGAGGGTGGCCAGGCCCGCGCTCAGCGGGGAGTAGGACCGCACGAACTGCAGGTAGAGGCTGAAGAGGAAGAACAGGCCGAACATCACGAAGAAGGCGGCCGTGATCACGCCGCTCCCCACACTGAGCCGCCGGTCCCGGAACAGCCCGAGCGGCAGCATCGGGTACCGCACCCGCTTCTCCCAGACGACGAAGGCGGCCAGGCCGCCGGCGGCGGCGGCGAAGGCGGCGACCACCAGGCCGTCGCTCCAACCCCGCTCCGGCCCCTCGATGATGGCGAAGACCAGTGCCCCCAGACCGACCAGGGAGAGCAGGGCGCCCGCCGGGTCCAGGGGCGTGGCCTCGGGGTCGCGGGAGGTGGGCGAGAAGAGCCACACCGCCACGAGCACGCCGACCACGACGGGCACGTTGACCAGTAGCGCGGCGCCCCACCAGTAGCCCTCCAGGACGGCGCCCGACACGATCGGCCCGAGGGCGCCGCCCGCGCCGGCGAACCCGGCCCACACGGCGATGGCCTGGCGCCGCTCCGCCGGCGGGAAGACGGTGGTGATGAGCGACAGCGTGGCCGGCATGACGAACGCCGCCCCGATGCCGGTGACCACCCGCCCGGCGATCACCTGGGACGCGTCGGTCGCCACCCCCGAGACCACCGAGCCGACGGCGAAGATCACCAGGCCGAGCAGCAGCGCCTGCTTGCGGCCGAACCGGTCGCCCAGCGCCCCCGCCGGAAGCAGGAGGGCGGCGAACACCAGCGCGTAGGAGTCGATGATCCACTGCAGTTCGCTGGCCGACGCCCCGAGCTCGCGCTGGATGCTGGGCAGGGCCACGTTCAGCCCCGACACCGACATCACCACCATCACCAGCGACAGGCACATGATGGCCAGGAGGGCCCGGCGGCGGCCGTAGACGACCGGGTCCTCGTACAGCGGGCGGTGCCGGTCCAGGGCGCGGGTGTCAGCCATCGGCCGTCCTTTCGGGACTACGTCGTCTCGCTACAGTCCTAGCACGTCTCGCAGCGATACGCGAACGTCTCGATGCCTCGGGCTCAGGCGGCCGGGGCCTCGGTACGGTCGATCCGGCGGGTGAAGATCTCCTGGGTGTTGGTCACCGGCGTCCCGTCGCGCGTATCGCTCCACGCGAAGTGCGCGCTGGCGGCGGTGGACGCCACCGTCGGCGCGTAGAACTCGCCGACCTCGTTCCAGTACCCGATCTTGCGATCGATGGGCACGTCGTTGATCGCCTCGTCCTTGGCGAAGGTGCTGCCGCCGTCGGTGGAGTAGGTGGCGCGGACGTCGTCCTTCTCGCCGGCGCCCCGGCGGTAGAACACCACGTCGATGCGACCGTTGGGGGCCACCGAGAAGCTGGGGCTGTAGGACCGGCCGCCCCCGGTGGTGTGGAGCCGCACGACCCGCTCCCAGGTGCGGCCCTGGTCCTTGGAGCGGCGGAAGAAGACCCGGGACGGCCCGTCCCGGGTGTCGGTGAACACCAGGTAGATCCAACCCCTGGTCGGGTCCACGGCGATCTTGGCCGGCTCGTAGCGCAGGCCGAGATTGTTCTGCTTGTCGATGACGCCCGAGTCGAATCGCTGCCCGTCGTCGCCGGACCGGGCCACCAGCAGCTCGGCCTCGCTGTTGGGGTACCGCCGCAGGAACGTCACATACACCGACCCGTCGGCCGCCACGACGGGCTGCGAGGGGCTGTTGCCGCCGGGGTCCGGCGTGAACAGGAGCGGTTCGGAGAACGTGGCGCCGGCGTCCTCGGAACGCAGCAGGTGGCCCTCGGTGCACCGCCCGTCGTTACACCCCCACACCGTGAGGAACAGCCGGTCGCCGCCGTCGGGTCCGGGCGCGACCGACAGAGCGGGGCGGACGAACGAGCGGTCGGGCCGCCCGGCCAGGATCTCGCGGGCCGGGCCGAAGGTGCGCCCGCCGTCGGTCGACGACGCCAGCAGCACGCTCTCGCCGATGTCCTCGTCACCCTCGTCGGCGGCCCGGGGAGCCGGGGCGCCGATCCGAGGCGACGACAGGGCGACGTACACGTTCCCGCCGCCGCCCATCACCACGTTGCCGATGTTGATGAAGCCGTTCGAGTCGAGCTTGCACTTGGCGAACTCGGGGGGGATGGTGAACTCGTTGTCAGCCCACGTCTTGCCACCGTCGAACGTGACGTGCCAGCTGCAGCGGGTGCCCACCAGGTTGACGTCGGCCACCACTTGGTGCAACGGGTCCTGCTGGTCGACTGCTATGGACGGGGCCTCGTAGCCCCGCACGGGGCGGGGGTCGTCGTTGGCCCGGCATGGCCGACCCACGCACAACTCTGTGGAGACGGGCGCCGCCGCCTCGTCCGTTCGGAGCTCGGACGGCAGCCGCACAGCCGCGGCGACGAGCAGTACCCCACCGGCCATCATGAGCGCGGCAGGCTTCCGGCGGAACTTGGTGGGGCGCGGGCGGCTCCAGACGTCCGCCGGTGCCCGGCGTCGGGCGCGCGGGCCGATCAGTCGTGCCGGACAGGCGCCGCGACGGGCTTCGCCTGACGCCGGTTCTGGCGAGCCATGCTGGCCGCACCGGCGCCGAAGAGCGCCAGGCCAGCCGCACCGAGCACCACCGTGAGCGCCACCACGCCGCCCGAGTCGGTGGCGGTGGGGCCGACGGGCGGCGGCGGGGTGACCGCCGGAGCCACGGGAGCCCTGCCGTCGGGACCGACGACCTGGAAGGACAGGCGGGCCGGCGTGCCGTAGACCGCCTCACCCTTGGCGTTCGTCTGCGTCGCCACCATCGTGTAGTAGCCGGCGTCGGCCTGCAGAACGGTGAAGGAGGCGCTCACGTTCCCGGCCGCGTCGGGAGTGGCCCGGGCCACCTCGGGCCCGTTCACGCCGTTCCAGTGCCAGATGACCGGTGTGGCCGCCGAGGCGGAGAACGCGGCGCCGCTGAGGGCGACGGAGCTGCCGACAGGGGCCGCCGCCACCTGGGAATCGATGGTGGCCAGCGCAGTGCAGGCGAACGCCGCGGCACCTGACACCGCCGCGGCACCGAGGGCAACCATGCCCGAAACCATGGCCCGGTTCAGAACCTTCATCGATCCCCCTCCGTGCGGGCCCCCGTGCGAGGTCCGGACACGATTGTGCCGCGCCCTTCGCATAGAAGCAAGCCGCACATAGACGGACGGCTCATGTCCCGACGGGAGTGGAGGGGGCAACGCTCGGGAGCAGCAGGGCGTCGAGCGCCGCGCCCTCGAGCGTCTCGGCCTCGATGAGGGCGAGGGCCAGCGCGTCAAGGGTCGCCCGGCGCTCGGTCAAGATGGCGGTGGCGCGGCGACCGGCGTCGCCGAGCACCCGCTGCACCTCGGCGTCCACCTCGGCGAGGACCCGCTCCGACGCCCACCCCGGCGTGCCGTCCAGGCCGGTGCCGCCGCCCCGAGCCGTGAACGGCCCCAGCACGTCGCTCATCCCCAGCTCGGCGACCATGCGGCGAGCCAGGGTGCCGGCCCGCTCCAGGTCGTCGGCCGCACCGCTGGAGTGCTCCCCCGTCGCCGCCAGCTCGGCGGCCCACCCTCCAAGCAGGCCGGTGATGCGATCCAGCAGCTGGCTGCGCGTGACGGCCAGCCGGTCACCGTCGGGGGCGAACCACGCGCTGCCCAGGCTGTGGCCGCGGGCGACGATCGACAGCTTGCTCACCGGGTCGGTTCCCGGCAGGGCGGTGGACACCACCGCGTGGCCCGCCTCGTGGAAGGCGATCCGGCGCCGGTCCTCGGCCGAGATGATGCGCGATCGTCGCTCGGGCCCGGCCACCACCCGCTCGATCGCCTCCGACAGCTGGACCGGCCCGATGGTGGGCGTCCCGGCCCGGGCCGCCAGCAGGGCGGCCTCGTTCACCACGTTGGCCAGGTCCGCGCCCGAGAAACCCGCCGTCCGGCGGGCCACCGTGGCCAGGTCGACCTCGTGCGCCAGCGGCTTGCCCCGGGCGTGGACCGCGAGCACCCCCTCGCGACCACGAACGTCGGGGCGGTCGACGGTGATGCGGCGGTCGAAGCGTCCGGGGCGGAGCAGCGCGCCGTCGAGGATGTCGGGCCGGTTGGTGGCGGCCACGACCACGACCCCGGCCCCGGCGGTGAAGCCGTCCATCTCCACCAGGAGCTGGTTGAGGGTGGCCTCCCGCTCGTCCTGGCCGGCCAGGGCCACCAGCCCCCGGGCCCGACCGACCGCGTCGAGCTCGTCGATGAAGACGATGGCCGGCGCCGCCGCCGTGGCCGTGGCGAACAGGTCGCGGATGCGCGCCGGCCCCACGCCGACGAAGATCTCCACGAAGTCGGCGCCGGAGATGGAGAAGAAGGGCACTCGGCACTCGCCGGCCAGCGCCCGGGCCAGCAGCGTCTTGCCGCACCCCGGGGGGCCCATCAGCAAGATCCCCTTGGGGACGTTGGCGCCCATGGCCTGGAACCGCTCGGGGGCGACGAGGTAGTCACGAACCTCGGCCAGCTCCTCGATCGGCTCCTTCATGCCGGCCACGTCGGCAAAGGTCGTCGTGGGCTCGTCGCCCTGGCGGCGGCGCGCCGTCGAACGACCGAAGGCCGCGGCGCCATCGCCACCCCGGCCGCCGAACACCAGGTACAGGATGAACAGCCCGTCGATCAAGATGAGCGACGGCAGGATGACGTTCACCGGCGCGATCAGGGCCTGCAGCCGCTGCTGCTCGACCCTGACGGGCACGCCGGCCTCCCGAAGCTCGGCGAAGAGCTGCGCGAAGACGACGTCGATCTCCTCGGAGTACCCCACCCAGTAGCGCCCGAGCGAGAACGTGCCGACGATGCGGTTGTCCCCGGTGCGGATGGTGGCGTCCTCGACGGCGCCCTCGCGCAGGGCGGCGACGTACTCGTCGACGCCGAGCTGGCGGCCGTGGGCCCGGGGCTGCACACGCCAGATCACCAGCGCGTAGCACCCGATCAGCAACGGGAGCGACAGCGAGCAGAACAGCAGCGCCCGCCGGCGCGACCGCCCCCGGTCGTCGCGCTCGGGAGCGGCCGTTCCCTCGTTCCGTCGTACCCTCGACGCCACCGGTGCGGAGGCTAGTGCCGGGGTGCTTCGGCGAGGTCGGCGACCCTCGGCTCAGCGACGGCGGCCACGGCCGGGTGCCGGTGGGCGGGACGACCGGGCCCGAGCCGCCGCCGGCCGCGAGGGGCGGGGCGCCGGCGCGGTGGCCACCGGCAGGTACCGGGGCGGGGCGACCGGGCCGGTGAGGGCCACGGTGCGAGGGTCGCCCGGCGCCACCCGCGCCGCGGTGGGGCGGATCCCGGCCTGGCGGGCCAGCGCCCGGACGTCGCCCTCCTGCGACGGTGTCAGGACGGTGACCACGACGCCGTTGGCCCCGGCCCGCGCCGTGCGCCCGGAACGGTGCAGGAAGGCCTTGTGCTCCCCGGGAGGGTCGACATGCACCACCAGGGCGATGTCGTCCACGTGGATGCCCCGAGCCGCGATGTCGGTGGCGACCAGGACGCGGACCGATCCGTCGGTGAACGCGGCGAGGTTGCGCTGGCGCTGCGCCTGGGAGAGGTTGCCGTGGAGGTCCACGGCCGGCACGCCGTCATCGGCGAGCTGGCGGGCCAGCTTGCGGGCCGCGTGCTTGGTCCGGGTGAACAGCAGGCTGCGGCCGTGGCCGGACGCCAGCTCCCGGACGACCTCGGCCTTGTGGCGCGGCTCGACGGTGAAGGCGTGGTGATCCAGCATCGGGGGGGTGGCGTCGACCGCGTCGACGGAGTGGACCCGGGGGCTGCGGAGGTACCGCCGGACCAGGCCGTCCACGGCACTGTCCAACGTGGCCGAGAACAGCAGGCGCTGGCCGGCGGCCGGCGTCTGCTGCAGCAGCCGCGTGACGGCGGGCAGGAAGCCGAGGTCGGCCAGGTGGTCGGCCTCGTCGAGCACGCAGACCTCCACCGCGTCGAGACGGCAGCTGCGCTGCCCGATCAGGTCCTCGAGGCGGCCCGGGCAGGCCACCAGGATGTCGACGCCGCGGTTGAGCGCGGCGACCTGGGGGCCCTGGCCGACGCCGCCGTAGACGGTCGCCACCCGCTGGCCCATGGCCGCGGCCAGTGGCCGCACCACGGCGGCCACCTGGTTGGCCAGCTCTCGCGTCGGGACGAGGACGAGCGCGCGCGGCCGGCCCGGTTGGTTGCGGCAACCGGAGGCGGCCAGCGCGGCCACCGTCGGAACGGCGAACGCGATGGTCTTGCCGCTTCCGGTCCTCCCCCGGCCGAGCACGTCGCGACCCGCCAGCGAGCTGCGCAGCGTCGCCGCCTGCACCGGGAACGGGCTGACGACACCCGTGGCGGCGAGAGCGGCCACGATGGGCGCCGGGACCCCCAGGGCGGCGAAGGTCGTGTCGGCGGGCACCTCGACGGCCTCTGCCACGTGGGCGATAGGG
>Ga0187892_10010577_pt1 | contig 11634 bp, 10 predicted proteins | sample MA1701073metaG_FD_139345 | JGI IMG/M metagenome (GOLD analysis project Ga0187892, IMG submission 139345) | Bio-ooze microbial communities from a basaltic lava cave in the Kipuka Kanohina Cave System on the Island of Hawaii, USA - MA170107-3 metaG ... | reverse complement strand
CGCTTTCGCAGGCAAGGGGCGCAGGGAAAGTCCGCCTCCAGGTAGTGCTGGGACCCGCCGTAGCCGCCGGTCAGACCGGTCGACGTGGGGCCGAACATTGAGACCGTCGGGATTCCCAGCGCCGCCGCCAGGTGACATAGCCCCGTGTCCACCGCCACCACGCCCGCCGCGGAGGCCATGTCGCGTGCGAACTCGGCAAGCGACGCCTTCGGACGCACCGTCACGTGATCGCGACCTCCGGCGAGTTGCTCGGCCCGTGCTCTCTCTTCCTCGTTGCCCCAGGTCATGAGCACGCGATAGCCGCCCTCGCCGGCCAGGCGAACCAGGCCCTCCCAATACTCGACGGGCCACTGTTTGGTTCGCCACGAAGTCCCGTGCAGAAACACGAGGCGCTTCGAGTCGATCCGGACCTTGAAGAGTTCCTGTCGGTCAATGCCGTGGTCGCCGAGCCCCGGCGGGACCGGATACCCCAGCGCCTGGGCGAACAGTTGCCGGTTGCGCTCCACCGCGTGTTGCCCCTTGGGCACCGGAATCCGACGATGATAGAAGAGTGAAGCCGGCCGCTCGCGCACAGAAGACCAGTCGAACCCGCACCGGGTTCCGTGGGCCAGCCGGGCGATCCAGATCGTCTTGCCCAGTTGCCCCTGAACGTCGATGATCACATCGTAACGCACGGCACGCAGCTCACGGATGAACCGCGATAGTTCCCCGTTGAACAGCGGGCTCCAGGGAGTTTTGCGCCATCGCCGGTTGCCTAGGACGATGACTCGATCGACGGATCGGTGCCAGGACGGGATTTCGGCGAAGGTCTCGTCCACCACCCAATCAAAGCGGATGCCGGGGATGGCCCGGCTCGCGTCGGTCACCGCAGGCAGGGTATGGATGATATCGCCGAGGGAGGTGACCTTCAGAATCAACGCCCGCACGGGTTCCTCAACAGACTCGCATCCGCGGGCTAGAACGGACTGAGCTTCTTCAGCATGGCCGAAAACCGGTGCCGCTTCTGCTCGTGTTTCACCACGCCCTCGTCGGTGACCCAGTTCAGTTGGATGGCGCGGCGCGGGCCCTCGTAAGACGCGTGGCCGTGCCAGGCATTCTCAGTGTTCAGAAACGTGATCAGCGTGCCGGCCTCGGGCGGCACCTCGGTGATGTAATCCTCCAGATTGGGAGAACGCAGCAGGCGCAGGCGCCCCCCTTGGTTTTCCCATTGGCGATTCAGGTAGATCAGCACCGTGATGATCTTGGAGCGGCTGTCGGTGTGGATCTTCCCGTCGCGAGCCCGGCACATGCAGCGCGCCGTAATCATGGTCGGGCGGTTGGATAGATCGATTTGAAACTTGTCCTCGAACGCCTTCCGAACCTCAGGCCCTTCCAGCTCCCGGATCATCCGGGCGAAGGGCTCGCCATAGGTCAGACCGGGCAGGGGAAAGCTCCCCGGCTTGTCCAGCTTGGGATACGATTCGTCGATCTCGCCCAGCACCTCGGCTTTGACAAAACCCGGCATGATCAAATACGGAAAGGGCTCCTTCTCCAGGGGCTGGCTGCGAAACTGCTCAAGGTTTATGTAGTTCGCCATCAGGCTCACTCTACGACGGCCCACGCACGTGTGCCATGTGCTCGCGTCCTGCTGCTACGAGCCACAGTCTCTAGATCATCCTACTCTTTGGTTCGTGCTGCAAGGCCCGCTCCTTCCTTGGTAGCGGGGACTGCTGCCCAAGCTGCAATGCGGTATAATGCAACCGGGTGGGCAGCGGCGGTTCTTTTGGATGGTCGAAATGATGAACAACGATCGTGGACGCTTCGAATTTGGTTTTGGACTTACGCTGCTCGTCGCAATGGTCAGCCCGGCGCAGGCTGAGCACTGGCCGTCGTTTCGCGGACCGAACGGGACGGGACTGGGCAGCGGCTCGCCGCCGACGTCCTGGAACGTGGAGACGGGCGAGAACATCAAATGGAAGACGCGCATCCCAGGCTTGGCCCACTCCTCGCCGATCGTGTGGGGCGATCGAATATTTCTGACCACCGCGGTCAGCATGGCTGGGGAAGAAAGCCTGCAAACCGGATGGATGGGCGGCGGCGGCGAATCTCCGAACGAGTCCGGCGAGTGGGAATGGCACGTCCTCTGCCTTGACAAGAAATCGGGCAAGATCTTGTGGGATCAGACCGCCCACCGCGGCGTGCCGAAGTTCAAACGGCACGTCAAAGCGACCCACGCCAACAGCACACCCGCGACCGACGGCAAGCACGTCGTTTCCTTCTTCGCGTCCGAAGGTCTCCATTGCCATGACTTCGATGGGAAGCTGCTGTGGAAGAAAGACCTGGGTCCGATCAAGGCCGCGCCGGGCGACGGGCCGGAGCTGGAGTGGGGCGTAGCCAACTCTCCGATCATCTGCGAGGACAAAGTGATCCTCCAGTCGGACTCGGTGCTGTCGTCGTTCTGGGCGGCGTTCGATGTGACCAGCGGCAGCGAGCTCATGCGCGTCGATCGCGGCGACAACACCACGTGGTGTACCCCCGCGATCCACAAGGGACAGAAGGTCACGCAGGTGATCTGCAACGGCTACAAGAAAATGGCGGGCTATGACCTCGCCACAGGGAAGGAGCTATGGCGACTTAACGGTGGCGGCGATGTTCCCGTACCCACGCCGATTGTCGCCCACGATCTTTTCTTCATCACCAACGGCCACGGCCGGCGTCCGATCTATGTCGTTCGATCGGATGCCTCCGGTGATCTCACACCGAGCGAGGACAAGGTCCCGACGGGCTTGGCATGGTACAAGCCCATCAAAGGCTCCTACATGCCCACGCCGATCGTGGTCGGCGATGTGTTCTACGTCGCCGATGACAACGGCATCTTCACCGGCTTCGACGCGAAGACCGGCGAGCAGCTTCTCCGCGAGCGGCTGCCCGCGGGTGGGAACTCCACTTTCTCCGCCTCGCCCGTCCACGCCGACGGACGCATCTACACCACCAGCGAAGACGGCCAGATCGACGTCGTCAAAGCCGGGCGCAAGTTCGAGGTGCTGGCCTCGAACCGCATGAACGAAATCTGCATGGCCAGCCCCGCCATTTCGGATGGGCTGCTTCTGGTGCGCGGAAAAGATCACCTCTTTTGCATCGGAAAATAATCCCGCGCATTCCCCTTAAGAGAAGGGTCCGACTCGCTAAGTTTCAAAAACATTCGAAACATTTGAATAGGCCGCGTGATCGCCGAAAGTGCTTCCAAGGAAGGCGCGTTTCGGTGAGCGCGACGGCGTGCCTCAGCTTGTTGGGTCATCGGCCTTGGGCGATCCCTCATCGTCCGTGGATCATGCGGCACACCTGGGAGGACCTGCTCTTCTTGCATTGGCCGATTGCCTACGATGCGATCCGTCGCCTGATCCCCCATTGCGTCGAGATCGACACCTTCGACAGGCAGGCCTGGATCGCGCTCGTCCCCTTCCGCATCAGCTATCTTCGACTTCGCGCTCTGCCGCGGATACCTCCCGCGAGCTTCGTCGAACTGAACGTCCGCACGTACGTCACCCGCGATGGCATGCCCGGCGTGTGGTTCCTCAGCCTCGATGCGTCCAGCCGGCTGGCTGTGTGCATGGCCCGGGCGTGGTATCACCTGCGGTACTTTCCGGCGCGCATGTCGATGACCCGCGATAGGGACACGATCCGTTTTGATGCGCAGCGCCGCACTCTCGACCGACCGCGCCCGGCATTCGCCTGCACGTATCGACCGATTGGGGAGTGCCCCAGCACGGACGACGTGAGGCGGGTCCGCTGGCTGACCGAGCGTTATTGCCTGTACACCACCGATCGTCGCGGTCGCCTCTACCGCGCGGAGATTCATCACGTCCCCTGGCCGTTGCAGCCTGCCCAAGTCGCATTGGAAACCAATGACATGCTCGCCCCACTGGGACTGCCCGCGCTTGAGGGTCAGCCGCTGGCACACTTTTCCAAGCGCCTCGACGCCCTCGTGTGGGCGCCCGAGCGATTGAACTAAACGTGTTTCATCAAGCAACCGATTGAACCGGCGCGGACAGCTAGGGCGCGCGATAATCGGAACTGGGGTCGTGGTGTGTCCGTGGAGTGAAGCCATGAAGCGTTTGTTTTCGGTCGTGCTATGCGCCGTGTCGGCGGGCGCATGCGTCCTGTTTCCAGGCATTCCGGCGGCAAACAACCCCGCGATTGATCCGCTCCAGGCGGAGCTCGATGCCAACCTGGCGAAGTGGATCGCAAGCGGCATCCACACGTATGAGTACCGGTTTGTGAGGGCGTGCGAGTGCCCGCGGGAAGGCGCAGGTCCGATCATCGTCACCGTCGAGAGCGGAGTGGTCACGGACGTGAGGCGACCCGACGACTCCGATATGCCGCCGTGGGAGGGCGGTTCCTACCCCATCGAGCAGCTCTTTTCGGAAGTGCAGGAGGCCATCGACGGCGAGCCGGACTCCATCATCGTCGCCTACGACGCAGAGTTCGGATACCCCACGCAGATCTACATTGATTGGAACGCGGCGCAAGCCGACGAGGAGACGGCCTACGAGGCGAGCGATCTGATTCCGGACCCGCTGCAGGCTGGGCTGAACGCGAATCGAGCTAAGTGGCAAGCCTTCGCCGTGGACACGTACGCGTACGAATTCGGAAACCACTGCTCCTGCCCGCCGCAGATCGTCGGTCCCACGCTGATCGTCGTCGAGAACGGCGAGGTGGCAGAGCTGCGCGGCGCGGACGGCACAGTCTTCGAGCCTCAGGAAGGAGTCCGGTATCCGACGATCGAGGAGCTGTTCGACACCGTACAGACCGCCCTCGACGGCGGGCGCGGACCCAGTACCGTATCCGTGCGCTACGATGACGCATGGGGATACCCCATAAACATCGATGTGGACTGGGACCCCGGCCTCGCCGACGAAGAGACGAGCTACATCGCGGCGAACCTGGTTGTTCCGTAGCGCCTTCAGCGGGGAAGGGCGCGTAGCCGATTGGCCCGCGCCTCGGCGGGAGGCTCGCCCTCCGTGAGGAAGCTAGTGTGACGTCTTGCGGCGCGTGCGGCGCGCCAGCACGACGGCCGCGCTAAGCATGCCCAATATCGCCGTCGCGGGCTCGGGGACGACCTGACCGCGGATTTCGCCCCCCGGGTAGGTGTTTGTGTGAATGTTGAAGTAAACGAGACCGTCGAGGAGCGCTTGCTCGCGGCTCTCAGGGAAGGCGCCGGAGCCTTCGAGCAGTCCGGCGGTCACGGCCGTCGTAGCAACGCCGAGGATGATGCTGGCGTTCTGGCCCACGGACGCCGGTCCGTGGAAGTGGGCCATGGACACGGGCGATACCAAGTTCTGGAAGCTGATGCTCCAGTCAATGACGTTCGTGTCCGTGTCGTACATCACATGACCGAGGCCGCTGCCGGTGCTGTCCACCGACGGGGTCTGCACCTCCTGCCCGGGATCGAGCGGGAACATGAACATGAGCTGCTCGGCCCGCGCCGCAAAGGGCACGGCCAGCGCCGCCACAATGACCGCCAGTTGTCCGCGATGAAGCATCTCGACACCCTCCTTCGTTTCGACCGAGCGGCGCGAAACGCAGCTCACCATCCTACCGAATTCACCAATTGGCTTCAAGGCCGCACGGCGACCGCCTGAATCCGTTTTTATCCCGGGCGGAAGCAGGCATTTCGCCACCGCCGCGCTCAGCCTCCGGACTCAGCCGGCAGTGCGGTGTCGATGAAGTCGCGCAGCCTTGCGGCATACTCGTCCGAGTACATGAACCCACCTCCATTGTGGTCGCCGGGCGTTTCGGCGAACTGCTTGGGCTCTGCAGCAGCGTCAAAGATGGCTCTGCCGTTCGTGATGGGGATGAGCGAATCATCCGTCGAATGAAAGAACAACTTCGGGCAGGTGATCCCCCCGACTTTGTCGATCGAGTCGTAGCGATGTCGGAGCAACAGGCGGACCGGCAGGAGCGGATAGTGAATGGCGGCGACATCGGCCAGCCTTGTAAAGCTCGATTGGACGATCAAAGCGCCCGGACGTTCGCGTCGGGCGAGCTCAATGGCGACCGCTCCGCCAATGGACTCACCCACGATGACGATCTCCCGGGCGGCAAGAGCGCGGGCCTGCGTCAGATGCTCCCAAGCGGCAAGTGCGTCGAGGTAGGTGCCGTTCTCGCTCGGGCGGCCGCTGCTTTTTCCAAAGCCTCGGTAATCGACGATCATCACGTTGTATTGAAGTGAATGGAGCAACTTCAGCTCAGGCAGTCGATCGCCGTTGTTACCGGCGTTGCCATGAAAGAACAGGACGGTCGTCCGAGCGTCGGCACATGGCACGAACCATGCTGAGATCCGCACGTTGTCGTGGGTAGTCAGCGTCACGTCGTCAAACTTCAATCCAACGTCAACAGGAGTTTGTTCGAGAACGCGCGACGGGAAGTAGATTAGCTTGGATTGAAGGAGGCCCACGAGCACGATTACGCCAGCGTACGTGCAAAGCGCGACGATAAGCAGCCTGCGGAGGCTCGGCCGTCGAAACAGCGGTCGCTTCACGCGCTGTCCACTTGGTGACGTGCCCGATGGGCCGGACACGTCCTGACTGACATTCACTGCCAATTCTCTGGCCTCTTGTCTGAATGACGACGAGGAATACTACGGAGGCCATGGCTCGTTTCAACAACGGGCCTTCTATGATCGCCTGTCCCCTTGCATTCCGGCAGCTAGGCTTACAATTTGCCGATGGAGTTCGACTGGCTTCATGCGTACGTCGGTCAGCTCGCCGGCGTGGGGGCATCGGTCCTTTGGACGGCGACCACGCTCTTCTTCACCGCCGCCGGCAAGCGCGTCGGCGCGACCGTGGTGAATGCCACGCGCATCGCCTTCGCCTGCGCTCTGCTCGCGATCACGCATCGGTGGCTCCAGGGCGTTTGGATCCCGCAGGTTCCCTGGACGCAGGTCGCGTTTCTCGGCGTTTCCGGGATCGTAGGGCTCACCATCGGCGATCAAGCGATCATCGCCGCGTTCGTGGAAATCGGGCCGCGCCTGGCGCTGCTCATCACCACGACTTCGCCGCTTTGGGCCGCCCTCTTCGGATGGGTTTTCCTCGGCGAACGCCTGCCCGGCATCGCATGGCTCGGGCTGGCGATGACCGTCGGCGGCATCCTGCTGGTCCTGCGAGAGCGCCGCGGTGGACCCGCGGCAATCCCGCGGCGGAAGCTCCTCCGAGGAGTGCTCTTGGCCTTGCTGGCGGCGCTTTGCCAATCGGGCGGCTATCTGCTGAGCAAGATGGGCATGGGACACGGCGAGGGAGGCCAAAGCGTCGAGCCGCAGACCGCCACGCTCATTCGCATGACGTTCGCCGCGATGACCATCGTGCCCGCGCTCGCCGCTCAACTTTGGCTTCGCCGACGTTCGACCGGCGAGATCGCCGCGCCTGCTGATGCACGGGTGTGGCGCATCGGAATCCTCCTGTCGCTATGCGGCGCGGTGACGGGGCCTTACCTGGGCGTTTGGCTTTCCCTCATAGCCTGTGACCGGGCGTCGCTGGGCGTCGCCCAAACCTTGCTGACGCTCGCGCCCGTTTTCATCCTCCCGGCCACCGCGATCATGCACCACGAACGCATCTCGCTGCGTACGACCATCGGCGCATTCATCGCCGTCGGTGGCGCGGCCGTGCTCTTCGCAGTCAAAACATAGTTCATGGGGCTACGAGAGATGACCCGAGTAAGAACGATTCGCGCTTGTCGATCCGGCCGCCCTTCCGGGGCCTGAATGATGCGATGCCATGGTGACCCACCAGTGAACTGGTGGGGCCAAATCCACCGCGGCCCTCCGGGACGGACGAAGCGACCGCCGGTTCCCGATCTGTCGCCAACCCCTGGAGGTCTTTCCCGGTTTGATCCTGCAATCCGGTTTTCGCCCTGGAAGGGCGCTTGGGTTTAGCCCAGCAATTCATTGCTGGGTACGCGACCCACAAAGCAAATCAAGTCCCGGAGGGACGACCGTTCGTCCGGGCGCGCGGTTAACCAAACACATATCGTCGATCAAAAGTGAGTTTGTGCCGTTCAAGAAACGCAACGAACTCCTCCTCGAATGTCCGCGTGCGATGATGTTCTTCCTGGCGCCGGATGTACGCCGTGGTGTCCTCGATGCCGGAGACGGCGATGCTGAAGGCTCCGTACCCCTCCTGCCAGGCGAAGCTTCTTTGCTCCGGGAAGGTCTCGTGAATCCACTTGGACGAGACGCCCTTCAGAAGCTGTACAGCCTTCGATAACGCAAGGTTGGCCGGAATCACCACCAAACAATGAACGTGATCTTCGACGCCGCCAATGGCCATGAGTTGCATTCCGTTTTCGCGCGCGATGCCGCCGATGTAAGGAAACAGGCGCTCGCGCAAGATCGCGTCCATACACTTGCGCCGATCCTTTGTGCTGAACACGATGTGGAAGAGCGAACTCGAATAGGAATGGCCCATTGGCTTGAAGCGATCCGATCGCCCCTCCGGGGCTTGGGATCATGTTATGCGATGCTCACACCAACACACCCACCAGTAAACTGGTGGGCTAAGTCCACTCGTCCCTCCGGGACGCAACGTGATTCGGCGATGACGACATCCGCACGATGCGCCCGGGAACCGCCGCAAAAAAAGTAGTCCTTGTCGCCCCGGAGGGGCATTCGGATTTAGCCCAGCAATTCATTGCTGGGTAACCGGTCCCTCAAATGAAACAAGTCCCGGAGGGACGACCGCTCGACCCCAATTACGAAGGGCGGCGCTACCTTACTTCGATTCCTTCACCTCGAACTCGGCGTCGATGACGTCGTCCTTGGGTTTGCCCTCGCCAGAGGGGCGTGGGGCCCCGCCGGGGGAGACGGACTCGCGCGGGGCGGAGGCCTGCTGAGCGGCGGTCTTCTCGTAGATGATCTTGCCGATGGTCTGGGCGTCCTTCATGAGCTTTTCGTTGGCCTTCTTGATGGCCTCGGCGTCGTCGCCCTTGAGGACGGAGCGCAGGTTGTTGATCGAAGCCTCGATCTTGGCCCGCTCGTCGGCGGGGATCTTGTCGCCGTGCTCGGAGAGCTGCCGTTCGATCTCGAAGGCAGCGTTGTCGGCCAGGTTGCGGACCTTGACCAACTCGGCCTTCTTGAGATCGTCGGCCGCGTGGGCCTCGGCGTCGCGCTTCATCTTCTCGATCTCTTCCTTGGAGAGCCCGCTCGCCCCCTCGATGCGGATGGACTGCTCCTTGCCCGTCGCTTTGTCCTTAGCCGACACGTTGAGGATGCCGTTGCGGTCGATGTCGAAGGTGACCTCGACTTGCGGCATGCCTCGCGGTGCCGGCGCAATTCCGGTGAGGTTGAAGCGGCCCAGCGTGCGGTTGTCCACGGCCATGGGGCGATTGCCCTGCAGCACGTGGATGGTGACCTCGGTCTGATTGTCGGCCGCGGTGGAGAAAATCTCCGACTTGGACGTCGGGATGGTGGTGTTGGCCTCGATGAGCGGGGTCATAACGCCCCCCAGGGTCTCCACGCCGAGTGTCAGCGGAGTGACATCGAGGAGCACGATGTCGCCCATGCCCTTTTCTCCGGCGAGGACCGCGCCCTGGATGGCTGCTCCAATGGCCACGACCTCGTCGGGGTTGATGCTCTTGTTGGGCTCTTTCTTGAAGAGCTCGCGGACGAGCTGCTGGACCGCCGGCGTGCGCGTCGAGCCGCCGACGAGCACGACTTCGTCGATGTCCTTGGCCGTCATCTTGGCCCCTTCGAGGGCGTCCATGACCGGCTTGCGGCATCGCTCGGTGAGGTGTCGCGTGAGCTGCTCGAACTGTGCCCGCGTGAGGGTCATCTGCAGGTGCTTGGGCCCGCTCGCGGTCGCGGTGACGTAGGGCAGGTTGATGTTCGTCTCCATGACCGTGGAGAGTTCGCACTTGGCCTTCTCAGACGCCTCCTTGAGGCGCTGCAGGGCCATGGGGTCCTTGCGGAGATCGACGCCCTCTTTCTTGCGAAACTCCTCGGCCAGGTGATTGATGAGCACCTCATCGTAATCGTCGCCGCCCAAGTGCGTGTCGCCGCTGACGGACTTGACTTCGAACGTGCCGATTTCGGGATCAATCTCCAGAATGGAAATGTCGAACGTGCCGCCGCCGAGGTCGAAGACGGCGATGCTCTCCTCTTTCTTCTTGTCGAGGCCGTAGGCCAGCGCGGCCGCCGTCGGCTCGTTGATGATCCGCTCGACCTTCAGCCCTGCGACCTCGCCCGCGTCCTTGGTGGCCTTGCGCTGCGAGTCGTTGAAGTACGCGGGTACGGTGATGACCGCCCGCTCGACCTTCTGGCCGAGGTAGTCTTCCGCCGTCTTCTTGAGGTCCTGGAGGATCATGGCGCTGATCTCGGGCGGGGTGTATTGCTTGCCACGAGCCTCGACCTTCACGAGCTCATCGGGCTTGCCCACAATCTTGTAGGGAACCATTTTCTCTTCGACGGCGACTTCATTGTGCCGGCGGCCCATGAAACGCTTGATGGAGAAGATCGTGTTCTCCGGGTTCGTGACCTGCTGGTGCTTGGCGATCTGCCCGACGAGCCGATCACCCTTCTCGGTGATGGCCACGACTGAGGGAGTGATGCGCGAACCCTGGGCATTGGTCAGGACCTTGACCTGCTCGCCCTCCATGACCGCCACCACCGAGTTCGTCGTACCCAGGTCGATTCCGATGATCTTGGACACGTTCATTTCCTTTCCAAGGGGACCGCGCGAAAAAACGGGCGCGCATCCGACCACAAGATGTTAGAGCAGGAGACGTACCAGAGGCCGGGCTACATTGATTGAACGTAACCTATTGTCATACAATGAGTAATGAACGGTCGGCTGGATTTCGTGCCGCGCGACTGCCAAGGTGACAGGTTCGGCTCCTGCGGAAATGGCACGACAGGGAGGCCGGCGGCGTGCCGAGTCTAGCCGCGGACGATAAAGTGGACCCATGGACGTACAACCGCTCGAGACGATGGAGGGGCACGGCGTACCGACCATCCGGCAGCAGTCGGTTTTCATTGAAAACCGCGTCGGGCAGCTTCTCCGACTGACCAAGCTGTTCGACCAATCGGACATCCGCATCCTGGCCGTGTCCGTCGTGTACTCGGTTGATTGCGCCATCGTGCGGATGGTCCTGGACGACCCGGACCAGGGTCACGAGGTGCTCACCCAGCACGGCTTTCCGGTCAGCGAAACGGAATTAATCGCCGTCAGCCTGCCGCACGGCAAGCGGGCTCTCTTGCACACCTGGGCGGCGCTGCTGGGCGGAGAGGTGAATATCCACTACGTGTATCCGATGTTGGTCCGACCACGTGGCCACGCGGCCATGGTCGTCTGCTGCGACAACGTGGAGCAAGCCATTCAGGTGCTTAGCGAGAAAAAGTTCGACGTGCTCGACCAGCAGGATTTGCTCGACACGAGGAATGAATAGACTCAGCGACGAAGCGACGTAGCCACGGACCGACGAAGGGAGCCGCGGGCTTCAGCCCCCACGGACGCACGGATGGATTTCTTGCTCCTGGTTTCGCGGTGGTTTCATGTCGCCGCTGCCATCATCGCGCTGGGCGGGGCCGCTTTCACCTTGCTTGCGCTGATCCCGGCGGCCAAGGCTACGCTCGCGGATGATCTCCACGAACGGCTGCGCGAAGCG
>Ga0187892_10010574_pt1 | contig 11636 bp, 4 predicted proteins | sample MA1701073metaG_FD_139345 | JGI IMG/M metagenome (GOLD analysis project Ga0187892, IMG submission 139345) | Bio-ooze microbial communities from a basaltic lava cave in the Kipuka Kanohina Cave System on the Island of Hawaii, USA - MA170107-3 metaG ... | reverse complement strand
TGGAGGTCCCCGTGCTGCTCCACACACGGTCCGTCGTTCTCCTGTTCCTCGCCGCGCCCCTGTGCGCGGAGGAGGCGGTCCTCATCCCGCGGGCCAAGCTCTTCGACAACCCCGACCGCGCGTCGGTCCAGATCAGCCCGGACGGGCAGCGGCTCTCGTTCCTCGCGCCCGTGAACGGCGTCCTGAACGTCTGGGTCGGGCCGGCCGAGGCGCCGGACCAGGCCAAGGCGGTCACCGCGGACAAGGGCCGGGGCATCCGGCAGTACTCGTGGGCCCATGACAACCGCCACCTGCTCTATCTCCAGGACCAGGGCGGCGACGAGAACTGGAAGGCCTTCAGTGTGGACCTGGAGGACGGGAACCGCGCGGTGGACCTCACGCCCTTCGACACGATCCCCGGCCCCGATGGGAAGCCGCTGATGCTCCCGAGCGGGAAGCCGATGCGGCCCGCCGCCCAGCTCCAGGGGCTCTCCCCCCGCCATCCGGGCAAGGCGCTCGTGGGGCTCAACCAGCGGAACCCGCGCTACCACGACGTGCACGTGGCGGACCTCGCGACCGGGAAGCTCGAGCTGCTCCAGCAGAACGACCGGTACGCCGGCTTCATCGCGGACGAGGACTTCCAGGTCCGGTTCGCGGCGGAGATGCTCCCGGACGGCGGGAGCCAGATCTGGCAACTGGGCGGGAAGGAGCCGACGGTCTTCGAGAAGATCGGGCCCGAGGACGCGCTGACCACGAACCCGATCGACTTCGACGCCGAGGGGAAGACGCTCTACATGACCGACAGCCGGGGCCGCGACACCGGGGCGCTGGTCGCGGTGGAGCTGGCGGGCAAGAAGGCCACGGTGCTCGCCGAGGACGCCCGCGCGGATGCGGGCGGGGTGATGATCCATCCCGCGAAGAAGACCGTCCAGGCGGTGTCCTTCACCTATGACCGGACCCGATGGAAGGTGCTGGACGCCTCGATCCAGGCCGACCTGGACCACCTGAAGACGGTTGCGGACGGCGAGCTCTCGGTGGGCTCGCGCTCGCTCGACGACCGGCGCTGGGTCGTGAGCGCGATGATGGACGACGGGCCGGTGCGCTACTACCGCTACGACCGCCCGAAGGAGGGAGGCGCCGGCAAGGCGACCTTCCTGTTCACGAACCGGAAGTCGCTGGAGGGGCTGCCGCTGGTGAAGATGCACGCGCCGGTGATCCCGGCGCGTGACGGGCTCTCGTTGGTCTCCTACCTCTCGCTCCCGCCGGGCACCGACGCGGACGGGGACGGGCGGCCGGCCGAGGCGCTGCCGATGGTGATGCTCGTGCACGGCGGTCCGTGGGCGCGGGACTCGTGGGGCTACAACGGGACGCACCAGTGGCTGGCGAACCGCGGCTACGCGGTGCTCTCGGTGAACTTCCGCGGCTCGACGGGCTTCGGCAAGAAGTTCCTGAACGCGGGGAACCTGGAGTGGGCCGCGAAGATGCACGACGACCTGCTCGACGCGCGCGAGTGGGCGGTGGCGCAGAAGATCGCCCGCAAGGACCGGGTGGCGATCATGGGCGGCTCGTACGGCGGCTACGCGACGCTGGTCGCGCTCACGTTCACGCCCGACGTGTTCACGTGCGGCGTGGACATCGTGGGGCCGTCGAACCTGGTGACGCTCCTGAGCACGATCCCGCCCTACTGGACGCCGATGATCTCGGTGTTCACGAAGCGCGTGGGTGACCATCGGACCGAGGAGGGTCGCAAGTTCCTGGGCACGCGCTCGCCGATCTCGTTCGTGGACAAGATCCAGCGGCCCCTGCTGATCGGTCAGGGCGCGAACGACCCGCGGGTGAAGCAGGCGGAGTCGGACCAGATCGTGCAGGCGATGCAGGCGAAGAAGATCCCGGTGACCTACGTGCTGTTCCCGGACGAGGGGCACGGCTTCGCGCGGCCCGAGAACCGGATCGCGTTCAACGCGGTGACGGAGGCATTCCTGTCGCGCCATCTCGGCGGCCGCGCCGAGCCGGCGGGCGACGCGCTGAAGGCCTCGACGGCCCAGATCAAGGTGGACGGGGGGATGGGGCTGGCGGCCGAGCCGGCGAAGTAAGGCCAGCGGTTCACGCGGGGTCAGGACCCGCCGCGGGTCCTGACCCCGGCCCTGGGTCGCCCAGTAGATTGGACACCATTGCGGACCCGGAGTTCGCCCGCGTGGGCTTCGTCCCCGCGAGCCGCTCGGCCTCCGCTGAGAGCTCCCTTCGCCCGACGAGGCCTTAATGGCCCTCGAGCTGCGCGCGGGAGCGCTCAGCGGGCAACCGGCCTCGTCCGCTACGCGCGGGAGTTCTGGAGGGATTGGTCACGGTTGTACGAGCGCTGGCGCGTCACGCTCGGCTCGTTAGACTTGTGCCGACATGCGAAGAGTGACCCGGGCCGGCTACGCCTCAGTTCTCGTGGCCGTGATGCTCCTGACGGCGGGCCGTTCGGGGGCACAATCGACCTGGACCTTTCCTACGGACCTCCAGGGAGTCGGCTACCACTACGGCCATGGAATGGCCTTCGATGAAGCCCGATCGAGGACGGTTCTCTTCGGGGGAGCTTCCGGCCAGGCGTCGGGGAGCACGTGGCTCTGGGACGGACGCGCCTGGAGCATGGCCTCGCCGGCCGTCGAACCCCCGCCCCGACTCGAACCCGCCGTCGCCTACGACTCCATCCGACAGAGAGTCGTCGTCTTCGGGGGCTCGACGGGGACTTCCGATCTCGGGGACACCTGGGAGTGGGATGGGAAGCGCTGGATCGACCGCAATCCGGCTGTTGCACCTCCTCCCCGCAGTGCCGCCGCCCTCGCCTACGATCGGAGCCGAGGTGTCCTGGTACTCTTCGGAGGGAGGACGTATGCAGGTCCCATCCTCTCGGACACGTGGGAATGGGACGGCACCTCCTGGACCCGGCGATTCCCTTCCGTCGTACCGATCAATGGCGGGGCGATGACTTACGACTCGCTCCGGCGGACTCTCATCCTCGTGACGCCGCTGCCGCAGAGCGCGACCCTGGGGACCTGGGTGTGGGACGGCTCCAATTGGGTGCGGCGTTCCTCCACCACCGCCCCCTCCAATAGAAGGGACTTTGGCCTCTGCTTCGACTCGGCGCGGGGAAAGGGGGTTCTGTTCGGCGGCTCGGCGCTCGGCTCGTACCCCTACTACTCGGATCTCTGGGAATGGGACGGCACGGACTGGAGCCAGATCCAGACCGTGCTCTCCCCGCCGGCAAGGTCTCATCCTCCGCTTTGTTTCGATTCGGCGAGGGGGAGGACTGTACTCATTGGAGGTTACGGCCAGGTCGCCACACTGGGGGACACCTGGGAATGGGACGGTACGGGATGGGGCCTGATGGCGCAGGCGCCGGGTCCGCCACCACGGGCCCACGGGGCGATGGCGTTCGACCCGCTGAGGCAATGCACCGTGCTTTTCGGAGGAGGGCAGAGCAGCCCTCGCCTCGACACATGGGAATGGAACGGTAGGTCCTGGACGCAACGCTTCCCCAGGACGACGCCGGCAGGGGAGAGAATGGCGTACGATCCGGTTCGCCGGAGGATCCTGCTGGTCGGTACGGGGAGCAACGGGATGGACGTGTGGCAATGGGATGGCATGGATTGGAGCTTGGTCCCTCGGACGGGAACAACGCCTCCTCACCGGCCCTTCTTCGGGCTGGCCTATGACGATCGTCGGGGTCGTCTGGTGCTCTACGGAGGCGGCTTCATCTACGGCCGGGATGACACGTGGGAGTTCGATGGGACGGCATGGAGTCAGCCCTCCCCCGCCACGCGCGCGCCGGCGCTTCAATCCCACTCGATGACCTTCGACGCGACCCGAGGTCGGACCGTGCTGTTCGGAGGCATGAATCCGTACCCCTCAAGCGAGACCTGGGAATGGGACGGCACGACGTGGGAACGGAGGTGGCCGCCGGTGAGCCCGAGCCCTAGAGCCCACTCTGCCATGATCTACGATGCGAGACGCCGGCGGGTTCTGCTCTTCGGAGGGCGCGGGGATTCCGTGGGGCTCCAGGACACGTGGGAGTGGGATGGGACGACCTGGACGGAATGGACCGGAAGCCCGCGGCCCGGACCGCGATATGGCCATCACATGGCGTATGACCAGGCGCGCGGCCAGGCAGTGCTCCATGGCGGCGAGGGTAGGATCGGTGACTTCCGGCTTGGGGTCTACGAAGACACCTGGATCCATGAAGAGATCGTCCTGACGACATCGGGACCGGCCGTTCCTGGATCGACGGTTCTCCTTTTCTGGAACGCTCCCCGGGAGGCTTCTCGCGCCTACATGTTGGCCTGTGCCTTCCACGGGCACCCGGGAATCCCTCTCGGGGACGGGAGGATCGTCCCGCTCAACCAGGATCCTCTCTTCTTCATGAGCGTTGGTTCCCAGGCTTCTCCCTTCCTAGGCTTCGCGGGCATCCTGGATCCCTCGGGACAGGCCGTCGCGGCCGTTCTGCTCCCGGGGATTCCGGCCCTCTCGGGAGCCGCCTTCTCGGCCGCTGGCGTGACATGGCGCGACGGTGGGATCTCCGCCCTGTCGAACGAAGTGCGGATCGAGGTGAGGTAGGCGCCTTCTTCCCGCAGGCACCCCGGGAAGAAGCGAGGCGGACCGGTTTCGCCGTCCCGGTCAGCGCCCGCTCGACGTTCACCCGGCCCCAGACCGTGCCGAGCGCCACGCCGAGCCCACCTGTTGAACTCTTCACCGCGCCCGGAACGTCCGGGTCTCCGAGCGGTCGGACGTAGCGCCGAGTGTTTCGAGCTTGTCCGTTCCTTCCACGCGCCATCGGATCGTCTGGCCGCGCAGCCGGTCCAGGAGACCGGCCGGAAGCGACTCCTGCTTGAAGAGGCTTCTCCGCGAGAGGCGCCACTCGAGCGCGCCGCCCCCTCGCACCTCGAGGTGCGAACGGTCCAGCGTGAGCGGGATCGTCACCCCGCCCACCTCGAACACGATCCGCCACCAGCGCCGCGGCTGCACGGGCGCGAAGGCGAACGCCGGATCGGCGCCCAGGTCCAGCACGGCACCCGCGGCGGGCTCGATCAGGCGGATGGTCTCGGGCACGCCGCTCCGGTCGGGCGGCCCCGGCAGCCAGCCGACCTCGCGCCACGCGCCCTGCGGGCCCCGCGCGAGGAAGACCGCGGGCTTGTCCACGAAGAGCGCCACGTTGTCGAGGTCGTGCGGCCGGTCGTCGAAGAGCGGGAGCACCGAGAGGTCCTCCTCGAGGAACGGGCGCGAGACCACTCCCGGGAAGCCGGTGTGGAAGATCGCGACCCTCCCGGCCCGCACGGGCACGCCGGCCATCACGATGTTCCGCGCGTCCGGGTGCGCGCGCTGCGCGAGGGCGGCGGCCTGCTGCGTGGCGCGCGTTTCCCGGCCGGCCGCGATCTGCTCGTCCAGCGCGACGTTCATGAGGTGGAGGCGGACCGCGCAGAGCGGCGCGAACGCGAGCAGCGCGAGGCGCGGCCGGCGCACCGCGGGGAGCGTCGCGGCGGCGGCGACGGCGAGCAGCGCGAGCGGCAGGTGGAAGTGGCGGCCGGCGGTCGTGCGCGGGATGCCGGCGAGGGGAAGCAGGCTGGCCGCGAAGAGGAGAACCGGGAGCGTGGCCCGCCCGAGCGCGCGCCGCCCCTCTAGGATCGGCCCGAGCACGACCAGGAGGCCGAGGAAGAGGGCGGAGAGGAGGGATTCGCCGGGATGCCCCCCGCGGTCGCCGAGCACCATCTCCACCGGCGGGCGCCAGAGCTCGCGCAGTCCGCCGATCGCGGACGCGAAGTCCGCGCCTGAGTAACGGGAGGCCGCCGCCCCGAAGAGCGCGCGCCGGAGCAGCAGGTAGCCCGCGAGCAGCGCGAAGAACGGGATCAGCGCGAGCACGTCGCGGCGGGGCCGCGCGGTCGTCGGGAGGAGGTGGAGGAGCGCGAGCGCAACCGGCAGGACGATGGCGGTCTCCTTGGACGCCAGCGCGAGTGCGGCGCAGACGAGCGCGCCGACCCCGGAACCGCGCGCCCCGGTCCGGCGGAATCGCACGTAGGCCGCGAGGGCGAGCAGCACGAAGAGCGTGGCGACCACGTCGGCGCGGCCGGCGATCCAGACGACGGCGTCGGGGTGCGCGGGGTGGAGCGCGAAGAGGAGCGCGGCCGCGCCCGGGGCGAACGACGAGCCGTCCGGGACGAGCCGCCGGGCGAGGCGGTGGACCGCGGCCACGCACGCGAGGTGGAGGAGGAGGCTCGTCACGTGGAAGCCCGCGGGCCGCGTGCCGTGGCACAGGTAGTCGAGCGCCCACGTGGTCCAGGTCACGGGTCGCCAGAGCGCGCTCTCACCCATGAGGCCCGGGTCGAAGAACCGGAGCCAGTCGCGGAACGAGAAGCTCCCGCCCGGGCCGAGGGACTGGGCGAAGTTGAAGTCGTCCCCCACGAAGTAGGCGCCGAGCGAGCGGAGGTGGAGGACCGTCGTGAGCGCGAGGATCAGCAGCAGCTCCGGCGCCAGGCGCTTCACGGGTGGAGAGTATAAGAGGCGCCAAAGGGCCCGGGCCCGGCCGCTTTACCGCGTTCGAGGCGATGCCGTATACTTCTCGCCACACGTTCGGAAAAGCGAGAGCCGATAAGCCCTTGGGGGACACCGATCGCATGGACTACCAGGCGCTCAAGGACGAGAACAGCCGCCAGCTCCGCGAGGACTATCGCGAGCGACGGACCGTGTTCCAGGCGATGCCCGAGATCATCAGCCTCAACCACTCCAACATCTGCGACCTCCGCTGCACGATCTGCTGGCACCACGAGGAGGTGCCGCCCGTGCGGCTCGGCGTGCCGCAGGTGGAGTCGATCGCCCACCAGCTCTTCCCCACCGCCCAGAAGGTGATCCTCACCGCCGCCGGCGAGCCGACCATCAACGACTTCGAGGAGATCATCACGCTCGCCCGCGAGTACAGCACCAAGGTGGACATGTTCACCGCGGCGCTCAACATGACCGAGGAGCGCTACCGGCTCGTGAAGCCGGTCCTCGACGTCTTCCACGTCTCGATGGACACGTCCCGCAAGGAGCTCTACGAGCTCGTGCGCGCCCGCTCCAACTACGACCGCGTCGTCGAGAACCTGAAGATGATGCGGCGGATCAACCAGGAGGAGGGGAAGCGGCACATCTGGATCATGAACGGCGCCATCCTCAAGGACACGGTGCCCTACCTCGCCGAGTTCGTGGCCTTCGCCCACGAGATGGGCGCGGACATGCTCCAGCTCCAGAAGCTCTTCTTCACCCACGAGGCGCTGCGCGAGCAGGACATCTTCACCCGCATGCCCAAGGAGGAGCTCGACGGCTACATGCGCGCCGCCCAGGAAGAGGCGCGGAAGCGCAACTTCACGCTGATCCTCCACGAGCTGACGTACGAGAACGTCTACTCCGACCCGCCCGTGCGCTCCGAGGACCCGCCGCTGATGCACGAGGCCATGTGCTGGTTCGCGGTGCAGCAGATCGGCATCCAGCCGACCGGGGAGGTCTACCCCTGCTGCTACCCGACGACCATGAACATGGGGCACATCGAGGACACGCCGCTCCGCGAGATCTGGAACGGCGCCGGCTACCGCAAGCTCCGCCACGAGCTGTTCACCAAGGACTACAACTACTTCTGTAAGAACTGCATGCTCATCACCCGCGAGGTGCAGGACGACAAGGCGTTCGACTTCTACGGGCGCCAGACCCGCATGAAGGCGGCCTTCTACAAGAACAAGATCAAGCGGAAGCTCTTTCAGATCGTGAACGGCTGACGCCGCACCCATGCCGCGCTTCCTCGCCGGCGCGCTCCTCGCGCTCCTCCTGGCGGGGTTCGCGACGCTCGCTGGGTTCTACGCGCTGGCGACGCCGGTCGGGCAGGGGCCGGACGAGGGGGACCACGTCCGCTACGCCACCTTCCTCAGGCAGAGCCGACGCCTGCCGGACCGGTTCCGCGACGGGATCGTCCAGGACCACCACCCGCCCCTCTACCCGACGCTCGGCGCCCTGCTGGCGGGTGACCTGGCGCGTCTCCCGTTCCCGGCCCGGATCGCGCTCCCCGGTCCCTTCGCCGTCGAGGTCGGCCTCGACCGCCCCGTCCCGGAGGCGCCGGAGTGGCCGCTCTCGGTCTTCTACGGGCTCCGCGCGCTCTCGGTGGCGCTGGGCGTCCTGGCGCTCGCGGCCCTGTACGCCGGCGCGCGCGCCGCGTTCGGGGGCCGGCGCGGGCCGGCGCTCGCCGCGACCGGGCTCGCCGCCTTCCTTCCGGGGGTGCCCTTCGCCGCCGCGGTGATCAACGTGGACGTGCTCGCCGTCGCCGCGTCGACCGCCGCGCTCGCGCTCGCGCTCCGCTGGCTCTCCGCGCGCGACGCACCGCGCCCGCGCGCGGGCCTCCTCCTCGGTCTCGCGCTCGGCGCCGCGCTGCTCTCAAAGGTCTCGGCGCTCGCGCTCCTCCCCGCGCTCGCGCTCCTCGTCGTGCTGCGCCGCGACCTCCTCCCCCCCGCGCTGGTCGCCGCGGGCGTCGCGCTGCTCCTCTCGGGCTGGTGGTACGGCCGCAACGGTCTCCTCTACGGCGACCCGCTGCTCGTGGGCGCACAGGTGAGGACCATGATGGAGCGCGTCGAGCTCAGGCCCTCGAGCGAGCACGCGGCCGACTTCCTGCTCACGAACCTCTTCGAGAGCTTCGTCGGGCGGCTCGGCGCCTTCGACGTCTCGCCGCCCGAACTCGTGCTGCTCGTGCTCGTTGCCGCAGGCGGGGCGGTCTTCTTCGGGGCGCTCGTTGCACTGCTCCGGCGACGGGAGGTCCTCGAGGATGAGGACCTCCCGTCGCGGCGGGTGCTCGTCTTCTGCGCCGGTGCCGCGCTCTTCCTGCTCGCGGCCGTGCTCGCGGGCAACCGCGTGTTCTTCTCGCCCCAGGGGCGCTACCTCTATCCCGCGCTCCTCCCGCTCGCGGTGCTGGCCGTGGCCGGCCTCCGCGCGCTTTCGGGCCGGCACCTCTTCGCCCCCGTCGCCGCGATCGCCGTGCTCGCGCTCGCCGGCTCGTCGGCGGCGACGCTCCGGCTGGAGCTGCTTCCCGAGTACCACCCGAAGCGGAACCGGCTCGGGCCCGGCGTGGCCGCCTACGACGACGCCGGCCACGCGCGGCTCGAGCCGCGCCTCCGCCGGGGCGGCAACGAGGAGATGTGGGGTTCGGCGTCCGTGCGCCGGACGCCGGAGCGCAACGCCTCGGTCGATCCCACCGAGGTCGTCTACGAATACGACGGGCTCGACCCCGCGCGCGCGTGGCGCGTGCGCGAGACCCTCTACGGCGGGGACGAGTGGACGAAGTTCGGCGACCCCTCCAGCCAGGCGCTCTTCGCCGACGGCCTGCTGGTCCACGCCGAGGTCCCGGTCTTCTTCACGCCGCGCACTCTCCGCTACGACCTCCCGCGCGAGGCGACGGCGGACGGGCGGGTCACGCTCGCGTGGCGCCGCGTCCGCGGGCGCCAGGTCGCCGTGGCCGAGGTCGCGCTCGAGGAGGGCGCCGGCGGCGAGGGACCGTTCCTCGAGCTCCGGGCCGGCTCGTTCCCGGGCGTGGGCGCCTCCGCTTGGGGCGATCCCCGGAGCACGGGCCTCGTGGTCGCGCGGCTCCCCGCGGGCGGGCCGGGCGTCCTCCTCGACGCCGCGCTCCCGGACCTCCCGGCCGGGACCTGGCGCGTGGAGCTCCGCGGCCGCCCGGGCGGCGGCCCGCCGCGCGCGCTTCGGCTGGTCGTGGGGAACGAGTCGCGGGACGCGGAGCTCGGCGGCGCCGGCGTCGTCCTCGCGGTCCCGGGCGGGCCCGCGCGCGTGCGCGTGGAGGCCGGGCCGGGGGGCGAGACCCTGCTCGAGTCGCTCGCGTTCTTCCGGCGATGACCCGCCTGCTCGCGGGGCTTCTCGTGGCGGCCTTCGCCGGCCAGGGGCTCTTCTACGCGCTGGCCACGCCGCCCGGCGAGGGGCAGGACGAGTGGGGGCACGTCCTGTACGTGCTCTTCCTCAAGAGCGAGCGGAAGCTCCCGGATCCGCGGAGGAGCCCGGTGCTCCAGGACCACCACCCGCCGCTCTACCCGGGGATCGGAGCGCTCCTCTGGAGCGCGCTCGAACGGCTCCCGCTCCCGGCGTCCGTTTCGCTGCCGGGGAGCTTCCGGGCCGAGGTCTCGCTCCGCGACGCTGGTCCGCCCGACGGTCCGGTCCCCCGCCGCGTCCTCTACGGGCTCCGCCTGCTCTCGGTGGCCTGGGGGGCGCTCGCGCTCCTCCTGGTCCATCGCGGTGCGCGCGCGGTCCTCGGGCCGGGCAGCGCGCTGCTCGCGACCGCGCTCGTCGCCTGCCTGCCGGGGCTCGCGTTCCTGGCCGGCGTCGTGAACCTCGAGATCGGGGTCGTGGCCACGGCGACCGGCGCGCTCGCGCTCCTCTATCGGTGGCTGGCCGCGCCCGGGCCGCCGCGCGCGCGGGCCGGCGTGGCGCTCGGGCTCTGGGTGGGCGCGGCCTTCCTCTCCAAGGTCTCGTCGCTGGCGCTCGTGCCGCTCCTGGCGCTCGCCGTGCTGCTCCGTCCCGCGCTCCTCCGACCGGCGCTGATCGCGGCCGGGACGGCGGTCCTCGTGGCGGGATGGTGGTTCGCGCGCAACCTCGCCCTGACCGGCGACCCGCTGATCGCGAGCCTCAAGGCGGAGCGTCTCCCCTGGTGGTGGATGGAGACGCGCCCGTTCACCGACCGCTTCCTGGACCACACGCTGGCCGACCTCGCGGGCGCGTTCGTCGGCCAGCTCACCGCGTCGGGGGTGGCGATGCCGCCGGCGCTCCGGATGGCGGTCCTCGGCGGGATCGGCGCGGTCGCGCTGGGCGCCGCGCGTGCGCTCGGCCGGCCCGACGCCGACCGGCCGGCCCGGCGCGTCCTCGTCTTCTCCTGGGCCGCGTGCCTGCTCCCGCTGGTCCTCCTGCTGGTCCGTTCCACCTCGGTGCAGGGGGCGCAGGGGCGCTACCTCTATTTCGTCGTGCTCCCCGCGGCCGTGCTCGCGGTGACGGGACTCCGCGCGCTCGCGGGCCGGCGCCTCTTCCCGGCGGTGGCGGCGGCGGCGCTGCTCCTCGCGGCCGGCGCGTCGGGCGCCACGGCGGCGGGCGAGCTGCTCCCCGAGTACTGGCCGCGGCGCGACCGCTTCGGTCCGGGCGTCGCGGCCTACGACGACGCGGGCCACATGCGCCACGAGCCGCACCGGCGCGCGGGCGAGGACCTCGAGGAGGCGGGATCGGCGTCGCTGCGCCGGGTCCCCGAGCGGAACGTGGCGGCGCACCCCGAGGAGGTGGTGTTCGCCTTCGACGGGCTCGACCCGTCGCGGCGCTGGCGCGTGCGGGAGACCGTCTACGGCAGGGCGGCGGCGCAGGAGCTCCTCGCCGACGGCGTCCTCGTCCACGGCGAGACCGCGGTCGCGCTCCGCCCGCGCACCGCGACCTACACCCTGCCCCGCGAGGTGACCGCCGACGGAGCGGTGACGCTGACCTGGAGGCGCGTGCGCGGCGCGCGGGCGGCCGTGGCCGAGGTGGCGGTCGAGGAGGGGGAGGGGGACGGGCCGTTCCTCCTGCTCCAGGCTCCGGTCCGCCAGGCGGTCGTGGCGCTCCCTCCCGGGGCCTGGCGGGTGGAGGTC
>Ga0187892_10010573_pt1 | contig 11636 bp, 8 predicted proteins | sample MA1701073metaG_FD_139345 | JGI IMG/M metagenome (GOLD analysis project Ga0187892, IMG submission 139345) | Bio-ooze microbial communities from a basaltic lava cave in the Kipuka Kanohina Cave System on the Island of Hawaii, USA - MA170107-3 metaG ... | reverse complement strand
CCTCGCGAGACTAAAGCCCACTGTGACGGTTCAAGACTGAAGGCCACAGACCCGACCAGGAAAAACGCGATGGCGACTTGACACGGCCAGCCGCTTTCATAGAAGTCAACATGAAGGCCATGGAAGGGAGTCGCCCATCCCCCATGCCCCTTCGGCCCTCGTGAATTTGACAGTCTCGCACGCCGCCCGCGGCAGGAGCCGTAGGCACAGCGGCGCCGAGAACGAGGCAAGGATCGAGACGGGAAGGCCCGCCTCGCTCCCCGGCGTGTAGATGGCGACGCCGGCCGCCTCGCGCAGCCGGCGGATCCGATCTCCGTCCTCGCCCCACTCGGCCAGACCTCGCCGCCAGAGCTCCGCCTGCTCGCGGGCGTAGTCGGCCGGACTGAGGCCCTTCTTGCGCGCGTCGTCCTCGTTGACCCAGGGGGCGAAGTCCTCCGGCCGGAGGTCGGGAAAGGTCAGCATGAGGTTGGCGAGGTCACCCTTGGGATCGATGAGAGGGCGGACCGGGAACCGAGGGCGAAAACCCGCCCGCGGACCCCCGGCACGACGGCAGGCCCGATCCCCCGGCCGACGCGGCGCCCGCCACGACGCTGCCCGTGCCCGATGACTCGCCCGTGCCTGGCGACCGCGTGGCGGATCGCAGTGAGCGGGAGCGCACGCTCGCGCACTCGAGGACCGAGATTGACCTGCCCTCTGACGTTGCCGACCAGCGGCGCGCGTAGAACGGGGAGATCCCGACCGATGCGCTCGTCCCGCCCGTCCTCGAGCCGGCGCCCCATGTCATCGTGAAGTGCAGCTGCACACGACGATGGCGCTCGCCGGCATTGACCCAGGGTTGCCGAGGAGCGCGGAGCCTCCTCGCTCGTCGCCGGCGATCCGATCGGACTTGACTCCAGCCTATAGCATGTTCTATATGAAGACATGGCCCGGCGACCAGGGCGGGGCAGGTCGATCGCCGTCAGCCCGGAACAGGTTCCCGGCCTCGTCAGGCGAATCCGGGCGGCTCGCCGGCTGACCCAGGAGGATCTGGCCCGCGAGCTGGGGGTGACGTTCAGCACGGTCAACGGCTGGGAGAATGGGCGGCATCATCCCATCCCCGCGCTGGCCCGGCGACTGCTCGAGATGGCAAGCGCTGCCGGGATTGAACTTCCCGCTCGCCCCGCCGCGATCCGTCGCAGCGGGTCACACCGGGCGAACGGGTGATGGGGACTTCGGTCATCGTCTCGCACACATTCCCGGCCATGGCTGATCCTGGAGCCACGGCGAGGCCCCCCGCGGATCTCTCCGGGTGGCCGCTCGATTTCCGGGAACGCTGCGACTTCTATCACCCGCCGCGTGCCTTTCCGGCAGACGTGGCGACCTGGCGGCGTCGGATGGTCGCCCGGGTGCTGGAGGACCGGGGTCGCTTTCCGGCAGTGCCACCTACCGCAGCCACGGACGAGGTCCGCGCGAAGCTGGATGCGGGCCTCGCGCACCTGCGGGAGGTGGCCCGGATCCTGGCTGTCCTTCACGGCACGCCGGACCTCGGGAACAAGGAGGACCCGGTCGACGAACTCGTCTACATCATCCTCGCGAGGAAGACGCGCGAGGATGCCTACCAGCAGACGTTCGATGCCCTGAAGCAGCGCTTCTCGACGTGGGACGAGCTCCTCGGCACCCCGCGGTCCGAGGTGACGCGGCTGGTCCACTCCGGGGGGCTGTCGTCCAGGAAGACGGAGAGCCTCTTCGGCGCCCTCACCGCCATCCGGGCAAGGTTCGGTCGCTGCACCCTGGAGCCGGCGCGCGGCTGGTCCGATGACGACCTCGAGGCATTTCTCTGCTCGCTGCCCGAGATCAGTCGCAAGAGCGCCTACTGCGTCATGATGTATGCCTTCGGTCGGCAGGTGTTCCCCGTCGACACGCACGTCGGCCGCGTGCTCTCCCGGATCCGTCCGTACCGTGAACTCGGGCTCTCCCTCGGCGGGCTCGATCACAAGAAGCTCCAGGCCGTCCTGGCGGATCTCGTGCCGCCGAATCTCCGGTACTCGCTGCACGTCAACCTCGTCTCCCACGGCCGGGCCCTCTGCCGGACCCCGCGGCCGCTCTGCGAGCGGTGCGAGCTGCGGAATCTCTGCGCGACCTACAGGAGCGCGGAGGCCCGGCGCGCGATGACCGCGACGACGCCCACGGTCGTCGATCTCTTCTGCGGCGGAGGTGGGCTGTCCGAGGGGTTCCGGAGGGCGGGCTTCCGTCCGCTTCTCGCCCTGGACAGCGATCCCGTGTCGCTCCGGACTTACGCGCTCAACCACCCACAGGTGCCCGATGATCGGGTGGTGCTCCGCGATGTGAGGGATCTCCGGCCGGGAGAGCTGCGGCGGCTGGTCGGGCGCCGGAGGGTGGATGTCCTCGCGGGGGCGCCACCGTGCCAGGGCTTCTCCCAGGCGGGATTCCGTTCCAGGCGGGCAAAGACGGGCCACCGGGTCATCGCGGATGACCGGAACTATCTCTACCGGCACGTGGTGCGGGCCGCGATCGAGCTCCGCCCACGGGTGGTGGTGCTCGAGAACGTGCCCGGCATGCACTCGGCGCGTCGTCAGGATCTCACCTTCCTGCAGGCCGCCGCCCGTGAGCTGGAGCGCCGGGCCGGGTTCAGGACCGCGATGTGGCGGCTGAACGCGTCGGCCTTCGGCATCCCTCAGGACCGGGTCCGGTACTTCCTGGTCGCCTGGCGTTCCGGCCCGGCCCCGGTGGAGCCAGGCGGGGACTACCGCGATGCCCTGGGTGGTGACCTCGACGTCGACGCCCTGCCACCGATCAGCCTCGACGAGGCGATCTTCGACCTGCCCGCGCGGGGAGCGGCGGAGGGAACGGCGGTGGACCGGTGGATGCCGGGGGCGGGGAGGGCGGAGCCGCGCGGGCGGCGATACCTCCTGAAGGTCGGACTCCTCGGCGATTCGGTGATCCTCTACAACCATCACGTGCGGTATCACAACGAGCGCGACACGGAGCTCTACCGGCTCCTGCGTCCCGGCGAGGACAGCGTGCACGCGATCGAGCGACACGGACGTGGCGACCTGATGCGGTACCGGCGGGACGTCTTCGATGACAAGTACCACAAGCTGCGGCCCGACCGCCCGTGCAAGACCATCGTCGCGCATCTGGCCAAGGACGGGAACGGCTACGTGCACCCCGCGCAGAACCGATCGATCACGGTGCGGGAGGCGGCCAGGGTGCAATCCTTCCATGACGGCTACGTCTTCTGCGGGAGCCCATCGGACCAGTGGGTCCAGCTCGGCAATGCGGTCCCGCCGGTCCTCGCCGAGGCGCTCGCCAGGGCCCTGCGGCCGCTGGTCGCCGGGGGGAGACGGCGCTGAGTCAGCCACCCCGGTCGGGAGCGATCGCGTTCCGCCCCCGGGCCCGGCTCCTCCGGCTCCTCGGCGCCGAGCTGATCAGCGACGACGTCGTGGCCCTGACCGAGCTTGTCAAGAACGCCCACGATGCCGACGCGTCGACGGTGACGATCTCGTTTCGCCGCGTGGGCGCTCCGGAGGGCGAGATCGTGGTGCAGGATGACGGGTGCGGGATGCGTCTCGAGACGGTCCTCGGTGTGTGGATGGAGCCCGGTGCGACGTCCAAGGGGCCGCTCGGCCGTGGATTCACGCCACGCGGCCGCCGCGTGCTGGGCGCCAAAGGGGTCGGTCGGTTCGCCGCCGACAAGCTGGCACGCCGGCTCGAGCTCGTCACCCGGCCGGCCGGCGATGCCACCGAGGTGCGGGCCGTCTTCGACTGGGACCGGTTCGACCAGGATTCCTCGATGCTGGCCGACGTGCGCAACCGCTGGGAGGTCATTCCGGCGTCGACGATCCCGGCCCACGGGACGGTTCTCCGGATGACCGGTCTCCGCGCGGCCTGGAGCGAGCGGATGTTCCGGCGACTCTGCACGCGCCTGGCACGTCTGCGCCCGCCACTCCGCACCAGCGATGACTTCGCGATCCGCGTCGAGTCCGACGAGTTCCCCGAGTACTCGGGGGAGGTGCGGGTCGATTTCCTCGACCGGGCGCCCTACCGGATCGAGGCCGTCTTCGACGGCGAATCCTCGGTCCAGGTGATGCTCGATGGCGGTAGGCCGGTCCGCCACGCCTGGAACGGTGGCGAGCCGCTCCGTTGCGGCCCGGCCCGTGTCCGCGTCTTCGCGTTCGATCTCGAGACGGATGCGATCGGGAGGATCGGTCCCCGCACCGACGTGCGCGGCTGGCTGCGGGAGTGGTCCGGGATCAGCGTGTACAGGGACGGGTTCAGGATCTGGCCCTACGGCGAGCCGCACGACGACTGGCTCCGGCTCGACCAGCGGCGCGTGAACAACCCGGTGGTCCGGCTGAGCAACAACCAGGTGGTCGGGTTCGTGGAGATCTCCGGGGAGGCGAACCCGGGCCTGCAGGACCAGACGAACCGGGAGGGATTGATCCACGGCCGGGCGTTCGATGACCTGCGCCGCCTGCTCCACCACGTGCTTCACCTCCTGGAGACGAAGCGACAGACGGTCCGGCATCCGGCCGGAGGAAACGGCGGGGGCAACGGCGCACACGCCGGTGCGCGTCGCACCCTCGAGCCGGCCGCGCTCCGCCGGTCACTCGAGGGCTACGCGGAGCTCGCCGCTGCCGGTCAGTCGGCCGCGCTGCTCGCGCTGACCTTCAGGCCGCTCGTGGAGGACTTGCGCAAGCACCTGGCGGGGTTGCGTGACCTGATCGCCCCGTTCAACGGCAGCTCCAGGGCACGCGTCGTTCGCGAGCTGGAGGTGCTGGCCGGCGCGATCGACGAGCAGGCGACGATGATGGCGCATCCCAACGTCCCGAGCAGCCGCCGGACGATCGATGTGGTGGTGGAACTCGAACGCTGCCGGGCCAGGCTACGGCCGCTCCTCGATCTCGTCGGTGTCCAGATGGACGTCCGGCGTGGCCGCCTCCTGCGCGTCGAGATGCGACCCGACACCTTCCATCACCTCGTCTGCATCCTCGTGAAGAACGCGCTCGAGTGGGCGCACACGGTGCGAGCGCCCCGCGTCCGCGTCGTGGCAAGGCCCCGCGGCGATCACGGCGAGCTGCTGTTCATCGACAACGGGCCCGGCATTCCACGTGCCATCGCGGCTCGCGTGTTCGAGCCGATGGTCTCCGGCCGGGAGGGTGGGCGCGGGATGGGATTGACGGTCGCCCGCACGCTCGTCGAGCTCCACGGGGGCGAGATCGAGATCGCATCGCGCCGCGGACGCGGGGCCGCCATCCGGATCCTGCTCCCCCGCAAGCGGGCGAGGGCAACCGTCGACGCACCGTGACCCGGGGGGCGCGATGAGACGACCACGGGTCGTCGACCTCTTCTGCGGCGCCGGCGGCTTCTCGCTGGGCTTCCATGCGGCTGGCTGCCACATCCAGGCGGCCGTCGACATCGACGAGGACGCCGGAGCGACCTTCCTCCGGAACTTCTCGCGCCTTCAGCCCCGCGACGGGCCGCGGGTGATCGCCGGCGATGACGCCGACCTCGAGCAACTCGACCGCGGCCTGGTGATCAGCGACGGGCCCCCGGACATCCTCATCGGTGGCCCTCCGTGCCAGGCCTTCTCCACCATCGGGCGCGCCAAGCTCGATAGCCTGAGCGACGAAGGGTTCGCCGGCGACCCCCGGAACGAGCTGTACAGGGTGTTCGTCGGGGCCGTCGCCGAGTGGCAGCCGCGGGTCTTCGTGATGGAGAACGTGCCCGGAATGCTCTCCGTCGAGGGCCGCAACGCGGCAGACGAGGCGGCCGCCGAGCTCGCCGGAAAGGGGTACGAGGTCGGGTACGCGGTGCTGAACGCGGTGTGGTACGGCGTGCCCCAGTTCCGGAATCGCCTGTTCATCATCGGGATCCGCAGGGATCTGGGAGTCAGACCGGCCGTCCCCGTGGCGACCCATCGCGCGGTCCTTCCGCCCGGTTACATGATCCCGTCACGCGCGCTCCAGCTGTCCCTCCCGCTCGTCCATCATGGCGAGCTCTACGCCGAGCTCGATCGGGCCTCGCACCAGGCAGTCACGACACGTGAGGCGCTGGATGACCTGCCTCTCCTCGTCGACCACCTCGGTGGCGATCCGCCGCCCAGGCCCGACTTCAGGCGTCCGCTTCCCTACAGGAGAGACCCGCACTCCCCGTACGCCGAGGTCATGAGGGGCTGGCCAGGACTCTCCGGGCCGGACGGCATCGACGACCATGCCATCCGCAGGACGCCGCGCGACTACGAGACGTTCGCGAGGATGCGCCCCGGCGATCGCTATCCGGAGGCCATCGCCATTGCCCGGCAGCGCCTCGCCGAGGAGATCGCGGCGCTCCGGGCGCTCGGCAAGCAGCTCGACGAGGAGCAGCTCGCCACGCGGATCGTGCCTCCCTACCCAGTCGATGTCTTCATCGACAAGTGGCGGAAGCTGATCCCCGACCAGCCATCGTGGACCGTGACCGCGCACCTCTCCAAGGACTCGTACTCGCACATCCATTACGACGATGCGCAGAAGCGTGCGGTCTCCGTGCGGGAGGCGGCCCGGCTTCAGTCCTTCCCGGATGCCTACGAGTTTTCCGGCAACATGGGCGACTGCTTTCGCCAGATAGGAAACGCCGTCCCACCGCTGCTGGCGTGGGCCATCGCGAGCCCGCTGGTGGAGCTGCTCGGAGGCCAATCCAGCGGCCCGCCGCTCTAGGTCTAGGTTCGAGGCTTCGTTCGACCGAAGTGCCGGGGGCGCATGAAGCCCGGCTCTCGCTCGGCGAGAGCCGAATGGGCCCCCCACCGAACCCCTTCACGGTTGACATCATTATGCTGTAGCTATACTGTACCAATATGGATACGCTAGCGAAAGGGCTTTCGATTCTCCGCAGGGCAGAGGTTGCGCTCCGTGAGGTCGCCAGGGAGGCGGCAGGGGCGGGCGACTACCAGGCGATCATGACGCTGGCGGCGTGGGGCCAGGAACTGGCCCGGCTGTCGACATCGGCCGGATCGACGCCGCAGCGAGGATCATCTGTTTCGTCGACGGCTGTGCCGCTAGGGGGACCTTCCGCCTCCCCTTCCCGCGCCGAACCCGCCGGTCGGGTACGGCGCCGTCACACCCGGGACCCGCGCCCGAAGGGCAGAGGGCCTGGTGAGGGATATCCGCGATTCTTCAGGAAGGGCGATCTCCTGGTCAAGGTGGGCTGGTCCAAGCGGGAGAAAGCCCAGTACCAGCACAAGGCACCTCGGGATGTGCTCGGGGCCGTCGTCGAAGCCCTTCAAAGATCCTCCGGTGACCAGGACCTGATCGCGATACCCGCCCTTCTTCCCCTGAAGGGTCCTGGAGGCGAGGAGATACCCCCGTATCAGGTCTACGTGTGCCTCGCCTGGCTCCGGACGCTGGGGCTCATCGAGCAGCACGGCCGCGAGGGTTACAGCGTCGGGAGCCCCGGGGCGTTGTCGGGTGATGTTTCGGCTGCGTGGGAGGGGCTCGAGCGGTTGCGTGCCGCCGAGGACAGGTCGGGATCTTGACCCCGATCGTGCAGTGGACAGGAGGAATGCCGAACCGATGAAGCCGTGCTGGCACTTCAACAGTCTCCGCCGAGGCGAGAAGGTCCGAGATCCCATCCACGGCGAGTTCTTCGCAAGCGAGTCGATTGACGGCCCCGCCGAGGCGCTGGTGCGCGAGGCGATCCAAAACTCGCTGGACGCCAACCCCAGGGATTCGAGCGGTCAGCCAGCCAGCCCAACCGTGCGTATCCGCATCTTCGTCTCCGGGGCGGAGGGTGCCCTTCGCGGCAGCCGGCTGAGGCCCTACATGGAGGGGGCGTGGGAACATCTCCACGCCCCGCGAAACGGCCTCCACGAGCCGCCCCGCGAAAGCGATCCCTGCTCCTTCTTGGTGGTCGAGGACTTCTGCACGACCGGTCTCACCGGCGATCCCGAGCAGGCGGAGGACACCGGAGTCAGGAACTCATTCTTCTACTTCTTCAGGGCCGAGGGGCGGTCCCAGAAGGGAGAGGACGACCGGGGCAGATGGGGCGTGGGCAAGGCAGTTTTCCCCCGCGCCAGCCGCGTCAACTCGATCTTCGGCGTGACCGTCCGCCACGATGATGGACGCCGACTGCTGATGGGCAACGTGGTGCTCAAGACGCACCGCACGTCAACGGGACAGCAGTTCTCGCCCGATGGCTGGTACGGGATGCCCGAGGAGTCTGCTGCGCCGGATGGCAGCCGTCTCATCCTGCCCGTCGAGGATGCCTCCCTGATCGACAAGTTCTGCACGGACTTTCGCCTGGACCGCGGGCTGCAGCCAGGGCTCTCGATCGTCGTTCCCTGGTACGAGGAAGACGTCACGCCGGAGCGCGTCGTCTCCGCGGTGGTCCGCGGTTACTTCTACCCGATACTCGCCGGCATGCTGGAGGTCACCGTGGCGACCCCGACGGGGTCGACGGTGCTCACCCGTGACTCGCTCCCCCCGACTCTCGAGGAGCTCGATGATGACACCCGTGCCGAGATGGCCCCCGTCGTGGCTCTCGGTCGGTGGGCCCTCGCCAACGGGGGCGCCATTCCGACCACCGTCCCGCATCCCGGTGCGCCGCGGTGGTCCGCCGAACTCGTGCCCCCCGATCTGGCCGCAAGCGTGCGCGCCTGCCTCGAGAAGAGTCGGCCTGTCGCCGTCAGGGTCCCGGTGACGGTCCGCCCGAAGAAGGGCGACCAACAGAGCTCTCACTTCGAAGTGTTCCTGACACGCGACGAGACGGCTGCTGGCGACCGTCCCATCTTCATCCGGGAGGGGATCATCATTCCCGACGTGCGTGCCCCGAGAACGCGGGGCATCCGGGCGCTGGTCGTCGCCGAGCATGGTCCCCTCGCCCGGCTCCTCGGAGACGCGGAGAATCCGGCCCACACGCAGTGGCAGCGAGATGGATCGAACTTCAAGGGCAAGTACATCTCCGGCGATTCCTACCTGAGCTTCGTCACGAACAGCGTTGCCAAGCTGGCAGGGATCCTGAGCGACCTCGATGCACCGGAGGATCGATCGCTGCTACTCGACATCTTCTCTCTCCCGGCCGTCGAGCCTGACGAGGAGGACCAGCCCCGCCCGCGCCGACGGGTTGCGGCTCCTCCTCCCGGGCCTCCACCGCCGCCACCTCCGCCTCCTCCGCCACCTCGGCCGCGCCGGTTCCGCGTGACCAAGATCCAGGGAGGCTTCACCGTGACGCCTGGTGACGCAGGTGCCGGGACCCCGCGTGGGCTTGCCATCCGTGTCGCCTACGACCGACGCAACGGCGTGCCGCTCCAGAAGTACAATCCCGCTGACTTCCGGCTCGACCGCCCTCCCATCGTGCTCGATCCTCCTCCACGCGGGCTCGAGATCTTCGCACTCGAAGCGAACCACCTCGACGCCGTCGTCATGGCCCCTGACTTCTTCCTGGCCGTCCGTGGCTTCGACGAGAATCGTGACCTGTACGTGCGGGTCACACCGGCCCTGGGAGGGGAGCGATGATCAGGAGGCTCAACTACACCGGCCGTTTGCGCATCCTGCGCGAGGATGCTCGCTTCATGGTCACGGAGCAGCCAGACAGGTCCCCCTCATTCAGGGCGGCGCTTGACCTCACCGGTTACGGCCTGCCGGACGATGCGAGGGTCTACGTCGAGGCCTACCGGCAGACGGTGTGGATGCGCTTCTCGCTCGGTACGGTCGGCACGCTGGTCCAGCCCGATGACACGGACCTGGCCGAGTTCGATTCCCCTGAGGGCATCCTGTTTCGTGTCCGTGTCACGTCCGTCGACGGCACGAGCGGGAAGCTCCTTGCCGAAGTCGACGGCATCCGGAGCCGGAGACGCGACGACGTGGAGACTGACGTCGAGCCGCTGTTGCCGGTCAGGCCTGACGAGCTCGGCACCCAGGTGTGGGTCCTCGATGCCGAGGATCGGCCCCATCTGGTGATCAACAAGGAGGTCGGCGACTGGAAAACCCTGGCGCTGTCGCCCGGGTTCGCGTCCCTGGTCTACCCGGCAGTGCTCAGGGAGATACTCGACATCATCCTGATCAAGGAGAAGTCCTTCGACATCGACGACCAGCATGACTGGCGTCACCGGTGGCTACGATTCGCCACCCTGATCCCCGGGGTGCCGGAAGTTCCTGATCCGAAGGCTGAGCGCCACAAGGTCGAGGAGTGGATCTCGGATGCCGTGATGGCATTCTGCCGGAGTCAGAAGATTCTCGATCGATTCCTGACCTTCTGGAGAGCGGAGGACAAGCAGTGAGGCTGAGGAAGCTTAACTCTCAGGGGATCGACCGTCTGTCCGCCTTTCTGGACAGCCTCGGCGCGCCAGTGCCCGCGGCACCGCCCTACGAGATCCTCGAGGACCCAACCACGTCGGAGGCAATCGCGGGGAGCATCGAGGTCGAGGGGAGAAGCTTCTCCAGTCGCTATGAGGCGGCGCGCTACCTCGACGAGTGCTTCGCGGGTGCACAGATCCGTGGCCTCGAGCGTGATCGCGGTATATGGGCATGGCTGGCACTGCTGTTCTTCGAGTCGCTATGCCCCGCGGGCCCTGACGGCCGGCGCAGGCCGGGCGCGAGGGCCAGGTGGATCCCGGAGGTCAGCAACTTCCAGCGCTACTACCGTCACCTGCTGTGCGGTCCCTACCTGATCTACCGCGCACACCGCGACGATCCGAGCCGGGCGATGATCCTGCTCTACGGGCCACTGCACGTCATGGGCGAGGTCGTGGAACAGCTGGCCTCTCGCCAAGAACTGATCACGAACAAGGCAGTCATCGGTGCTACAACCGCGCTCTACTTCGACGCCAGGAGAGGAGCTCCGCGGCGCGGATTCGGAGGCAAGGGGGCCGGGAGCCCCCGGCGTCTTGCCGACGTCCTGAACCAGCTCGACCTGACGTGGGATCTCTACGCGATGTCCCGGGATGAGGTGATGGCGAAGCTTCCCTCGGAGTTCGATCGCTTCAACTCAGCTGCCTAGCTCGGGCTTCGATCATCAGGCGAGACGTTCGAGGACTGTCGGGGCTGCCGAGTGAAGCGGAGAGCGATGATGGACATCGGGCAAGGCCGGCACGGTCCGGACGAGGTGCGGCACCTGACCGCGCCCCGTGGAGCGCACCCATGTGACGGGGCGAAGGCAGTGAAGAGCGATCCTCGTCGGGAGAGTGCGCCGCCGACGATTCGGTATTCGCACTTGTAGATACCACCTCCATGATCGTGACGACTCGCGGCGAGAACAGCTCCTTGAGTTCGGCGAGTAGTGCTCTGCGAGGGTCGTCGCCTCGCCGGTCTATTGCGGACACATCCGGCACGCTTCAGCCCCGTGTGGTCGGCACCGTGGTTGCTGCGCAGGTTCGGCGGAGCGCCCGGTCCCGACGAAACCCCGCGTAGAGTCAGGCGTGAATGAGGGTAGTCAACATGAAGGCCATGGGAAGGGAGTCGCCCATCCCCCATGCCCCTTCGGCCCTCGTGAATTTGACAGTCTCGCACGCCGCCCGCGGCAGGAGCCGTAGGCACAGAGGATAGATGTGATGAAAGCGGCTGGCCTCTCGCTCGACGTGGTGGCATACACTGCCCCACAACAGTTACACGCGGTCAACGCCGCAGAGAGGAGAGGCCAGCCATGGACCATATTGGCATCGACGT
>Ga0187892_10010571_pt1 | contig 11638 bp, 11 predicted proteins | sample MA1701073metaG_FD_139345 | JGI IMG/M metagenome (GOLD analysis project Ga0187892, IMG submission 139345) | Bio-ooze microbial communities from a basaltic lava cave in the Kipuka Kanohina Cave System on the Island of Hawaii, USA - MA170107-3 metaG ... | reverse complement strand
TGAGAAGAATCGGCGGAAGGGACGTGAAGGGGGACCTACCTCAGATGGGCCTTGGCGCCTGCCTGCGGCCTCAAGGGGCGGTTTCCGGGGGGCGCGAAGAATCCGTATTCGTCAGGGCTGGCGCGGACGCTGGCCGAGATCAGGCGCGTCTCGATCCACAACGCCGAGGACGCCGTCAGCAAGGCGGTCTCCAACACGTTGGAGAAGGTCGCCGCGGGCGAACTCGACGGGCGGACCTTGCAGTGGAAGCCGTACGTCCTGACGGCGGCCGTCAACGAGCTGAAAAAGCAACGCCGCGATCGGAATCGACTGCCTATCTTGCGCGGGAAGGCCAACGAAGTGGCGCTCGACAACCACTGCGACCCGGGGCCGACGCCGGCCAGCCAAGTCGAGATGAAGGAGCTTGCCGCCAGGGCGTGGGCCGAGATGCTGAAGCTACCCGAGCAGCAGCGCGAGGTACTGACCCGGCGCTACAGGGACGGCGACCCGTTCAGCCAGATCGGGGCGGCCCTGGGGATCACCGAGTCGACCGCGCGGGTCCATCACCACGCGGGGATCGAGGAGCTGAGGAAGCGGCTCTGGCTGCCGCTCTGCCTGGAGGAGATCGCGTGGCAGTGGAAGAAATCGAAAAAAGCGGCATGACGATTTCGCTAAACGCCGAAGCCTGCGGTGGATTGTAGTCAGTGGAGGGGAGACTGGGATGGGCGTGAACCGTTCGCGACCGAGCCGGTTGAAGTACGGCAGCGGACCCCACTTCGCCGTCCCTCGGTCAACGAGGGATATCGAGCAGGCTTCGTGGGGCGAGCGACATCAACGCCCCGCCTCGGCGGGCGCGTTCACGCGAGCGAGGTCCGCCACGCGACACGCCTACCGCCTGCACCGCCCGATCTCCCCGTCCGTCGTTCGCCAACTTGCAGCCCTCGCGGGGGCAACCCGTAAGCGCGCGATCTCGACTGATGAAGACATGATCTGGAGGGAACATGGGAGAGGAACGGAAACAGAACGACCTCGAGCTGTGGACCATCGAGGAGTGCGCGCAGTGGTTCCGGATCTCGCCGGACGCGCTGCGCTGCCGGATGAAGCGCGGGCAGTTCCCGCGCGGGACCTACGTCCACTTCGGGCGCGCGGTGCGGTTCATCGCGGCCCGCGTGAAGGAGTGGCTCCTGGAGCAAGCCGCATGACCCTTCCCCTTACCCTTTCCCTTTTCCTGTCTCTATTTGCGTCCTCGGACGCGAGAAAGGAGGTGCCCACCTTGGGTTACCTGTACGAGCGGAACGGCACGTACTACATCGCCTACAAGCGACCGGACGGGCGGTGGGTACGCGAGAGCGCCCAGACGGACAAGAAGACCCTGGCCAAGGCGCTGCTGGGCAAGCGCGAGCAGGACATGCTCAAGGCCGAGGTCGTCGGACTGCCGGTGCAGTGCGACATCACGCTGGAGGAGTTCCAGAAGGAGTACCTGGAGCACGCGGAGGCGTGCAAGAAGCCCACGTCGTACCGCCGCGACCTGACTTCGCTCAAGGTGCTCCTGCCGGTCTTCGGCAAGATGAAGCTGCGCGAGATCACGCCCGGCGCGGTCCAGCGGTACATCGACCGGCGGCGGCTCGCGAAGGGCCGGTTCGGCAAGCATATCCGCGCCTCGACGGTCTGCTCGGAGATCTTCACGCTGTCGGCGGTCTTCCGCGAGGCCGTGCGCCGCGAGCTGGTGCAGTTCAACCCCGTGTCGCGGGTGAAGAAGCCGAAGGAGGACAACACCATCGTGCGGTACCTGACGGCGGAAGAGGAAGAGCGCCTCTTCGCCGCGCTCGCGCCGCATCTGAAGCCGATCGTCACGGCCGCGCTCCACACCGGCATGCGCAAGGGAGAACTCCTGCGGCTGGCGTGGGCCGACATCGACTTCGATCAGCGGCTCGTCACCGTGCGCAACACCAAGAGCAACCGGAAGCGCTACATCCCGATGAACGACGTGTTGGTCGACATGCTCAAGTCGCTCCCGCACAGCGCGGAGGACATCCACGTCTTCGTCAACAAGCACACGGGCGACATCTACGGCGACATCAAGACGTCGTGGCTGCGGACGATGCGCAAGGCCAAGATCGAGAACTTCCGGTTCCACGATCTGAGGCACACGTTCGCTTCCCGGCTCGTCCAGAACGGCGAGACGCTCCTCGTTGTCAAGGAGCTGCTCGGCCACAAGGACATCAGCACCACGATGCGGTACGCGCACCTGGCGCCGGCCGACATGCGTCGTGCCGTCGACGGTCTGGTTCCGAAGAAGGAAGAGAAGAAGGAACCGAAGGCGTGAGACCGAACTACACAAATCGCTACACAGCGGCGGGCGAGGGTTCCCTCAACCGCGCAACCGGTTGCCGTTCAACGGCCTTCAGTGCGGCGCTGAAACCGAGCCGCGATTTAGGAAACCGCCGCTCTATCCAACTGAGCTACCGGGGCGTGCGCGCATTATAACGCGGTATCATCAGCACAGTGCCCTACCACTACCGCATCGTCATCCTCGTCGCCCTCCTCGCGGTCGTCGCGGCGCTCGACCTTGCGCTCAACCGCTCGCGCGCCACCCGCTGGCGCGAGTACGCCCTCCTGCTCGCGGGCGGACTGGCGGGCGCCGCGTTCGGAGCCCTGAACGACGTCTTCATCACGAGCGCCATCTCCCCGGAGTACTTCGTCATCGGCAAGGGGCTGCCGCCGGACGAACGCCTGCCTGCGGAAGTCCTGTGGCTTGGCGTCCAAGCGGGCTTCGGACCCGGAGCCCTCGCCATGGGCGTCTACCTCTACGTCAACACCCGACGTCCCGACAGGCGCCCGCTCCTCCCCCACGCCCGACTCGTGCGATTCGCCTGGATGCCGCTCGCCGGCGCCGTCGCCTTCGGCGCCGCCTTCCCCCTCCTCTTCTCATCACGCGACCCGATCGGCTTCGCGGGCGCACTCTCTGAGTCGCTCAACCCCCGGCAGATCTGGCGCTTCCTCGTCGTCTGGTGGACGCACCTCGGCATCTACACGGGCTTCACCGCCGGACTCATCGCGGGCGCGACCGCTATCCACCGCCGTCGCGCTCGTCACACCCCGGCGCCGTAGGATCCGGCGCCAGCCACACGTGCAGCAGCGCCGCCAGGAGCAGCGCCACGAACGCGCCGCCGACAAGCAGCAGGCCAAGCCCCACCGAACCGCCGCGGCCCAGCACCGCCAGCCCGATGTTCGCCAGCCCCCCGGCCACCAGCCCCGCCGCGACGACCGTGAGCACCTTCGCGACGACGACCCCGCCCAGGAACAGGAAGAGCTGCCGCACCGGCGCCCGCTCGACCACCACCGACGCCCCGAGCGCCGCCAGCGCCTCCCCCATCCCCCGAATCGCAACCGCCTCGCCGGGAAGCGTCCACAGGTGAGGCAACTTCACAAGCACCAGGAACCGCGGCGTCGCCCGCACCCCCAGCTCCGACGCGGCGACCGTCGTCGATCCGCGCTCCGTCGCCACCACCACGGCCGAAGGCCCGGCCTCCACCTCGACGAACCCCTCGCGCACCGCCCTCCTCGCCCGCAGCCAGTCGCCCAGCACGACGGCAATCGGAACCAGCGCGAAGAGCGCCAGGATCATCAGCCGGTACTCCAGCCACAGCACGACCGCGATGACCGCGGCGCACACCAGCGACGTCAGCACCAGCAGCCGCCCCTGCCTCCGAAGGTGCGCCCGCAGCAGGGGCGCGTCGGCCCGCATCTTCATCGCCGCATCATATCGACGTACGACCCCTCCGCCACGCCTGGCAGCGCAACGCCGTCCTTCACGCTCCCGATCGGCACCGGCAGCCGCCCGTTCTCGAACACCGCCGCGAGCCTGAGAGACATCCGGCGATCCGCGCCGCCCCGGACCTGCTACACTCCCGCCATGCCCACGCTCGCCGACCTCATCGCCGCCGCCGCCGCGGAAGGGGCGGGCGCACCGCAGTTCGCGGCCCTCGAGCAGGCCCTGCGCGCCGACCCCGCCGCGGGGCGCGACGCCCTCGACTCGCATGCCGACACGGGCGGGGCGGTGTTCAGCGACCATCCATCCGAGGCCCACGCGGCTTGGCTCTCGATGATCGCGGCCATGCTGGCGACCGGGTCGGCGACAGGCATCGAGGCGGCGCTCCGCATCGGGGAGATCAACCTCTGGCCGGACAAGGTCGATGCCAGCCTCCTCGACATCCTGCTGGCGCAGGGGTTCCAACAGAAGCTCCAGGAACTCGTCAACGGCAGCCTCTCCCGCACGATCGACTCGTATTACGAGGGGATCGAACGAGGGCGGACCGACCCGTGGGGGAACTTCGAGCCGCCGGAGATCACCGCAGGCATCGTGAGGAGCATCATCGCGCAACTTCCGGCCCCCCTGCGGGAGTCCGCTCGATCCGCCGTGCGCTCGCGCTCCGGAGAGATCGCCAATCTCATCGACGGGAGCGGCTAGAGCGGCGGAGCCGCCGGAGGCTCGGCCACCGGCACCGGCGCCGGAGGCTCGACCGCGGGGGCGGGGGCCGGCTGCGCCGGCAGCGCGGCGATCGAGGCGATCTGCGGCACGCCCAGCCGCTGCGCCACCAGCCGGGACACCAGCTCGGAGATCTGCTCGTTCGCCCCGTCGCGCGCCTCCACGCCCGCGCTCACGTCGGGCCGCGCACGGATCGCCTCATTGATCCGCGCCGTCCCCTCGTCGCCGAGATAGGGGCACAGCTTCCCCAGAAGCCGCTCGAAGCCGGCGCTCTCGGACGACAGCTGCCCGCGCAGGGCCTGCCGCTGACCCTCCAGGTACTGGATGTACCGGAAGATCGCCTCCGCGCGGTTCTCCGCCTTCTCCATCTGCGCGGCCAGTGCGGGGTCCTCGTGCTTGAGCAGGTCGATGAACTTCACGAGATCCGAGCCCAGCCCCGCCAGCCGCACCTGCGTCTCGATCTCCGCCCGCTTGATGCCGCCCTTGCGCACGAACCGCGTCGTCGACGACGTCTCGGTCCCGTCCTCCGTCGTCGGCGGCTTGAACGCGCCGGCCGCGTACTCGTAGCTCTTCCGGATCACCTTCGTCCCGTCGACGATGTACTGGTAGAGCATCGACGTCCGCTGCGTCGCGACGATGTTGCGCGGGTATCCCGTGTCGATCTGCCCGTCGCCGCACATGATCACGAGCTTCTTCTCGTGCGTCGACAGCACCTCGTGCAGCACGGGGCTCAGCACGTACGCGAAGATGATGTCGGCGCTCGAGAACGGGTAACCCTCGATCCGCACGAACCGCCCGCCGCGCCGAGGTCCGACGAAGAACTCCGGCACCGCCTCGCGGTCGTCGATCTCGGCCGCGCCGAGGCAGCGGATCGAGAAGCCGGCGAGCGACACCCACGAGAAGTGCAGCCACTGCTCCTCGGGCAGCTCCTCCGCGAACACCGTGTCCGCCATCAGGTAGCAGGGCACGCGCGCCCTCGAGAACGCCTTCGCGATCTGCGCGTAGACCGCCTTCGCCTTCCTCGCGCCGGTCCCCAGCTCGGCGAACTTCCCCGTCTCGTCGCGGCGGCCGAGCAGCTGGCGGTAGCAGCCGACCGCGCTCACCTCCGCGCCGCGGCGGTAGCGGTCGGGGAAGCGCCCCATGTGCGTCATGAGCGACCACACGCTCATGATGCCGAGCTCCCGGTAGTGCGAGTCGTGCGCCTTGAGCTCGAACGTCAGCGTCCGGCGCGCCGCGTCGAGCTGGAGGTACTCGGGCTTCGACAGCAGCGGCCCCGCGAGGTTGCCGAGCAGGAAGATGCCCTGCGCCTGCACGTCGCGGCTCACCGCAAGCGCGATCGCCTTCGGCAGGAAATCCATGTCGCCGCGGACGTCGGAGAGGGAGACGAAGGTGAGCCGGTTGGGCATTGGGCGGCCATCCTATCACGCGGCGGGCCCGAGCAGAACCTCCGGCCGCGCCGCCACGACGAGGATCGCGCCGACGTGCACGCTGTGCACGCCCTTCGGCGCGACGACGGTGAGCCCGCCCTTGTTCGACAGCCGCGCGGGCCGGTCGAGCGCAAGCACCTGGAGCGCCAGGACCTCGCGCTCCGACAGGCGGTAGCGGCCCGCCAACCGCGCATCGACGTAGCAGGGGATCTGCGGCTCCTCGTGCATGCGCCGTCCGATGCCGTGGCCGCAGTACTGGCGCACGACCTCGAACCCGCCCCCCTGGATCGTGTCCTGGATCGACTGCGAGACCTCCTCGACCGGCCGCCCCGGCGTGCACACGGCGGCGGCCGCCGTCATCGCGCGCCGCGCGGCGTCGAGCAGCGCCCGCGCCCGCTCCGGCACGGACGGGCCGATCGCGTACGTGCTCGCGTAATACGCGTGCAGCCCGTCGCTCTCGACGCCGAGCTGCAGCTTGAGCACGTCGCCGTCGCGCAGCTCGCGGTCCCCCGGGACGCCGTCGATGACCTCTTCGTTCACCGAGGCGGTGATGCACGCCGGATAGCCGCGGTATCCCTTGAACGCGGCGCGCACGCCGTAGGACTCGACGAGCGCGTTCGCGCGGGCGTCGACGTCGGCGGTCCTGGCGCCCGCGCGGATGCCCTTCTCGAGGTCGCGCACGATCTCCTGCAGCACCCACGAGCAGTCGCGCATCCCCTCGAGCTCGTCGGCGGTGAAGATGGTCAGACGCGGTGCTCCTGGCGGTACTTGGCCTGGTACGACGTGAACCAGCTCATCATGTAGTCGACGAGCTTCTGCTTCGCCGGCGCCATCGGGCCGAACTGGAGCCCGGTGAACCACACCGTCTCTCCCCCCTCCTTCCCCTCCTTCACCCAGACGACCTCGGACTCGGTCTCGAACGTGTCGGCGAACTTGTTGAGGTGGAGCATGAAGGCCACGCGCGTGCCCGTCGGGAGCTTCTCGACGCAGACGACCTGCACGCCGGTGCGGCTGAGGTCGACGACCGCCGTCGCGAGGTTCTTGCGGAGGCCGACGCTCGAGAGCAGCCCGGTGCGGAACGCGGTGACGACGTAGTCGTCGACCTTGAAGCGCGCCGCCGCGGAGGAGGCCGCCGCCGCGGTCCCCTGTGCGGGCGTGCGCGGCGCCACCTGCGCGTACGAGCCGGCTCCCGGCTCGCGCGCGGGCGTCGCGTGCAGGGCCGCCTTGCCGAGGAAGAACTTGTCGCGCTTGGCCAGCGGCGTGAAGATCTCGACGAACTGCACGCCGGCGAGCCACGCCGTCTCCTTCGGCTCGATCCACCGGACGGTGCCGTGCGCGTGGAAGAGGTCGCCCGTCGACAGCTCGCGCAGCTCGATGGTGAGCGACGCGCCCGACTCGACCTGCTCCGTGATGCGCAGGCGGCAGCCGCCGGCGCTGATGTCGAGGATCGCCGCGCCGATGTTCCTGCGCGGCTTGTACGCCGCCATCGGCTGCGTGCGGTACGCGGTGAGCGTCATCCCGTCGGTCTGCCGGCGGGGGTGCTTGCGGACTTCCTTCGCCTCAGGCATCGTTCCCATCCTATCTGACGCGGCGGGCGGTCGCAATTGTTCGGACGAATGCGGTTCGATTCGCCTGCGGCTCCCTCACCGCGATTCGTCCGCACTGTCGCAGATTATTCGGACGAATCGGAACCTCCTGCGCGCGTCCTGCGTCATAGACGGGACAGCAGAGGAGGAGTTCATGAAGATCGCCATCGCCCTCGCGCTCATCCTGGCGGCCTCGATGCCGGCCGCGGCCCAGGAGGTCATCCCCTGGCCGCACCGCGACGGCCTCGGCCCGATCCAGCTCGTCGAGCACCGCTCCGAGATCAGGATCCGCGAGCAGGTCGCCGACGTCACGATCGACGCGACGTTCCACAACGCGAACGACGTGGAACTCGAGGGCATGTACTTCATGAACCTGCCCGCGGGCGCGCAGGTCAGCCGCTTCTCCATGACCGTCAACGGCAAGGAGATGGCGGCGGAGCTCCTCGACTCCAAGAAGGCGCGCGAGATCTACGACAAGATCGTCAACGCGCGGCGCGACCCCGCGCTCCTGGAGCTCGTCGGCCAGCAGATGCTCAAGTGCAGCGTCTATCCCATCGGCCCGAAGAGCGACGTCAAGGTGCGCATCGGCTACACGCAGCCGCTCGCGCAGGACGGCGGCTTCATCGGCCTCACGATGCCGCTGGCGAAGAACCTGACGGGCGACCGCGCGATCAAGCAGGTCGTGCTGACCGGCTCGATCGAGTCGCGCACCGGCCTCAAGACGATCTTCTCGCCGACCCACGCGATCGACGTCGCCAAGAAGGACGACCACCACGCGAAGTTCTCGCTCGAGGCGAAGGACTACGCGTCGAAGCAGGACTTCCAGCTCTTCTACTCGCTCTCCGACGCGGACATCGGCGTCAACCTGCTGACGTTCCGCGAGGGGGGCCAGGACGGCTTCTTCATCCTGATGGCGACGCCGAAGGTGGCGCTCGACCAGAACCGCGTGGTGCCGAAAGACGTGGTCTTCATCATCGACCGCTCCGGCTCGATGAGCGGCGACAAGATCAAGCAGGCGCGCGAGGCGCTGCGCCTGTGCGTCCAGTCCCTCAACAAGGGGGACCGCTTCAACATCGTCGACTTCTCGACGGAGGTGCACTCGTACGACCCCGAGCTCGTGAACGCCGAGGAGCACCGCGACAAGGGCATGCGCTACGCGGAGGGACTGCCGGCGAAGGGCTCGACGAACATCGACGGCGCGCTCACGACCGGCATGGCGATGCTCAAGCGCGACCCGAAGCGCATGTCGATGGTCCTTTTCATGACGGACGGCCTGCCGACGGTCGGCGAGCAGAACACCGAGAGCATCCTCAAGAACGCGCGCTCGCGGATCCCGGACGGGGTGGACGCGCGGATCTTCGTCTTCGGCGTCGGCAACGACGTCAACACGCAGTTCCTGGACCGGCTGGCCGAGGAGGGGCGCGGCGCGCGCGACTACGTGGCGCCGCAGGAGCAGATCGAGGGCAAGGTGAGCGCGCTCTTCGAGAAGATCGCACACCCGGTGCTCGCGTCCATCACCGTCGACTATGGCGGCGCGAAGCCGCTCGACCTCTACCCGAAGCAGATGCCCGACCTCTTCAAGGGGCAGCAGCTGACGCTCTACGGGCGGTTCAAGGGGGCCGGCCCCACGACGATCACGCTGAAGGGCCTCGCGGCGGGCGAGGAGAAGTCGTACCGCTACGACGTCAGCTTCCCCGAGAAGGACATCAAGTGCGACTTCATCCCGCGGCTCTGGGCGGGCCGCAAGGTCGCGTTCCTCGTCGACGCCATCCGCATGGGCGGCAACGCCGACAAGGAGGTGATCGACGAGATCGTCTCGCTCGGGAGGAAGTACGGGATCGTCACGCAGTACACGTCCTTCCTCATCACGGAGGACGACGCCGGCAAGAACGCGGCCGGGCGCGCGGGCGAGGCGCTGAAGGAGATGGCGGAAGAGGCGCGCCAGAGCGGCGGGGCGGCGGCGCCGAAGCCGGCCGAGGACACGCAGGGTTTGAGCAAGGACCTCGAGCAGAAGAAGAAGGGCGATCAGTCCGTCGACAAGCTGGAGGCGGAGGGCTACGCCCTGCGCCGCAAGGCCCTGGATCGCGGCGGCAAGGTCGTCTCCATGAAGTCGATCGGCTCGAAGACGTTCTACCAGCGCGGCGGCGTCTGGACCGACGGCGGCTACGACGAGAAGGACAAGGACAAGATCGTCAAGGTCAAGTTCCTCGGCGAGGACTACAGGAAGCTCATCGACGACAACCCGGAGCTCGCGAAGTACCTCGCGGTGGGCGGCAACGTGATCGTCTGCTGGAACGGCAGGATCTACCAGGTCGAGACGGAAACGGAGAAGAAGTAGCGGGCGCGAATCTCGAATATCGAATCTCGAATGCAGAAGCCGGACTGGAGGAGACAACGATGAGCAGCCGCCGAGCCTTGCTGACTTTCGCGATCGCGACCCTCGCGCTCGCGTGCAAGATCATCCCGAACAACAGGAGCGAGTTCGCGACGATCGTCCACAAGCGGTTCGACGTCCAGGTCGCGGTGCGCGACCAGGTCGCCGAGGTCACCGTCCGGCCGATGTTCCACAACCCGAACGGGTTCGCCCTGGAGGGCACGTACTTCCTCGCGCTGCCGGCCGACGCGCAGGTGCAGGAGTTCAAGCTCCACGTCAACGGCAAGGAGTACGCCGCGGAGCTGCTCAACGTCGAGAAGGCGCGCGAGCAGTACAAGCAGTTCGTGCAATCGCAGAAGAGCCCGGCCCTGCTGGAGCTCGTCGGCACCCAGATGCTGAAAGCGAACATCGGGTCGATCGCCGCGAACAGCGACGTCGACGTGACGGTCAAGTACACCTCGCTCCTCAAGCAGGAGAACGGGCTCGTCGAGGTCGACGTCCCCTTCACGAACCAGTTCGGCGCCGACTACCCGGTGCCGCTCGTGACCGTCGGCGTCACGATCGAGGGCAAGCGAGCGATCAAGTCGGTCTACTCGCCGACGCACGCCGTCGACGTCATCCGCCGCAGCGACACCTCGGCGAAGGTCTCGTACGAGGCGAAGAACTACGGCCCGCGCAAGGCGTTCAAGCTCTTCTACCACGTCTCCGACGAGGACCTCGGCGTCACGCTCCTGACGTTCAAGCAGCCGGGAGAGGACGGCTTCTTCGCGCTGCTGGCGTCGCCGAAGGTGAAGATCGACAGCGACAAGGTGCTGTCGAAGGACGTCGTCTTCGTGTTCGACCGCTCCGGCTCGATGAGCGGCCAGAAGATGCAGCAGGGGCGCGACGCGCTCACGTACTTCATCGCCTCGCTGAACGACCAGGACCGGTTCAACATCGTCGACTTCTCGAGCGACGCGAACTTCTTCGAGCCCGAGCCGGTGGCGGCCACGCGCGAAAACCGCTCGCGCGCCAACAGCTACGTCGAGGGCCTCAAGGCGGCCGGCTCGACGAACATCAGCGACGCGCTCGACGCCGGCATGAAGATGCTCGCGAAGTCCGCGTCGCCGATGAAGATGGTGATCTTCATGACGGACGGCCTGCCGACCGTCGGCGAGCAGCGCTTCGACAAGATCCTCGAGAACGTGCGCGCGGCCAATCCCGCGACGAACCCCGCGCGCGTCTTCGTCTTCGGCGTCGGCAGCGACGTCAACACGCAGTTCCTCGACCGCCTGTCGGAGGAGCACCGCGGCGCGCGCGACTACGTGGCGCAGGAGGAGAAGATCGAGGCGAAGGTGAGCGGGCTCATCCACAAGGTGGCCAACCCCGTGCTCGGGTCGCTGGCCCTCGATTTCGGCGGCGTCCATGTGCAGGACATGTATCCGAAGACGCTGCCCGACCTCTTCGCGGGGACGCAGCTCGTCGTCTTCGGCCGCTACCGCGGGACCGGCCCGACGAAGATCACGCTCAAGGGCATGGCGGCGGGGGCCGAGCGGACGTTCGCATACGACGTGAACCTGCCGGAGAGCGACACGCGGCACGACACGACGCCGCGCCTCTGGGCGTCGCGCAAGGTGGCGTTCCTGATGGACTCGATCCGGCTCGGCGGCGGCGCCAAGCAGGAGGTGGTCGACGAGATCCTCTCGCTCGGCAAGCGATACGGCATCGTGACGCCGTACACGGCGTTCCTGATCCACGAGGACAGCGCGGTCGGCGCGAAGGAGGACGCGAAGAAGAAGCTCGA
>Ga0187892_10010570_pt1 | contig 11638 bp, 10 predicted proteins | sample MA1701073metaG_FD_139345 | JGI IMG/M metagenome (GOLD analysis project Ga0187892, IMG submission 139345) | Bio-ooze microbial communities from a basaltic lava cave in the Kipuka Kanohina Cave System on the Island of Hawaii, USA - MA170107-3 metaG ... | reverse complement strand
GGACGGGCCCTCCCCGGAGGCGGGGGCGCCGCCGCGCGACCGCGACGTCATCAAGGCCGGCCACCTCCTCGTCGGGACCAAGGGGCTCTCCTGCGTCACCTGCCACTCCTTCCGGAGCTACAAGTCTCTGGGGATCCAGGGCATGGATCTCCTGACCACGGCCGGCCGCCTGCGGTACGAGTGGTTCGCCCGATACCTCCTCGAGCCGGCGTCGCTTCGTCCCGGCACGCGGATGCCCACGTTCTGGCCGGATGGAAAAAGCGTCCGGAAAGACATCCTCGACGGCGACGCGGGGCGTCAGGTCGAAGCCATCTGGCGGTATCTGTCGGAGGGCAACGGCGCGCGGACCCCGGCGGGGATCGGCCCCGAGCCGATCCTGCTCGTGCCGAAGGAAGAACCGGTCCTCTACCGAAACTTCATCCAGGGCGCGGGACCGCGGGCGATCGGCGTGGGGTATCCCGAACGGGTCCACCTGGCGTTCGACGCCAATCACCTCAGGCTTGCGCTCCTCTGGCAGGGGGATTTCATCGACGCGTCGAAGCACTGGCTCGATCGCGGCTCGGGGTTCCAGTCCCCGGCGGGAGACAACGTGGTCGCGTTGGTCGACGCGGTTCCCTTCGCGAATCTTGCGGATCTCAAGGCGTCCTGGCCGGCCGCTCCGAAAGCCGCGGCGAAGGCCCCCGGGTTCGAGTTCCGCGGGTACGACCTCGACGCCCGACGGCGTCCGACGTTCCTCTACGCCTGGGGCGCGATCGAGGTATCGGACTTCTTCGAACCGCTTTCCGCAACCTCCCTCCGCCGCACGCTCACGCTGACGGGCGAGGGGAAGGGGGGGTGGTATCTCGCGGCGGCGGCGAAGAAGATCGAACGCCAGGCGGACGGGTCGTTCAAGGCCGATACCGGTCTGACCGTCCGCTTCGGCGCCGGCCTTGCGCCGACCCTGCGCCAGATGGGGTCAAACGCGGAGCTCCTCGTGCCTGTGGACCTTCAGGGGCGGAAGGGCATGATCGTGCAGGACTACGCGTGGTGATGAGATGAAGCGCGCGTTCCTCCCGGCGGCGTTGGTGTTCGGTCTGGCCGGCGCCGCCCACGCTCAGGACAGGAAGTCCAAGCCGGATCCCGAGCAGGACTATTACCCTCTGGTCCGGCTCCCGATCCCCGAAGGCATCGTGCTCGAGGGGGGCGGCCTCGAGCTCATGCCGGACGGCAAGCTCGCCGTCTCGACCCGCCGCGGCGAGATCTGGATGGTCGAAAATGCGTTTCGCGATCCGCCGGAAGGCGTGAAGTTCACGCGGTGGGTTTCGGGGCTTCACGAAGTGCTGGGGCTGGCCTTCCGCGACGGCTGGCTGTACGCCATGCAGCGCGGCGAGCTCACGCGCATGAAGGACCTGGACGGCGACGGCCGCGCCGACCGGTTCCAGACGATGAGCGACGACTGGGAGATCTCGGGCGACTACCACGAGTACGCGTTCAGCTCCCGGTTCGACCGCGAGGGCAACCTGTGGCTCGTCCTTTGCCTCACGGGCTCCTTCACGAGCGACGTCCCGTTCCGGGGCTGGTGCGTCCGCGTCGCGCCCGACGGCACGATGATCCCGACGACGAGCGGCATCCGCTCCCCGGCCGGGATCGGCGCGAACGCCGAGGGGGACATGTTCTACTGCGACAACCAGGGCCCCTGGAACGGCACGAGCAAGCTGCAGTGGCTGAAACCCGGCGCGTTCGTAGGCCACCCCGACGGGAACAAGTGGTACGCTCAGGCGCCGAACATGGGCCCGCGGCCGGCGGACCCCAAAAGTGGGAGCCGCTTCCACGTGGAGGCCGCCCGGATCCCCGAGTACGAGCCGCCGACGATCCTCCTCCCGCACGGCAAGGTCGGCACCTCCGCGAGCGGCATCGTCTGCGACGAGACGGGCGGGAAATTCGGCCCGTTCGCGAAACAGCTTTTCGTCTCCGACCAGTCGCACAGCGTGATCAACCGGGTCTTCCTCGAGAAGATCGACGGCCGCTACCAGGGCGCCTGCTTCCCGTTCCGCCAGGGCTTCGGCTCCGGAAACGTGCCGATGCTGATGACGAAAGACGGCTCGATCTTCGTGGGCGGCACGAACCGCGGCTGGGGCTCGCGGGGCAGCAAGCCCTTCGCGCTGGACCGCGTCTTCTGGTCCGGGAAAACGCCGTTCGAGGTCCTGGAAATGCGCGCCAAACCCGACGGGTTCGAGCTCGTCTTCACCCAGCCCGTCGACAGGGTGGGCGCGGCATCGGCGACGTCGTACTCCATGAAGACCTACACGTACATCTACCAGGCCGCCTACGGGAGCCCCGAGGTGGATCACTCCGCGCCGCGGATCTTGTCGGCCAAGGTCAGCGACGACGGGATCCGCGTGCGCCTCGCGGTCGACGGCCTCCAGATCGGCCACGTCCACGAGCTGACCTTCCCGGGCCTGCGGTCGGCGGACGGGAAAGCTCTCCTCCACGGGGTGGCTTACTACACGCTCTGGAAGCTGCCGCGCGAGTAGACCGCGGGTGTAGCTCCGTTTTGTCGGCCGAGGGTGCAACAAAACAAAGAGTTTGATTTGTTGCACTCGCCGTCTGGCTGTCCCGAGTGCAACAAATCAAACTCTCTGTTTTGTTGCACCCGAGCCATCCGACAAAACGGAGCTACACCCGTAGACCGCCGGGCGGCCGAAATGTCTCGTCAACCGAACAACATATATATGCATATATATCCTCGGCGGGCCGCGATCAGCTTGCTGGCGTCGGCCGCAGGGATTTGGGATACTCCGGGCGTGAAGGTCCTTTTCCTTACGAACAAGAAGGACGCCCCGAGCACGCGGTGGCGGGTCCTCCAGTTCGTGCCGCACTTCGAGAAGGCGGGCGTGGAATGCGTCGCGGAGGAGTGGCCGGGCGGAATGCTCGCGCGCCTGACGGTGGCCAAGAGGGCCTCCGCCTTCGACGTCGTCTTCCTCCAGAAGCGCCTCCTGCCGAAGCTCCTCATCAACCGGCTTCGCAAGCACGCGCGGGCGCTCGTCTTCGAGTTCGACGACGTGGTCACGCTCAAGAAGGGAGACGACGGGACGGTCAAAGAATCGCCCACGCGGGAGCGGCGGTTCCGCCGCACGGTCCGGGTGGCCGACGCGGTCATCACGACGAACGACTACCTGGGCGAACTCGCGCGTCGCGCGGCGGCGGAGCCCGAGCGCGTGCACGTCTTCCCGAGCGTCATCGACCTGTCACGGTGGGAGCCCCACGCGGTCACCTCGGGCGGCGCGGGCCCGGACGCCGCCACGATCGGCTGGATGGGCACGGCGTCGAACCTGGGCTCGATGGAGATCCTGAAAGCTCCGCTCGCGCGCCTCTGCCGGCGGTACGAAGGGCTTCAGGTGAAGATCGTGTGCGAGGAGGTGATTTCGATGGACGGCGTCCGCCTGGTCCACAAGCGCTACGCCGCCGGGGAGGAGGTCGACGACGTGCGGTCGTTCGACATCGCCGTGGCGCCGCTGGTGGAGGACCCGTGGACGCGAGGGAAGGTGTCGACGAAGCTTCTCGCCTACTTCGCCGCCGGGCTGCCCGTCGTCGCCTCCGACGTGAGCGCCAACCGGCTCTACATCCGCGAAGGGGAAAACGGCTTCATGGTGGGGACGCTCGCGCAGTGGGAAGAGCGTTTGGGGAAACTGATCGAAGACCCCGAACTGCGGCGCTCCGTGGGGAGCCGGGCGCGCGAGAGCGTGGAGAAGAACTACTCGATCGCCTCGGCGGTGCCGCGGTACCTGGCCCTCTTTGAGCGCCTGTGCGCCCTCCCCAAGTGACGAATCACGATTTAAGCGAGCTGTCCCCCTCGCCAAGCCTGGAGAAGACCCGGACTCAGAGACTCAGAGACACGGAGACCCCTTTCCGAAAGGAAGGGGAGGTCTCCGAGACTCTGTGCCTCTGAGTCCCGGTCCGCATTCCGTGATTCTTGACTCGTGATGGGTGATTCGGGTTATTGGTCTTCGAGCCAGCGCAACAGGGTGCGGACCATGACGCCGGTCCCTCCCGCGGGCCGGTAGGGCTTGTCCGATTCGACGAGGGCCGGGCCGGCGATGTCCACGTGGGCCCAGGAGATCCCTTCGTCCACGAACTCCTTGAGAAAGAGCGCCGCGGTGATCGCGCCGCCCCACCGGCCTCCCGAATTTTTCATGTCCGCGACGTCGCTCTTGATCATCTCCCAGTAGTCGTCGTCGAGGGGAAGGGGCCAGATCTTCTCCCCCTGCTTGCGGCCCGCGTCGATCAGGCCGTCGCGGAGCTTCGCGTCCTTCGTGAAGATGCCGCTGATCTCGGGCCCGAGCGCGACGACGCACGCGCCCGTGAGCGTCGCCATGTCGACGATCGTCTGCGGCTTCAAGCGGGACGCGTACGAAAGGGCGTCGGACAGGATGAGCCGTCCCTCGGCGTCCGTGTTGATGATCTCCATGGTCTTGCCGTTCATCGCCCGCAGGACGTCCCGCGTCTTGTAGGCCGAGCCGCCCGGCATGTTCTCGGTGGCGGCGAAGATGCCGTGGACGTTGACGCGCGGCCTGAGCTCCGGCAGGGCCGACAGGACCCCGATCACGGCCGCCGCGCCGGACATGTCGTCCTTCATGTGGAGCATGCCGTCCGCCGGCTTGATGCAGAGGCCGCCCGAGTCGAACGTGATGCCTTTGCCGACGAGCGCGACCGTCCTGCGGGCTCGGGGGACGCGGTACGTCATGTGGACGAAGCGGGGCGGCTCGGAGGAGCCGGCGGCCACGCCCAGGAGGCCGCCCATGTTCATTTTCCGGATCTGCTTCTCGTCGAAAACCTTGATGGAGACACCGCGCCGGGCGGCCGAGCGCGCCGCCTCCGCGAGGCGCCGGGGCGTGCAGTCGCTGGGCGGTTCGTTCACGAGGTCGCGCGTCAGGCACGTCGCCCGGGCGTAGACCTCGCCGCGGCGGACCGCGTCGGCGTCGCCGTCCACGCGGACGGTGGCCAGCTTGAGCGGCTGGCCGTCTTTCGACTTGTACCGCTTGTACTCGTAGAGGGCGAGCGCGATCCCTTCCACCACCGCCTGCGTATTCTCGGCGCGGTCGCCCGCCGGGAGCGAGACCGAGATTTCCCCCAGCGCCAGCGTCCGGGCGCGCTGCGCGGCCGCGGCGGCGGCGCGGCGGAGCTTCTCCGGGGTGAACTTTTCCTTCTTGCCCAGGCCGGCGACGATCGCCCGCCGGGTCGGTTTTCCGGGGTAGTGGACCAGCAGCTCTTTCTCCTTGCCCGAGAAGTTGTTGTCCTTCGCGGCCTGGCGGAAGGAGTCCAAGGCCCCCTCGAACGCGAACTGGACGAGCGTCTCCCCCTTGGGAGCGGCGGCGATGAATCTCATCTGTCCCTCAAGCCCTGCGGTTCTTGAGCTGGTCGATGCCCTTGCCCAGATTCTTCAGACCCTGGCGGAGGATCTCTTCGTCCATCCCGCACGAGACGCGAACGAACCCGCGGATCCAGAAGAATTCCCCCGGCACCACGAGGGTCGAGTACTTTTCGCGGAGGAGGTTCGAGAGTTCCTGCCCTTCCATTCCCGCCGGCAGCTTGATCATGCAGACCGTCCCGCCGTCCGGCTTCACCCAGGTGACGTCGTCGCGCTTGCCGACCCATTCCTCGACGGCGGCGAAGTTGCGCCGGGCGATCTGGCGGCAACGCTCGACGAGCTCGGGCGCCTTCTTGAGGGCGGCGAGGGCGATCGTTTCGCTGGGGACCGACAGGTCGCACTCGATGTAGTCGAGGGCGACGCGCGCCTTGCGGATCACCGGCTCCGGGCCGACCAGCCATCCCACGCGGAGGCCGCCCAGCCCGTAGACCTTGGACAGGCTTCCGATGGAGACCATGTTGGGCCCGTAGGTCGCCGCCGGCCGGGCGTCCGGCGTCAGGGCGTTGTCGAGGTAGACCTCGCTCACGATGACCGTGGCCCCGTAATCTCGCGCGATCTGTCCGATCGACATCATCTTCTCGGGGCTGGTGGCGACGCCGGACGGGTTGTGAAGATTCGTCAGGAGGATGGCCCGGGTCGCGCGGCCGACCTCGCGCTCCAGCTCCTCCATCTCGACCTGGAACCCGCGCTCGAACCGGCGTTCCAGCATCTTGACGTCCGCGCCCCTCTGCGCGGCGGCGCGGTAGAGCGGTTCGTAGTTGGGGGATTCCAGGATCACCTGCTCGCCCGGCTGGATCACGGCGGCGCAGGCGAGGAAGATCCCCATCGTGGCCCCGGAGCAGACGAGGACGTTCGCGCGCGGGACACCGTAGCGCTTGGCAAGCAGCTCGCGGAGCTCGATCACCCCGTCGTCATCGGGGGTCGACAGCGCGACCTGGTCGAGCGTGAGGCCCAGTTCCTCCTTGGTGAGGCCTTTGACGTTGGACTTGGCGAGGTCGATCCGCACCCGTCCCATGTGGGTGCGCGCCCACTCGAGGTAATCGATCTTGCGGAACGTCATTCGGGGACGGAGCCGGTGAAATCGTGGATCTCGAGCGTGGGGGTCCGGAACCCGTCGATGTTCTTGGTGTAGGTGTGCAGGATCCCGGTGGCGCTGCAGGGGTTGCCGACGTACTTCAGCCAGTCGTTCCCGCGGGCGAAGAGGTCGAACTTGGGGATGGTAACTCGAAGGCCGCTGGCCAGGCGAACGATCCCGTGGGTCGCCCGGTCGTGCTCGAAGGTGCCTTCCAGCGTGACTTCCTGGCCGCTCCAGGGCTCGAGGTCCAGGTAGTCGCGGGCGGCGCTGGGGCCCGAAACGTTGGCCGGGACGGGGATTCCCGCGGCGGCGCGGATGCGCGGCGCGTCTTCGGACTTCTGCTCCCCGGAGCAGCCGGACACGCAAAGAAGCGCGATCAGCCAGCGGCGCATAGTCACGGATTATACTCCTCCCGAAATTAGGGGCAACCAAAACTACCCCTCGAAATCGTGCCTCCCTTGGGGGCGGCACGATTTCGAAAGGGAACTCTTGGAATCGTCCGAACCCGCCACGCGACAGGGGCGCGGCACCCCGCCCCAGCCGGTCGCGCGCGACGAGATCACACGTCGGAATCCTCTCGTCGTCCGGGGTTCGGAGGATTCCGAAAGGACATTCCTGAAATCGTCCGAACCCCAAACGGCGAGACGATTTCAGGGGACTAATTATTGTCCTTCATTCTAGGACGTGTTAGAAAGGCGCACCCTTTCATCGGAGGAAGGATGAAGATCACGGCGATTCGCGCCCGCGAGGTGCTCGATTCCCGAGGAAACCCCACGGTGGAAGTCGACGTGGCGGCCGACGGGGTCCTGGGGCGCGCGGCCGTGCCTTCGGGGGCTTCCACGGGGGAGCGCGAGGCGATCGAGCTCCGCGACGGCGACAAGGGTCGGTACCTGGGGAAGGGCGTGCTTCAGGCCGTCCGGAATGTGAACGAAGTCCTGGCCCCGCGCCTCAAGGGGATGGACGTGACGAACCAGAAGTTCATCGACGAAGTGATGATCGAAATGGACGGCACGGCCAACAAGTCGAAGCTGGGGGCCAACGCGCTCCTCGGGGTCTCGATGGCGGTGGCGCGGGCGGCCGCCCTCGTCCAAAAGAAGCCCCTGTACGAAGCGCTTTCGTTCGGAAAAGGCGTGACGCTCCCGGTTCCGTTCATGAACGTCGTCAACGGCGGCGCCCACGCGGACAACACGATCGACTTCCAGGAATTCATGGTGGTCCCGAGGAAGTTTCCGAGCTTTCGGGAAGCCATCCGGGCGGGCGTGGAGATCTTCCACGCGCTCAAGTCGATCCTGAAGAAGAAGGGGTACTCCACGAACGTGGGCGACGAAGGCGGCTTCGCGCCCAATCTTAAGTCGATCGAAGAAGTACTCGACACCCTGGTCGAGGCCATCGGCAAGGCGGGATACGAGGGTCGCGTGCCGCTGGCGCTGGACGTGGCCGCGAGCGAGCTCTGGGAGGGCGGGAGTTACGTCTTCAGGAAGTCGGACAAGTCCAGGAAGTCGAGCGACGAGATGGCGGCCCTCTACGAGCGCCTGTGCGCCAGGTACCCGATCGTTTCGATCGAGGACGGCCTGGGCGAGAACGACTGGGAGGGCTGGAAGCGCCTGTCGCAACGGTTGGGCCAGAAGGTTCAGCTCGTGGGTGACGACCTCTTCGTCACGAATACGGAGATCCTCCGCCGGGGGATCAAGGAAGGCGTGGCGAACGCGATCCTGATCAAGGTCAATCAGATCGGGACGATCACAGAGACGGTGAACGCCGTCCTCATGGCCCAGGAGGCGAAATACGGGGCCATGATCTCGCACCGGTCGGGCGAGACCGAGGACACGACGATCGCGGACCTCGCGGTGGCTCTCAACGCGGGCATGATCAAGACGGGGTCGGCGAGCCGGACCGACCGGATGGCCAAATACAACCAGTTGCTCCGCATCGAGGAGGAGCTGGGGTCGCACGCGAAGTTCGCGGGCTCCTAGGCCTCGGGCCTCAGGCCCCAGGCATCAGGGGTTCCCCCCCGTTCCCCCCGGGGGGGAAGCGGGTTGAGCAGGAAGGCCCGCTGGCAGGTGGCGCAGAGGTCGAACCGGAATTCCCGGTAGACTTCGTCCTGGGCCCGTTCGGGGGAGTAGTCCTTGAGCCGCTCCAGCGCCTCGTGGAGCCCGCGTTCGGCATTCTGCAAGTCTTCCGCCGTGATCTCCAGCGGGTCGTAGGCGGACTTCACCTCGATCCGTACCTCGTAGCGGACGGGCGCGTCCAGGAGCAGACCCCGCCCGCATCGGTCGCACGTCAGGTGGTTCATGGCCGGATTGTACTCCCGCGGGGCGTCTGGTTAGTAGCCATGGTTGCCGTCGCCCTGGTCATTCTCTGGCAGGAACGAATCGAGATGAAGGAGTTCGGCTCCTTCTACCTCGTCGAGAAGCCGGCCGGGTATGCGGACACGAAGTCGTGGCCGGCGGTCGTGGACCTGGACGAGGCGGCCGCGGGGACGGCGCGATGGCGGGAGTCGGCGACGGAGAAGGGCTTCTTCGTCCTGGCGCCTCGGGCCCCGGGGGCGTCCTGGCGGACGGCGGACGGGGGGTTCGTCCGGGCGTGCCTTTCGGATGCGAAAACGCGGTTCCGTCTGGCGCCGGAGCGGGTGCTTCTGTCGGGATTCTCCGCCGGGGCGGACCTGGCGGGTGAGGTCGCCGCTGCCCAGCCGGATCTCTTTGCCGGATGCGCGCCGTTCATGTCCCGCGCCGGGCCGCCGACGCCCCGCACCCGGCTCGCTTACTACATCGTGAGCGGGTCCGACGACTCGGCCGGGCCCAAAGGCGCCGCGCGGAAGGCCGCGTCCGACCTGGCCAACGAGGGGATGGACGTCCTGGCGCGCGAGGCGCCCGGCGTCGGCCACGCCCGGCCCGGGGCGGAGGAGCATCGCCGCGTCCTCGAATGGTTCGAGGGAAAGGCGCCGGCGGCCTCGGACGCCGGAACCGCCGACCGCTACCTGGAGGCCGGCAGATACCTCGACGCGTCGCTCGCGTCGATCGGCCTCATGGACCGGCCGGCGCTGCAGGCCGTGAGCCGCATCCAGCTCCGCCGGGTCGAGGCGGCGGGAATCGTCACCCTGGGCAGCGTCGAGGTGTCCTTCGCGAACCGGAAGTACGCCGACGCGTGCCTCCGGTGCCGCGAGGCGGCCGTCCAGTTCGCCTGGGTGCCGGTCGGAGACAGGATCAGGAAGCGGCTGGGAGAGCTGGAAGCCGACCCCCGGGTCAAGAAGGCGCTGGCGGCTGACGATTGAGCGACTTTGTGGTCTTCGTGTCTTTCTTTGTGGTGAGACTCCTCTTGCGAACTCAATGGGTCGTACTTAGTCGCCGCCCGAGAGGGCTTTGGTAAAGAACTGCACCACGTCCTGCTCGATGCCGTCGAGCTCGTTCAGCATCTGGACCATGTCCGACGGGCGCGACCGCAGATGGCGGCGCGTGGTGTCCTTGCCGCGCTGGATGTCCCCCTGGACCTGGTCCAACTGGCCGCCCTTGCCCGTCACGAATTCCTGAATGCGGTCCACGACGGCGAGGAAGTGGGAATGATCCCGCGGTTGCACCCTCGACTGGATGCTGGCGCGGAGGCGCTCCAGGGCCGCCTTCAGGTCCTGGCGGAAGCGCTCTTCCTGGGCGGGGTCCCGTCTGGCCACGGAGCCATTATGGGGCGGCGCTCCGGCGTGTCAAGCGCGGCCGTTCAGTTGCGGTGGAACTGAAGCGCCCCCCGGGAGACCTTGACCGTCACGGAATCCCCTTCCGCGAGCGCCCCGGCGATGAGCATCTCGGAAAGGCGTCCCTCGATCTCGCTTTCGACCGTACGCCGGATCTCGCGCGCGCCGTACTCCGGCCGGAAGCTTTTCTCGGCCAGGTACCGCGGGACGCGCCGCTCGAACCGGACCGTCAGGGGAACGTTCGAGGCATGTTTCTGGACTTCCCCCAGAAGGATCCGCGCGATCTGCTCGCACTCGCCGAGCCCGATCGGGTTGAAGAAGACGACGTTCGTGAGGCGGTTGACGAACTCCGGCCGGAAGCCGGCCTTCACGGCCTTGAAGAACTCCTCGGCGGCGGCGCGCGAGTCGGCCGCGGGCTTCCCGAAACCGATCTGGTGGCGCAGGGCCTCGGCTTCCTCGGCGCCGACGTTCGAGGTGAGGATCACGACGGCGTTGCCGAAGGAGACGCGGGCGCCGTGGTTGTCCGTGACGAAGCCCTCGTCCATCACCTGGAGGAGCAGGTTGTGGACCTTGGGGTCCGTCTTTTCGATCTCGTCGAAGAGCAGGGTGAAGGGACCGCCCTGGCGCGCGGCGTCCGAGAGGAGCCCGCCCTGGTCGTGACCGATATAGCCGGGCGGCGCGCCGATGAGCTTGGCGTACTCGTGGGGAAGGGCGTATTCCGAGCCGTCGATCCGGACCATGCGGGAGGAGTCTTCGAAGAGGTAGAGCGTCAGCGCCTTGGCGAGCTCCGTTTTCCCCACGCCGGTCTGGCCGACGAAGAAGAACGTCGCGATCGGGCGCGCGGGGTCGCGCAGCCCGGTCATGGCCTTCTTGATCGCGCGCGAGACGCTGGAGATCGCGGCCTCTTGGCCCACGACCCGCCGCGCGAGGGCGGTCTCCATGTCGCCCAGCCGGCGGTAGTCCCGGGGCGCGTCGTCCCGCCGCCGCTCGAGGAGATGGATCGGGCTGGGCTCCTCGGCCGCGGTGATCGTGACCTTGTGGATCTCGAGGGAAGGGTTGACTTCGGCGCAAAGCCGATAGAGCCCTTCCTCGTGCTCGAGGAGCTGCGGGGTCAGGTGGAGGACGCAGGCGTTGATGACCAGGCCGATGTAGCTCCTCCGGTCGGTGAGCCGCGCGGTCCGCAGGAGGCGCGCGATTTCGTCGGCGGTAAAGTGACGGATCCTGACGAAGGCGTCGAGAGGGTCGAAGAACTTCAGGACGACGTTGGGCTCCATGTGCATCATGGCGCTGGGGTCACTCCATTCACGCCCCTGTCGGTATTCTACGACCGACTCTAACCCGCGATGGAGAATTTTCCGGCCAGGACGAACGTGGCCGCCCCGGCGACGACCGTGAGCAGCCCGATCCAGACCGCCGTTTTCGACGTCTTTCCTTCCGCCGGCAGCCGGGCGAAATTGATGAGGCCCAGCAGGAT